>SXGT01834990.1_pt1 | contig 52021 bp, 45 predicted proteins | sample 3176221 | NCBI WGS metagenome assembly SXGT01 (sample SAMN11356862, study PRJNA531348) | freshwater metagenome | isolation source: freshwater sample F1-120 | place: China: Fuxian Lake, Yuxi | collected 2017-12-25
ATGGTCGGGCCTGGCGTCTGGCCGTTGTAGCCCCAGCAGGCGCCCTTCATACCCGGCGCGAAGTCGTGGTCTATTTCCTCCGCGACGAGGCGGAAGACCTTCACGCCGTTGTCCATTGTGTAGGGCAGGGTCGTGCCGTTGAGCGTGTGCACCGGCGTGTAGTCACGCCCAGGCGTGACGGAAGTCTCCGCTGCGGCGGCCTTGCCGAGTCCGAGAAGCGCGGCGGCGCCGGGAAGCGCGAAGGCGCCGGTGAGCAGGTTGCGTCGGGAAATCATGTCAGTTCTCCTCGTGATGGTGGTGTTCTTCGGGAGTGGTGGCGGGTTCGGATGCAACAGGTTTCGTATCTATAGGAGGAATCGCAGCGCCGACGGGAATCGGGCCCGCGATGGCGCGTTCGAGCGCGGTGCGCGCGAGCCAGTAATCGAGCCGCGCGCGGACCGATCCGCGCTGCGCATCGAGCTCGGCTTGTTTCGCGCTGAGCACCTCATAGACGCCAACGAGCATGCCGTTGTAGTGGAGTTGCGTTTCTTCGAGGAGGTCGCGGTGAAGCGGGAGCAGTTCGCGCTCGTAGGCTTCCATGCGCTCGGCGGCGGCTTGCAGGGTGCCTGCGATGGTTTGCACTTCCGCGCGCACGCGATTCTGAGCGGCGGTGCGTTCGGCGCGGGCGATTGCCGTCATGGCCTCGAAACGCAGAATGTTGCCGCGCTTGCGATCGAAGATGGGCAGTTCAAGATCAAGACTCGGCCCGACGAACCAGTCGCCTTCGGCCTCGCGATCGGCACTGACACCAACGTCGAGCAGCGGCACGAAGCGCAGGCGCTTCGCGAGGCGCAGACCGTACTCTGCGGATGCGACACGGTGCTCGGTGGCGGCTAGATCGAGGCGCCGGGCGAGGGCTTCACTTTCGAGTGCGGCGGGATTGATGGTCGCTTCCGCAGCGATGGGCCACTGTGGCATGAGCATCCACGGCGGGTCATCCGGCTGTAGCCCGAGCATGCGGCGAAGTTCATGTTCCTTTGCGGCAGCGCGGGCTTGGAGTTCGCGGGCTTCGAGGCGGGTGCTGACTTCGAGCGTCTCGTGCGAGATTCGTTCAAGCCGATTCAGATTACCCGCTTCATATTGCCGCCGTGCGAGATCGGCCGCGGCCGAAGCGGCCTCGTGTGAAGTGGTGACAATCACGAGTTCCTGCTGTGCAGCGACCGTTTCGTACCACGCGGCGCGCACCTCCGCGACCAACGCGAGGAGACGATCCGCCGCGTGGACCTTCGCCTGCTCGAAACGCTGATCCTCGATTTTCCGGCGGAGCGGCAGCATGAGCGCATCGAGCAGCGGAAACGCACCGTCAATTTCGGCGGTTGTGCCCGTGCCGAAACGGACGATCGCGGAGAGGTTCGGGTTCGGCAGTGTGCCCGCTTCAACGAGGTCCGCGCGGGTCAGGCCGAGCTCTGCGAACACGATCGCGATCTCCGGATTGCGCAGCAGCGCGATCTGTGCGGCGGACTCCGGCGTTAACGGTGCGTTGAGCAGCGCGGCCACAGTCGTCGCGTCGCCGGCTGCGGACCAGGCAAAAACGGCGCTGCTGCGTTCTTGCGCCTGGGTCTGCACCTCGGTTATTCCGAGATCCTTCGGTACATGCACGCAGCCGGCAAAGGCAAGCGCGAGCACAGTGAGTGCAGCACTGCGATGTACAGATCGAACAAGTGACAGGATTTGCATAGACATACGGTTCTTCCGATCGTGTGTTGAGCGGTGATGTGACAATGCCGCGAAATGTCTCGCAGGGCATCTGGCGCGCGGCTGAAACCGACGCGCTCAGATCAGAAGGGCGTGATGGGCAATAAAGAGAGGCGAGCGCGGCGGCGAAAGGTCGCCATGAATTCCCAGTGTGGTGATAGTGGGATGGCAGCACGGCGCAGACAATTCATTTGTCGTGACGATAAATTCGTGACCGCATGGAGATCCTGTGCGCACGGCGGGAACGGATGGTGATTCGCTTTGCGTGCGCGTGGACGTGTCTTCAACGCAACAGCACCCGGGAAGCGCACCGCCAGACATCCGCACGGTGCTTCCTAACGGAGAGCCGGACTGAACTGGCGCGCTCTTCGAGGCATGACAAGCCGGTACATTCGTTTCTGCTACCGTGACGACGGAGGCGCTATCGGGGCGGACGGCGCTGCACAACGCCAGACATGGCGACGCGCTGTGCAGCGCAAGCACTAGCGCCAACGGAAACGCAACGAACCGTTTATGGAGCATTTGAACCATCCTAGTAAGGATATCATGTGGCGTTCGTTGAGGCCAAGGCTGATTCCGGGCGGATTATCGGCACTGTTAAATAATTACGTGCAGGGAACCAATTTTTAATGAGCGATTTTGGGTCGAAAAGCAAATCGAAGTCTGTATTTTTGAGTGCCCATTGGCGGTACCTCGCGATGCTCAACTACGAGATCGATCCCGATGCCCTGCGTCCGCTCGTTCCCGCCGGTACGGAGCTGGACGCGTTTCAAGGGCGGACGTACGTCAGCATGGTTGGGTTCTTGTTCCTCAATACGCGCGTGCTTGGTATACCGATTCCGTTTCACCGGAATTTCGAGGAAGTGAACCTCCGTTTTTACGTGCGCAGGGAAGTCGCCGGTGAAGAACGGCGCGCGGTTGTATTCGTGAAGGAACTCGTGCCGCGCCGCGCGATTGCGTGGACGGCGAATGCGGTGTACGGGGAGAACTACCTTGCCGTGCCGATGGCGCATGCGATTGAGCGCGACGCGCGCGATCAACCCACACACGTGGCGTATTCCTGGCACTTTGGGGACCGGCAGGACAGTATCCGCGTTGCGGTGTCGGGATCGCCTAGCGAACCTGCCGCGGACAGTGTGGAAGAGTTCATCACGGAGCACTTCTGGGGTTACGCGCGGCAGCGCGATGGCGGAACGATCGAGTATCGCGTGGAGCACCCGCGCTGGAGAGTCTGGGCGGCGGGCGATGCGCGGCTCAAGTGTGACGTGGCGCGGCTTTACGGCGAACGTTTCACCGCGGCAATTCGCGGCGCTCCAGTGTCGGCTTTCCTCGCCGATGGTTCTGCGGTGACAGTCTCGCGCGGAATGCGGATCAACTAGCGAGATTTGTTTACTCTGCGACGGGCGCGGTCCGCAGTTGGCGTTGTGTCCGCTGCTTTGAGATCACGCCGTGCCGCGGGCCGAAGAGCGCGGCGAGTACATACAGGAGTCCGCTGATCGTGGCCATGGCACCGGCGATCGAACCGTTGAGCGCGGTGGCGAGGAGATAGCCGCCTACCGCGCTGAGGACACCGACGAACACGGCGATCACGTGCATGAGCCACAGGCGATCCGTGAGCAGGTAGGCCGTGTTCGCCGGGACGATGAGCATGCCGACGACAAGAATGACACCGACACTTTCAAAGGCAGCGACAGTGGTGATCGAGACGAAGGCCATCAGCAGATAGTGCCAGAGGACGACATTCACCCCGAGCGCTGCGGCGAGCGCTGCGTCGAACGCGCAGACTTTCAGGCGGCTCCAGCCGAGCAGCAGGAACATCAGGTTCGCCAGCGCGACGCTGCCCATGACCCACGCGGACCTCGGGCCGATACTCGCGCCGTTGAATTTCAGCGTGTCGAAAGGCGCGTACAGAATTTCGCCATAGAGCACGCAATCGAGATCGAGGTCGACCTGTCCGGTGAATCGACTCACGAGGATGACGCCGACCGCGAACAGCACCGTGAAGGTAACGCCGATGGCCGCATCGTTTGGCAGTTTGCCATGTCGCGTGAGCAGGTCGGTGATGAACGCGGTGAGCAATCCAAGCGCGCCCGCGCCGAGAATCATCGGTACGATGTCGCGGCTGCCGCTGAACAGGAACGCGAGCACGATACCGGGCAACACCGCGTGGCTGATGGCATCGCCGAGCATGGACATGCGGCGCAGCACCAGAAAACAGCCCACCAGCGAACACGCCGCGGCAACCAATGCGCCGACGACAATGATCCAGAACCCATCCGCACCGGGAGCGAGCGACGCACCCTCGAGCCGTTGCATCATCTCGTTCATGACGTGGGCTCCGGCTCGGGCCGTAACGGGATGCGCTGCCGGTGCGGGTCTTCTTCCGGATTTTCGAGCACCGCGACGAGCCGCGCCTCGAGTTCCGGCGTGATGATGTGTTCGATTTCCTCGGCGTCATCGTGCACATGATCAGGCGCAATATCGAGCTTGCGGATCAGGTACACCTCCCAGAGGCGGTGCAAACGGGTGAGGCGACGGCCGCGGTCCTCCCCGGCGCGCGTGAGTGCGAAGAAGCCCTGGCGCGTCTCAGTGACGAGGTCCTTCTGGCGCAGCCGATCAAGCGTGCGCGTGAGTCCGGCCGGCGACATGCTGCGGTATTGCAGGATTTCGCTAATGCCGTGATACTCGTCCCACCGCCCCAGACGCTCGCCTAGCAGATACATCGTGCGCAAGACATTTTCCTCGGCCGTGCGTCGTTCGCGGCGATACTGGCGCAGCGCACGCGCGAGAATTCCTTTTCCCGGCGCGAAGAACAGCGAGAACGCGAAGAGGACGGAAACCGCGACGACCATCCAGGGTCCGGTCGGCATACGAGGGCTCAAATAGCTTACATATGCGCCAAGCGCGCCGCTGATGCCGCCGAAGAGCGCAGCGAGCAAGATCATTACTTGCAGACGTTCGGTCCAATAGCGCGCGGCAGCCGCGGGTGTGACCAGCAATGCGGCCATAAGCACGACACCGACGGCCTGCAAGCCGATGGCGACACCGAGGACAATGAGCGTGGCTAGCGCAGCCTCGATGATCTTTGTCCGCAGGCCCAGCGCACGCGCGAAGCCGGGATCAAAGGAGACGACCTTGAACTCCTTAAACCCAAGCGCGACACCGAGGATCATGGCAAGCCCCGTACCTCCAATGACCCATACGTCACGGCCGATGATCGAAGCCGCCTGGCCGAAGAGGAACTTGTCGAGGCCGGATTGCGCGGCGCTGCCGGTCTGTTGGATGTGCGTGAGCAGGAGGATGCCGGTGCCGAAAAAGACCGTGAGCACGATGCCGAGCGCGCTGTCTTCTTTGCAACGCGTGTGGCGCACGATCCAGTCCACACTCAGCGCGCCGAGCCAGCACGAAACCGTCGCGCCGATAAGAATGACGAAGGGGTCCTTCGTGCCGGTGAGCAGGAAAGCCATGCAAACGCCGGGCAGCGCGGCATGTGCGAGTGCGTCGCCCATGAGCGAGCGTTTGCGGAGGAAGGTGAACGAACCGACCGTCGCCGACGCCGCGCCGAGAATCACACAACCCGCGAGCACATAAAACACGTTGATGCTTGGGATCGTGAAAAACTCGAGCCAGGGCGGCAGCGCGCGTTCATCCACGGCGCTTGCTCCAGTCGGTACTGCGCAGGCGTTCGCCGACTTCGGTAAGCACGCCAAGCTGACCGCCGTAGGTTTTCTGAAGGTTCTGCTGCGTGAATACCTCGGAAACGGGCCCGAAGGCGACTGTACGCAAATTCAGCAGCAATACGTGATCGAAATACTGCGGGACAGTCTGCAAATCGTGATGGACCACGACAAGCGTGCTGCCTTGTTCGCGCAGATCATGCAGCAGCGCGACGATCGCGCGTTCGGTCGATGCGTCGACTCCGGCGAATGGTTCATCCATAAGATAGACGCGGGCCTGCTGGGCCAGTGCGCGCGCGAGGAACACGCGTTGCTGCTGGCCGCCGGAGAGTTGGCTGATCTGCCGGTTCGCGAAATCGAGCATGCCGACTTTTTCGAGCGACTGCCGTGCGATCTCTTTATCGCGGCGGCGCGGGCGGGCGAACATCGGCAGATGCCCGTAGCGGCCCATGAGCACGACGTCGAGCGCGTTCGTGGGGAAGTCCCAATCCACCGAGCCGCGCTGCGGCACATAGGCGACTGCCGCGCGGCCTTCCTCTGCCGACTTGCCGAAAATTTTCACATGGCCCGATGCCAGCGGGACGAGTCCCATGATCGCCTTGATGAGCGTGCTCTTGCCTGCACCGTTCGGCCCGACGACGGCGATGAGTTTCCCCTCGGGAAATTGCAGATCGATGTCCCACAGCACGGGCCGGTGGTGATAGGCGACCGTGAGGTCGTGTACCTCGATCGGCCTCGAGGGATCAGAAGGACTCACTTGAGCGCTCCGACGATCGTGTCGACATTGTGGCGCACCATGCCGAGGTAGGTGCCCTCAGGCGTGTCCGCAGCGCCCATCGCATCCGAGAACAGCTGGCCGCCAATCTTGAGGTCATGCCCGCGCGACTGCGCGCCGGCGACGAGCGCCTCGATGGACTTCGGCGAGATCGACGACTCGACGAAGACCGCGCGGATCTTGCGCGAGACGAGGACGTCCACGAGTTTGTCCACATCCTGCAAACCATATTCCGATGCGGTGCTGATGCCTTGCAGGCCGAGCACCTCGATGCCGTAAGCACGGCCGAAATAGCCGAAGGCGTCGTGCGCGGTGACGAGCACTCGGGTTTCCTGAGGGATCGTGGCGATCTGCTCTTTTGCATAGGCGTGCAGTTCATCCATCTTCGCAAGATAAGCCGAGGCGTTCGCGTCGAATTCGTCCGCGTACGCGGGGATGGCTTCCTTCAGCGCGTCGCGTGTACGTTCGACGGTGAACTTCCACATCGAGACGTCGAACCACACGTGCGGGTCGAACTGCCCCTGGAATTCGGGCGGCTCGCGCAGGAGATCGTGTGGGATGGTCTCCGTCACCTGCACCGTCTTCACGCTGCTCGCCATTTGCACGAGCACATCCGCCATACGGCCCTCGAGGTGCAGGCCGTTGTAGAGAATGAGATCGGCGCCGCGGAGTTTGGCGAGGTCGCCCTGCGTCGCCTTGTAGAGGTGCGGGTCCACGCCAGGGCCCATGAGGCCGGTAACCTCGACGTGTTCACCGCCGACGACGTGAGCGATGTCCGCGATCATGCCGATGGTCGTCGTAATCTTGAGCGGGCCGGATCGCGCCTGCTGCGAGGAGCCGGCCCCGTTGTCTGGAGCGTTGCATCCGATCGCGAGAGCGCCCGCCACCGCGAAACACCACATGACTCGCATCTCGCCGAACTCCTTCATCCGAGGCTGCCCCGGCCGTGTCCAAAGTTGTCCTTGCCTTTATAAATTAACATAAGTTAACTAAATAAAGCAACATGAATCTGTAGGGCCGCCGGTCGCCCGCGCATTGCGCGCATTCAGGGGCTTTAGTATGGTCGGGGACGGCTGGAGGGGCGTGGCATGCGGCGATGGGCGGGGCTATGGGCGCTGGCGGCGTTGTGGGCGGGCGGGGCGTCCGCCGAGCCGCTGTATGGGGCCGGGCGGGACTACCTCACACCGGAACTGCGCGCGTCGGTCGAGGCGCTCAAGGCCGAGGTGGCCCAGAACATCCCGACGACGATGAACAATCTTGACGCGCGGTTGAATGTGCTGTGGCCCTGGTCGAATGTGCTCTCGCAGCAGGGCGTGAACATGCCGGTGGAGTTGCCGCGCGTGGTGTCGCAGGGGCGGCAAATCAATCTTCGGCGGCAGTATGCGATGGTCGTGTTGCCCGCGCTGAACGGTTTCGTGCGGGAGCTTGAGATCAAGGAAGAGGACCCCGGTGCGATCGGCGCCGTGACGGCGAATGCCGCGGGGCCGTGGCCGGTGCGCAGCCTGGTCAGCTTCGAGCAGACCTATACCGTCGGCGATATGCCGATGCAGCCGGGCGGCGGCGTAATGGTGGCGTCGGAAATTGTGGCGCGGATGGCGCCGTTCCAGCGGGACGATCCCAAGGCGAAGAATTTCATTTCGATCCGTTGCTCGAATCCCGCGGCGCAGTGGGAAGCGGCGACGGAGCAGGTGCTCGGAATGCATGGAAGCATCTTTGACGCCGCAGGTGTCCCGGCGTACACCCTCAAAGGTGCGACGCTGAACAAAGGCGACACAATCACGATCGTGTATGGCGATAAATCCGGCGGCGGCCCGGGCCTCGAATTGCAGACGACGCAGGTGCAAGGGGCGATGTTTCCGCTCTACGTCGATCTCGAAGGGACTGGAAATTTTCTCACGCCGCGCTGGCCGGTGTTCACGATTATCGGCGGCGAAGCGGCCCGTGTGACGGCCGTCGCGCCGAGTGTGCTCGCGCCGGGAGAGAGTTTCGATCTCAAAGTGCGCACGGAGGACATGAACTTCAATCGCGCAAGCACCGGAATCCCGACGTACGCAATTTCGCTGAATGGTACACCAGTGTCCACGCTTGCGCCGGGCAAGGACGGAATCGGCGAGGTGCCAGGGCTCGCGATTCCCGCGCCCGGTGTGTACCGCTACGAGGTCGCGTCGGCGGATGGAAAAATCCGCGCATTGAGCAATCCGATCCTGGTCATGGAGAAGCCGCCGTATCGCGTTTTCTGGGGAGACACGCACGCGCACACCAACATGGCCGAGGGTCAGGGCAATATCGAAGGCTTCTACAACTACGCGCGCAACGATGCGCGGCTGGATTTTGTATGCCTCTCCGAGCACGACATCTGGATGGACGACGGCGAATGGACGGCGATGGGCGACGCCGTGCGTACGCACAACGATGAGGGCAACTTCGTCACATACCTCGCCTATGAATGGACCGCCATCGTCGAGGCGGGCGGGCACCACAACGTATATTTTAAAACGCCCGAGGCGCGCCGCCGCGTGCCAATACAGGAGACGCCGGGGCTGTGGGACCTGTTCAGCGGGCTTGACCGGTTGTATCCCGCTGGCGACGTGATGATCATCCCGCATGCGCACATCCCCGGCGACTGGCGCCTGGCGCATCCGCGCATCGAGCCGCTGGTCGAGATGGCGTCAATGCACGGCACCTTCGAGTGGTTCGCGGATTACTACCTGCGCAACGGGCACATGATCGGTTTTGTCGGCGCATCGGACGATCATTCCGGCCGGCCGGGGTACAGCGGGGGATTCATCGCAGGGCCCTTGCAGCATTTTGGCGGGTTCTCCGCAGTGCTCGCGCCGGAGAAGCGCAGCGGCGCGATTTTCGAAGCGATGCAGGATCGCCTTGCGTATGCGACCTCCGGCCAGCGGATTCTGCTCGATGTGCGTCTGAATAACGCACTGATGGGCCGCCGGGTAAATTACTCGGCGCAGCGCAGGATCGAGGGGCGAGTCCTGGGCACGGCGCCGATTGATAGAGTGGATCTAATCAAGAACGGACACGTGCTGACCACGACGCATTATTTGACGCAAACCCGCGCGCCGGAAGGCTGGCTGCAGGTCGCGCTGTATTCGCAATCCGAGGATTTCATTCGCGACGCACCCCGCGGCGATCGGATCTGGCTGGGCACCTTGGACATCGAAGGGGCCGAGCTTGTGTCCGCGGAAGCGATTGGTCTTGGTAACTACGAAGGCGAATGGGTGAAGCGCGACGAGACGAACCCGAAGCGGGTGTTGTTCCGGATGTCATCGCGCGGTGCGGAGGAACGCATGCTGCTGCATTTGAAAGGCGTGAGCGATGCCACGCGCTTGAAGATGCGCACGGAACCCACGGACGAGGAGGGCGTGACCTTTCCGCGCACCTATGTGGCCGCGAAGCAAATCCCCGTGGTCGATCTCGATTTTTCGTTTGCAGGTTTCAACGGTGGAGAACTGACCCGGACCATTCCCGCCGGGCGATACGAGGACACCGTGGCGCTGCGCTGGATCGACCCGAAGGGTGCGCTGGATCAGCCGATTTCGTATACCGATACCGAGTCGCCAGCCGACGGTGACTATTACTATCTGCGCGTGACGCAGCTCGACGGCCGCATGGCGTGGTCAAGCCCGTGGTGGGTTGGCGGGATACCGGTGCGCTGACCCAGCTTGTTTCCGCGAGTCGAAGGCGCAGGCGTCCAAGACCTGATTTGTCTCTTGAACCCTGTGCGTTCTCCCGGCATGCTGACGGGAAATGCTGCTCACACGCGAGGGCCCTCTAATGAAACAGTACCGCACGCTGTATTTTTCCCTGTTTGCATTCTCTGTGGTAGTCGCGTCCGCCGCGACGGCTGAGGATGCGAAATCCGTCTTCGGCTTTACGCCGGCGCGCGCGGCGGAGCAACTGGAGCGCGAGGTGGCCTACGAGAAAGCGCTGAGCGCCAGCGGGCCGCGCGAGTGGATGCAGCAGATGACCGTGCGTCCACATCACCTTGGCTCGCCACAGTCGAAGGCGAACGCGGAGTATATGGCCGATCTGTTCCGTAGCTGGGGGTATGAGACGGAGATCGAAACTTTCTACGTCCTTTTCCCGACACCGAAGACGCGCGAACTCAAACAGCTCCGGCCGCTGCCTTTCGACGCTTCGTTGCAGGAAGTGATCGTGATGCAGGATTCCGCGGCGGAGGCGCTGCGCGCGGAGGCCTTGCCGCCGTTCAATGCGTATTCGGCGGATGGCGAAGTGACGGGCCCGCTGGTGTATGTGAACCAGGGCGTGCCGAAGGACTACGAAGAACTCGAACGCCGCGGCATCGATGTGAAGGGGAAGATCGTCATCGCGCGCTACGGCGGATCGTGGCGCGGCATCAAGCCGAAGGTCGCCGCGGAACACGGCGCGATCGGCTGTATCATTTTCAACGACCCGCTCGACGATGGTTACGCGCAGGGCGACGCTTACCCTGCCGGCCCCTACAAACACGGAACGGCGGTGCAGCGCGGTTCGGTGCAGGATTTGCCTGTGCGTTCCGGCGATCCGCTCACGCCCGGTCGCGGTGCGACGAAGAACGCCCGCCGCCTCAGCCGTGCAAAAGCGGAAACGATCATGACGATTCCCGTGCTCCCGATTTCGAGCGTCGACGCCGAGCCGCTCCTGCGCACGCTCGACGGCCCCGTCGCGCCGCAGGAATGGCGCGGCGCGCTGCCGATCACGTACCGCATCGGCGGGGGTGGAGGCACGGTGGTGCGGCTCAAGGTCGAGTTCAATTGGGACATCGTGCCCTGCTACAACGTTATTGCGCGGATGAAAGGCAGTGAGCGGCCGGACGAGTGGGTCATTCGGGGGAACCATCATGACGCCTGGGTGATCGGCGCGCGCGACCCGATGAGCGGCATGGTGCCGCTGCTCGAACAGGCGCGGGTTTTCGGCGAACTCGCCAAGACGGGCTGGCGGCCCAAGCGTACGTTGATTTTCTGTGCGTGGGACGGCGAAGAGCCCGGCCTATTGGGATCGACCGAATGGGCCGAGCACCACGCGAAGGAATTGCGCGAACACGCGGTGGCCTATGTGAATTCCGACGGCAACACGCGCGGATTCCTCTCGATCGGCGGATCGCATACGCTGGAGAAAGCGGCCGCGGAGGTCGCGCGCGTCGTCATGGATCCGATGACGGGCGTGAGCGTCGCCGAACGCGTACGCAGCGCCGCGTTATTGAAAGGAACGCCGGAAGAGAAAAAACTCGCCAAGGAACGCGCCGATCTTAAACTGGGCGCGTTGGGTTCCGGCTCGGATTACACGCCGTTCTTGCAGCATTTGGGCATCGCGTCCTGTGACATCCGCTTCGTCGGCCACGGCCGCGGCGGCGAATACCACACCTGTTTCGATACCTTCGACCACTACTCGAAATTCGTTGACCCGGACTTTGCGTACGCCGTGTTGCTGGCGAATGTTGCCGGGCGATTCACGTTGCGGCTGCTCGACGCCGATGTGACGCCGCTGGATTTTCAGTCCGCCGCGGCCACCTACTCAAAATATGTCGACGAAGTCGTGCAGCTTGCCGACAAGTCGCGCGAGGAAACGGACGAATTCAACAAATTTATTGCCGAGGGCCGCTTCGCGCAGGTTGTCGATCCCGCCGACCCAATCATCGCGCCTAAGCCGAAAGATGAGGTGCCTCACTTAAATTTCGCACCGCTGCTGAACGCGCGCGACCGGCTCGACGCCGCCGCGAAAGACTATGCCACTGCCATGAAGCCGGTATTGGCAGGCGAGAAAACCCTGGATCCGAAACAGCTGGCCGCGCTCGATGAAATTCTCAACCAGGCGGAGCAGGAACTGCTCGCGGAGAAAAACGGTCTGCCGCGACGTCCGTGGTACAGACACCTGATCTACGCGCCCGGTTTCTACACCGGCTACGGCGTGAAGACTCTGCCTGGAGTACGCGAAGGCATTGAAGAGCGGCACTGGACAGAGGCACAGGAACAGATTGAAGCTGCTGCGGAAGCTCTGGGCCGATTCGCCGATGCAGCCGATGCAGCGACCGCGACGATTAAGTAAGGCCTTGTCCGAGTCTTGCTGGACTCAGCGGCGGCGCGCGATTAGGCCGATCCCGAGCAGCACCGCCTGCGTAAGGATGATCGCCGGGCCGCTGGGCAGATTCGCGAAGTAGGACGCATAAAGTCCCGCAACGAGCGTGGCCGCGGAGATGAGCACGGAAAGCAGGCTCATGCCTGCAAAGGTTTTCGCGAAGACACGCGCACACGCGGCGGGCATCACGAGGAAGGCGGCAATAAGAACGATACCGACGAGTTTTATTGCGACAACGGTGACGACCGCGATCGCGACGGTGAGCAGGTAGTCGTCGCGCTGGACGGGGAGACGATCGGCGCGTGCGAGCGCGGGGTCGAAGGAAGCGTAGGCCCAGCGGCCCCAGAGCGGGATCGTCGCTGCGGACAGGACAAGAATCGCGCTCGCGGTCCACAGATCCGAGCGATTGATCGCGAGCAGCGAACCGAAGAGATAGGTGAAGGCATCGGCGGAATAAGTTTTCTTCAGCGACAAGAAAACGATTCCGAGCGCCATTGAGATTGAAAAGAAAACGCCGATAGTTGTGTCTGACGCCAGGCCCGCGCGGTCGCGCAGCCATACGATTCCGAGCGCGACGATCACGGTAAAGGGCAGCGCGGTCCACAGCGGCTGCGCGTTCAGCAGCAACCCGAGTGCGACCCCACCGAAGGCCGCATGCGCGAGGCCGCTGCCGAGGAACGCGAGGCGCCGCTGCACGATGAAAGGCCCGAAGTAACCCGCGAGCAGACTGACCAGCAGCCCACCGACTAGCGCGCGCTGCATGAAGGGGAGCGTCAACGGTTCAAACACGGCTGCGATCTCCGTGCGTTGCGCCGACGTGTCCCGCGTGTCCAAAGAGTTCGAGCAGCGCCTGTGGTTGCGCCGTCTCGGCCGCGGGGCCGTAGGCCACCAGGCCGCGGTTGACGAGCAATGCATGCGTCGCGTGTGCGCGTGCGCCTTCCCAATCGTGCGTCACCATGACAACCGTCGCGCCGGTCTCGCGCTGGTAGTCTTCGAGCAAGTGATACATGCCCGCCTCGCCTTTCACGTCCATGCCCGCGCCCGGCTCATCGAGCAAGAGCAGCTTGGGTCGGTGCACGAGACTGCGCGCGAGGTACACACGCTGCAATTGCCCACCGGAGAGTGCCGCGATCGGGCGGTTCGCGAGATCGGCGACTCCCGTTCGCGCCATTGCCGCGAGGGCTTGCTGTTTCTCCGTCGCGCGGACGCGCCACGGCCACGATTGGCGAATACCGGAGACGACCAGTTCGAGCGCGATCGCGGGAAAAGTGCGATCGAGGGTTTTCAATTGCGGCAAATAACCGACCGCACTCGCGGGCGTGTCCTGTGGCGCATGGCCAAAAAGGAGGACCGTCCCGGTTGTCGGTGTTTGCACGCCGAGGAACGCGCTCAGCAGCGTGCTTTTCCCGGAACCGTTCGGCCCGATGACGGCGACGTAGCTCCCCGGCTGGATCGCGACGTCGAGCGGGGCGAGCGCTTCGAATGCGCCGAACGTCACCGACAGGTCGCGCGCTTCGATCGCAGGACCGCTCATGGGAAGGCCTCGAGCAGCGCGTTCGCGTTATAGCGCAGCAGTTCCGCATAGGTCTCTCGTCCCGGCACGCCGCCGAGCGGATCGAGATGCGCGATACGCACACCGGCCGCTTCCGCAAGCGCGCGCACGGGTGCGTCAGAAAGCTGTGGCTCGGTTACGATGATTTCGACCTTCTCCGCGCGAATGAGGTCCGCGAGTTCCTTGATTTGCTTCGGAGAGGGCTCCTGCCCGGCAATTGTTTCAATGACGCCCGCCGTGCGAATGCCGTAACGCTCGAGAAAATAGTAGAGCGACGGGTGGAATTGAATGACGGTGCGCCCGCGGAGCGGTTCGAGCGTTCGTGCAAGTTCCTCGTCGAGCCGCGTCAACTCGATCGAAAAGGATTCAGCATTTTTTCGATACATTTCTGCGCCACCCGGATCGAGTTCGGAGAGCGCGGCGACAGTGCGCAACAACGCAATGCGCATCGCATTCGGGTCGAGCCACACGTGCGGGTCGAGTTCGCCGCGTGCATCGCCATTCTCCGCTGCGTAGTACCGCAAGAGATCCGCCGGAAAGGTGTCGATAAGGCGCATGTGCGCACGTGCATCCAGCCGCGCGGCCCAGGTGTCGAGCGAGTCGTCGAGATAAATGACCGCGCTCGCTTCGGAGGCCGCGCGCGCCTCGGCCGGCTTGAGTTCGTAGGTGTGCTCCGAAGCGCCGGGCGGCACGAGCACGACTACCTCCGCGCGCCCCTCGACAATCGGCCGCAGGAATGCGCCGAGCGGCGGAATCGTTACTGCGAAGATGACTTTCGAGTCTCGTGGCGTGCCCGGGCGGCATCCTGCGGCTGACGCCAATACAGCGACGGTGGCCGCGGCGCACAGGAAGGCGTGGCCCACGACGGGGCGGAAGTTGAAGGGTCTCACGCTATATCCTATGGTCGATGAGAGGGCTGGGAATCGGCCCATGCTTAATGATAACGCATTCTCAAGAAATAGAAAAGCCTTGCTAGCTTATGGATAGAGATACTCCCCAGCGCCGTGCGATTCGGCGCATTTTGCAGCAATCCGGGCGTCCCATGAGCCCCCGCGAGCTATTAGTCGCCGCGCGGGAGGACGTGCCCCGGATGGGCCTCGCGACGGTGTACCGCACGGTCCGGGGGCTCACGGACGAAGGTTGGCTGGTGCCGGTCGAGATGCCGGGCGAACCGCAGCGATACGAGTGCGCCGGCAAGGGCCACCATCATCATTTCAATTGCAGCCAATGCGGCCGCACCTTCGAAGTGGAAGGCTGCCCGACCGGTCTGGAGACGATGGTGCCCTCCGGATTCAAAATGGAAACGCACGAAGTTTTTATCTATGGCCTCTGCGGCGAGTGCAACGACCTGGCGTAGCGTTGATCAGCACCGATCAAGCCGGGATTCGATAGTTATCTTCGGTCTCCCGATGCTTTGAGTCCAAAAGCTCCACGAAGATTTCGGCGTTGACCCGTCGTAACGCTTCCACTAGGCTGTACTCATTCCATCGCTCAGAGGAGTTTTTCGCGTCGTGACGCATGCGCTCGCACAGGCCGAGTCCTATCTTGTCGTTCGGCTAGGCGCGCTCGGCGACGCGCTTCGGGTGTGCCCTGCCGTGCGTCGCATCCGCAAAGAGCGGTCCGGCGCGCGTATTGGCTGGGCCGTGGAGGACTGGGTGCATCCATTGCTCGCGCCGAGCCGCGATATCGATCGTTTTCACATACTTCACCGCGGCGAACTCCGCGCCGGCGGCCTGCGCGCCTTGCGCGAGTGGCGGCGCTTCATCGCTGAGGTCCGCGCCGCGCGTTATGAGGTCGCACTTGATTTCCATAGCCGCATCAAGAGCGGACTCGTGACACGCCTCTCCGGCGCGCGCTGGCGGCTGGGGTATCCCGCTGGGCAGGACACCGAGATGAACCACTGGTTCACCAACATCCACGTGCGGCTGGATGATCCGGACGAGAGCCGCGTGTTGCGGTTTCTGCATCTGCTCGCGCCGCTCGGCATTTCTACCGGTTACGATGCTGGTGATCTCGGTCTGCCGATCGATCCTGCAGCGTTGCGCACGGCGCAGGAATGGTACGAGCGCGCGGGCCGGCCTGACGTGGCGGTGTTCGCCGGATCGAGCCAGCACCAGGCGGGGTACAACCGCTGGCCGACGGAGAAGTGGGTCGAACTGCTCAAGCGGATTGCGGCGGAGGGCTTTCGCTCGATCGTGTTCTGGGGCCCGGCGGAGGAATTTTTCACCAAGGAGATCGTGAAGGCCGCAGGCGCCGGATGCGAGGCCGGGCCGAAGACGACATTGCCGGAAGTGATGGCGATGCTCGGTCTTTTCCGCGCGTTCATTGGGTCGAACACCGCGGCGATGCACATGGCCTGGATGCAGGGCGTGCCCACCGGGTTCTTCTGCGGCCCGCCGGAGCCGCGCACGCATGCTCCGTTGCCGCCCGTCGCCGGCCGCGCGCTGCGCGCCGATGCGCAAGTGCGCGCCAGCATTAGCAAGAAACGCCAGCCGGAGGTCGTCGCCGCGGTGACTGTGGACGAGGCCTTTGAAGCAGTGATTTCATTGCTGGGCATGGCGCGGCCCGCCGTGACTCGTGCAAACGGAAGGTGAACCCGATGCAGCGCGCGGTACTCCTGTGGCAATGCCCCGATCAGCCGGGAATTATCGCGCGTCTCTCCGGACTCCTCTTCGAGCACACGGGAAATATCCTGAGTTCTGATCAATACACGAGCGATCCTGACAAGGGCCGCTTCTTTATTCGCATCGAGTTCGTGTTCAACGAAGATCGCTTCACACGCGAGCATCTCGAGACGGTCCTCGCCGGGGCGGCGCGAGACCTGAAAGCGGAGTGGGGGCTTCACTACTCCGGCCGTGTGCTGCGCATGGCGATCGCCGTCTCGCGTTACGACCACTGCCTTGCGGATCTGTTGTATCGCATGCGTAGCGGCGAATTGCGCGTTGACGTGCCGCTGGTCGTGAGCAACCATGACACCGTGCGCACATTGGTTGAGGGTTATGGCATTCCATTCCACCACGTATCCGTTACTGCGGAGACGCGTGCCGCGCAAGAGGCGCGAATGCTTTCGTTGCTGCGCGATACGAGCGACTTCTTGGTGCTCGCGCGCTACATGCAGGTGCTCACGTCGGATTTTCTGCGCGCCTACGGCAAGGACGTGATCAACATTCACCATAGCTTCCTGCCGTCATTCAAAGGCGCTGATCCCTATCGCCAGGCCTATGATCGCGGCGTGAAAATCATCGGTGCAACGGCACACTTTGCCACGACGGACCTCGATGAGGGGCCCATTATTGAGCAGGTGGTTGGCCCGGTGAGCCACAAGGACTCCGTGGACGATCTGCGCCAGAAAGGGCGCGAGCTGGAGCGCAGCGCACTGGCAAACGCGATCCGCGCCTATATCGAGCACCGTGTGATACGGTATCGCAACAAAACAATCATCCTGGGCTGATTTCAAGGGACGCGCATGGAAGGGCAGTATCCTCTCTACAGAAAAATCGGTCTTGTCGCCGGATTGATCCTGTTCGCGGCGTTGCTCTCCGCACCGACGCCCGAGGGTATGACGCCCGAGGCCCGCAAGGCGGCGGCGGTCGCGGCGCTGATGGCCACGTGGTGGATCACGGAAGCGCTCCCGATTGCAGCGACCTCGCTGCTCCCTATTGCGCTGTATCCCCTGTTGGGAGTGTTGTCGGGCCCGGACACGACCAAGGCCTACGGCGATTCCAACATCTTTCTTTTCGCCGGCGGCTTCTTCATCGCGATGGCGATGCAAAAGTGGAACCTGCATGAACGCATCGCGCTCGCGATCATTTCGCGCACCGGCACGAACCCCAGCCGCTTGGTGCTTGGCTTTATGCTCGGCACGGGTTTCGTTTCGATGTGGATGTCGAACACGGCCACCGCCGTGATGATGTTGCCAATCGCGGTCGCAATCATCAGTCAGATGGAAAAGCGTGAGTATCCTGGTGTGCAGAATTTCGCGACGGCTTTACTGCTCAGCATCGCCTACGCCGCCAGCATCGGCGGCATGGGCACTCCCATCGGCACACCCCCGAACGGTATTCTGTTGACGAACTACGTGGGCCGGTATCCGGACGCGCCCCCCGTTACCTTTGTGCAGTGGATGATGGTGGGCGTGCCGATCGTTTTCATTATGCTACCGCTCACATGGCTGCTGCTCACGCGCGTGTTGTTCAATTTCAAGGCCGTGTCGTTCCCCGCTGCACGCGAGGAAATCCGCGGACGCCTCGCCGATCTCGGCCGGATGGGCCGTGGCGAGATTATCGTACTCAGTGTCTGGGCGCTCACCGCCCTCGCCTGGATATTCCGCGAGGATCTTGCCTTGGGCGCATTCACCATCCCCGGCTGGACTACGCTGTTACTCGCGGAACCGAAGTGGGTCAACGACGGGACCATCGCGATTGTCGGCGCGCTGCTGTTGTTCGTGATCCCGGTCAACCTTCGCAAGGGCGAGTTCGCGCTGGACTGGGACTGGGCCAAGCGCATTCCTTGGGAAGTGCTGCTCCTTTTCGGCGGCGGACTCGCGATGGCCGAGGCATTCCGCAGCACGGGTCTCGTCGAGTGGGTGGGCGACAAGTTCACCATGCTCGAGGGTGTGCCGCCTCTTCTCATCGTGCTTATCGTATCGACGCTGCTCGCATTCTCCGGCGAAGTTACATCGAACACAGCGACCGCGGCCATCATGATGCCTATTCTTGCGGCACTGGCCCCTGAGATCGGGATTCATCCGCTCTTGCTCATGTTCCCCGCCGGCATGGCGATTTCCTGCGGGTTTATGTTGCCCGCCGCCACCCCACCGAACGCGATTGTCTTCGGCGCGGGGCGAATCTCGGTCCCGCAGATGGCGCGCGCCGGTTTTCTGGTCGATCTCCTCGGCGTACTCGTCGTCACCGCCATGATGTACCTCATCGGCGTACACGTTTTCGGCATTGAGCCGGGCGTTATGCCGGAGTGGGCCACCATAGCTCCGCCAGCCACGCCCTGAGCCTGTCCAACGCCGAATTCTGGATATTTCGAGCGTTCCGGGCTAGAATGCCCCTTGGTCTAAGCGGCTTTTTCAGCCTTTGGCTGGGAGGTTTCCTCATGTATCGATTTTTTCGTATTGCACCCGCTCTCCTTGCGGTACTGTCCACACCCGTCTGGGCGGCGGACAAGGCTGTGACGTTCAACAAGGACGTTGCGCCGATTGTGTTCGAGAATTGCGCCTCGTGCCACCGGCCGGGCGAGATCGGACCCTTCAGCCTGCTCGACTATGAGTCGGCGCGGCCCTGGGCCAAGAGCATCCGGCAAGCCGTGGCGGAGCGCAAGATGCCGCCCTGGCACGCGGACTCCTCCAAGGTGCACTTCTTGAACGACCGCAGCCTCAAGCAGGCCGACGTCGATACGATTCTCGCGTGGGTGGATCAAGGCGCCAAGCAAGGCGATCCCGCGGACCTGCCCAAAGCGCCGAAGTTCAACGACGCATGGGCGATGGGCGAGCCGGACATGATTTTTGAACCCACGCGGGAATTTAACGTGCCCGCCGGCGAGCAGCAGATTGAGTATCAGAGCATCCACTTCTCCCCGCAAGTGACTGAGGACTTGTACATCACCGAATGGGAAATTCTCCCCACGGTGCGCAAGTCGGTGCATCACGCGAACCTCGTCCGCGCTCCGGGCGAGTTGCAGCCGGTCGGCATCGGCCAGGCGGTGATGAAGGGCGGCGATTATATTGGCAGCTACCTGCCCGGTGCGCGCCCGATGCAATACCCCAAGGGCACGGCGCTGCGCATCCCGGCGGGGAGCAACATCCAGATTCAGGTCCACTATGTGGGCCAGGACCAGCCGATCACGGATCACATCCGTTTCGGCGTGAAGCTCGCTCAGGGCCGTGTGGACAAGATCGTGCGCACTTGCGGCACGGACGACTACGCGATCAAGATCGAGCCGAACGGCACCTTCACGATGGACACCGAGGTCACGCTGAATTTCCCGCTGACGATTCTCTCCAGCGGCGCGCACATGCATACGCGTGGCAACGCCTATACGACCTCCGCTGTATTGCCGGACGGGACCGAGAAGTTGATTGCGGATGTCCCGCGGTACGACTGGAACTGGCAGTCCAACTATGAACTCGCGCAGCCGGTCCAGGTGCCGCAGGGCACCAAGTATCGCGTCCATGCCTTCTGGGACAACACGCCGAACAACCCCGAAGCGGTGGACCCGACCAAGGCCGTCACCTACGGCCCGTGGACGGAGAACGAAATGCTGACGACCTGGTCGCATGTCGTGCTGACGGACGAAAAGCTCGGCCTTAAGGTCGAAAATGGCCGCGCCGTCGGCAAGTTCGAAGACGCCGTGGACAGTGCCCACCCGGCGATTCTTCAGACGCTGCCGAACACATTCAGCATGCCCAGGAAGACACAGACCACGGGCGACGAGTAAACACGGGAAACATGCGCGGGCCGGCCGCATCTCGCGGGACCGGCCCGCTTCTTTCGAGTCCACCGCTATGACGACCAAACGCCCACTCAAGCGCCTGTGGCAAGACCGCGACATCTCGACGCTTTCGTTCAACGAGCGCGTATTGCAGGAAGCCGAGGACGAGCGCAATCCGCTGATGGAGCGCGTCCGCTTTCTCGGCATCTATTCGTCGAACATGGACGAGTTCTACAAAGTGCGCGTCGCCAGCGCACACCGCATGCTCGAGATTGGACATAAGGACAAGACGCGCGTGCTCGATGTCATCGCGCAGCGTTCGCGCGAGCTCGACCAGCGCTTTCAGGCGGCGTACAACACGATCATCAGAGCCCTCGAGCGCGAAGGCATCCGGCTGCTCACCGAGAGGGATATCAAGCGCGGGTCCGAACTGGACGCATGGCTGCAAGATCACTTCCGCCAGGGCATCCTGCCGAGTCTCGTGCCGCTATTGATCGACGAGGCCCAGGACTTTCCGCAGTTGATGGACGGCGAGCTGTACTTCGCCGTGAAAATGCGCGGCGAGGTCCCACGCTACGCCATCCTGCGCATCCCGACGGAACTGGGCCGCTTCGTCGCGCTGCCCACGGGCGACATCATGTATATCGACGACGTGATACGGCATTCGCTCGACGATGTGTTCTATATTTTCGATTACAAAGAGATCGAGGCCTTCGAGTTTAAGATTCTGCGCGACGCTGAACTCGACATGGACAACGATTTCTCGGAAGACTATGTCCGCAAGATGGAGCAGGAACTCCAGAGCCGCAAGGGCGGCCGGCCGACGCGGCTGGTGTACGACGCGGCAATTCCGCCGGTGCTCCTGCGTCTGCTCATTATGGAATTGAAAATTGGCGACGAGTATCCACTGATCGGCGGAGCGCGCTACCACAACATGCGCGACCTGATGAATTTCCCGGTGAACCGGCCGGACCTCTACTGGCCCGAGGCGCTGTCCGTGCCGCATCCGGTCCTCGACCGCGACCGCACACCGATGATTGAACTCATTCGCCAGCGCGACGTGTTGTTGACGACACCGTATCAGTCTTTCGACGATATCGTGCGGCTGTTGCGCGAGGCGGCAATCGATCCCAAGGTGGAAGCGATCAAAATGTCGCTCTACCGCGTCGCGAAGAATTCGCGCATCGTCAACGCACTTGTGAATGCCGCGCAAAATGGAAAATGGGTCTTCGTTTCGGTCGAATTACAGGCCCGTTTTGACGAGAAAAACAACATCCAGATGGCGGAACGCTTGCAGGAGGCCGGTGCGCACGTCGTCTTCGGACTGCCGCCGATGAAGGTCCATTGCAAGCTGCTGCTCATCCAGAAGGAAGGCATCCAGTTCGCCGCGCTGTCGACAGGAAACTTCCACGAAGGCACGGCGCGTGGCTATGTGGACAGTACTTTGTTTACCGCCGATCCGCAGTTGACCGCGGAAGTCGACGACATCTTCGAATATCTCGAGCGGGCTTCCCGGATGCGTGTGCTCGATTCTCCGGTATTCAAACACCTGGTCGTTTCACCGTTTAATCTGCGCAAAGTCTTTTCGCGATTGCTGGATGCGGAGATTGCAAAGAAAGACAAAGGGTACATCTGTCTGAAGGTGAACCACCTCACCGATGAAAAGATGATCAAAAAAATCCGCCGTGCGGCCGACGTCGGCGTCAAGGTCGATCTCGTCGTGCGGACGACCTACGCCATGCCGCCGCATCCAAACATCCGCGCCGTCTCGATTCTCGACCGTTATCTGGAGCACCAGCGGATGTACATCTTCGGCCGCGGAGCGGAGGAGAAGGTGTTCGTCGGATCGTCAGACCTGATGGAGCGCAATCTCGACTGGCGCGTTGAGGTCGCATTTCCGATCTATGACGAATCCCTGCGCGACGATGTCCGGGCCTTCATGCGGTTTCAGCTTGAGGATGACGTCAAGGCCCGATACTACGACGAACAGCAGTCGAATCCCTACGTCGGCGGAAAGACGGGCACAAAGCGCGCACAGGCGCTCACGCGCGAGTATCTTGTCGGAAAGCTCCGGGGCGCGGAAGCCGCGGCGGCGGCCGGGAGTCAGCGCCGAACGCGGACGGGGTGATCCCTCCGGTCAGTGCTTCTTCTTTTTTTTCTTCTTTTTCTCTGCGTCTGTCTTCAGTTCGCGCGCTTTTCGCTTTGCTTCTTTCAGTTTCTTCACTGCTTTAAGCCAGGCTTCCTCGGCATGAATTTTTTCGTCGCGTTTCTTCCGCTCACGTTCCTTCTTCTTCTCGATGTCCTTCAGGCGGCGTTCGGCTTCTTTTTTCGTCGACTTGCCCACTGATTCTGCCCCTTCTGCGGTATCGCACCGTCAATTTGGCGGCCCGCCGCGAGGATTATAGACAGACGGGGCCGCTTGCGCTAAAATCCTTCCTATCGCGCGGGGGCGCGAGTGCGGCGCGTCCCCGGGCAGCTGCGGGCGCGGGGGGAATCTCAGGGTGGGCCAGAATCGGAAGATCAATGCCGTTGGTATATTGACGGCCGGCGGGGATTGCCCCGGATTGAACGCGGTCATACGCGCCGTGGCGAAGTCGCTGCTGCCCGAGGGCGTGCGTGTCTATGGATTCCTTGAAGGATTTCGTGGACTCGTCGAGAACCGCTACATCGAACTTGACGACATCCAGGCCAGCGGACTGCTCACGGCCGGCGGCACCGTGCTCCGCACCAGCCGCGACAAACCGCACAAGATGCCCGCGTCCGACGGCGGCACCGAAGATCGCATCGACGAGATTGTACACAACGTCGAGGAACTCGGCCTCGATTGTGTCGTGTGTCTCGGCGGCGGCGGCACGCACAAGAATGTCGGCCGCATCATGGATCGCGGCGGCGTCAATTTCATCACGATTCCCAAGACGATCGACAACGACGTCTGGGGCACCGATGTCAGCGTCGGTTTCGACACGGCGATGTTCATCGCAACCGAAGCGCTTGACCGGTTGCATACGACGGCATCCAGCCATCATCGCGTGATGGTGGTGGACATCATGGGTCACAACACCGGCTGGCTCGCGCTTGGCAGTGGCATCGCCGGCGGTGCAGACGTGATCCTCATTCCTGAAATTCCTTATGACCTCGATCTCGTCGCGGATTCGCTTCTTGCGCGCATGGATCGCGGCAAGATGTTCAGCCTCGTCGCCGTGGCCGAAGGTGCGGTTTCGCAGGCGGAGGCGGCTGCGCGCAAGGCCAACGGCAACGGCGAAGACAAAAAGAAGAAAGCGAAGCTCGACGCCCACTCGAAGGAGCCCGTGAGTGCCATTCTCGCGGAGCACCTCGAAAACGTGACCGGCCTTGAAACGCGCGTGACCTCGCTCGGCTATATCCAGCGCGGCGGGATTCCAACCCCCACGGATCGTTTGCTGGCGACCGAATACGGCATGCAGGCGGCCAAATTCATTCTTCAGCGCAAGTTCGGCGTGATGGTCGCCAAGCGTGGCGAGGATTTTATCGGCGTGCCCATTGCCCACGTGGCCGACAAGCGCCGCCGCGTCCCGCAGGACGATCCGTGGGTGTCGGCCGCGCGGCTCGTCGGCACTTGTATGGGTGACGAAATGCCTCATGGCTACAAGCGGAAGCAGCGCGTCTGAATTGAAGGAGACGTCCATGCGCGAACGCTGGAACCAGATTCTTCGCGGCATCATCGCCGTGATCACCGGCCTCGCACTCGGCGCGTGCAGCACGGTGCCGGTCACGGGCCGCAGCAGTCTGAATCTTATCCCCGACGCTGAACTCGCAAGTATGTCGCTCACCAGCTACCAGGAATTTCTCGCGACGGCACCGCTCTCAAAGGACACGAAATCAATCGCCACCGTTCGGCGCGTCGGCGAGCGCATGGCCGCCGCCACGGAAGAGTACCTCCGTGGAATCGGCCGGCCGGCGTCGTTCCAGTGGGAGTTCAACGTCGTCGACGAACCGGAGACCGCGAACGCATGGGTCATGCCCGGCGGCAAAGTCGTCGTGTACACCGGTATTCTTCTCATTGCGCAGGACGACACCGGACTCGCCGTGGTAATGGGTCACGAGATCGCGCACATCGTCGCACAGCACGGCAATGAACGCATGAGCCAGGCCTTGCTAACGCAGTTGGGCGGCGCAGCGCTCTCGGTCGCGCTGTCAAACTCGCCCGAAATGACCCGTAGTTTGTTCGCCGCTTCCTACGGCGCGGGAACGCAGGTGGGTATTCTGATGCCGTTCAGCCGGTTGCATGAATCCGAGGCGGATCGCATCGGGCTGACGCTGATGGCCATCGCCGGCTACGATCCCCGCGCCGCGGTTGATTTCTGGGGCCGCATGGCGAAGCAGGGCGGGCCGCGCCCACCGCAATACCTGTCAACTCACCCCGCCCCCGAGAACCGCATCGCGAACATCCAGGAGCACCTGCCCGAAGCCCTCGCGGTTTATCGGCCTCGCTAGTCCGGCGAAATCGTGCTGGAAAGGGCGGCACCGAGTCGCTATTATCAGACTTTCCCAAAGCGGATTCCCGCGCCATGCGGGATCGACAAAAAGGAACCCGACGCCATGCAACGAATCCTACACCTTGCGCTCGCCGCCGTGTTCGTGGCGATCGCGCCCACCGCCCTCGCGGAAGACATCGAGAAACCGAGATTTCATCACACCCACATCAACGCGGTTGATCCGGCCAAGAGCATCCAGTACTACGTGACCATGTTCGGTGCCGTGCCGACGAAATACCGCAGCCTCTCCGACGCGGTCTTCGTGGATCGCTCATTCATCCTGTTTAACAAAGTCGCCCAGCCCGCGCCGTGGAAGATGGAGAGCGGCATCTATCACATTGGTTGGGGCGGCGTGGACGGCCCGAGCGAGTTCGACTGGCGTTCGAAAAAAGGCATGCAGTGGGAGACGCCGCTTTCGACACTGGGCAACAACTACTTCATGTACGCCTACGGTCCGGACAAGGAAGTCGTCGAGGTGTGGACCGGGTTCCAGCATGAGCGTTTCGGTCATGTGCATCTTTTCTCGGAGGATGTCGGTGCGGCGACGCAGTGGTACGTGTCGAATCTTGGCGTGACCGGCCCGGCCCGGCTCTCGCCGAAGCCGCCCGCGGCGCCCGCAGACTTCAAGGCGGATCCCAAAAACCCTATGGAAATCTTCCGGTACCTGTGGTCGAGCCAGGTCAGCACGGACAACGACGTTGCGATTAACCTCTTTGCAAAACCGAGCAAGGACACGGTGAACTGGTGGAACTACGATCCATTGGGCGAACTGGTGGCGAGTGATGGCCGCGCGATCGACCATATTGCGTTCTCGTATCGAAATATCCAGCCCGTCTATGACCGGATGAAGGCCGCCGGCGTCGAGATTGTCGACGAAATCAAGGCGCGTCCGGAGTTCGGATTCAAGAGCTTCTTTGTTCGCGGGCCGGACAAGGTCCTCATCGAAATCGTCGAGGAGAAGCCGATTCCCGAGGGCCTTTGGGACTAAGCGCGACGGACTACAACGATTTGAGGGCCGCCTTCGGGCGGCCCTTTCGCTTTTCCTGGGTCTCTGTTACCATTTCCGCCGGGGGAATTTCGGGGGACACCGTCCGATGTCGAACCAAATTCAGGACCATGATCGCCAAGTGTTACAGGCAATGGCGCCGCGGCTCGAGGCGCTCTGGCGGCCGCTGCGGTTTCTTGCCGATCTGGAAAAGGTCTGGCATGAACTGCCTGACGACGACCGTAAGAGTATCGAGACGGCGCGTCCGTACCGCGATCAGTTTCATCGCCGGCTTGCGGAGGGCCATGTGATCGAACTGCGCCGGATGGCTGGAGATCTGCACGCGCCGGAGCATCGCGATCTGCGCGACTCGCTCAGGGTGTTTCTGGAACGATGGGAATTTCAGGAGCCGGACCAGGTCCGCGTATTGTCCGCGCTCGTGAAGCGCGCGTCAGAGTAGCAACTACCAGAGCTGGCCGCGGAGCAATTCAATTTCCGCGCGCAAATCCTGCAATCGCCTGAGCGCGCTGACTTTCTGTTCCAGCGCTTCAGGCAATTCCTGCGTGTAGACGCGATCCAGTTCCGGCTGCAAGCGATGGATGGTGTCGCGGGCGACCTGGAGCTGGACCCGTGCGTCGTCGATCACCTTGTCGCGCTCGTGAAGCACGGTCTCAAGCTGTTCTGCCTGCGCCTGCGCCTGGTGCGCGCCTTCCGTCATGTCTGCAAGGTCCGCTTCGATGAGCGCGATGCGATCCTGCAATTCGCGGATGCGCGTCTCGGCCGCTTCGCGATCCGCGCGAGACATAGCGAGATCCGCCGCCGTCCTGGCGTGCGCAGCTTCCAGTTCCTGCTGCCGGAGCACCGCTGCGGCCACTTCCTCGTCGCGCGCGGCCACCATCGTAAGCATGTCTTCCACGCGCCGCAGCGCCGTGGCGAGTTCCTCGCCACGCTGTCTGAGCGAAGTCCGTTCGTCCGCCAGGGCATCGTCCAGCTCGGCCACGCGGGATTCGAGCGTTCGCTCTTTCTCCCGCAGCGGCGGCAATTCGGACTCCAACACCGCCACGCGTTCGCCAAGCATGAATCTCTCGCGTTCAATCTCTCGGATGCGATCTTCGCCCAGGCGCAGTTCACGCGATACTTCGACGATCCGCTCATCGCGCTCGGTAACACCGGCTTCAAGCCCCGCAATCCGACGATCGCGATCCATCAAGGAAGACTCGAGCTGCTCACCCCGGCGACGAAGCTGCTGCTCCTGTGTGCGCAGGCCACCGATCTCGGAGAGCAGACGATCTTCTTCAGCTTCGAGTTGCGCGCGCTGGATGCGAAGTTCCGCCAGTTCACGTTCGGCCTTGTGCAGCGTGGTCGAAAGTGTGGAAATTTCGTCCGTCGCCGATCCAATTTTTTCCTCGAGTGCGATGGCATTGGCTTCACCGCGCGCTTTTTCGGCAAGAAGCGTCACCCGGCCCGCTTCGAGTTCGCCAATCCGCGCGGACTGTGACTCGATTTCGGCCATGAGTTCCTGTGCTTGCATGGCCGCGGCCGATTCACGCTCCGCCGCGCGCGCAAGATCCGTGTCGCGGCGAACCGCCTCGGCCTCGAGTTCGCGCCGGACAAGACCGGCTCGTTCAAGACCTTCGCGGGCTTCATCCAGATCGCGAGACAAGTTCTCCGCCATCGCACGCGCTTCACCTTCAGACTGCGTCACCGCGTCAAAGCGCGCCTTGAGCGCAGCGCGCTCCGCGAGAATTTGTACTTGATCGGTCCCGAGTTCGGCCAGCTGCGAATCGCGCAAGGCAAGCTCTTGTTTCAACGCTTCGACCTGATCGCGCGCCTCACGTTCGTGTTTGGTGAGGTAGGCGTGCTCCATTTTGAGGTGCGAGAACGCCAGTTCGGAATTCGATTTTTCTTCATCAACACGAATGAACGCGGCTTTGCGATCTTCAATCTCCGCGCGCAACCCCGCAATTTCAGTTTCATGTGCGCGGCTTGTCTGGAGAAGCGCATCAGCCTGCTGCTGCATCGCCTCAAGGCGGCGTTCCAGGTTTTGCCGCTCGCTCATGAGCGACGTCAGGTCCCGACTGCGCGCATCAAGCGTGTCCAGGGTCTCCCGCAGGCGCGCATCCGTGCTCGACCACTGCTCCGTCAGGGCGCCTTCGCGGTCCTTGATGGCCGCCAGCGCATCGCGCAACGTGCCCTGTTCCGCCAGGGCGCGCTGCAATTCTTCACGCGCTTGCAACAGCCGCCGCGCTGCGCTCGCCTGTTCAATCTGCAGGTACTCTTTCGCATCGCGCTGCGCAGCGATCTCGTCGCCGGCCATGCCTGCCGTTTCCGCGAGTGCGGAATAATCGGCGCGCAAGGTGTCCAGCGCGCTTTCAAGCCGTCCTTTCGCTGACAACAATTCCTGAAGGGTCGAACGCTCACTTCCCAGCGCCGTGGCCAGTGATTCAGTTTCGGCGAGCAATTCAGACTCGCGCAGTACCAGCGCTTCTCGCTCGCGCCGCAAATCCTGAAGCTCGGCCTGCATGCGCACGGCGTAACGCTTGGAGCTTTCGAGCGCCGTATCGCGCTCGGTGAGTTGCTGCGTAAGTTCGCCGATGCGGGCCGTTAGCCCCGTTTCGCGGGACACAATCGCCGACATGCGCTCTTCGGCGGCGGCCAGTGCCTGTCCGATTTCGCTGCGCCGCGCGAGCGCAAGATCGATATCTTCTCGCCGCGACTGCAACTCCGTCTGCATCGTATCGTGCTGCCGCTGCAGCTCCGCATATTCCGTGCGCAGCCCGGCGTGCTCGGACTCCAATACGCGGAGACGCTGCGCGAGCGCAGTACGTTCGCCGCCAAGGCCGTCCAGGGCCCCTTGCAGACTCGACAGTTCGCGCGATACATGCGCGATCGTCCCGGCGAGTGCGGCCGTGTCCGGAGCGTGTCCATGCGCGATCGAATGATGCGCCAACTGCTTCTCAATCGCCGCCAGCGTGCCCGCTGCATGATTGAGGATTTGCTCCTGCTCGGCCGTGCGGGCTTCGAGCGTGCGGTTGATGTCGTGCACCCGCGTTTCGCGCGCGAGGGCCTCTGCCATGCGTTTTTCCAGCGCGGCGATGCGATCCCGCACGGCGTTTCGTTCGCTTTCGATGTCCCGCGCGCCGTCCTCGGCCAGCTTCAACGCCGCCCGCGCGCCGTACATCTCGCTGGCCACGCGGCGTGCTTCAATCGCGTCGGTGCGCGCCTGTTGCAGTTCCCGGCGCAAATCGGACTCGGCGTCGGAGGTTGCTGCGGCCGAGCCTTGCAGCTCGTCGAGTTCCGCCGTCAGCCGGCGGATGGTCCGTTCAAGATCACCATTCTTGCGGAAAATCGCCGACAGCGTATCGTCGCGCTCGCGCAGTTGGCGCTCCGTCGTTTCCAAGCGCGCATGAAGTTCATCGAACGAACGTCCGGTGTCACTGGAAAGTGCCGGCGGCGTTGGAAGTGCCGCCGAGGAAACTTCGGTGTTCAATCCCGTGAGCAGTGATTCGAGTTCTTCGTTTTTGGCGGCCAAGGCTTGCACCGCGTGTTCGCGTTCGGTCAGGCGTGCGCGCAAGCGCTGAATCGCCGCCGCCGATTCCGTGTGCTGCGCGCGATGCGACTCGATCTCTGTGGCGAAATGATCGCGGACGGCCTCGAGTTTTTTCGCAAGCGCGGGCTTCTCCGGGGTCGCGATCTCGAGGGTGGACGATCCCATCGCTTCAGAAACGAAAACGGGGCCTGCCTTCTTGGAGATGAATAGTCCAAGCCGCTGCACGCGCTCGCTGGAAGCAGCAACATTTGAGAGGCACCGGTAGATCGCAGTAGCTTCTTCATGCTGGCCGAGACGGCTCAGGCAATACGCTTTGGAAACGAGCAGGTCTTCGCGATCCGGATACGCCGCGATTAGCTTGTCGAGGATCTCAAGTGCGCGCGCGTCCTGCCGATCTTTAAGCAGACGGGTGGCCTCATCGGCCCATTGATACCGGACAGCATCCTGCATGAGGTGAGAGTGCTCGTGGCGCCCCGATCCGCAAAATTCCCCGTAGCGTCAGGAGTATATCAGACTCGGCGCGCGCGGCAAATGTCTGTATTCGGTGAAATTCCTGAATTTCAGGCGGTCAGCGGCGGGAGGACGAAGTAGTAGACGGCGAGGAAGTGCAGGAAGGACCCCGCCATCACCATCACGTGCCAAATCGCATGGTGGTAGGGGATGCGCTCCCACAGGTAAAAGATGACACCGAAGGTATACATGAACCCGCCGCCGGCCAGGAGCGCGAGGCCGCCCGTCGGGACGTTGTTGATGACCGGCACAGCGGCCACAACGACCAGCCAGCCCAAGCCGATGTACGTCAGGGTCGCCAGCAGGCTGAATCGCTTTGCGAAAAATATCTTGAAGACGATGCCCGCGAGTGCGAGGCCCCAAGTAACGCCGAATAGCGTCCAACCCCAATTTCCCCGGAGCGAGACGAGCGTGAAAGGGGTGTAACTTCCGGCGATGAGCAGATAGATGCAGCTGTGATCGACCAGGCGAAAGATATGTTTTGTTTTGGGATCCGTGACCGAGTGGTACAGCGTCGAACCGAGGTAGAGCAGGATGAGCGTCGCGCCGAAGATGGAGACACTGACGATATGGAAGGGGTCGCCATGACGTGCAGCGTACACGACCATCACAACTAGAGCAGCGATGCTCAGCGCCACGCCGAGCGCGTGGGTCGCGATGTTCGCATATTCTTCGCGCCGAGTGTATCGGGCGACCAGACTCTCGCTCATGATTTCAAAGGCTCCTTCCCCAGCGAAATTGTACCCGATCCAACCCCAATTGCGGTTAGACCAGGTGCCAAGGTGTCCAGTGTCAATAGACGACGATCCGGGCCTAATTATTCCGGTCCCGGCCGACAATCGACACAAAGCTGACGCACTTTCCGGGGCGTCCGCCGAGGTTGTGCGTCAGGCCTGTTTTGGGGTTCTTGATTTGCCGCGGGCCGGCTTCGCCGCGGAGTTGCAGCCACATTTCGTACATCATGCGCAGGCCCGAGGCGCCGATGGGATGGCCGAAGGATTTCAGGCCACCGTCCGGGTTCACGGGCAGCTTGCCTTCGAGCGTGAAGGTGCCGTCGAGCACGTCCTGCCAGGCATGGCCGCGCGGCGCGAAGCCGAGGTCCTCGTAGAGCACCAATTCGGTCGGCGTGAAGCAGTCATGCACTTCCGCCATGGAGACCTGTTCGCGCGCGTCCTCGATACCGGCTTGCGCGTAGGCGTCCTTCGCGGAAGCGACTACTTCCGGGAACGTGGTGAAGTCGTAGTCCTGCCGCATGTGGCCCTCGGAGGGTCCCGCGATGAAGGAGAGCGCCTTGATGAAAATCGGCTTGTCGGTGTATTTGTATGCGTCTTCGGCACGCACGAGAATTGCCGCGGCCGATCCATCGCTCACGCCCGAGCAGTCCATGATGCCCAGCGGTCCGGCGACCTTCGGCGAACACTTGATGCTCTCGAGGTCCACCGGCTTCTGGAATTGCGCCTTCGGGTTCTTCGCGCCGTTCGCGTGGTTCTTCTGCGCGATCATCGAAATGACCTGCTTGCCGAGGTCCGCGTCGAGACCGTATTTCTTGAAGTAGGCCGGGGCCAACATGCTGAAGCTGGCCGGCGCGGTTGTTGTCGGCATCGATCCGTCGCCCGCGGGGCTCGCGGTCACCAGGCCCATGTAGCCGGAGTCTTTCAGCTTCTCGACGCCGATGGCCATCACGATGTCGTACGCGCCGGACGCGACGGCATAGGCCGCGTTGCGCATGGCTTCGCTGCCGGTCGCGCAGAAATTCTCGACGTGCGAAACGGGTTTGTATTGAATCTTGAGCGGCTCGGACAGTGTCAGGCCCGAGAGCTGGCCCATGCTGCCCAGCCAGTAGGCGTCGATCTGGTCCTTCGTCACCTTCGCGGAGTTGAAGGCCTCCGTCGCGGCTTCGATGAGCATGTCGCCCACGCTCTTGTCCCAGTGTTCGCCGAAGGCCGTGCAGCCCATGCCGACGATGGCAACGCGATCGCAGATTCCCTTGCTCGCCATGACTCGATCTCCTTATCGCACCGGACGTGCTTTCCAGAAGTAGTTATGAACACCGTCCGCCGTAAAGAAACGCCGGAAGGTCATCTCCAATTCCACACCGATCTCTATTTTATCTGGCTGGCAGTCAGTCACTTCCAGCTCGACGCGGCCGCCGCCGTCGAAATCCACCATCACCATCACCATCGGCGGCTGCAGCGTGAAGGCCAGCCGATCGAGAGTATACGTCGCCACCTTGCCGCGGCGGTTGGCAAACGGGATTTCCTTCATTTGATCCACGGCCCCGCACTGCACGCAGACCTTCTGCGGCGGCAGGTGCATCGTGCCGCATTTCGTGCATTCTGTACCCACAAAGCTGAATTTCCAGTGCCGCCGGCGGAAGGAAGGAGGCGCGGCCGGACGATCCGGATCGGGCCTGCGGGGCTTTTCCGTTTGCAGAATACCGCGCCACTTGAGGTAGCGCAGGTATGAGATGTCGTTGCGCTTCGCAGCGATGAGCTTGGCGACTGGCGCGACGTTCTTGTGCGACGCGATCGCGTCGGTGGTCTTGAGGATGATCGCATCGACGCCGTCCGAAGCAGAGACTACAAGGATTCGTTCGCCCGGCTTTGCGTTATCGAGCGCAGAAGCCAGCATGAGACCGGCGTGCGCCGTACCCGTGTGGCCAACACTGCCGAGCAACGGATCGACGAATTTTTCCGGCGCGATCCCGAGCGCCTTGCCGATGCTCGCGGCCGCGCGCGGGTTCGGCGCATCGATGATGGCTTTGGCGATGTCCGCGCCGGTGAGGCCTGCCTTCTTGAGCACGCCCTTGCCGCCTTCTGTGAGCAAGGGACCATAGACCTGTGTGAGTGCGAAGCGCTCTTCCCACACACGCGCAAATTTTTCGCCGGGGAGCCGCCACAGCGCTTGATGTTCGAGTGTCTCGGAATACGCCGCTTCGATCTCAGCGATGCCTTTCCCCGTGCCGAGAAGATACGCCACCGCCGCATCGCCCCCGGATTGCTCAGCCGCGCCCTCGGGTGCGCCTTGGCGCAGGTCGGACATCGCGGCGAGCGCCGGGCCATTCGCCGAAGCATCCGCGGCCGCGAGTAGTGCGCTCAGTCCCGCGCGGGTTGATCCGCCGAGATCCAGCGCCCGCGTTTGCGCGGGGAGATCGAGCGCGGCATGAATCGTCGCCGCGTTGAGTTTTTCCTGGTAGGGCGGTTCGGTTGTCGCAAAGAAGAGAGAGGAGGGGATGGTTCCCGCGGCGCCGGCCATTGCCACGCGCGCGGCCTCGACCGCCATGGTCACGGTGTCTTCGTCGTAGCTGGCGATTGCGCGCTCGCCCTTGTCCGCCTTCGTCTCCAGGGCCGCGCCAACCGCCGCGCGTTGCAACCGGTTAAAAGGAACGTATGCGCCGTAACTGAGAATGCCCGCCATGCCGCCTCCACGCCGTAAGCCCGCGGGATTATGGCAAAACAGGCCGGGAGATCAAAGGAATTGATCCAAACCGCCCCTCATTCCTTGCAGTTGTCGCAATGGACGTCGGGAAGCGGTTTGGCGTCGACCAGGGCTTTGACCCAGTCGGCCAACTTTACGCCGTTTACCTCCATCTCGTAGAAAATGTCGAACTCGAGGATTCCGTGTCCGTTGCCGGGGGCGACGTAGCTGTGCAGATCCACACCGGCAGCCTCAATCAACTTTTCGTTCGCGTCGATTTTCGCGAGCGTGTTCGACGGATCGGGCACCTTCAAGTACTCGAGCGTTCCGATGGCGTTCGGATCGAAGGCGAAATCGAAGCGCGCTAGAGCGACTTTCGGATTGTGGCGGCCCACCTGAATCCAGAGTTGCTGGCTACCCCAGTCGCGCGCGGTGAGCCCCTTGTTCACGTCCCAATTGGGCATGTTGGCGTACGCGCCCCAGAGCTCACCGGTCTTCGCGTTGAGGTCGGGGTCATTCGGAAATGAGCCGGACTGCGCGCCGAATACCGTGACGCGAGCGTTGGGGAGTTGATCGGCGAGCAGCCCGCCGTAGAGCGGGGCGGCGGCGGCGCCCGCGGTATTACCAACGACAACGATCTGCGCAGCGTCGGGGTAGTTTTTCGTCAAGTAGTTGAGCGCGGCCGAGCCGTTCACGAATCCTTTGTGGTGAACCGTCAATTCCGGCGAGTACGTGCGGGTTGCAGTACCGAGATGTGCATCGGCCGTGCAGAGCGGCACGTAGATGAAACTGAAACCGGCGAACGGACTGTTGGCGCGATCAGTGAGAAACAGGCCTCCCTCGTTTGAGGGGTTCTCGCCTTCGATGCTCGGGTCGTAGTCCGGACCCGGCCGTTCGCCGGTGCCCGGCGTGTTCTGGTTCGCGCAGCTTTCCGCGTCGAAACAGACGCCGCCGCCGTCGAGGTAGAGCACCACCTTGGTGGAGTCGACCTTGGCATCAAAGAAGGCGTACTCGCTGCCGTCGGCGCATTCGCAGTCGCCGCCGGGCACGATCCGTTGCCACTTGAAGTCATTGCTTTCCGAAATACGGCGACCATTGCCCTCACCTCTGCCGCCTTGTTGTTCTCCGGGTCCGGAGCGGTGCGGCCTATTTGCGTCATCCGGTGGACGGGGAAGATGTACGCTGCATGTGGACTGCGCGTCCTTGAATACCTGCGAGTCCCGATCGATACCGGAGCCGTTGAGGTTCAGTCCGTCACCGGTTGGTTCAGGAAAAGTTGGTAGGCCGTTTTCGCGCATGCAATCGGCGTAGGCGTGCAGGGCCTTTTCCATATCGGCAGGGCTGACGGCGGATGAAACGCCGTGTTTGCCGGTTTCGCTGCAACCCGCGACGATTGCTCCCATCATGAGCGCCGCGATGGGCAACGCTGCGCCCAGGATTATTTCCTTGGTTTTGTGAGCCATTGTCTATTCCTATGCGGTCGCGTTTCAGTTTAGTGGAAATCGAAATCAAGCTGCACGTGTTCTTGTCGCGATACGGATGAAATCCCTCGGAAATCTCAGGCGGGCGTGGTTTCGCTTACAGGCGCGCGCCGCCGCTGGGAGAAGTGGGGGATTTCGGTGAGTTGCGGCGTCGTTGGTCCGTGCTCTATCGTGCGAATTCTTCCTCCAACCCAATCCCGGAGGCTTTTCATCCATGAGCCAAAACCCGCCTGTTACTCGCCCGCCTGCAACGTTGGGGCAGTCTTTTATGTTGCCCTGTGGGGCCACGGTCCGCAATCGCATCGTCAAGGCGGCGATGACCGAGCAAATGGCCGATACGTCGCATCGGCCGACGCCAGCGCTGATTCGGTTGTATGAGCGGTGGGGGCGCGGCGGCGCGGGTGCGTTGTTGACGGGCAACATCATGGTGGACGAGCGCGCGCTCGAGGGTCCGCGCAATGTCGTCGTCGAGAGCGAGAATGATCGCAATACAGGTTTACTTCGCGAGTGGGCGAGTCGCAGCAAGAGCGAGGGATGCGCGCTGTGGGCGCAGATCAGCCATCCCGGCCGGCAGACGCCGCGCGGCACGTCGTCGTTGGTCATTGCGCCGTCGGCGGTTGCGCTCGAGGGTTATGGCCCGATGTTCAGCCCGCCCCGTGCCGCGACGGAGGAGGAGATACTGGATGTCATTCGCCGGTTCGCGCGGACGGCGGCAGTGCTGCAAGAAGCGGGGTTTGACGGCGTGGAAGTACACGCCGCGCATGGGTATTTGTTGAGCAGCTTCTTGTCGCCGCGCGTGAATAAACGTCTTGACGACTGGGGCGGTACTCCGGAAAAACGGATGCGCCTGCTGCTGGAGGTGGTGCGCGCCATCCGGGCCGCATGCGGAAAGTCATTTCCCGTCTCGGTGAAATTAAACAGCGCGGACTTCCAGCGCGGTGGTTTTACCGAGGAAGATTCCGGGGCTGTCGTGAAAGCACTGGAAGCTGAAGGAATTGATCTGCTGGAAATTTCGGGCGGCAACTACGAGAATCCGCTGATGGTCGGTTCCGGCGAAATGAATGCAATTGCCCGCGAAAGCACGAAACTGCGCGAAGCGTATTTTCTCGCGTACGCGCACAAGATCCGAAACACGACGAAGATTCCGCTGATGCTCACGGGCGGCTTGCGAACCGTGTCGACCATGAATGAAATCCTGGCCGAGGGTGATGTGGACTTTATTGGATTGGCGAGGCCATTTGCGCTCGATCCCGACATTGCACGCAAGTTCATTGTGGGCGAAATCGAGCGCGCGCCGGTGGCCCGCGTGAACATCGGAATCCGGCGTTTCGACGATATGCTGCAAAATCTGTGGCATCAGGCGCAGTTGCAGCGGATGGGCGACGGGAAAGATCCCGATATCAAGCTGAACCGGTACGTGACACTGATCAAAGGTCTGTGGGGCGTTTTCACAGCCTAAATTGCGGCGGTGGGAGGGTCGCGCAGGAGCGCGACCCTCCCACCGATCACTTTGCCCGCGGATGAAAACTCCGGTGTGCCTTCGCGAGGCGATCGGTAGAGACGTGCGTATAAATCTGCGTCGTTGAAATGTCGGAATGTCCGAGCATTTCCTGTACGGCGCGAAGATCAGCGCCGCCGTCGAGTAAGTGCGTGGCGAAGGTATGGCGCAAGGTATGCGGAGTCACCTCGGCACGGACGCCTGCCGTGCGCGCCGCACGCTTGACGACACTCCACACGCTCGTGCGTCCCATACGCGTGCCGCGCTTGCTGACGAAGACGGCGGGCTGCTTCGGATTCCATGCGCCGCGCGCGGCGAGCCACGCCGTAACTTTTTCGCGCGCGCGTGCGCCAAGCGGTGCAACGCGCACCTTCGATCCCTTGCCGCGCACGCGCACGGTGGATTCCTGCATCGAAATGTCTTGTGTGGTTAGCGAGGCAAGCTCTGAAATCCGGAGCCCGCACGAATAAAACAGTTCGAGGATCGCCGTATCGCGCAATCCTTCTGGAGTAGAGATGTCCGGCGCGGCGATGATCTTCTCGACATCGCGCGACGACAGCACGCTCGGCAGCGCGCGCACGGTCCGCGGCGAGTCGAAATCTTCCGTCGGATCGGACGACGCGATTTTTTCCTGCGACATGAAGCGATGGAAGCGCCGTATCGCGCTCAGGTGCCGCGCGGAAGATCGCGCTGCGAGGCCCGCCTTGCGCAGTGCGATCAGGTGCTCCAGCACCACATCGCGCGTGACTTTGTTTGGTTCGCGCACACCGTGATTTTCGAGGAAGGCCAGATACGCGCGCAGGTCCGCCCCGTAGGCCGAAAGCGTTTTTTCCGCAAGGCCGGATTCAAACACACTGGCGCGCAGAAAACTTTCCAGTGCATCGTGCAACGGCCCCGATGCGGGAGTCTCGCGCCGCGCCGCGTTATTCATTTCGTGCTCTCCCCCGAAAGCAACGCGCCCCGGCGTCCTGCGACGCCGGGGCGCGAAATCAGACTAACTTACGCTGCATTACGGATTGACTTTGTACACGAAGATCACGCGGCGGTTCAGCGCGCGGTTCGCGTCCGAGTCATTCGCCACAGCCGGGCGCGTGTCGCCGAAGCTCGCCGTCGAAACGCGGCCCTTGTCGACGCCACCCTCAACGATGACCTTCGCCACAGAATCCGCGCGGCGCTGACCAAGCTTCTGGTTGTACTGCGGATCGCCGGAGCGGTTCACGTTGTCCGTGTGACCTTCAACCGTGACCGTGTCCTTCGGGTACTGCTTGAGCAGTGCGACGACCTTGCCGATTTCCGTGCGGCCTTCCGGCTTCACGTTCGACTTGTCGAAGTCGAAGAGAACATGGTTGAACACCGGAACCTGACGCTCAACCTTCGGAGCGGCCGGCGCAGCGGGCGGCGCAGCCGGAGCGGCCGGTGCCGCTTCAGCAACCTTCGGCATGTAGCTGCCGTAGACAACGCCACGGTTGCCCCACAGTTCCTTGTCCTCTGAATTCGAGGCGGCGTCCGACGGCCACCACCAGTAACCCGAGCGTGTGTCGTCCTTCACAGGATCGGCCTTCGCGCCGCTCTGCGCCCACCAATCCAGATTGTCCCACGAGCGGACCTGGGCACTCGCCGAGAACGCTGTAAACGCCACCGCGACTGCCATCATCACCACCATTGCCTTCTTCATGTACTTGCTCCTTAGTTTGTGCTGCACGCGGCAGTCATCAACTTGTTTATCCAAGCCGCAGCAAAAAAGCTCCGACTCGGAACTCCAACCCTTACTACAAGATCCCGGGGAACCCCTGAGTCTGTGGCATCGAATACCACAACAACATCGCGCAAAACGCGATTAACACCCCGATGGGTAATAGTTTACGCCAAGGCAGAATCGAAAGTCCAGCAGAATCTTGTGGTGCTGTTCCATCTTTAAAGCCCTACAGTGCCCTGCTGCCCGACCTAGCAAAGGATACTTTACTCGGAAAAGGGCAAGCCCCGGGCCGGGCCGGAATCTCCCACGTCTCCGGCCGGCCCGGGGCCGCCTGTTCAAACACTTCTCAAACTGCCTCGGCCAGTTTCCCGCGCAACGCGCCAAACGCGCGGTCGACTCGCCCGTCTTTCGTGTTTTCCATAATTCGCCGCAACTTCGGGATCGCTCCGCCGACCTTGCGTCCCCGGCGCATCGTCCCGAAAAGGTGACGGCTCACCGTGGACTGCGTCAGATCCAGAATCGTCGCGATGTCCTCCTGCGTCTTGCCGTGGAAGTAATACAGCTTCAGCACTTCCCGCTGGCGCCGCGTCAGCCGCATGTCGAGAATCTGTCCGACCACCGGCTTCACTTCCTGGAAAAACTCAGCGAAGGCATAGCGCCGTTCGCGATCAATCGTCGTCTCGTGCCACATCCCGCGTGACGCAGGCAGGTTCTCGAGATACTCGCTCCCGATCGAGACCTCCCAAAAATCAGGGTTGTAAGCAGACATCACACCCTCCTCTCCTGGCGCCTTGAACTCCGCTCCGGAAAACCTCTTCCTGTAGCAACACAAGGCCCGCGCGTACTGCGTCGAAATGACCCATGAAGTTGTGCTTCGACGCATTCAGCTGCGACTTCGTGTTCCAGCGCGCTCGCGCCGTCGGCTCATTCGTAAAGTTCTGCGTCTTCGATTTCATGGGTAACTCCTTTCTGTGACCCGCTCTCGCGGGAGGTTGAGCTGGTTAAAACGAAAACGCCGCAGGTGGTTTGGATTCCACCTGCGGCGTTTGGATTGATTTTCTGAGATTAGCTCAGCCCATCAATTCCTCCGAGGGGAATCCGGCGCCCGTACGATGCTTTCGCGCATCTGCCACGGAGGCCGCCGGCCAATTCGCAATCGCCGTAAAGAGACTACGCGCGGCCGGGCAATACGAAGCCTGCGACATGAGATTCATGCCGAGACCTTCGCGTTGTACGGTGCTTATCATTTGCGTAATCCTTTCGGCCCGCGAACCATGATTCCCATCACGGTTGGGCTGCTGCTTCCAATACTCTACCGCGTAACTGGGTTCCGTCTCAACTCTGCCTTCGGAAAACAGCTTCGCTCACCATCCATTTTCTATATGCATACTTTTTTGGGAGAGAATTTTCCGGTTCCGCGACCCCGGTTAAGCGTCAAAGCCCAGGCCGTACAAATTCGGACAGACCTCTTGAAAACCCATGAAATCCGGCCAATTTTGTGCGGCATGTTAAGTCCGGCGAACTCCCTAAGGCCTTTAATGTCAGCCAATTACATAAATTGTTGACGTTTGGCACCGCCTTTGCACTTGTCCCGCAGCGGAAGGCAAGAAACCCACTGGAGTCCCCCCGATGGCCGTACAGATTTTACCCGAGACCGGCAAATACGCCCTGGGCGATGTATTGCCACAGGACGTTACCGCCACGTCGCGCAACGCGCACATGCTGGTTGTCGACGACGAAAACGGCCCGCGTCAGGCCCTGCGTATGTTGCTCAAGGAGGACTATCACGTCCACCTCGCGACCCGCGTAAGCGAGGCGCTCGAAGTTCTTAAGCAGCAGCCCATCGAACTCATCATCACCGATCTCCGTATGCCGGAAAAATCCGGCGTGGATCTGCTCCGCGAAGTGAAGCAGATCGATTCGGACATCCAGGTCATCATCTTCACCGGCTACGGCCAGCTCGAGACTGCCATGAAAGCGGTCGAGTACGGCGCGTTTGCTTACATGGAAAAACCTTTCGACAACGCCGTCATGCTGGACATGGTCCGCGCGGCGCACGCGAAGTACCGCCAGGAAAAAGAGCGGCGCATGTTTGAAAAGCTCGCGCTCGAAGCGAGCCGCTTCGAGACGCTCGGCCGCGTGGTCTCCGGCATGATGCACGACATGGGCACGCCGCTCACCGTCATCAACAGCCACATCGAGTTGCTTCTGATGAAGCCCGAGCGCGACGATCTCGTGAAGCGTCTCGAAACGATGAAGAGCCAGGTGCAGTATTGCGCCGACCTCGCGCGCTCGACGATGAATTACCTGCGCACGGGCCAGAAGGGCCCTGTGCAGACCGATCTCAATACGGTCATCAACGCCTGCCTTAAGGTAGCCGCGCCGCTCTTCCGCGAGTCGAAGGCGACGATGCACGCCGATCTCGCGGCAACGCTGCCGCCGACGCTGTGCGAGCCGGTGCTCATGCGCCAGGCCGTGATGAACCTCATCACCAATGCGTGCCAGGCGATGGAACCGGTGCAGGGCGAACGACTGCTTTACATCAGCACTTTTACCGAAGAAGGCATGGCGTGCATTGCCATCGAGGACACGGGCCCCGGGATTCCGAAAAACCTGTGGGACAGCGTCTTCGAGACCTTCTTCAGCACCAAGGGACAGTCCGGCACCGGCCTCGGGCTCGGCGTCGTGCGCAACGTCGTGCGGCGCTTTAACGGCACGGTGAAACTCGAAGCACCCAAACACGGGACAGGCGCGCGCTTCGTGCTGCGTCTGCCCCTTGCGGAGTAAATTTTTCGCCGGTGGGGAACCGCGATGCGGCCGTCATACCCGGCCGTGCACTACACGATAGGGGGGACTGCTATACGGTCCGCTGACGCTGGGGGGCGTCGGAGAATCGGTAGCTGAGGGGCCCGCAGGTTGATCGGGGGGTCGGCCTGCGGGCCCCACGTGTTTTCTCCCGTCTGCGATCTTGGTTTAGGTCCTTCGATTGGAATGGAGGAAGCTGAATCCGTGGAAACGAGTCAGACGAAAAGCGGTCAAAGAAGTTCGAGGAACTCGGTCTCAGTGAAGCCGGCGTCCTTAATGATTCGTAACATAAGGGGCCGTTTGATGTCTCGCGCGTGCATAGGTACCACTACCTTCGGCCTGCTGTCGTGCTTCAGGATAAGGTGACTACCGCTTTGTCTCGACCGCGTATATCCTGCTCGTTCCAAGGCTGCGACTAACTCACGGGCCGAGAGCGACGGAATCCGAGTCACGATTCGACGGAAGCCAGTACGTCAACTTTCAAGACGCGCACGCCCGCACCGGCGTCATCTGAGGGGATTGGCAAGCCTTCATGCGCAAGGTCCTCGACCCACAGTCGGATGGCGTCTTGGGCCATAGCGATTGATTCGTCGTAACTGTCGCCTTGGGTGTAGCATCCTGGAAGGGCCGGAACCGAAACGACAAACCCGCCTTCCTCGGCAGGCTCAAGAACGATCGTGAATGTCAATGGGCTCATGACTATGCGCCTCTTGTTTTGCCAGATGTCCCAATCAATATAACATTTTTTACGCTTGTGCCGGTTTGCGGCACTGGGAGCGCCGGAGAATTAGGCGGCAGAAAGGCGCGCAGGTTGATCGGGGGTCGGCCTGCAGGCCCCACGTGTTTTAGAACGAGTCTAATCCTGAACTGGAGTTATCAAAGCGAGATTCGGTCCTACGAGAACGTATCTGCGGCCCTGAGCGTAATTTGTCTCGAAATCGTAAACGTAATCGCTGACGGCCCGCATGTCTGCTGTCGTTCCCGCGTATGGACCGTCAAGAATAATGCCGCGGACATATCGATACCTCGGCGCTCCAACGTAGAGGACTCTCAGCAGCCCTAGCTTCTCGCCGGGTTCGCGTAACTCCGTTGCACGAATGCGCGTACCTGCCTCCAAAATCCCAATAACATCCGGCCATTTGCCGGGGTCGGTTTTGTAGTCTGCAGCGGTCGTCGGGCCGAAGGGCGTGTAATACCGGTAAGCCTCGATGTGTGTGCCTTTTTCTATTTTAAGTTGTGGCCCAAGACCGTCTTCTCCATCCCCGAGAAAAAGAGACACCTTCGATTCGTAGATTTTTGAGCGTTCGAATCCGGCCCAACCAACATCGGCGCGCGAGACGTCCTTGTTGTACTCTCCCCGCCCCGAAACGCAACCCGTCAACGAGGTTAAAACAAGGCACACTGTTATTTGCGACCGGAAGGATTGAGCCATTGCGAAAGTCCTTTTGGTTGGTCGGGTGCCATAGCTACATCATACAATGATCGCTTCGTTTCGCTCTGATAATGATCGCTCTTTGCTATACTCTCCGAACGATCAAGCGGAGCGCTTTCGATGGTGGTCTACCGCTGCGACGGTTGCGGACGCGAGTTGCCCACGGGCAGTCTGCGTTACCACGTGAAGATTGACGTGCGCGCGGCCTACGACAAGATGGAAATCGGTCTCGCAGAACTTGTGCGCGACCACCGGCAGGAAATGCTGCGCCTCATCGAGCGCCTCGAAGGCAAATCGTCCAAAGAACTCGAAGAGACCATATACAAGCATGTCGAATTCGATCTCTGCCCCTCATGCCAGCGCGCCTATCTGCAGGCGCCGCTCCGTTTCCATCCGGAGGAGGGTGAAGCGCCTCCCATCGACATCGACGTGTTCCTGCGCTCCCTCGGTTACGGCAAGCCGGACACCGGCGGGGAATAAATGCGAATGAAACGATTTACTTTGTCTGCATGGGTTGTTTTCCTCGCTTGCGCGTCCATTTGTTCTTTATTTCCGATCGGCTGTGGATTCATCGCCGAGAAGGACCGCATTGTCGTCGCAAGGTTAGATGGCAAAAACATCACCCGCGGGAACCTCGACAAATACATTCACGATCTGCCCGACGAGGAACGCCCGCTGATTCAGTCCAAGGCGGATTTGCTCGACACGCTCAACACCTGGATCAACGACCAAGTCAAAGCCAAGCTCGCCGACCAGTTGCACAAGGAAGGCAAGATCAATGTCTCGCGCGACATCGCGCGGGAGATGTATTTCCAGAAGCACCCCGAGTTCCGCATGGCCGCGCAGATCAAGGATCCGACGCAGCTCGAAATGACGCAGGGCGATCTGACTGCGATCCAGTCTGAAATCGAATTCGGCACCGACGACGAAGTCGAGCGCCTGATGCGCGAGGAAGCGTTGAAGTACAAGGTCTACGAGGCGATCCAGAACAAGTCTATTCAGATCACGCCTGAGGATGTGCAGCGCGAATATGAGCGGCGCAAAAACGAACTGATTCAATACGAGTACATCGAGTTTATCGCGTTGCAGTTTCCGCTGGGCATGCCCGACGCCATCGAGCGCGCCGCCGCCGCCCGCCGCCGCATCGACGCGGGCGAAAAGTTCGACGACGTCCTGCGACCCTATTTGGAGGCGGACAAAAATTTCGGTATTCCCGGCGCACTGCAGAACGATCCGGCAGCCACTCGTTTCCGGACCTTCTGGGAAACGGCGCACGGCGCGACCGTGGGGCAGATCATTGGGCCCATTCTCATGCCCGAGCATGATGAGTACAAGCTCGATCCACAGACGAAGCAGCCGGTACAGCAAAAGCGCCCCGCGGCGCAGCTCATCCTCGAAGTCACCAAACATGAACCGGAGCGCATCAAGACTTTCGAGGAGGCGGCGAACGACCTCGCCACCGGCATCGCGAAGCAGCGCGTGCTGGAGCGGATTCGCGCTGAACACGGCGTCGAGGTCTATCCCGAGAAACTGCCCGACCCGGCCGGCGTGGGCGATCAGTACAAGCCCTTCATGATCGACACCGGAAAACCGGCGGCGGACCCCACGCTACCGCAATAGAATCAGCGTCGTCGCTTCATAGACGCCCGCAATCGCGAGCATGATCCCCGCGAGCAGCGTCGCTGAACCGAGTATGCGGAACCCGTCCTTCACCGGGGCCATGCTTCTATCGCGCAGCGCGCCGATGACGCGTCCCCAGAAAATAACCACCGCCGCACACGCGTAGATGTATGCCTCGAGTTCCAGAATCATCGTGATCGAATGATACGTGTAGTGTACGGCCATGCCCGACCAGATCGGCGCCATGCCCACGCCTACGAGGCTGAAACTCAAAAGTGTTTTCAACAGACCGATGCACGGCACGACAATCGACACGAGCACCGTGAGTACGACGGTCTGCAAAAGGAAGTTGTTCGCCCAGGTGGCCCCTGCCGCAAGAAAAACGTTGCCCGCGCGGTATGCGTTGCCGACGTAGCTCAGGCTGCCGTCCGTGAATGCCTGCCGGACATACTCCATGGTCAGCGCGTTGAACTGAGGCGCCGCGATCCCCAGCGCCATTGAGAAGAAAAAGGCCCCGTACAACATAACGTGCATCGAGCGCACCAGGCGCGGCCGCGAGCCGAAGGCCCGCCGCGCCGGCGCAGTGACGCCGTGGCCGGACATGCGTGCGAATGCCGCGCGGTGCAAACCCGCGCCGCCCACCGCGCAGAGCGCCAGCCCGATGATCGAAAGTCCGCTCACAGCCGCCGTCGCCGCAGCGGGACCGCCGCTCAGTTCCTGCTCCTCATCAATGAGCGCCTCGTTTTCCGGTTTTCCGAGTTTATCGACGCCCACCGGATCGAGCCAACCTTCCGTCGTCGTGCGGTCGAATATCGGCCGCCAGTCCTCGTGCGCCGGCATTAGATACGCCGTCGCGAGCCCCGTCACATTGCGCTTGAGCCGTCCAACGACGACCAGCTCAGCATCGTCCGCGCGAAGTTGGTTCAGGGTCGTAAACGCCCCGGCGAGCACTTCCGGCCGCCCGGCCAGCGGTACACGGCCCGACGCGAGCAGCGGCTCCATGTCCGCGGGTGACATCTCAGCCACGATCAGCCGCTCCGTGCGCTGAAGGCCGAGCGCATCTAGCTCATCGCGCGGCACCGTCCGGCGAAGGCGCGTGTAGATCTCCTGCCGAATCGGATAGTTGATCAGCGGGAGCCAGCGCGCGCGAATCGCGATCGTGCCGTCCCACGGCGCTTCTCCATTCGCCGTATAGATCGTGCCCGTCCAATGCGCGTCCGCATGCTCGCGCACGTCGACCAGTGCAGCGCTTCCAAGCAGAGCTAGACCAATCACAACCAGGCCGAGACTCGCCCGCGGTCCACGTTCGCGTAGTTGTTTCTTTGCGGGTACCGCATCAGCCGTGCGGGCGGGAAGTGGGGGAGGAGGAAGGCCCATGGTCAGTCTTGGGCGGAGCGTCGCGCCGTGGCGCGCGCGTCAGGGTCCCGTCTCAAGAACCTTGACCACATCGTCCGGCGTTTTGCACGCCAGCAGTTTTTGCGTGAAGCCGGCCGTGCGCAGCGAGAGCATCACTTGCGCGAGAAGGCCCAGATACTCCTTGTCTGATCCCGAAGGCATCGCAAACAGCACCACAATGTTTACCGGGTTGCCGTCGAGCGCGTCGAACTCGATTCCAGTCGCGCTGACTCCGACGCCTACGGTCGGTTCGGTAATCTCGTCGATGCGTACATGGGGAATGGCGATCCCCTTAAAGCCCGTGCTCCGGATGGCCTCACGTTCGAACAGCGCCCGGAGAAATGCGTCGCGATCCTTCACCACGCCGGTCGCGGCGATCGCCGCCAGCATCTGCTCCAGAGCTGAGCGCTTGTTCAGCCCCGGCGGCAGGATGCAGATGGCTTCCTTGGGAATTCTCTTGCCAAACGCGCTCATGTGGTTTGTCCGAAATCCCGCGTAGGCCGACGCCTCGGCTACGATTCTGCCGTGAGGCCAGTCGGCTATATGACCCGTATCGTACCCCTGAAAAGGCCGGTAATCAATTTGCAAAACCCGTTTTTGTGGTACATTTTCGTGGGGAAGGGGTCACAGGCGGCTTGGGGCATCGCCCCAGTCCTGTCTGCTCCTTTTCCTGTTTTCGCGGCTTCATTTACTGCGCAAACTGAGAAAATCGGGAGTCTGAGGATGGCCACCAGAACGGTCGCGATTGAAACTTGTGACCTCTCGAAGGTCTACCGCAAGCATCTGGGCCGAAAACCAAAGCCTACACTGATCGGCCTGAATTTACAGGTGTATGAGAACGAGATCTACGGGTTCCTCGGCAAGAACGGCGCGGGGAAGACGACGACGATCAAAATTCTCTGCGGGTTAATGAAACCGAACACGGGCACTGCCCGTATCCTGGGCCAGTCTGTGCCCAGCCGCGACGCCCGCAAGCTCGTCGGCTACCTGCCAGAGAACCCGTATTTCTACGAATACCTCACGCCGAAGGAGACGCTCCAGTTTTACGGTAAGCTCCGCGGCCTCGACGCGAAGGAACGCGCGCGCGAGTGGGACCGCCTTTCCGAAGACCTCGACCTACGCACGATCGCGGACCAGCGCGTGCGTGGTTTCTCGAAGGGCATGCGCCAGCGGCTCGGCTTCGCGGTCGCGCTCGTGGGCAATCCGCCGATTGTCATTCTTGATGAACCGATGTCCGGCCTGGATCCGATGGGCCGCCGGCGCATCCGCGATCTCATCATCCGCCTGCGTGACGACAAGAAGACTGTCTTCTTCAGCTCGCACGTGCTCGCCGATGTTGAGTTGATCAGCGATCGCGTTGGCATGCTCGTGAACGGCCGCCTGCACCGCCAAGGCGTCATGGATGATTTGCTGGCGACGCGCGTGCAACTCGTCGAAGTCGTCGCACGCGGACTCGCGCCACATGTCGCGCAAGACATCGCGCGCGACGCCTATCGCACGCGGCATACGGAAGAGAACGATCATTTCTCCTTTAGCGACATGGAGAAGGCGAACGCCGCCGTGGCCGAAATCCTCGCGCATGGCGCCAAGCTTTTGGAATTCAGTCCCGTGCGTGAGTCGCTCGAGGACTACTTCGTCCGCGAACAGGTGCAAGTGGAGGTTGGGGCATGAGGGCGCTTACGGTCGCAATGAACACCTACCGCGAAGCGGTGCGCGACAAAATCCTGTATGTGCTGCTGTTCTTCGCCGGCGCGACGATCCTCGCGTCGAAAGCGCTGGGCTATGTCAGCATGGGCGAAGACATCAAGATCATCGCCGACATTTCACTCGCCGCCATCTCCATCTTCGGCGCGCTCATCGCCATTTTCGTCGGCACCAACCTCGTCTACAAGGAAGTCGACAAACGCACCATCTACACGATTCTGAGCCAACCCATCTGGCGCTATGAGTTCATTCTCGGCAAATACCTGGGCTTGGCGTTGCTGATCGCCACGACGACGGGGCTGATGGGCCTCGGCGCCGCTGTCTACATCTGGATGCTCGGCGGCGACGTGAACACGGCGTACTTCGCCGCGGTCCTGCTTATCTACTGCAAGCTGTTGCTGGTTACCGGCCTCTCGGTGCTCATGTCCACGTTGACCTCGCCGATTCTCGGCGCCATCATCGTGCTGACCACGTACTTTATCGGCCACGCCACCGGGATCATGCTCAACCTGCCCGCTCATTTCAACGGCAGTTTCGTCAAGCATGCAATCGAAACAGCCTACTACCTGATTCCTAACCTTGGTCATTTCGACGTATGGCGTGAATACGCGAATGGCGTCGCCGTGCCCGGCGCCTACATCGCCTGGACCATTGGCTACGGCGCTCTCTACACCACCATGCTGCTCTTCTTCGCCGCCGTTTCCTTCCAGGACAAAGACGTCTAGGAGCGCCCAGCCGTGTTCCGCAAGTTCACCGTTGTTCTCGTCGCAGGCCTGGCCTTCATCGCCTCGATTTTCTTCGCGCAGGGTCGCGTCGACGCGCTTCGCAAGGAAACGATGGAGAGCGAACTGCTCTACATCCCCAACAAATCCGTCCTGAAGCATCTTACCGCCGGCATGAGCAACGTCGTCGCGGATCTCCTCTGGATCGAGACGATTCAATACACCGTGCACGAATACCACAGCGCCGAGGGCAAGTTCGCTTGGCTCGATCACATGCTCAACGCGACCGTGGATCTCGATCCGCGATTCGTCGGCGCGTACAGCCACGGCGGCATGTTCCTCTCCGCGATCGGCAGCGACGAGCGCGCGCTAAGACTGTTGGAGCGCGGCTATCTGAGCAATCCGCAGTCGTGGGAAATTCCCTACGAAATCGTCAAGCTGTATACACTCAACCGCCGGAACGAGCCCGATTCGCCCCGGCTTGCCGCGCATTGGCTGCGTATCATGGCGCCGCATCATCAGTATCCGCAGTTGTACTTCGACTGGGCGCGGCAGATCGAACAGAAGAACAATCTCGCCGGGCAGTCGCGCGCGATTTGGGAGGACGTTATCGCGAATGCGACCGACCCCTTCGTCCGCGAGGTCGCCGAGCGCAACCTGCGCGTGCTCATCGCCGACGACACGGCGAAGGCCTTCCAGAAACTGGCCGAGCGTTACACGACTGAACAGGGCCATGCGCCTGAGTCGCTCGATGAATTTGTCCGGCTCGGCTGGATCGCCGAAATGCCTGCGGAAAAAACCTATGGCCGGTTTTTCATCGACGCCGAGGGCAAGATACAGAGTATCGTCGTCCTAGAGGACACGCGCGACCGCATGCTCCTCGGCATGAACACGCAACTCAAGGTGATGTCCGACGAGCGCGGGAGAAAGCCGGCTAACCTGGACGAGTTCGGGGAATGGCTCGGCAATCCGGTCCCGCCGGATCCCGTTCCCGGCGGGACCTGGAATTACAATCCGGCTACGGGCTCAATTTCCTAGGCTCCCTACGGCGAAGCTAGGGAACGATCTTCATGCCATCCCGCGCGACCACGATCGGACCCGTGTAGATTTCGCTCATTCCCTGCGCGAAGACACGCTCCGCAGCATCCGTTGGCGCGATACTGGGCACGAGATGCGTCAGCACGAGTTTTTTCACGCCCGCGTTGCGCGCAATGGCCGCAATGTCGAGCGTGCTGCTGTGGTGAGAAATCATGTCTTCGAGCATGGCGGCCCGGCGCGGGTCGCTCTGTTGCAGCATGCGCCGCGGATTTTCCAGCATCGCCATATTCACGGCTTCGTGTACCAGGATATCGGCGCCTTTCGACATCTCGACCATCTTTGGGATTGCCTTCGTATCGCCTGAGATGACGACCGATTTGCCCGCGAAATCGATGCGATAACCGACGGCGGGCACAATCGGCTCGTGATCGACGTCGAACATCGTAATCTTCAGACCGTCTTCGTCGAGGATCACGCCGGTCGCGCATTCCTTCACATCGGCCTTCATCGCGTTCACCGGCCAGTGCTCGTGGTGGTGTGCGATGCGGTATTCCGTGTCGCGTCCGTACACCTTCAGGAAATCATCGACGAGCGACTGCGTACCCGCCGGCCCCAGAATACGCTGCGGATAATCCGTGCCGTCAATGCCGCGATTCGTCATGTACTCGCCGAACCCCGCGATGTGGTCGGAGTGGAAGTGCGTGAAGAGGACGATGGTCGCCGACTGATAACCTGCCGCGACGAGATTTTCCATCGAGCGCCGGCCTGTATCGACCAGCACGGTACGATCGCCCGCGACCACGAGGGTCGCCGCAGTGCCACGTGCGGGGTTCGCCAGCGGGATTCCGGTGCCGAGCGTGACGACGTAAAACGGCGGGTCTTCGGCCGTCGCCGCAAGCGAGCCGCAGCACGACGCAATCAAAAGAAAAGCCACTGTCACCTGCTTCATTGTCATTCCTCCGCGAACCTCTGCGGTTAAATGGGTTTCATCTTAGTGATGGCTAAAGCACCGCTCCAGACTAAACACCATCGCCGTCTTCGATTCGTTGCACGAGAGCACCGCGTCGTAGTCGTTCATTGAGCCGCCGGGCTGCACGATCGCGCTGACGCCGTGTTTGGTGGCCGCCTCGACCGCGTCGCGGAAGGGGAAGAAGCCGTCGCTCGACATCACCGCGCCTTGCATCGTCTCCGTGCCTTTGTATTTTTTCTGCGCCTTGTGGATCGCCTGCTCCACCGCGCCGACGCGGTCCTGTTCGCCCGTGCCGACGGCCAGCGTCTGTCCGTTCTTCGCAATGACCACGCCGTTCGACCGCACGTGAATGTTCACGTACCACGCGAAGAGTAGGTCATCCAGTTCCCGCGCGTCCGGCTTGCGCGCGATCTCGACGCGCCCGCGCTTGCTGTCTTCGGCGTAGGCCGGCGCCAGGTCCGCCGTCGTCTTCACGCGGGAGAGGTACGGCGCCGCGAGCACGACCGAACCGTCGTCAAACACTTTAATCTCGCGCACCTCCGTGCCTTCGTCGAGATACTTCGGCAACGCGCCGAATTCCGGCAGCTGGATCACGCGGATTTCCTTGTTGCGCTTGTAGCGATCGCCCGCGTTGAGATTCGCGAGCGCCTCCGCCGTGAAGCCCGGCGCGGCCACGCCCTCGACCACGGTCTGCATGATGGAGTCCGCCGTCGCGCCGTCCAGCTCGCGGTTGAATACGACCACCGACCCGAAGGCCGCCTGCGCATCCGCATCGCGCGCGCGTTCATACACGGTCTTCAGATCGTGATTGCCCACCTGCATCGCCACGCCGCTCGGGTTGCAATGCTTCATTACCGCGCACGCGGGCCGCTGCAAATATTTCAGAATGCCCACCGCGTGGTGCATGTCCTCGATGTTCGTCTGTGACAACCCGGATTTCCCGGACTTCAGCATCTTGTAGGCGCCCAACACGAGCCGCCCGCCCGTCGGCCGGTAAAATGCCGCCGGCTGGTGCGGATTCGTCCCGTAGCGTAGGTCCTCCACCTTCTCGTATTTCTTCCCCAGAATCTCGATCGTCGCCGGGAAATTCCCCAGCGTCTGCGTGCGATACATTGCCTTGAGGTCTTGCTTCGACATGAGTTGTTCTCCAGTCCGCGCCAATCAAGTCCGGAATTATAGCGATCTTCTGGTCAATCGCGGTGTTTCGGAAATCGCCGCCCCTCAGCCCTGAAAGGGCGGCTCTAGAATAGCCTAGGGCAGAGCGAACGGAAGTGAGCGCCGCCCTGGGTTGTCGACGCCAAAAATCGAGAGCCCTGAAGGGGCGACCCAGGGTCTGCTTACTCGTCTGATTGAACGCGTTTTCGCGGGCCGCGTATCATTCCCCGAATTGCGCCGGCGTGCGCATACTCCCGTTCTTCTATTGAATCACAGAAGGCACATTTCTTCGCTAATGGAAAATACCGCCGAAGTCGCCATCGACCCGAAAAAAGACAACCCGCTCTACCGCCTGCGGCATTCGCTCGCGCACATTCTCGCGCAGGCCGTGCTCGAGATCCGGCCTACCGCCAAGCTTGCCTTCGGCCCGCCGGTGGACAACGGCTTTTACTACGACTTCGATTTCGGGGATGCGCCCATCGGCGAGCGCGAGCTGGCCGATCTCGAAAACCGCATGCGCCGCATCGTGAAAGAAAAGCAGCCCTTCGAACAGTCCTACAAGTCGCTCGACGAAGCCAAGCAACTCCTCACGCAAACCGACCAGACCTACAAGACCGAATACGCGCAGGAACTCGTCGACCTCGGCAAGGCCGGCAAGCAGGGCCTCGGCTTTTACACCAACGGCCCTTTCACCGACATGTGCGAAGGCCCGCATTTGCAACACACCGGCGAAGTACCCAAGGGCTGCTTCAAGCTCGACCGCATCTCCGGCAGCTATTGGCGCGGCGACGAGCACAAGCCGATGCTCACCCGCATCTACGGCCTCGCCTTCGACACCAAGGAAGAAGTGGACGATTACATCGCGCGGCGCAAGCTCGCGATGGAGCGCGACCACCGCAAGCTCGGCGATGAGCTTGATCTGTTCTTCCTCGACGCGGAAGTCGGCGTCGGCCTGCCGCTGTGGATGCCAAACGGCACCGTCCTGCGCGAAGAATTGGAGAAGTGGGCGAAGGAGGAGGAGTTCAAGGGCGGTTACGTCCGCGTGGATACCCCCGTCATCACCCGCGGCGAGCTGTATCACCGTTCCGGCCATCTGCCGTACTACGCCGACGGCATGTACCCGCCGATGACCATGGACGAGGGCGAGCAGTATTACCTGCGCCCCATGAACTGCCCGCACCATCACAAGGTCTACGCCGCGCGCCCGCACAGCTACCGCGATCTCCCGCTGCGCCTCGCGGACTACGGCGACGTCTTCCG
>SXGT01625571.1_pt1 | contig 51997 bp, 49 predicted proteins | sample 3176221 | NCBI WGS metagenome assembly SXGT01 (sample SAMN11356862, study PRJNA531348) | freshwater metagenome | isolation source: freshwater sample F1-120 | place: China: Fuxian Lake, Yuxi | collected 2017-12-25
CTGCCGCAGTTCGTCGATCCGGCGGCGGAGTCCAAGGTTGTTGCGTTTTTGTTTTTAGGATCGCTGTTTATCATGACGGGCACATTGTGGTGCATCGTGCTCGTGTTCGCGGCGGCCGCCATTAGCGCTCGCCTACGGACGGGCGCCTCGGCGGGAACCATTCTTCGGCGGGCGACGGGGACGGTGTTTGTGGGGCTGGGCGTGAAGCTGGCGGGGACGCGGTAACATCCGGCTCACGCGGGCGGGGACGCCCTCGCCACTGAGCTGGTGGGAGGTTTTCTCGTGGGCACAGTGCTGCTATTTGCCGCCGGGACGGCGGCGCTACGAATCGAAGGTTGCTGCTACGAATGGGGGGCTAGTGATCTGCTAGAATCCGCGGACTTTGACGCGGAACCGGCGGGCTTTCTGAATGGACGAGCGGCAACTTGAGACTTTGCACACGATCTTTTTCGTGGTGAGCGGCGTGGTCGGTGCGATGCTGGGCAGTTTTCTGAACGTATGCGTGTACCGCATGCCGAAGGGGCTGTCGGTGGTGAGTCCCGGATCGGCGTGCCCGAAGTGCGCGACTCCGATCCGGTGGTACGACAACTTTCCGGTGCTGAGTTGGGTGCTGCTCGGCGCGAAGTGCCGCACGTGCAAAGCGCCGATTCACTGGCAATATCCGCTGGTTGAGCTGATCACGTGTCTGCTGTTCCTGGGAGTGTACTGGAAATTCGGCATGACGCTCGCCAGCCCGGTGTACATGGCGCTCGTGGCGTCGCTGGTATTGGTTACGTTTATCGATCTCGCCGACTGGACGATCCCGAATGAAGTCACCTTCCCGGGAATGCCGCTGGGGATCGTGTTCAGCGTCGTGGCGATGCTCTATCCGGAAAGCGGCCTGCTGCTCGACGAGCCGCTGATGTCCTTCGTCGGATTATTGGTCGGCGGCGGATCCTTGTATGCACTCGACATGCTCAGCCTGCTGATCATGAAGAAGCGGGGGATGGGTTTCGGCGATGTGAAACTCCTCGCGATGCTCGGCGCGTTCTTTGGACCGCTCGGCGTGCTGGTGATCGTCGTGGTGGCGTCCTTCTTCGGCAGCGCGATCGGCATCACGATGATTCTCCTCCATCGCGGCAAGCCGACCGAAGGCCCCGCACCGAAGGAAGGAGAGACCGACGACGACGCGATGACGCCCGGTGGTCACTATCTTCCGTTCGGGCCGTACCTGGTGCTGGGTGGAATTGTGTATCTCTTTTACGGCCCGCAGATCATCCAGCGCTATCTGGAGTACATCAACGTCCCTGGGGCGATGTAATAAGAAAAGCATGTAGCAAGAAGCAGGGAGAGATTCTTCGCTGCGCTCAGAATGACAAGACGCTGTGAGTACAAAACAAACAGGCACGATTGACATAGAAGCGGAATTCGGGATCGTTCCGATTGCGCTGCCGACGCCGTTTCCCGTCGGGCCGGTCATTGTTTATCTGATTAAGTCCGATCCGCCCGTCTTGCTCGATACGGGACTCAACGGGGACGAAACCTATCAACTGCTCACGGCGGCGCTTCGCGAGCATGGTTACAGCCTGAATGATCTCGGCGCGATCATTGTCACCCACGGCCACCGCGACCACATCGGCCTGCTGGGGCGATTGCTGCGTGAACATCCAGTCGACGCTTACGGTCATCCGCTCGTGCGCGCGCTGGGCCGAAACGTCGACAAGGATCCCGAAGATCGCAAGGGATTCTTTATTGGCATTCTCGAAGAGTTCGGCGTGCCGGCGGAGGTCAAGCTCGAAGCGAACTCTTTGTATGAGCGCTTCCGCGCGTTCTCCGAACCCTTTGAGTTGAACCACGTCGTCGAGGACGGCCGCACGGCGCTCGGCCACGAGGTCGTGTACGTGCCCGGCCATAGCGCATCGGACACCTTATTCATCAATCGCGACGAAGGATATTTTTTCGGCGGCGATCACATACTGCTGGCGACCAATCCGAATCCATTGCTGCGCAGGCCCGAGCCGGGACAGCCTCGCGCGAAAGCGCTCGTTGAATATCAGGCATCGTTGCGACGCGCACGCACCAAGGTGTTTGGAGTGTGCCTGCCTGGCCACGGACCGCCCATCGAAGACGGAGTTGCCGCGATCGACGAAATTCTTCGGAGACAATCTATCCGGAGCGATCAGGTTCGTGGACTCTTGGCGAAAGGCTTGAGGACCCCGTATGAAGTGAGCCGTTCGCTTTTCCCTCGATTGCCCGCGCCTCATCTGCACCTTGGGTTGTCCATTGCCGTGGGGCACCTGGAACTGCTTGAAGCCGTTGGAGAGCTCACGAGCGAACACGTCGATGGTGTGCTACGATTCGAGCCAAGAGCCTCAGTTTAGCTCCAGATTGGAGCGCATTATGTCTGCAAGCCACTGAGGTACCACTCTGACGACGGTTACGGCGAGAGCAAACCGGTTGCTCAGGCGATAACCACGCGCTGAAAGAGGCAAGCCATGCGTCTTGACGATGCTGAGTTGGTTCGACGCTGCCTCGATGGGGATACCGACGCCTACGGCGAATTGGTGCAACGGTACCAAGGAGCGGTGTTTGCGACGGCGTTTTATTACGTCGGGCGACACGGAGCGGCGGAGGACATTGCACAAGACTCGTTTCTAGCCGGGTACCGGAGTTTGCGGCGTTTGAGGGACGCTTCAAAATTCGGCCCGTGGCTGAAGCAAGTGACCTGCCGGACGGCGGCGAATTGGCTTCGGAAGAACAGTGGACGTCTGTCGACGGAGACCCCGCTGCCGCACAAGAGAACTGTCGCGATCGAGGATGCGCGTGAGGGCCCCCGCGGAAGGACGGAACGTCGCGAACGGCTCGATCAAGTACAAAGGGCAGTAGACACTTTGCCTGAACGATACCGGTTGCCGGTGGTGTTGAGATATTTGCAAGAACTGAGTTACCAGGAAATTAGCGAGTACACAGGCGAGTCAAAAGACGAAATACGGGGTGTGTTGCAGCGGGCGGGACGGCAGTTGCGGGAGTTGCTCTCGGAAGAGGGCCCCGCCAGTGGAGAGGGTGCTGATTGGCATCGTGCACACAAATAGACCACCAGATTCAATCCTATCTGGACGGTGAACTCGCGCATTCCGATCGCGCAATTCTTGAGCTGCACCTGGCGGAGTGCGCGGGCTGCGCGAAACTCTTGCGCCAGCATCAGCGCTCGAATGCGTCTCTTTTTGAAGTATATGCACCTGCCCGCTTGGGCAAGGATCTGAGCGAATATATTGTTTCACACCTGCCCGAGATGGAACCGGCAGCCATCGACGTTCAACGCCTGAACCGCCGCGCGAAACACCCTGCGCCCATGCGCGAATGGCTGTTCCGCTTGATGCCGATCGCAGCGGCGGCGCTGCTGCTGGTGCTTGCTGGACTCATTCAGATGAGCTGGCCGGACCCGGCGATCCCTCAGGATGCCGTGGGAGTAGTGGCGGCGGTGAACGGACTGGTGCATCGAACCGCCAGCGACACCGGTGCGCGATCGCGCACACGGGAGCGCGTCTGGATTCAACCGGGCGATCGTATCGAGACTGCATCGGACTCTCTGGCTTCTGTGCTCGCGCTGGGGCCTTCAGAAATGCGGATTGCCCCAAATTCCCTAGTAACGATTGACGCAGAAAGAAGGATCACACTCACACACGGCCGGCTCTTCCTGGACGTGGCGCATAGCCAGCGGTATTTCAAAGTATCCACGCCGATGGGTGACGTTACTGTGTTCGGCACTCGCTTCGAAGTATATGCAGAGCAGGACCGGACGACGGTGACTGTTGAAGAAGGCAAAGTGCAATTGAGCCATCACGAGAACCCCGGCCTGTTTCGCATGGTGACAGCGGACCAGCGCGCTTATGTTGAGCATGCACTGAACGATATCCCCGTTGAATCCGTGGACGCGAAGGTCGAGTGCGCATGGGCGACATCCATTGAAGCAGGCACCGCTGTGCGTGAATTCTTCGCCAAGCGCGTACAGCCGACTCGCGAAACGCATGAAGTCTCCGGCGAAGGCGGTTACATCGTCCCGACAAATGGCAAACCATTGAAGTCACTCTTGGTCACGTGGACCGAGACATCACCGTTTGTCAGTTACGGCGACTACGATGTCTTCGTATATGCGCCGGACAACGATGCAGTATTTCGCGCGCGCATTCCGGGATCGGTATTTAGCGATCCACGGATGCAGCAAATTGAACTGCCGAATACGGGGGATTCCACTCATGGATATCCGACCGTGTTCGTGAAGATTGTTGCAGTGAATGGACCGGAGAACGGACGGGTTGATTTCCGTTCGGTGTCGGGCCGGATCGGTGTGGAGGGCCGCTAGCGCTGAAGGTGAGGTTGTTCAGGAGGTGGGCTTGTGAAACAAACGCAACGCTTGATGTCTATCTCAAGTCACTCCTTCCCCAAGGGTAAGTGTAGTCAAGTGGCGTTTCACGAGCCCACCTCTTGAACACCTTCGCCGGCAGCGGCCTGCGGAAAATAAAATAGGCACCAAGGCGTCGGGGTGCCTTGGTGCCCGTCGATCAAAGTTGAGCCTCAGTAAGGGTCTTTCGACCCGAGCAGTCGGCCCAACCCAGCGATCGAAGTGTATCACCGCCAGTCACTCCCCGCAAGGGCGAAATCGGCCCTCTCTGTAAACAGAGAGGGCCTTTCGTTTTGTAGATTGGCTCATGTTTGAGCAACAAAACAGCCGCCCCTATTTTTGTCTCTTAACTTCCTAACTGCTAGGCTCTTAGGACGCCGGGCGACTGTGCCCGGCATTCTCGTAACTAACTTCTCCAGAGCGGAATCCGATGTCGTCTGAAAAATCCCGCATTGTATCGCTTGTCGTCATCCTCGCTGCCGGCGCGTTTCCATTGGCGGCGCAGGACGTTATCAACCCTGGCCGGGAATCTCTCGAGCAGGCGGTGAGCGTCGTGAAACCCGCGCTAGTGCGCATCCACGTCGTGTCCACGTCCTACCGGGAAGGCCGAGAACTCAAATATCAATCCTCCGGCAGCGGCGCGATCATTTCGCCGGATGGCTATGTCGTTACAAACCACCACGTGGCCGGCCACTCGAAGCGTCTGCTATGCACCCTGGCCGACAAGAGCGAGGTCGAGGCCGAGCTAATCGGGACTGATCCGCTTACGGACATAGCGATCATTAAGCTGGCCCCGCGTGCGGCCGGGCCCTATCCCACGGTCGCTTTCACCGATTCCAATGCACTACAAGTGGGTGACAACGTGCTCGCGATGGGCAGCCCCTTGTCACTGTCCCAATCGGTCACCTCCGGAATCGTGAGCAACACGGAAATGGTGATGCCGAAGCGCATGGGCTTTGGTTCCTTCGAGCTCGACGGTGAAGACGTCGGCACGTTGGTCAAGTGGATTGCACACGACGCGGTGATCTACCCGGGAAACTCCGGAGGTCCGCTGGTGAATCTGCGCGGCGAGATCGTGGGGATCAACGAAATCAGCCTCGGCCTCGGCGGCGCCATCCCCGGAAACCTCGCGCGGCACTCCGCCGAAGAACTCATCAAGCACGGCGAAGTACGGCGCAGTTGGCTCGGTCTCACGGCGCAACCCTTGCTCAAAGTGAACAGCGGTGGCCGGGGTATCCTGATCTCCGGCACCATCGAAGGCTCACCGGCTGAGAAAGCCGGACTCAAATCGGGCGACATCTTGCTCAAGCTCAACGGCGTGGACACCACCGTCCGCTACGACGAAGAACTCCCCGGCTTCAATCGTCTGATTGCCGACCTCCCGCGTGACTCCAAAGTCGAGGCGGTGGTCCTGCGCGAAGGCAAGGAAATCCCCGTCACGATGACGACGACCTTGCGCCAGCCGCGCGAGCCCCAGGAACGCGAGTTCAAGGAGTGGGGCCTCACCGGGCAGGACATTTCCTTCGTCATTGCGAAAGAACTAAAGCGCGAATCAACCGACGGTGTCGCCGTGACCAGCGTGGCGCCGGGCGGGCCCGCCGGCGACGCAAAGCCGAACATCCGCCGCGGCGACATTCTTGTTCGCGTTGGCGATCAGCCCGTGAAAAACATGGACGACCTCATGAAGGTGACCGGAGATTTGATCAAGGACGCCAAGGCCCCCGTGCCGGTGTTGGCGACCTTCGAGCGCAAGGCAGGCACCTACGTGACTGCGATCAAAGTAGGGCTGCGTGAATTCAGTGACCCGAGCCTCGAAGTGAAGAAAGCCTGGCTGCCGGTCAACACCCAAGTCATCACGCGCGACATCGCCGAACTGATCGGCGATCCTGCGCTCGCGGGGTTCCGCGTCATCCAGGTCTTCAAGGGAAGCACCGCTGAAAAAGCCGGTGTCACGGTTGGAGATCTCATCCTGGCTGTGGACGGCGAAAAGCTGACCGCGACTGCGCCGGAACACTACGAGGAATTGAAGACATTGATCCGGAACTACTCCGTCGGCGCGACGGTCGAGTTGACGATTCGCCGCGGCGGTACGGACGTCAAAGTGCCGGTAGAACTAATCCGCACACCGACCGAAGATCGCGAGATGCGCAAGTACCGTGACGAGAACTTCGAATTCACGGCGCGCGACATCACCTTCTTCGACAAGGCGGAAGAGGAGTGGGAGGAAAGCCAGACCGGCGTGCTGCTGACAGAGCTTCAGCCCGGAAGCTGGGCAGAGCTTGGCCTGCTGCGCGTCGGCGACCTGATTCAGGAAGTCGACGGAAAACCGATCGCCTCGGTGGATCAGTTGCATGACGCGATGGAAGGCGTCGCGCAGCGGAAAGCCGAGACCGTACTGATCAAAGTGCTGCGCGGCATCTACACGATCTTCGTCGAACTCGAGCCGAAGTGGGACACCAACTAGGAAGGAACCCGGCAATCATGCACACTGCACGAGTAGGTTTGGCCGCAATGTTATTCGCTTTCGCGGCTTGCCTGTGCGCGCCATCGCGGGCGGACGAGGTTGCCGAGAAAGGCCGTGCGATTCTTGAGGCGAACAAGAGCGCCGTCGTCACGCTGGCGATCGTGTTGAATCAAAAGGTTTCTTTCGGCGGCAGTTCCTCGCGCAGCAACGAGGCGAAGGTGGAGGCGACCGGTACGGTCATCTCGCCCGAAGGCCTGACAATCATGTCGCTCTCGGAAACCGACCCGTCGTCCGTGATGGAAACGATGATGGCGGCGAGCGGACAGTCGAATGTGGAAATGGAGACGGAGGTCCGCGACATCAAGATCATGCTCGGCGACGGAACCGAAGTGGCCGCCGAAGTGATTCTGCGTGACAAGGATCTCGATATGGCCTTTGTGCGTCCCAAAGAAAAACCAACTACACCGTTTGCGTTTGTGAACGTCGAAAACGCCGGCAAGCCGGATTATCTTGATCAAGTCATCACGCTCAATCGCCTTGGACAGGTCGCAGGGCGCGAGTATGGCGTCTCCGTCGAACGCATCCAGGCGATCGTGAAACGGCCCCGGCTGTTCTATCTCCCCGGCAATGATCCAACGCAAACCGGTATGGGCTCGCCGGCCTTCACGCTTGACGGAAAATTTGTCGGCGTGTTTCTTCTGCGCGTGGTGACGGGACAAAGCACGCAGAGCATGTTCGGCGGCGGCTCTCAGAATGTGGCGACCGTCATCGTGCCAGCCAGCGACATCGCTGAAGGCGCGCAACAAGCTCCTAAATATCCGGAATAATTACCGGCGCCGTCCGGTTTTCCTGGCTGGGATCACTGTCGAAGTTGTTGCAGAGGAGGGAAAGCCGTGCCAGAGCCTGACTCGTCTGCGCCGATTGCCCTCGTGACAGGAGCGGGACGCCGCCTGGGCCGCGCGGTGTCGCTCGGACTCGCTCATGTTGGATTCGATATCGCCATTCACTACCAACAGTCCGCCGATGATGCCGTCACGCTCGCGGAACAAATTCGCACGATAAAGCGCCGGGCGTGGACCTTTCCCGCCGATCTCGAACAGCAGGGAGACGCAGCACGCCTGATCGCGCGCGTGACCGAATCGGCAGGGCCCGTCGCAGCGCTGATCAACAACGCCTCGATCTACCCCGAGGATCGATTGCTCGACATGGCAGAAGAGGCACTCCTGCAGAACATCCGTGTGAACGCATGGGCGCCGTTCGTACTTGGACGGGCAGTGGCGGCCCAGGGGCGCCCGGCGAGCGTGATTAATTTTCTTGACACGCGCATGCGCGATTACGATGCGCGGCACGTGTCGTATCACCTGAGCAAGCGGATGCTCTTTTCGCTCACGCGCATGATGGCGCTGGAATTCGCGCCGGCCGTGCGTGTGAACGCAATCGCGCCGGGATTGGTGCTGCCACCGCCGGGAAAAGACGACGCGTATCTTCAGGATCTGGCGCCGACAAACCCGCTGAACGCGCACGGTGACGCGAGCGACATCGTCCGCTCCGTGCTATTTTTGCTCGAAAGCCCGTTCATCACCGGCCAGGTGATCTACGTGGATGGAGGGCGGCACATGCTTGGAGGGTTGTATGACTGAGCCGCGCCTCGACCGTATCTATATCCGCGACCTGACCGTGGAGTGCATCGTCGGGGTAAATCCCGAGGAACGCCTACAGAAGCAGCTCATCGTCATCAATATCGTGATGCATATCGACCTCACGCGCCCCGGTCTGAGCGATGCGCTTAGTGAAACCATCGACTACAAATCAGTAAAACTCGCCGTGATGCGCGAAGTCGAACAATCGCAGTTTCAACTGATTGAACGCCTGGCACAACGCATCGCCGATATCGCGTTAGGTTTCGGCGCGGCGCGGGTGGACGTATGCGTAGACAAGCCCGGCGCACTGCGCTTCGCGCGCAGCGTTGCCGTCGAAATTTCACGCAGCCGGAAGCCGTGAATTATGCGCGCGCCTGCGGACATCTACGTCGCCGTTGGCTCGAACATCGCCCCGGAACAGCATGTGCCGGAAGCCGTCCGGCGACTGCGTGAGGCGGGAGAATCATTTGCCGTTTCGACGTTCTACCGGACGCGCCCCTTGGCGCGGCCTGAGCAGGAGGATTTTCGCAACGGCGTCGTATGGCTTCGCGCGCACGTGGAACGCGAAGTGCTGGAGCGGGACTTGTTAAAGTCCATCGAGACCGCACTGGGACGCGTGCGTTCCGCCGACAAGGATGCCGCACGGCCGATCGACCTCGATCTGGCGGTCTATAGCGAAGCGGGCCGGGTCTCCTGGATGGATCCCGAAGTGCTGACGCGAAATTTTATTGCGATACCCCTGGCGGAACTCGCGCCGGGTTTGGAATTGCCGAATGGCATGTCGGCGGCGCAAAATGCGGACGCGCTCGGGCGAAACGGGCTGATTGCGGACGAGGGACTAACACGAAGCCTGAAGGAGTGGGTGAGCGATGAATCACGAACGCGTTGAGAAGCTCATACGCGAGTTGCTAGTCGAAATTGGGGAGGACCCGAACCGCGAAGGCCTCCTCAAGACCCCGGCGCGCGTCGCGCGTTCCTTCGAGTTTCTGATGTCCGGCTACCAGAACGATCCGCGGGAGGTCATCAATGGGGCCATTTTCGCGTCCGAGTCGAACAACATGATCATCTCGCGCGACATCGAGGTGTACAGCATGTGCGAGCACCACATGCTGCCGTTTTTCGGCCGGTGCCATATCGGCTATATCGCAGATAAAAAAGTACTGGGCCTGAGCAAGCTCGCACGGATCGTGGATGTCTATTCGCGCCGCCTCCAAATCCAGGAACGGCTCACGGCCGAGATCGCGCAAGAAATCATGGACGCCACCGGCGCGGAGGGCGTCGGCGTGGTCGTTGAATGCCGCCACCTGTGCTCCATGATGCGCGGCGTACAAAAGCAGAACTCGATCATGACCACCTCGTCGGTCCTCGGCAGTTTTCGCGACGACCCCGCCACGCGCGCGGAGTTCATGAACCTGATTTCGCGCGGTGCATAGACCCGCAACTAGCCCGGCCGCGGGCCGCTCGCGTACCCTATCCGGATGAACGCCCATCGCGCTCCCGACGCACGCACGCGTATCCGCGACGATGCCGCACGCGTAATGCGCGAGGCGATCGCCGAGACGGGAGGGCGCGAAGTATTTTTCGCGGGCCGGCTCGACGCGCAGGGCCTGATCGTCAAGGCCCGCGTGCTGGCGCGTGGCACCGAGGGCGCCGTCCCCGCCATTTTTGAAGGCCTCGAGCCGCGCGACATCGTCGTGCACAACCATCCCGGTGGCAACACGAACCCATCGGAAGCCGATCTCGAACTGGCAATCGTTTATAGCCACAACGGCCACGGGGTCTACATCGTCGACAACGAAGTCGAGCAGGTCTACGTCGTCGTCGAACCTTTCCTCGAAAAAGATCGCGCCCGGCTCGACGCCGGTGAACTCTCTGCCGTGCTCGGACCCGGCAGCAAGCTCGCCGCGATGCTGATGGAATACGAGGAGCGGCCTCAACAGGCGCGGATGCTGGAATGCATTGCCGACGCATTCAACAGCGACCGCATCGCCGTGGTCGAGGCGCCGACGGGAGTCGGCAAAACGCTGGCCTATTTAGTTCCGGCGTTGTATTGGGCCGTGCGCAATCGCGAGCGGGTGGTGGTGTCCACGCGAACGATCAATCTGCAGGAGCAAATTATCGAGCGAGACGTGCCACTACTTCAGCGGTGCATCGACCTGAAATTCAGCGCGGTGCTGGTGAAGGGCCGGTCGAATTACCTGTGTCCTCGCCGGTTGGAGCGAGCGCTTTCGGAATCGGCACTATTCGGCGATACAGGGGAGACCGCGGGGCTGAAAGCGCTGGCCGAATGGGCCGAACACACGAACGATGGGAGCCGTTCCGATTTACCCTTCATGCCGCCCTCTGAGGTCTGGGAGCACGTATGCTCGGAGTCTGACACCTGCACACCCGCGCAATGTATGGCGCAGAAGAATTGCTTTCTGACGAAAGCGCGACGCGAGATCGCCAAAGCCGATCTGCTCGTCGTCAATCACCACATGCTGTTTTCCGATCTCGCGATTAAAAAGGAAGCGGGGAACTTCACGTCGGCGGCCGTGCTTCCGGCATTCCAACGAGTCGTATTGGACGAAGCACACCATGTCGAGGATTCCGCGACGGAATACTTTGGGGCGGAAGCCTCGCAAATCGGCGCACTCGCGCTGTTGAGCCGTTTTGTGCGAATCGAACGAGGCCAGGAACGTGGCCTATTGGTGTTTTTGAAAGCGCGGCTGGTGAAAGAATCGCATCCCGCCTCACGATCAGAAGTAGAGGCCGCACTCGATCTCATCGACAACAGCCTGGTTCCGGGTGTCTTGGTCGCGCGCGATCAGATACGCGAGGCCTTCCAATCAATCCGCACACACGCGGCAGAACGCTGCGCACAAGTGGGCCGGGAAATAAAGTGGCGGCTTACCGAAGAGGCGCTGGCCGAGATCGGCCTGCGCGAAGTGCACGTCGAATGCGTACTGCCGGCTTGCGAGGAATTGACCAAGCTCGCGCAGAAGTCGCGCGCGCTCGTGAATATTCTACGCGACATTCGTCCCGCGGCCGACGAAGCAGAGCCACCGTTCTCGCTCGACATGACGCAATTGACGAACTACAGCGGCCGCCTGGCCCGGCTGGCCGATGTACTCTGCGAAGTCACGAGCGCGAGCCTCGCGCCCAATTCCGTGCGCTGGATCGAAATCGACGGGGAACGGTCGCACATCGTCCGCCTGGTGCGTTGCCCGCTCGACGCTGGCCGTGCGCTGGCCGAATGGGTGTATCCGAATTTGCGTGCGGTGGCAATGACGTCCGCGACGCTGACGGTCAATCGCCGCTTTGACTATTTCATGGAGCGTACTGGGCTCAATTTGCTCACGAAAGACGGTGTCCACGCGGAGGCGCTCGCGAGTCCCTTCGACTTCGAACGACAGGCCGTGCTCTGTGTGCCCGAAGACTTACCTCAACCCAATGAAGCGAACTTTGGCGCGGAGTCCGCTGCGTTGATCGAGCGTATCGTGCAAATCACGCGCGGCGGCGCGTTTGTCCTGTTCACGGCTTTTGGCGCGTTGAACGATGCCTTCTCTCGCACCGAAGGCGCACTGCGCGCGACAGGGCTTGTTCCACTGAAACAAGGCGCCACGCCTCGGCACCAACTGTTGGAGAAATTTCGCAGCGTGCCGGGCAGCGTTCTCTTCGGTACCGACAGCTTCTGGGAGGGCGTCGACGTTGCCGGTGACGCGCTGCGCTGTGTTATAGTCACGCGGCTTCCGTTTCGCGTGCCGACCGAGCCTATTTTCGAGGCGCGCTGCGAAGCGATTGAAGCGGCGGGCGGCAATCCATTTCTCGATTACACCGTGCCGCTCGCAGTGATAAAATTCCGGCAGGGGTTCGGCCGGTTGATTCGGCGGCGAACGGACCGGGGGGCCGTGGTCGTGCTCGACCAGCGCATTCTGACGCAACGATACGGGCGCATGTTCCTCGAGTCCCTGCCGCCGTTGAACCGGGTCACGGGGTCCTCCGAAGAAATCGAGCAGACCTTGGCCAGTTTCTTTGAACATCGAAAGGTGTCGCGTTGAACTCTTCCATTCGCCTCGACTTATCATTCGCAAAATCGTCCGCCGTCGGCGCTGAACACGGCATCACTCCGAAAGATCTCCGGGCCCTTGGACCCGATCTCGCCAAGGCCCATCAGGCGCTCGCGGCGGATCGCAAGTCGAAGAAGTACGGCTTCTTCGATCTGCACAACGACCGCGCGATGCTGCGCGAGGTGAAGGCGCTTGCTGCAGCCTGCGCGAAGGAAGGCCACGAGAACATGGTCGTCCTCGGCATCGGCGGCTCAGCGCTGGGCCTGACGACTCTCGTCACGGCGCTCAAGCCGCCGTACTACAACCTGCTCGATGCCAAGCAGCGGGGGGGATGTCCGCGCGTCTTCGTGATGGACAACGTCGACCCTGTGACCTTCAGCGCGATGCTAGACCTTTGTCCGCCGGAAAAAACACTGTACGTCGTGATTTCAAAATCCGGCGGGACCGCGGAGACACTTGCGCAGGCGCTGATCGTGTTCTCCGAACTCGAGAAAACCCTTGGAAAATCGCGTGTGAAGAACCACGCCGTCGCAATTACGGGTCCGCTGGAGAAAAAAGGTAAAACCACAAACCCCGTCCATGTCCTCCGGCAAACCTATGGGCTGCGCTGGTTAACCGTCCCGTCGAATGTGGGCGGGCGCTTCTCGGTCTTCTCGCCGGTCGGGCTCTTTCCAGCGGCGATGCTGGGCATGGATATTGACGGATTGTTGGCCGGTTGTCGCGCGATGGACGATTGCGCGTCCTCGGCATCGTTCACACTGAACCCCGCCTACGCGCGCGCCGCGTATCACTTCCTCGCCTGCCGCGACAAGGGAAAATCGATCGCGGTGATGATGCCTTACGTCGATCAGTTGCGCGATGTCGCCGACTGGTATCGGCAGCTCTGGGCAGAGAGTCTCGGCAAACGGCAAAGCCTGGACGGCACGCGGGACGATTTGTTCACAGGTCAAACGCCCGTGAAAAGTCTCGGTGCGACCGATCAGCATTCGCAATTGCAGCTCTACCTTGAAGGTCCAAACGACAAATTACTCACGCTATTGTCCGTCCGCCGTTTTGAAAAGGCGCTGCCGATTCCCGCAGCTCCGAAAGGGATGCCGGGCGTGGACTACCTGGCCGGGCGCACGATGGAGCGCCTCATCCAGGCTGAGTGCCGTGCCACGGCCGATGCCCTGCGCGCCGCGCAACGCCCGGTGATTCGGGTCGAGCTGCCGGGGATCAGCGCGCACTCGCTGGGGCAGCTCTTATATATGCTGGAAGTGGAGACGGCAATGGCGGGCCGGCTTTTCGGTGTGGATGCTTTCGATCAGCCGGCCGTGGAAGCGATCAAGGTATACACGCGGCAATACATGAAACAGGGCAAATGAGATGACCACTTCGCAGCTTCGTTTCCCCGACTACGGAGACGACGGTGATGTCGCCGGGGCACGGCGCTCGCGCTGGGCCTTCCGGCTCTGCGTGCTCGCCTTGGCGCTCATGACCTTTTTCTCGGGTATTGCGGAGCGATGGCTGCGGTACACCCAGGCCGAGAATAATTTCCTGTATGGAATCACCCAGCCGCGGGATTCTTCTCGCGTGATGCTGCAGTCCGCGATCCGGCTTGATGCGGCCGCCTCGAAAACGCCCACGCCCAAGTACACGCAGGCGCTCGCGGTACGGGAAGAAGACGATGTCGCGTTGCAGACGTATGCACGTGCTTTCGAAATGGACCCGAATAGTTCCTTCTTTGCGATCCGGTACGGCTGCCGGCTGTATCTATTGGGACGGGCGGAACAGGCAGCGGACAAATTCCGCCATGCGCGAAACCAGCCCCCGGCGAACTCCTTGCCGCGCTACCTCGAAGCGGCCGCCGCCGCGCGGGCCGATCGGAGCGAGAAGGGCCTGCGCGACGCCATCGTGCTGCTGTCGCGCGCCAACAACACGCACGACCCGCTGATTTTCCCCAAGCCCATCTGGTTCTCCGGCTATCCGCAAACCGGGACCCAATACGCCGCCTTATCACGCGAGATTTACACGGAATCAACCGCACCGCTCTACACACTGGTACAACAGGCAATCCGCGCGATCGAGAACGACGCCGATCTACGCGGCAGCCAGGACGCCAAAACGTGGCTTGACCAGATTGTCACGATGGGCAATCGGTTGATTGTCGACACCGAGTCGAAGGGCACGCTTCAGGCCATCGCAGGGGTGAGCTTTCAACTGCAAGCGCTCGAACTGCTCGAGAAAATTCATTCCGAGGCCGGCGAAGATGCCTCGGAAGCACTCAAGCCCGTCATCGAACGCCAAGTCAAGCTTAAGCAGGCGCTCGAACTGTTGAACACCTTCGAGGCCGGACGCGATGCGCAGGTGTCCGCGATTGAGTCGGAATATTCGCAGCCCAATTGGCTCGCCTTTAAGACCTTTGGTATTTTTGTGGCCGCCTATTTTCTCGCGCAAGGGCTACACATGGTGATGCGATACCGGCGTACCGCTTGGGCCCTGCCGCACAGCACACTGGGCAAGGCAGTGCTCGGTATCGGTGCGGCATCTTTTCTGGTACTACTCATGATGTCAGCCACTGTGCAACGGCTGACCGTGGGCCAGTCCTGGGACCTCGGTGTACTCACGGCCGTATGGTGGGGCGTCGTCGCGATTCTGCTCGGGTTCGGCGTGATTTATCCGGGATTGCGGCTCTCCTCGCCGGAAGATGTCAGCAAGAAGTCCGGCCGCCTCGAAGACATGCCCGAAGTTATGCGCCTGGCCCGGCAGGCCTACCGGCGGGTATACGCCGCCTTCGTGGTGCGGTACTACGGTATTCTCGCGGGCACCTATGTCTGCACGGTGTGTGCGTGGGTACTGGCATATCGCGTGGTAAACGGGCTCTATCCGACCCAAATCAATCTGCTCGCCAATGGCTTGATCCGGCAGGAACAGGAAGTGGTAGAGTCAGTCATTGCACTACTTTCCTGACTGTACTGGAACGTCCACTCGTGATACTTGCCGTGCCCGATCCGTCCAGCCTGGTGGCGCGGTGTCTTGCGGGCGATGACGCGGCGCGCGCGGAATTCATCAATACCTACGACGCATTGCTCGCGCGGGCCGTGGCGCGCCGTCTGAGCCGCTACCAGCCGCGCGGGGCCTTCGCGAGCGAGGCCGACGACATCCGGCACGATATCTACCTGAAACTATTCGCTAATCGCTGCCGCGTTCTGGAGAGCCTGCGAAACGCAAGATCGCTCGATGCGTGGCTCATTACGGTGGCCCACAATCAGACAGTCAGCTATATGCGAAAACGGCTCGTACTTGAGCAGGCAGAAGACGAGAATGTGGGCGAGGCACAGGCAGTTTATGGATATACACCGGAACACTCCGCCGGTGATCGCGAATCCAGCGAATGCGTCCGCGCCGCTTTGGAGCAACTGGAGGCGAAGGATCGTCTGGTACTCCAACTCTACTACCTCTATAATCAGCGCTACGCGGACATCGCGGAGACGCTCGGCATGAACATCAATACGGTTGCATCACGGCTGATGCGTGCCAAGGAAAAACTGAGGGAAATCCTCACGGCGGGCGGCGCATGAAACCTGAATCCGCACCAACCGAATGCTTCACCGACTACGCCCTGCAGGAGTATGCCGCCGGACGGCTCGATGCAGAGATCCGGGCTCAAGTGGCCGGCCACATCAAGACCTGTGCCGAGTGTCGACAGGCGCTTGCCGACCTCAGGGCCGAGACCCAACTGCTCCAGACTGCCTTGGCACCCCGAACCCCCCCCGAACCGAGCGAGCCGGTCTCTGATGAGAGCCTTGCCCTGTATCTCGCTGGTGCCTTGGAGGAATCGCAAGCCTCTAATCTGGAAACGATAATAAGCCGAGAGCCGGCCCTATTGAGACGCCTACTCTCCCTCCGACGCGAGGTCGTGAACACTCGAGTTGAGGTCACTGAAGGGGTGCCTATCAGGACTTCAAACCCCGAACGCAGAGGGGAGATTCTCAAAATGCCACGCCGAACGCGGCCCGTAGCAACCATTCAAGATACGCGGCAAGCTGAAGGCGGATGAGGCTCCTGAACGTGTGATCCTTGCGAAAATCGTCGAATTTATTAGCAAAACTCATTAAATTTAAATTCTGAAACAACCGAGAAACAGCGGCCCTTCGCAGCTTTAGCGGCTGTTTGTCAGCTATTGACTATCGTGCTGCGACTCTCTATACTCCGATAAAGTAAGTAAACTGAAAATAGTAGCGTGCGGTCTTGGCCTCATGTCCAGCTGCGGTGGCCGGACCCAATCACTACATCGGAGGCACCATGGCTGTGAGCGACCACGAACAGCGGGCGTACACCACGTTTGAAGCGGCACGCATCTGTCACGTCACCCACCACAGCATTAAGAACTGGATAAAACAGGGTCTGATCCGGGCATCCAGAACCCCGGGCGGGCACTACCGCATTCTCGAACATGACCTGGATACCTTCCGCGAGCAATACGACATGTTCCCGCGGGAAAAGAAACCGACGAAAAAACGCGTCATGGTGGTGGATGACGATCCAGATGCGCTGGCGCTGATGGGGAACATCCTGACCGACGAGGGCTATGAGCTCATCAAGGTGAGCAATGCCACAGAGGTCGGCCTGAAAGCGGTCCAGATGACGCCGGATCTAATTCTTCTCGATTTTCTCATGCCGGAGATCAACGGCTTCGAGGTCTGCAAGGCGCTGCGGGCGAATGAACTCACCCGGAGCATCCCGATCATGGCGGTGACCTGCCTGACGAAGGAAGAGGACATCGAGCGTATCTTCGAATGCGGCGCCGACGAATACCTTCCAAAGCCCTTCAAGGTGGATCAGCTCCAGGAAAAAGTGGAAGAATTAATCGGCAAGGGTCGTCCGGTCGAGTAAGCGGCCCGCCGGGGACGCCATGAGACGCCGGCAACTACGGGTCGGAATCGAACGCAAGATCCTGACCTCCATTCTTTGGGTCAGCATTTTGCCAATGACCCTCGCCTTGGCCTTTGGCTACTTCACGGCCCGGCAACAACAAAAAGTCGCCGTCGAACAGACACTCAGCACCGTGGCTGCGAAAACGGCCAACGGCGTCGCCCAAGAGGCCGCGAGCCGTCTGCGCCTGGCCCGCTCTATAGCCGAACGCGCGCATTCACCCGTCCTCGGCATGGTTCTCAACGGCGCGAAGATCACCGACGACAGTCAGTCCGCGGTGGAACTCCGCCGGATTTTCGAGCCCTTGCTGGCGTGGCAATCGGCCGATCCGGAAGATGCTGACGCGGCGGTGAGCATTTTCGGCACGCAGGACGAGTCGATCTACCACTTCGGCCGAGACCCGCAGATCAAGAGTATTAAATCGTACCGGGACAATCCTCCGGTAGAAGCGCAGTTCGTCGATTTCGTCCCGCTGCCGACCGGCCAATTTGCTGGCGCAATCCTGGCGCCGGTGATGGAGGCGGACAATCCCTCTCCCCGAGGCTATGTACTGATCGAACTCGGCATTGATTCGATTCTGAAACACACGCTGGGCGAGTCTGCACTCCGACAGGAGGATTCCGATCTCCTAAACGCCTACCAAATTGCGATCGATCTGCCGACCTATGGAATTATCGTCGCCTCGCTGCTGCCGGACCCTGAGAAGGGTGTTATTGCGATCTCGCCTACCGTCATGGATCCGGCATTGAAAACGCTGATTCAAGAGCAGCCCGAATCCGGCACGGTTACGTTTCACGACTACCACGCACGGACTGACGAACCCGGTGAGCCCGTCCTGCTGACGTACAAGCAGCTGAACGGCGTGAAATTCAACAACGGCGGCATTTGGTTCATCACGTACCGGCCGACCGACAAGGTGTTCTCCACGATCAATCGCTTTGCGCTGCTCGCGCTGGGCGGCTGCATTCTGTTCATCATGATCCTGTGCGTACGCGCATATCGCAACGTTCACAACAACATCGTGCGCCCGCTGTCGCTGTTGAACGAAGGCGCCCAGATCATCCGGCAGGGCGATTTCGACTTGAAGCTGAAAATCGGCACCGGCGACGAGATCGAAGAACTCGCCCAGTCGTTCAATCGCATGGCACTGACCCTGAATCGCAACATGCAGCAGTTGGAGACTTCCGAGGAGCGGTATCGCAGCCTCGTGCATTCGCTGCGTGATGGTATCTACCAGACGAACCGGCAGGGCGACATCACCTTCCTCAACCCGGCCGCCGTGACGATCCTGGGTTTCGACAGCGTGGAACAGGCGGTGGGGCGCAGCCTGCGCGATATGTTCATCGACCCGATCGAGATGGACCCTTCGTCCGCCGGGCTCGATATCGCCGAGGGCGACGAGCGAGCGCGGGTGTGGATGCGCCGCCAGGATGGCCGGACAATCTGCGTGGAACTCACGCGCAGCCGGATGATCGACGATCGCGGCCAGACGGTCGGCGTCGAAGGCAACCTGCGCGACGTGACCAAGAGCGTGCGCCTGGAACAGGAAGCGCGCGAACGCTCGGAACGTATCAGCGCGATCAACCAGATCGCGAACGTGATCAATTCGAGCCTTGAGGCCGGACGCCTCTACGAGAGCCTTGTGGCGGAGCTGCGCAAGCTCGTCCGCTTCGACTACGCCTCGGTCGCACTGCTCGGCGACTCGGGACTCACCTTCGACGGCCGGCAATTATGGCCCGAAGAAGCAGTGGGCGAGGGGTACACTTTTGGGCTCGATGGTCAAAACTCGTATGCAGCCTGGGTCGCGCGCGAACGGCGTTATCTGCGCGTGGAGGATCTGCGCATTGCGCGCGAATTTCCGCCGGAACAGTTCCCGGAATTCGTCCGCAGTTGCCTCTGCGTGCCGCTGTACGCCACCGGGCGCATCATCGGTACGCTGAACCTGGGCGCAAAGGCGCCGTCCGCGTTCAGCGCGGCGCACGCGGAAACCCTCGAACAGATGGCGCCGCACTTGGCGGCTGCTATCCGAAATGCGCAGTTGCTCGTGAACCTTCAGCTCTCGCTCGAAGAAGTAAGCCGCGCCCGCGAAAAGCTGGCGGAGGCGAACGACGAACTCAAGACGCTTGACGAAATGAAGACGAACCTGTTGTCCAACGTCTCCCACGAGCTGCGCACGCCGCTGGTCTCGGTGATGGGATATACGGACATGATCCTCGCGGGCAAGGCAGGGGCGATTAACAAAACGCAGCAGGAATACCTCGAAATCAGCCTGCGTAACGTTGAAAAACTGGTCACCCTGATTGAAAACCTGCTCGATTTCTCGCGCCTGCATCGCGGCGACGAACGCCTGATCTTCGACACCTTCGACCTGGCGGACTGCGCACGCTTGAGTATCCAGGTGGTCAAGCCCTTGGCGGACAGCCAGGGCATCACAGTGATCCTCGAAGCGCCGGATCAACCCGTGCCCGTGGAAGGCGACAAGGGGAAAATGGGTCAGGTGTTCAACAACCTGCTCTCGAACGCGCTGAAGTTCAATGCCCAAGGCGGGCGCGTAACCGTGCGCTTGAATGCCGGACCACGGGAAGTCGAAGTCACGGTCTCCGACACAGGTATCGGGATTCCGCAGGAAGCCCTGGACAAAATCTTCACACGCTTCTATCAGTACGACGCATCGTCCACACGCAAATACGGCGGCACGGGTATCGGCTTGGCCATCGTGCACGACATCGTCCGTCTGCATGGCAGTACGATTTCGGTGCAAAGCGAAGTCGGCAAGGGAAGCGTATTCCGGTTTGTGCTGGCACTGGCCGAGACGAGTCAGCAGGCGCGTCAGCCTGCCGAGCATGAAACGCATACGCTTGTGCAACTGATCTCACGTGACCGCGCGCTGAGCAATCAGGTGCGCCACCTGCTGCAAGCCGAAGGGATGGACATGATCCATGCGACCTCCCTCGAGCGCGCGATCGATCTGCTGGAACGTCACGGCCCGGACTGCATCATGTTCGACGCGGACGCGCCGGCGCAGGACGAGCCGGTTTTGGATGCATTGCTGGCCCACCCGATGGGGAAGGGCGTGCCGATTCTCCTGCTGACGGCGGATGACGCGCTTTTCGAGCGGCACCGCAGCGCTGTGGCTGCGCGTATCAAGAGCAACTTCCGCAAAAGCACGCTGCTCAGCGGTATTCACAACGCGATGAACCGCGGAGTGCGCTCCGCCGAACCTATCGGCAACAAGGTGCTCTGCATCGATGACGACCCCGAAATTCTGACGTTTATGGCCCGGTGCCTGTCCGCCGAGGGATATGAGACCGAGACTTGCACCTCCGGCGAGGTTGGACTGGAGCGCGCTTCGGGCCGTGAATTTGGGCTGGTGCTGCTCGACATCGCGATGCCGGGAATGGATGGATGGGAGACCTGCCGGCGTTTGAAACTCAATCGCGGGCTTGAAGGCATCAAGGTTTACATGGTCACGGCGAAACCAATCGAACGCAACCTCGATCTGCTGCGCGAATGCGGCGCGGACGGCTTCCTCCTCAAGCCCTTCCGGCCGGAAGACCTGGTGCAACTCGTACACGGGCTGGAATTGCGCGCCGCCGCGAAGTAATCTGGCGATACCGCGCGGGAGGCGCGGGCCTGGGGGTCCACATGAAGTACCGCCGTTTCGGAAAAACCGAATACCAGATGCCCGTCATCAGTTGCGGCGGGATGCGCTACCAGCAGTCGTGGAAAAGCGACGACCCGGTCGGCGAAGAGAGCCAGCGCAATCTCGAAGCGTGCATTCTGCATGCCTGGGAACTCGGCATCACGCATATCGAGACCGCGCGGGGTTACGGCACGAGCGAGTATCAGTTGGGGAAGGTAATCCCGAAGCTGCCGCGCGAGAAGCTGCTGCTCCAGACCAAAGTCGGCCCGATGGCGGACGTGAAGAAGTTCGAGGCCACCTTCGAGAAAAGCATTGGCCTGCTGGGCGTGGACTATCTGGATATTTTCTCGTTCCACGGGATCAACGACGAATCCGATCTCGAGAACACCCTCAAGTGCCTGCCGCTCGCGCAGAAGTGGAAGAAGGAAGGCCGCATCCGCGACATCGGCTTCTCGACCCACGGGCCCTGCTCGATCATTGTGAAGGCGATCCGGACGGGGCATTTCGATCATATCAACCTGCACTGGTACTACATTTTTCAGGAAAACTGGCCCGCCATCGAGGAGGCCACGCGCCTCGACATGGGCGTGTTCATCATCAGCCCGAACGACAAAGGCGGCTTGCTCTACAAGCCCAGCCCGAAACTGGTCGAGCTGTGCGCGCCGTTACACCCGATGGTGTTCAACGGGATTTTCTGCCTCTCGCACCCGCAAGTCCACACACTCTCGTGCGGCGCGGCACGCCCCACGGATTTCGATGTGCACATGGAAACGGTGAAACATCTCGATCGCGCGGGGGAACTGCTGCCCGCGATTCACAAGCGTTTGCAGGACGAGCTTGTGAAGAAACTCGGCGACCAGTGGGCCGCCACGTGGGACGTGGGTCTGCCGGACTGGGACGAGACCCCCGGCGAGATCAACATGCGCTGGATCCTGCGCCTGCGGAACCTCGCCATCGCCTACGACATGGTCGACTACGGCAAAATGCGCTACAACATGCTCGGCAACGGTGGCGCGTGGTTCCCCGGCCAAAAAGCGGATAAGCTCGCCGATATCGATCTTCGCCCCGTGCTGAATCATTCGCCACATGCCACGACAATTCCGACCGCTCTGGCCGAGGCGCACCAGCTGCTCTCCGGCGAAAAGCAGAAGAGGCTTCAGGAGGCGTGACCATGATCAACCCAGCAGGCCGTTCAATCTTCGTTGCGGCTTTCGTTGCGGTCGCGATCATTTCTGGCTGCAGTCCGAAGTCCGACGCGCCCGGAGATCCAGTTTCAAGCCCAGATCCAGTCGTTTCCCCATCCGCATCAATATCTGCACCGGTTGCATCCCAAAAAGACGCCACCGCACTCGATGGTCAGTGGAGATTTAAGGAACTCGCGGGGCAAAAAATTACTCTCCCGTCTGATACGAAGCTTCTCCATATCCAATTCCGAGCTGACGCAAAAAACGTCAGCGGGTTTGCAGGGTGCAATACCTTTAGCGGCAGTTATGAAACTGATGGCGCGGCCCTCAAACTCGGCCCCTTGATATCCACCCGTATGGCCTGCGGTCCTGATCGCGACAAAATTGAATCCACCATCCACGCGGCACTCGGGAAGGTTGTCCGGTTTACCATCCAGGAAAGCGATCTGAGTCTCATTGACGCCGACGGGGGCATCCTCATCACGGCAGAAGCTATCGAACAGCTTGACGCAGTCGCTGAAGATCCGGCAAATATATAAAGTACCTTGTTTCGCACTCAGACTTTTTGCCTCAATCGCCTTTTTTCGGATTCAACGAAACGCTCGACAGCCGCGAACCAGTGCAATAAATTTCGCTAGGTATAAGGGGATTCGCGGGACACTAGTCGTGTCGACGAATCGTCGCGAGGATGGAAAGACCAAACGGCAGATTGAGTGAGGTCAGTATTCGCCGTTCGAGTATGAGTACGCTTTCCGCCATCCGGGTGAAGGGGGTAGCGCGGTATCCCACGAGGTCGGAGGTCTCGCGGTGAAGAGATTTGCGAAGCAGCCGGGTGGCCGCCGCGAGAGGAAAGAGAAACGTGTTCCAGTACGAAATCCGCTCGACGTTGACGCCGACCATGCCCGCGAGACTTGCCAATCGTGGCCGAGTGAATCGACGCGCGGTATGAATGGCCGTGTCGTGCGATGAGCGCAGCCAGTCATAGGCCGGTGCATTCACGATCATCACACCGCCAGGCTTGAGCACGCGCTTCGCTTCGCGGAGAACGGCCGCCGGATCGGCGACGGCGCGATGGTAGAGCACATCAAGCACCAGCGTGCCAGCAAAACTGGCGTCGCGAAAGGGCAGGGCGGAGGCGTCCGCACGGACGAGGACGGTCTGACCGCGCTCGCGGCAGAGGCGCAGGGCCTCGGGCGACAGGTCGATGCCGATTCCTGCGCGCGGCGCCCCGGCGAGCGTGCCGCCGGTGCCGCAGCCGATATCGAGCAGCGGCCCTTCGGGTTTGTCTGGCGCCGCGTCCCAAAATTGCCAGACCAGCTTACGCAGCCCACGGTACCACCAGTGCACATCCTCGACCGCGTACATCCGGCCGTACTCGTCGCGGTTCACGCGAAGAATTCCAGAACGGCTTCACACACCTGTTCGACGGCGCTCAGGGAAAGTTCAGGATACAGCGGCAGCGAAAGCACTTCGCCGCAGGCGAGTTCGGATTGTGGAAACTGTCCCGCGCGATAGGCGAGCTGCGCGTAGCACGGTTGCAGATGCACCGGCACCGGATAGTGAATCTCCGTATCGATTCCACGCTTTTTCAGATGCTCGCGCAGCGCATCACGCTCCGGCGTGCGCAGGACGAAGAGATGCCAGCACGGCTCGGCCCAGTCCGCGTGGCCCGGCATCTGCGCGCGGCAATGGCGCAGCAGGTCGACATACCGATGTGCGCGTTCGCGCCGCGCTGCGTTCCATGCCTCCAGGTGCGGCAGCTTGGCGCGCAGGATCGCCGCCTGCATCTCGTCAAGCCGGCTGTTCACACCTTGATCGACGTGGTGATAGCGGTCCGCCTGGCCGTAGTGACGCAAGCGGCGCAGGCGTTCAGCCACAGCGGGATCGCGCGTTACCACCGCGCCGCCATCGCCAAAAGCCCCGAGGTTTTTGCTTGGATAGAACGAAAATGCGGCGGCATCGCCCAGCGTTCCGCAGAGTTGACCGCGGTATCGCGCGCCGTGCGCCTGCGCGCAATCTTCGACCACCACGAGCCCGTGCGCGCGCGCCAGCTTGAGGAGCGGATCCATTTCGCAGGGATGACCATAGAGGTGAACCGGAACGATGGCGCGGGTCTTCGGCGTGATCGCCGATTCGACCGACTGCACATCCAGCGTAAGGTTGCGGGTGGTGACATCGGCGAGCCGGAGCGTAGCGCCGCAAGACGCGATGCCTACTGCAGTAGGCACGCAGGTGTTCGCCGCCGTGATGACTTCGTCGCCCGGACCGACGCCAATCGCGCGCAGCGCGAGCCCGATCGCGTCCGTGCCGGAATTGACGCCGACCGCGTGACCGATACCCAGATAGGCCGCGAACTCGCGCTCGAATACAGCGCATTCCTCGCCGAGGACATACCACCCCCGCGTGAGGACACGATCGATCGCGGCCCGGACCTCGGGCTCAATCGCCTGAAACTGGGTCTTGAGCTCGAGGAAGGGGATCATGCGCGGGCGCAGGAGTGGAGAGCGGACGTAGGAGAACAAGACGCAACCACAGGCCAGACAACTGCCAGCCGACCCGTGCAATGCGCCGGAAATTGAAGAACTGCGACTTGCCGTGCGCGCGCTGGTAGTGATGGACGGGCACTTCGACCACATGGAAACCGGCGCGCTGTATTTTCACCATCATCTCGGCGCAAATCACGCCGCTGTCGCTCTCGAGCTTCACGTCGTCGAACACACGCCGTCGGATCAGCCGGAAGTCGCAGTCCACGTCGCGCAGGCGCAAACCGAAGGCAAGCTTCACGAGCCAGTGATAGACACGGCCGATGACGATGCGGTGCAGCGGATCGTGCCGGGTGATCTTGTAGCCTTGCACGACGTCCACGTCCGGCGCGGTCGCCGCGATCAGGCGATCCAGTTCGCGCACGTCGTATTGCGCGTCACCATCAGTGTAGAAAATCCATTCGCGCGTCGCGGCGGCGAACCCGCTTCGCAACGCGCCGCCGTATCCGCGGTTCTTGGCGTGGTGCACAACCCGTACTTGGGGAAATTGCGCCTCTATCTCGCGCAATACGTCCTGCGTCTGTTCGCCGCTGCCGTCGTCCACGAGAGTAATGTCGTAGTTTAGACCCAGCCGCTCCGCCGTCTGCACCGTGAGCAGCACCATGCTGCCCATCGTGCCCCAGTCTTCGTAACACGGGTAGAAAATGGACACCGATGCCGCGCGATTGTTCATGGATTCGCCCCCAGGCTTGCCAACTGTTCCTCGCCGGCATCCCGGCGATAGATCACGTAATGACCGAAGCGTTGACTCGGTTCTATCCGCGACGTCAGGGCGATCTCTGCGAGGTCGCTGTCGATAAGTACGTCGTATTCCTCCGTAGACGGTCCTTCGGGCGTCAGCACCGTCACTTGCCGCTCGCCGAGAAAGTTGAGCAGTCGCTCCGCAGGCCAGTACGTCGTGGCAATACGCGTACCCGCGGGCAAGGTTGCCACATAGCGCGCCACCGCCTGATCCGGCCCGGCATAGTCTGACCTGAATACCTTGTAGGAAATCTCCGCGGCAGGCACCAGCAGCACCCACGCCACCAAGCCCGCGATGGCAACACGTGCAGGCATGTATAGGGAGCGTCTACTGGCCGCTGCGCTGCGCCAGCCCATCGCGCGATGGACAAGCGGCCCACAGAACATCGCGGCGATGACGGAGGGGTACCAGAGATACCGAGGGAGGTGCATGGGCGTGAAGAAGGCAAACCAGAACACAAACAAAGGCGCGAGGAACAGCAACACCGCAAGCGCCGGGTCGTATTGGTTCCGGAACACTTTTGGAACAACCGCCCCCATCGCCCAAACAGCCAGTGCGAGCGCCGGGATGGCCATCGCGATCAAACCGATATTGTCCCAGATCTGCCCGAGTCCAAAGGTCAGGCTATGCCGATAGTAGAGGGCAAGCGAGGGTTTGTCCTCCGCGACCAAGTGCCGCGCGGCGAACTCGACCGTCTGCCAAGCGCTGAGAACTCCCAGCGCCGCAACCGCCGGCAACAGGATGCCTTTCGCCGGGATTCGCCGGTAGGTGGCGCGGTCGAAAACGTAGGCTCCCAATACCGCCAGCGCGGCGACGCCCATGAATGTTTTCGTCAGCACCGCCAACCCAAAACACAAGCCTGCGGCTATCAGAAAAAACAGGGAGTTTCCCGGCACGAGCCCTCTCCGCCACGCAAGCAATCCGAGCAGCACAAAGGCAAGTGCAGGGACTTCGCCATAGAGCGACCGCGCGAGGTAGAGCGTTCCGAAGGCGGCGAGGGCAAAAAAGGATGCGAGTCCGGACGCTCGCGCGCCGAACAGGGGAAGGAAAACAAAATAGACGAGAACAATCAGCGTGACCCCGAAGGAAGCAAGCACTGCACGCGCAGGCGCGAGGCTTACCCCGAAAATTTTGAAGGCGCCGGCGACGAGTCCGATGACGGGTGCGCCAACGGAATCGTAGTGATCGAACCAGACCAGATTGGGGGAGAGGCCCGAGGCGTATGCGCCGTGTTCAGCCAGATTGCGCGCGACGACGAGATGGTGCAACTCGTCGGGCGCCGGCCAAGGGTGCCGGTTTAAGTTGGAAAAGAGTAGCGTTGCGGCAACCAAAGCCGCGGGCAAGAAGCCCCAAGGCGAATGCCGCCGATCTGTCTTGAGCTCGCGAGTGCCGGCAGCGAGACGAGAGCGGCTCCGGTTGAGAATCCAAAGGCACAAACCTGCGGCGATTGTGAACGCGACTGCCTTCGCGAGAATTTTCACACCAAAACCGGTCGACTCGCCGAAGGAACCTGTGAAATAGAGGACAGCGACCACGGACGAAGCGGCGGCGGCGAAGGCCGCGCACACGAATCCTGTCGCGAGTCCTGCGGTAACGAAAAGTTCGGCCGTCTCTCGGCGAGACGCCCCCTGTGCGTGCGCCATGAGCGGCGACGCTCCCCCTGATTGCTGCATTCGTCGTGCTCGTCAACGCCCCCGCGAGGACGAGCCAACGACTCATTCTGGAATGCCGTGCGTACCCGGATCAATTTTTGAGGAAGAATTGCCGATGTCCGGCTAAAACATGGCCTCCGCCGTCATGAACGTGAGCTTCCAGCGGCCTTCGTGTTTCGCGAGGGAGGCCTCCTCCTGAAACGTCGACCCGTCGTTGAAATGCAGGCGATATTTTACCGTGGCCTCTTGGCCGTGGTAGCCATCGGAAATAAATTCGACGTTGGCAACCTGGCCATTGTGCGTATAGGGCGGCCATTTTCTGGGCAGGAGATCCACACCCATCGGATTGGTCCCCATGGCCGAGTCCGGAATGACCCATGACTTCGCGCCGTCAAAGTCGCCGCTGTTCGCCGCCATCACCGCCCGGCGAAGCACTTCGAAGGGGACATTGCCATCGGCATCCGGGACGCCTGCCGCGGTACTCGCGCCGCCATCGGTACCCGACGAATCAGAATCATCGCCACCACAGCCGTTTAGTGCAAGGCCGAGAGTCAAGACCAGCATTGTCACCACAACGCGCATGTGGAATCTCCTTCTGCTTAAAAAACTCCGGACGTTCAGACCTTCATTAATCAAAAGCCGCTGCTCAACCATTCAATCTTCCAACGGTCGTCCACTTTGCGCAAGGTTGCTTCGTCCTTCTTCGTCGAACCATCTCCGAAGTGAAGCACATAGCCTACAGACACATCCTGCCCGCGATACGTCTCGTCCACGAACTCGATCTTGGAGACAGAGCCGTTGTTCGTCGCTTTTTGCCAGAGCATGAAGTTGTCGCCGACCATACCGCCACTTGGGACGACCCAGGTGGCGGCTTCGTCATAGTCGCCTTCGTTGCCGGCCATGACGCCTGCCTTGAGCACGTCAAAAGGCGACTTGCCATCGGCATCTCGCACGCTGCTATCAGTACCGCCGGACGAAGAATCGTCACTGCCGCCGCAGCCAATGAATATGACTGCACCAAGCAGGGACAACATTGCGAGCATACGAATGTTAGTTGTCATGGGAGCGATCTCCAATCAGCGATTACGATACGGGGACTTTTTAGATCGTCACTTTCCACTTTCCGTCCTGCTTCACCAGCGAGACCTCCTGATCCTGAACCCCGCCATCCTTGAAGTGTACGCGGGCCTTGACTGTGGCACCCTCACCGCGGACTTCCTCGCTGATGATCTCGAGCTTGGTCATTGTTCCGCTGTGTGTCATCTCGTCCGACATCGACTTTCCGCCATCGAGCTTGCCGTACTCTGCGAGGCCAGGTCCAAGGAACTTGATGGCATCCGAATACTTGCCGGCGTTCATCGCGTTGAACCACGCCTTTACGGTACCCGTCGGGCCGCCGCCGCCCAAGCAACCCGAAAGTACGAGACCTACTGCGAGCAGCAGCACTGCACTTACCATCAACCGATTGCGCTTCATAACCGTCTTTCCTCCGTTAGTTAAAAATTGCAGCCCCGTTAAAAGCTACGGTTATCATTGTTGAGTCGCCTAATCTTCCACCGATCGTTTACCTTGCGGATGTTGGCGTGAGCTTCCAAATTTTCGCCGTTCGAGTAGTGAATTGTATAAACGAGTGAAACATCCTGATTCGAATATTGCTCGCGCACCTTTTCTATTTTCTTCACCGTCCCGCCGCGCGTGATCCGGCCCCAGGTTTGCTCCGGGGCTATGGCCTTCCCGAAGCCATCCTCAAGCATAGGCCCATCCAGTTCGAGGTACTCGGCAGCCTCATCGTAGTCACCGGCGTTGGCCTTCATGATCGCAGTTTTCAAGACCTCGAAGGGTACGTCGCCATCTGCATCGGCCACGCCCTTGTCAGCGCTGGTGGAGGACGAATGGCCGCTCCCGCCACAACTAATCAACGCGGCCGCGGCAAGCAGCGAAACGAGTCCTGCGACACGCGTGTGACTATCCATGTGAAAAAACTCTAGGGTGTAAAGCCTAGAATGTCATCTTCCATTTCCCGTCTTCCTTGACGAGAGAGACATCGGCGTCTTCCACGCTACCGTCCTTGAAGGTGGCGCGGATTTTAACGGTGGCGCCTTCTCCGCGAATTTCCTCGCTGAGAACTTCGAATTTGGTCTGCGTCCCGTTCTGCGTCATCCCGTCCGCCATCTGCTTCATAGCGTCGCCACCAGCCTGCTTGGACATCTCGAGCACGCCCTTCGCCAGATACTGTTCCATCTCTGAGTACTTTGCGTTGTTCATCGCAGTGTTCAATTTTTTCACGGTGGCGCTCGGACCACTGCCGCCGCAACCCGCGAGCATCACGCTCACTGCAAACAACATTACCGTCCCAAGCATCTTGCGATTCATGACCATTCTCCCTCCCTGTCGGGTAGTTGATACCATCAACCCGGTGACGGGTCGATCATTCAGCCAACGTCTCACGCGGACAACACGACCGCGGTAAATCCTTTGGTTTACTCTCGAGTAACTACCGCTTCGAAAGTCCGGCGGTAATACGACTGTTCACAGACCAATCTTCCAAGCACCGCCTTCTTGGATAAGCGTGTATGTTCCATTGCTCACTTGATCATCCTTGAAACGAAGGAGCAGGTACACCACCACTTGGCCTTGTTCAGTCGGCGTCTCCGAGATGACTTCGAGGTCCTTGAGCGTGCGGTCGCGGGTGATCATATCGAGCATTGTTTGGGCGCCACCCATTCTCTTGAGCGATTCCTGTGCACCCGAGGAAACGTAGGTCTCGGCCTTGGCATAGTCTCCCTCGTTGCCTGCCATCAAAAATGATTTGATCGCGGTAACGGGAGCTGAAGACTTACTGGTTTCGCCATCACTTTCCGCGTCGCTTTCCGAACCCGAGCAATTCACGATGGCAACGGAGAGCAGAAGCACGGAGAGCGTGCGTGATGTTCTGGACATGAGATTGCGATCCTTGCAGCCAGCGACAGGTAGAGTCTCTGACGATACGCGCTTGGATTCATTCAAAGCAATAGACAATTCTTGGCCGGGCCACACGCCGAGTGTTACAGTTCCGCGTATTGGGTTGTTGAGTGACGGGATTATATTGTGGACGAACGCGGACTTTTTCAGCAGAACATTGTTGCACTGATCTGGGACTTCGACCGGACGCTCTCCCCAGACAATATGCAGCGCCCGATTTTCGAGAATTACGGCATAAGCGAGGATGCGTTCTGGGCTGAAGTCAACGCGCTGCCTCAGTATTACGCGCGAGCCAATGTCACCGTGCAGCCGGACACCTGCTACCTGACGCACCTACTGTCTTATGTCCGCGCCGGGCGGTTGCCAGGTCTTACCAACGAGCGGCTGCGGGAACTGGGCGCCAAAGTGCGGCTCTTCGCGGGCCTGCCGGGCGCATTTGACCGGCTGCGCGATGTGCTCGCACCGCAGAAATACCACGATGCCGACCTGCGCTTAGAGCACTATATCGTCAGCACGGGACTGGAGCCGATGATTCGCGGGACGGCCATTTTTCCGAAGGTCGACGGCGTATGGGCCTCGGGATTTATCGAGGAACCTGCGGCACCGGGTTACAACGCGGCGGGCAGGCCCGGAGCAGGAGAGATCAGCCAGGTCGCGGGGTTGCTCGACAATACGACCAAGACGCGCGCGATCTTCGAGATCAACAAAGGTGTGAACGCGAACGCGGGAATCTCGGTGAACGATTCGATCGCTCAGGAAGATCGCCGAGTCCCGATCAAGAACATGATCTATATCGCCGACGGCCCAAGCGATATCCCGTCGTTCTCCGTCATGCGGCGCAACGGCGGTATGGCGCTGGCCGTGTACGACTCGGAGCAGCCCGCGCTCCAGCAGCAGGCCGACCTTTTGCACAAATCAGGCCGCGTGGACATGTACGGCGCGGCGGACTATCGCGAACACAGCCACACCATGAACTGGCTCGAACTCCAGGTGCGGAATATCGCCGATCGCATCCTCGATGAGCGCACCCGCGCAACGCAGTCCCGCGTGCAAAAAGGCCCGAAGCACTAGCAGCCCCAAAACTGCGCTGGAGTGCCTAGCGCAACTCTCTTCCGAAAGGAAAGAGGCACAGTGGGATGAGCTTGATGTGCTGCGCGGCAAACGGAATCCCAATGATCGTAATGGTGAAGAAGAGCGCCCAGAAAAGATGGATTAGCGCGATCTCCCAGCCGAAGAGGACGATCCAGATCACGTTGAAAACGACACGCAAGGGGCTGTTCGCTTCGTCGAGTTCGACGACTTCCTTTCCGAATGGCGCTAGCACGGCGACGCCCAGCTTGAATGATTGCAGGCCGAAGGGGATCCCGATTACGGTGATGCAGCACAGGATTCCGCCGACAAAGTAGCCAATGGCGGACCAGATGCCGCCGAAGATGAACCAGATGATATTGCCCAGGAGTGTCATGCGCACCTCGTTCGGAAACCGTCATTTTTCGCTCATTAGACCCACTTCGGGGGAGTCGCGTTTCGAGGGTCGTTAGCGCATTGTTATACTTGATGGCACATGTCCACGCCCATTGTCCATGTCCTCATCATCAACTGGAACGGGCTCGAACATCTTGAGGCATGTTTCTCCTCGCTACTTGCGTCACCTTATAAAGAAGTCCGATTCGTCCTCGTCGACAATGCGAGCACTGACGGATCGGCCGCCTTCGTCCGCCAGAAATTCGGCCACGACCCGCGCGTGGAGTTCGTCCTGCTCGACAAAAACCTTGGCTGGTCCGGCGGGAACAACGCGGGGATGCGCCGCGCGCTGGAGATGGGCGCGGACTACGTCCTGCTGCTGAACAACGACACGCGCGTCGCGGCGGACGCGATTCAGCGACTCGTTGCACTGGCGGAAAGCGAACCCGAGACCGGCGCGCTCGCGCCCAAGCTCCTCATGTTCGACGAGCCGCGCTTTATCAATTCGATCGGGCTTGTCGCGTCCACGATCGGCGCTGCGTGGGATCGATGCATCGGCGAAGTGAACGGCCCAAAATGGGATGAGCACGTGCCCGTGATCGGCGTGTGCGGCGCGGGGTTCTTTATTCGTAGCGAGGCGCTGCGCAAAACCGGGCTATTGCCGGAAGATTTCGGCATCTATCTCGATGATCTCGATCTTTCGATGCGGCTATGGAATGCGGGTTACACGGTGCTCACCTGCCCGGAGTCCGTCATTTATCACAAATTCAGCGCGACGATGGGGGAGGGCGCACAGGCACGCCGCAAGTATCACCTCAACACCCGTAACCGTGCGCGTATCGTGTTGCGGAATTTTCCCCGAGAGAAATTCCTCAGTACATTCTTCGATTTCGCCCTCGGCGAAACACGCGCCGTCGGCCGCGCAGTTCTGAATCGCGAGTGGTGGAAGGCCTTCGTTCACCTCCGCACATGGTATGAATCACTCGCCTACATTCCCGCCGCGCTCGAAGAACGCGCCGCCCGCCGCCACGCGGGTATCCATGAGTGCAAATTTTGGGACTTGATCGTGCGGCGTCCGCAGTTCTTTCCTGGAACTGAATTCCTGAATCAGCGGCTTGGCGTTCGAGAAAAAACTTCCGCTTGACAGATTATGTTCAGGGCCGTATATTCGGTTCGATTCTTCTGAAATGACCGAAAAAGGAGGGGCAGCCGGCGAATAATCCTGAACGGGCATAGGGAAGACGGTGAGAATCCGTCGCAGTCGCGCTGCTGTAACCGGCGACGAAACCCGCGACACACCACTGTCCTACGGGACGGGAAGGTGCGGGGAGTAGGAAGACCCGGAAGCCAGAAGACCTGCCCACCACCCACGTATTGCAACAACTTCGCGGAACGAGTTGGTGCAGCATTAGAGGCCTAGAGCCTTTCTAATTCTGCCTCTTTCTTCCACGGACCGAGCGTAACGGAATCGTTCCGCACTCCGTGTATCGGCAATGGCCCTACACACGCGGGACACAACCTCGTCCATGACGGAAACTGAGGGACATTGTCATCATGCGTATTTTCATGTGTGCGTTTGTGTCACTTGTGTCGAGTATTGCGTTTGCGTTGCCGGATGAATCTGATTTTCAGGTCAATGCCGACTTCCCGGACATGACACCCGGCGGGACCGGTTTCGTGGGTTGCTCCATACCCGATGGGCGCTACTTGGTGTGGAACGGCAATGAAGTTTTCATTCAGGCGGCGGTAGGTTCGGGAGTGTTCAACGAGATCGCATCGGGCTATATCGGCGATCCGAGTTTCGTTGCATTGAGTTTCGACCAGACCTACGTCTTGCTCGGGCAAGGATTTGGAAATGGCGTCACTGCAAATGCGTATCCCTTCGATTTTTCAAATCCGCAGGACTACCAGAGCGGCGATGAAGTCGTGTTGCCGAGTCACTACAGCGGGGCGTTTCTCAGTTCGACTTTGCTTGCGCTCGATCGCGGCGATTTCGGATCTCCGGCGGAAATCGTCGTCGTTGATATTTCCGGACTGCGCTCCGTATCTGCACCCGTAGCGGTGCTGGATCTTCCGGAACCGCCGGCCGACGCGCGCGACACCATCATCACCAAACCACTGGGTTCGTTTTCGTCGACAATCACGGTGGATGGAGGCGTTGTGTATGTGACGGACGCAGGCAATGGGCAGTACAAGAGCTTTCCCGCGGCGGATTTAATTACTGCATTCAACACGACGAGCACGATTCCGTGGAGTAACGGCACGGACATCGGCACGCCGTTCCAGTATCCGATGAATGGCGTAGCGGGTGTCACGGCAATCGGAAACCTTGTGATCTCCGGCTTCGGCGCGATCGTCGAGGTGGAGCCGGTGTCCGGCACGATTGTGAACAGCATCGATCCGGCCGGCACGGGGCCCTTCTACGGCATCATTTACAACGATCAGATCGAAGATTTCATCGCCATCGAATTTCCTCCTGTATTCGGAGATCCATTGATTGTATATACGACAGAGGCGGGGGTTGCTGCGCTTCCTGCTGCAAGTTTCCTGGCGTTGGGATTGGGAGCGACCGGGATTGTAATTGGTGTACTGCTCCTCCGCCGACGCGAGAATTTCGCCTGATGCTGCTGCTTCCCGTTATTCGGCCTTTGAAAGTCCCCGGCGCGTTGCGTAGACTTTCGCGCAAGGCGGGCGGCTGCATTGAAGGGCCCGCTGTGACGATGCAGCGGGACGGGCAACACGGCGAACCATCGCCGCGGAAGCCCCATCGCGGCCAGTCGAAATTCGCGCGAGGGAATTCGCTCCTCAAGGGGCCACTGCCTCCTGTTGCGATGCCGGCCCGGCCGCACTCCGTTTCGCATCAGCCCCGGAAGGAGCGAATTTATGCGATTTGTGCTGGCGTTGGGCCTTGTTTGTACATGCGGAGTTGTATCCGCCGTTGGAATACCGGAGATCGACACGTTTCGCATCGTGCCGCAGTATCCGGATCCGGCGGCCGGCGCTTCCATCACCCGTGGCGCACCCGAACTGACTTACGGCCGGCTGGTCATGTGGGACGGTAACACCGTGTACTTTCAGTCGCTCAACGTGAACGCTACTGTTGGGGCAGTGCTAAAGCCTTCGGGAACCGGTTACATCGGCGATCCGTCTTTCGTCAGCGTGGGTTCGAACAACGTCAGTGTAATTCTCGGCAGCACCGCCGGGGTTATCTACCGGATCACCAACATCAATGCCGGCGCGGATTTCGTGGCCGACACAGAGATTGATGTGCCCACGCATGCCACCGGAACGCTCCTGAGCGACCGCTACGTTCTGCTCGATCGCGTGCGCGACGATCTGACCGGTGCGGAAATAGTTCTCGTGGATATTGCCGTCACTCCGGCGGTGGCTCGCGCCGTGTTGCAGAAGCCCGCGGGATCCGGAACGGCGTCGATCGGATACAACGCCGCCGCTCACCGCGTGTACATCATGAATCCAACGACGCGCGAACTTCGGTACTTTACGGACGGCGAATTGACGACGGCATTCACTACGTCGACACCGGTTGATTGGGCGACGGACGGCACACCGGTGGGCGCTATCGGGCAGTTTCTGAACGGCGGCGTCTACGGCGTTGCGCCGGACGGTGCGTTGATCATCGGCGGCGACGAGAACAGCGCTGGGACGGGGGGCATTCAGTGGGTGAATCCGAACACAACTCCCGCAGAAGTTCTGGCAACGCTGGATCCCGCAGGCAGTGGCCCGGCGTATGTGCTGGTGTACAACCGCAGACTCGATCAGGTGTTGGGGATTGATCCGAGTGTGAGTCCGCCGGACGGATACGCTTCTACGACGATGCTCCCCGCGATTCCACCAGACAGCCCTTGCAGCGATTTTGACGAAATTGACGACGAGTTCACGGCGTTCATTGAACAATTCAGCCCGGGCGCGACGGATCTGGATGGGGACACCATTGCCGATACGGCGATGCTGAGTCTTGTCGAAATGTATTCGTGCCGCGTAAATGAAACCGATGCGCTGGCCTTCTCGACCAACACGGCCTATGACGACAACGGTGAGGCTTTTGCCGGTGAAACAAATGCAGGCGCACTTGCCGAGTATGCCCGAATCATCCCGCTGCTGCTTTTTATGAACGACGCGATGCAGGATTCCGTGTTGGCGCTGCTGAGCGGTGCAAGCTTGCCGCTAAGCGGCACCTATACAACGGTGACGTGCACGGAAACGGACGACTGTCTACCGCTGTTCGTGGAAGACACCGTTGTTTCGCGAGGGCCGGTTGTCGCCTATGAGCCCTACTTCGCCAGCGGCGACGCCGACGGCGACAACGTGACGAACCTGACAGAATATGAGAACGTCGTCAATATGGGCGGCGACGACGACGACTTCGCCATTGCGGCATCGAGCAGACAACTGGATGGCACCGGCGGCATCGATAGCGGCGGATCGGGAGGTTGCTTCATTGCAACGGCGGCGTACGGAACGCCGATGGCTGTTGAGATTGGCCGTCTGCGCGTATTCCGCGACAACACCCTGCTTCGATCCGGATGGGGCGCGGCGTTTGTAGATGCGTACTACCGCATAAGCCCCGCAGCAGCAGCGTGGATCGCCGATCGCCCTGCAGCGCGTGCAGTGGCACGCATCGCGCTCGTGCCGGCCGTGAATCCGATAGCCTGGATTCCCGTTGCGCTCACTCTAGTTGTCGTTGCGCTATCGATGCTAAGTGTCTCGCGCCGCGCCGCCGGGGCTGTGCAGAGAAAATGACTACGGGCCATCCATATCAACGCACCGGCCAAGTGCCGGTTTCGCGTCTGGCATGGATGGCCATTGCCCTCATGTTTGCGCTCGCGACAGCCACTGCGCGCGCGCAGGATGATCCCTGGGCCGATCAGGTGATCGATTACTTCGCCACCAGCCCGGTGACGGGATACACGACTCCGGGCGTTGCCTTAGGTCCGCCGCGCGGACTGGGGCCGAGCGAACCGTTTAACGACGACGACGGTGTCAAAACGGTGGTGAGTCTCGGCATCCCGACGGTGATGAACCGTGGGCGGCTCGTACTTCGATTCAACACACCAGTCACGAACGATCCGGCAAATGCTTTTGGATTGGATTTCATCGTCTATTCGAATGCGTTCTGGGTGGGCGGACTCTCGCAGCGCAAGTTTCAAGAACCCGCGATCGTTGAAATCAGCGACGATGGAGTGAACTGGTTTCTCATCCCGGGTAGCCGCGCATTCACCTACGCGGGCGGCGCGCTGCCGCTGGTAACCGAGAGCGCCGGCGACTTCAATTTGATTGCGGGCCAGGAGTTGTTCCTTGCGGGTTCAATTACCAACCCGAACACATTGTCCGTCGCCACGGGGCCGCCTACGACCGAATACAACTGGGGCTATGCGGAAATGAGCCCAACGCTGGCTCCGTACCTGGACAACTACGTCCGGCCTGACAATCCGCTTGCCGTTGGCATGACACCGCGTAGCGGCGGGGGTGATGCCTTCGACATTGCGTGGGCGATCGCCCAGAATGGTTCGCCCGCCGGGCTCACGCAGTTCCAGTACATCCGGCTGAGTCCCTTCGTTTCCCGGTCGATGTCGGTCGGATTTGCGTCGCCGGAGGTCATGGCCGTCGCTGATGTTGTCCCGAGTGTCGATGCAGACGGGGACGGTATCCTTGATGAGTATGAAGTCCGCGTAGCGGGGACTGATCCCGCGCGTTCCGAAAGTACGATCCTCGCGCTCGAAATTCCGCCAATCGAAGGCGGAAGTCCGTCCGGCACATTGCTGGGCACGGCGCAGGATGGGATCGGGAATCGCCTGCGCTTTTTCGCAGCGGGCGCGCGCACGAGCGAAACTTTCTCCGCAGCAGTCGATCTTGTGCCCCAGACGCCGCCGAACGCGCCCGCGCCTGGCGGACGTATCCTGAGCGGGGCAGGACTCGAAGTCATTTCCTCGGAAGCCAATTTCCTTACCGCACAAGTCGCGGCTGCGGAAGTTGTGATCAAATACACAGCGGGACAGATCTCCGGGTTGAATGAAAATGCTCTCGCGGTCTATCGATTCAGCACCGGCGCATATACGGCATCGGGAATCACAAATTTGGTTGCCGATACAGGGGCGCAGACTATTACGTTTAGAACGACCCAATCGGGAATCTTCGCAATTGCCGCTCCGCTTGCCGGCGAAGAACCGCCCGTGGACGTGCCGTTGAATGCCTATTGGCTAGCAACCGTGCTCGCGGGAATTGCCACCGCACACGTGTATCGAAGCCGGCGAACAACGCTTCGAGACAATCGGGGATTCACGATGGTTGAGCTTCTGATCGTCATCGGAATCATTGGCGTACTTGCCGCGATTCTGTTGCCGGTATTGTCGCGCGCGCGGCAGCAGGCGCGGTCAGTGCAGTGCGTGAACAATCTGCGGCAAATCTATTTGGCGAACAGCATGTTCGCCGCGGAACACGACGGCCGGTATGTCCCTGCGGCGCAAGACATCGACGGGAACGGCGGCGGCCTCGTGCGCTGGCACGGCGCGCGCGAGACGATTCACGACGACTTCGATCCGATGCAGGGTCCGCTCGCGGATTATCTGCCCGACGGGCGGCTGAAACAGTGTCCTGTTTTCTTCGAGTACAAAAACCGGGAGAGCTCGGCGAATGCCTTCGAGTCGGGAACCGGCGGCTATGGCTATAACGCCGCGTACATCGGCGGCACGGACTATGCCGATGAGTTCCCGACAAACGTGCGTCAGGGCACGATCGATAACCGCGTGCGGCTTCCGGGCGAGACGATTATGTTCACCGACGCCGCCTTGCCACAGGACGGATACCTGATCGAATACGGGATGGCGGAACCGCCGATGTTCGTCACGCCGGAATCGCCGCGCGGCAATGGTGCGTGGGGCTTTGCATCTCCGTCAATTCACTTCCGCCACTACGGCCGCGCGAACGTGCTCTGGGCCGATGGGCACGTGACCAGCGAAGCATTCGGCTGGACGACGGAGACGAACATTTACGGCGCGCGCAATGCGGCGTGGGGCGTGGGATGGTTCGGGCCGCAATCGAATTACTTCTTCGATTCGCAGGACAAGGCTGTGTACACCGGCACTGAAACTATTGAATCCAGAGAGCTACGGCGCTGAAACATCCAGCGGCATCGATCTATTCTGCCGTAATCAGCAGCAGCGTACCTTCAGGAAGAATATCGAATACTTCGATCACGTCGTCGTTGCTTAGTCGAATGCATCCATGCGAGGACGGCGTTCCCAGACGGGCCTCGTCGTTGGTGCCGTGGATGTAAATGTTGCGGGCGAAGGAGTCGACGCTTCCACCCTTGTTGAGACCCGGCTCCAGGCCATCGAGCAGAATCACGCGCGTGAGCACCAGGTCTTCGGCGGGTTGTTCTCCCGGCTGCCACACTTCGCGCGTGGGCTGCCGCGAACGGAATACCTGGCCGCGTACGGCGTTCGCGCCGATTTTGTTCGTGACCTTGTGCCAGCCGAGGGGCGTCTTCAGGCTGTTCATTTCAGAACCGATGCCGGAGGCGGACGAAGCGCAGCGCGCTTGATACACGACTTGACCGTACTGAATGAGGCGTAGCGTTTGCTCGCCGATGGAGACCCACACACCGAGGCCGTCACCGATGCGCGTGGTCCAGCCTTTTGCGTCCAGCAATTCGAGTTGTGCGGCCGTGATCTCGCCGCGGCCGTGGCTGAGGTCGTTCTTCACCATGACGGGTTCTCCAATTCCAGCTTCGACCCATGCGCCGACACCCGGCGGCAGAATAAGACGCACGCCCGTGTCGCGCGCGTAGTGCATCGTCGCGCGGCCTTGCGGCAGCGGGACGGATAGGGAGAACGCGTCCAAACGCGGCGGGATGTGCGGCGTGAACTGGGCTCCGTGCCAGCCGAAGCCTGCGGGGCCGAGTCCGGCGACGTATTCGGGTAGCAGATACAGAATGCTCACGTCCCACGAGGCGTCCTGCACGAAGGTCAACACGTCATGCGCGAGCTGTAGATCGCCTGCACGCAGGCAAGCCTCGATCACATAGGGGCGAAACACATCTGCACAGTTCACGCCGTCGCGGCGAACCAGCGCCAGAATACCGGCGGTGCGATCAGGAGACGCGAGGCCGAAATTCAGTGCGAGCGCATTGGAAAGAACAGAGTAAGTATCCACACCTGCGGCATCACGGTACGCATTCGCGTTCAGATCCCAGAAGGCTGTTTCAAAACTTTGCTTCAGCTTTGCGGCAGCGTCTGAATACTCATCCGAAGGCAGGCCCAATTCCGCCGCGAGCACTTTCATAGTGGTGAGCGCATGAAAGTAGAACGCGTTCAGGACTGCGTTGGGTTTCGCGGCGGACTCGGGTGAAAAACCAGCGAGTAGTTCCTGCGGCCACGCGGGGAGTTTTGCTGGATCGAGCAAGCCATCCACACCGCGCGCTGCTGCGAAATGCGCGGTGAGTTGAGGCAACGCTAACTCCGCGAGCGTGCGAGCGTACTTCGTGTCGCCGGTGTGCAGATAGTACGTGTGGAGCATGTGCGGCCAGAGGAGTGAATACTCGGAGAGTGTTTTCACCGGACCATCCGGTTGCGCCGACGACGACGGATGAAAAATGCGTTCGATACCTGCACGCAACACACCCGGATCACCTGTGTGCCACAGATATGCGCGGCCCGCGACCTCTGCATCGCCCCAGAAGGGTCCCACCGATGTGTTCAACTCCGGAGTGAACCCTTCGGCGCGGCGCGCTCCCATAGATAGCGCAGCGCGTTGCCATGCAGCGGCGAGCGCATCGTCTGAAGCGGCGAAACGGGACGAGAATTCCGGGATGTCGAGAGCGAGGGCCGGCCGAAGGGGCGCGGCGGTGGTGGTTGCCGCGGGTTCGGCAATGGGTGCAGGGGTAACGGACGCATCGGTCTGTGCGCATAAAGCCAATGAAATCAGGACCGAAATCATCATGGCCGCTTGTCCCCCGAGAAGCGTATCGCAATGGTAGCAGCGAATGCTCGCATAAGGCGAATCGATAACCGGCTAACTCCCGGTGTCATAGCGACTTAACATTGCTTTTTCGTCCGGGGGGACTTGAGCCGACGGGAGTAGATCGCGTATCGTAGGTCTTGGCGGAAGTGGACTTGGGTCCGTGAGGGAAGCCAGACGTGGCGGACAAAGGACATCTGGCGCTCCTGCAGGCGGGGGTGACGGGGTGGAACGCGTGGCGTGCGAAAACGCCCGGCGTGATCCCTGACCTTCGTGAAGCAAATCTGCAAGGAGCGAATCTAATCGAGGCAGATCTGCGCGGGTGCATCTTGCAACGTGCGAATTTGCAGAAGGCCGAGTTGTCGCGCGCCGACTTTAGCGGCGCTGATCTGTACGAGGCCAAAGTGCAACGCGCGAACCTCGAGGGCGCGAAACTCTCGAAGGCGATCCTGCAGCGCGCGAGTCTGAAAAAAGCAATCCTGCGCGACGTGCAACTCGACGGCGCTGACCTCAAGGAAGCGCAGCTCGGCACGGCCGATCTCACACGCGCGAACCTTAGCGGCGCGGATCTCTCACACGCGAACCTCGAAGATGCGCGGCTGAACGAAACGCAGATCAATGGTGCACGCCTGAAAGAAGTGAAGGCACAGCGCGCGACATTCGGCGGAGCGAAAATCGAACACACAGACTTCACCGATGCCGATCTGCAAGATGCGGATTTCCGCGATGCGACGATACTGAACACCGATTTCTCCATCGCAGACCTGAAACATTCTGGTCTGCAGCGTGCGAACCTGGAGGGGAGCTCTTTCAGGGGCGCATATCTCCGATCGATCGACGCGCAAGGCGCGAGTTTCGCCAACGCAAACCTGCATGCCGCGGACCTTCAGCATGCGAATCTGCAAGGTGCGTCGCTGGACGGCGCCGACCTGAGCGAGGCGGATCTGCGCGAAGCGACCTGCACGCGCAGCCAACTCGACCGCGCGAAGAACGCCAACTCCCAAGGTATCCGAGAGCTTTCGCCGACAGATTCGTCGCCGGCGGAGTAAGGTCCAGGGCAAGGGCGGTCTTCACGCGGAGGGCGCGGAGAAGGGCAACCACCTACCAACCTCGCCGCGGATTTGACGGATTGAACGGATCAGTACTCTCTAATTTGGATTGTTCGGTATTGCCGCCTTCTCTTTTCAGTGACACCCTCCTCGAGTGCTATGCGATACCTGAGTAAGTGATTGCGTCGATCTCCAAACTCGTTTACTCAACCTATCTTCTCCCTATAGATAATGATGAGTTGTTGCACTTGTGGTGTGCCGCGCACCGAGAAAGGCTACGTGCGAGACAAGGGGGACTAAAGCGGCGAGACGCCGCTTCTACTTTTGGTGAGTGCGAAACAAGGGAAAACCCCTACTAAAATGTCAGTTTTATTGGATAAAGCACCGGAAATGAAGGAAATAGTTGACAGTGACACTGAACCTGTAGAGGCCTAACGCATTTTAATCAAAGGACTTAGCCGACGTCTAACGTAGCCGTGGCATGCTTGTTGCGCAGTAATCACAGGGAGCGGTGTGGCCGTAGTCGTGTAATCGTCTGTAGCCCGTTGACGCTCCGGAGATCAGGGGGACTGATCACCAGTGAAAATCTTGGCCCAAGGGCCGAGGGGGAGTACCCAGACTATGCGTGGATATTTGCTCGATATGGACGGTGTCATTTACCGGGGCACGCACCCGATTCCGGGGGCGGTGGAGTTCGTCAATCATCTGCACGCGACGAACACGCCCTTCATGTTCCTGACGAACAACAGCCAGCGAACGGCGCGAGACATGGCCACGAAGCTGCGCCGGCTGGGATTCGAGGTGGACGATTCGCACGTATTCACTTGCGCAATGGCGACGGCGAAATTTTTGGCTGCACAGAAACCAGGCGGGACGGCCTTCGTCATCGGGGAAGGTGGGCTGCTGAACGCTCTGCATTCGCACGGGTACGCGATCGTGGAGAACGAAGCGGATTACGTCGTGGTCGGCGAAGGGCGGACGATCTCCTTCGAAATGATCGAGTCTGCCGTGAACAACGTGATGAAAGGCAGCAAACTCATCGCGACGAACCTCGACCCGAATTGTCCGACACAGCACGGCTTGCGGCCCGGCTGCGGCGCGATCACGGCGATGATCGAGAAGGCGACCGGAGTGCAGGCCTTCAGCGTGGGCAAGCCGAGCCCGATCATGATGCGCGCGGCGCGCAAAGCGCTGGGGCTGACGGCGGGCGAGACGATCATGGTGGGGGACACCATGGAAACGGACATCCTCGGCGGCGTGCAGATGGGCTACGAGACGGTCCTGGTGCTCACGGGTGGATCAAACCCGCACGATCTGAAACGCTACGCCTATCAGCCTGACCACGTGGTTAATAGCATCGCGGACTTGCTCTCCCTTCGAGAACGAAGATCCATTAAAGACAAGCCGGTGTTGCTTCAAGCCGCCCCTTGACCGGCCTCGCCCGGATGCGACTGGCGCGAGTGTCTGATTTATTTCGATTGCATGGCGCGTCTGCGTTCGACCACGGCCTTGCCCGCCCTCAACAGCGTCATGCTTTCGTCGTAAGCTTCATTGCATTCATTGCGATTTTTACGGAAAAACTGCATCGAAAAGCTGTCATAGCCTGAGTGCGAGAAGCGGACCATTCGTGGCAATCCGGTAATGCAGCTACATTCGGCAGCTAGGCCTGACGGGGTGTGCGCCATGAATAATTCGCTGCGAGCTTCGAGTAAACTCTGAAGATTAATTTGAGGTTGTGTTGTCTGGCGAAAGGGGCTCATAAGTGGCGGAATCTGCATTGCATCGTCCTGGGAACCATTATCGCGCGGTAACGCGGGCGGCGTTTTTAGGGTTATGGGTCAACCTTGGCTTGGGCGCCGTAAAGCTTGCAGGTGGGATCGTCGGGCATTCGTTTGCGTTGATTGCGGATGCGGTGAACTCGCTGGGCGACGTGGTGACGACGGTGGTGGTGCTGATCTCGTTGCGCGTGGCGCAGCGCCCTGCGGACAAGGAGCATCCCTATGGCCATTCACGGGCGGAAGGCATCGCGGCGACCAATGTCGCCCTGCTGGTGATCGTTTCGGCGGCGCTCGTGGGATGGGAGGCGGTGAAGCGGTTGGGCGTGGAACATCCGGCGCCACCAGTGTGGGCCTTGTGGATTGCGGGTGCGAATGTGTTCATCAAGGAAGGCTTGTATCAGTACAAAGTGCGGGTCGGGCGGCGGACGGGTTCAGCGGCGATTATTGCCAACGCGTGGGACCACAGGAGCGATGCGCTGTGTGCGCTGGCGGTGCTGATCGGCCTGGGCACGATTCGGATCGGGGGCGAGGCATACATTTGGGCGGACGAGGCGGCGTCGCTGGTGGTGGTGGTGGCGATTGTATGGTCTGGAGCGCGCATATTCCGCGAGAGTGCAAGTCAGCTCATGGATGTGCAGGCCGGGGACGAGTTTGTGCAGGAAATCCGACGCGTGGCGGCGGCGGTGCCGGATGTAAAGGTCGTCGAAACCTTGTGGGTGCGCAAGTCCGGACTGGAGTATTTCGCGGACATTCACATTGGCGTAGATCAGCAACTGAGCGTGGCGACGGGGCACGAAATTGGACACAGGGTAAAAGCGCGCCTCCTTGAGGAGTTCGGCAATTTGCGCGACGTACTCGTGCATCTTGAACCATATCCGCATCCGGGGTAGCGAGAGAGACAATTTCTTGGTCAACATTTGGAGTGAATAGCCGTGCTCGCTGATTCTTGGCGTTTTTTGGTTCCGCTGGTTTTGGCAGTTGCTTCGGCGGGCGCGTGGGCGCAAGCACCGATGACCGTTGGGGCTGATGGCCTACTATTGCTGCATGGGAAGCCGTATCGTGCGATTGGCGTCAACGCGGTTGACGTTTTCTGGCGCACACTTGCCTCACCCGCGGACACCAGCTATGAGACAACATTCGAAGCGCTCGCGCGCAGACACATACCGTTTGCCCGAATTGCGGCATGTCCTTATTGGCCGAAGGACTATGACCTCTACAAACACGACCCTGAGCAATATTTTGCTCTACTTGACGGCGTCATCCGCTCTGCTGAAAAAAATGGCGTCGGGTTGGTTCTGAGTCTGAACTGGGCGCACTTTGCCGTGCCCGACGTAGCCGGCGAGCCGGTGAGTGCGTGGGGGAAAACAGAGAGCGCGACGATCGCGTTTATGCGTGCGTACACCAAGGCCATCGTCAGCCGATATCTGGATTCACCGGCGGTGTGGATTTGGGAATTGGGGAATGAGTTCAGTCTGGCTGCGGATATTGAGCCCTTGCCGCCGGTGGTTGCTACATTGGGCACTCCGGGTGAGCGCACCAATGCCGATCGCGTTACCACGGCTGACTTGCTAATCGCCTGGACGGAGTTTGGCAAGGCCGTGCGCGAACTGGATACGGCCCGGCCGATTACAACGGGCAATAGCTTGCCGCGGCCGCCTTCGGAACAGCTTCGTCGTGACAGGACGTGGTCGCCGCTGGATTCGCGGGACAAGATGAGCGCGAATCTTGTACTCGTCACTCCGTCGCCAATGAACATGATGAGCGTTCATCTGTATCCCGACGATATCAAGACGGCGCGTTTTGCACCGGATTCTCACTCCACCTATGCGGAACTTACCTCGCTCTGCTCCGAAGCCGCTGTGTCATCGAAGAGGGCCCTGTTCGTCGGGGAATTCGGAGCGCCCGGATCGGATGCCACTGCTCGCGAAGCGATCGCCGCGATGATTTCGGCTTTTGTCGAGTCGAAAGTAGCGCTGGCCGCCGTTTGGAATTTTGACTGGCGCCTTGGCCCCGGCTCGCAGGACGAATGGACCATCACCGAGACAAATGAGCGGCGGTTCATCCTCGATGCGATCGAAAAAGCGAATGTTGCTATAACGAATTCACCCTAAATTCTTCTTGGGATCTTTCGGCGGATTATTTTGGTGCTGCTTTTTGCGCCGCGCGATTTCTCTCAACTGCGGCCTTGGCCTCCGCAAGTTGCTCAGGAGTCATTAGTTTCTCGGCTTGTATCCGGGTCAACTTCGCGAAGCTAGTGCCGTCAAAAGAACCGCCGCCGTCCACCGCCATCTCGGCGAAAACATACGCGCGCTGCGGATTTTTTTCGACGCCTTCGCCGTTCAGGTAGAGCACGGAAAGCGCATTACATGCAAACGCCTGGCCCTGCGCCGCCGCCGCGTCGTACAACTTCACCGCAGTGGCGAGATCTTTCTTCGTGCCGCGGCCCTCGTATACCAACGTCCCAAGGTAATACTGCGCATCGCGATTGCCCGCCTGCGCCGCCACCGAAAGCAATTCGACTGCGCCCTGGGCATCGTAAATCGGCCGGTCCTCATCCTGCAGCAACCGGCCGATATCCGCCAGGATTTGCGGGTCCCTGGACTGCGCCGCTTTGACAAACCACTCGACTGCGAGCTTCGGATCTTCCTGTGTGCCAGCGGAGCCATCGAGATGGTAAGTGCCGACGATATATTGAGCCTGCGGAATTCCCTGGTTCGCCGCTTTGGTATAGAGCTCGAATGCCTTCGCGTAGTCCGTCTCCGCGCCCAAGCCCTTGAAATACATCTCCGCCACTTGATACTGCGCCACCGCGATCCCGGCGTCCGCGCCCCTGCCAAGAAATTCCGCCGCCTTCTTGTAGTCCTGCGCGACGCCTCGGCCTTCCTTGTAACTAATGCCAAGGTTTGTTGCACCACGGACGCTGCCAAATGCGGCGGATTGTCCAAATAACTCCGCGGCCTTAGCCGCATCCTGATTTACGCCGTTGCCGGTCAGGTATAGCTTGCCGAGTTCATTCGTCGCATCGCCGTGACCGTCCATCGAGGCCTCGTCGAACATTAGCTTGGCCTCTTTCGCCTTGCCCTCCTGGAGCAGCGCGAGGCCCTTTTCATAGCAGGATTGCGCATGATCGTTCGGCACACTTTTCTCCTGTGCAGCGGCGGGGAGGACGAATAGAACAGCAACGCACACGGTCCGGATGGCGATTGAAGCGTGGATCACTGTCGTTCTCCTCGATTCCTAGGTGGTAGGTATATCCCACGGACGGTCCGTTTTTCACCACGGAGGAGTCGAAATGGACCCGAATCAATTCACGGCGGAGGGTTTCTCCGTTTTTTCATACAACGCCTTGGCTCCGGGGGACACAATGGGCTCCTGTGGGCATATGCTTGCCGATGCGCGCTTCGCTTGAATGTCGCGCGCATCTTTCGGCGAATCATTTTGGTGCTGCTTTTTGTGCCGCGCGATTTTGCTCAAGCGCGGCTTGGGCCTCCGCGAGTTGTTCGGGGGTCAATAGGTCCTTCGCTTCTGCACGCGTCACCTTCGCAAAACCTTCCTCGCCGTCCCAAGAAACGCCTCCGTCTATCGCCATCTCGGCCAAGATATACGCGCGCTGCGGATTTTTCTCGACACCCTCGCCGCTGAGATAGAGCCGGGCAAGCGCGTACATGGCGTCCGACTGGCCTTGCTGCGCCGCGGCGTTGTACAGATTTACTGCTGTGGCGACATCCTTCTTTGTGCCGCGCCCGTAATAGAGCAATTTCCCGAGGTAGAACTGCGCATCGGGATGGCCTGCCTGCGCCGCGGGGGTCAGCACCTGGACTGCGCCTGCGGGATCGTAGATCGGCCCGTACTCATCCTGCAGCAACCGCCCGATGTCGGTCAGAATTTTCAGATCGTTTGAGGCGGCGGCTTTCCGAAGCCATTCGATCGCAAGCTTGGGGTCGTGCTTGTCCTCGTCGGGTCCCCAAATGTAGTAGTAGCCGACTTGATACTGCGCCTGCGGGATTCCCTGCTCCGCGGCCTTTGTATACAACTCAAGCGCCTTCGCCGGATTAGTTTTCAAAGTCTCCGGATTAACCGCCATTCCCATGTAAAAGGCATACATCTCCGCAAGCTGATACTGCGCCACCGCGATCCCCGCATCGGCGGCTTTGGTTAGCAACTCCGCTGCCTTCTTGTGGTCCTGCTCGACGCCGCGGGCTTCTTTGTAACTAATGCCGAGGTTCGTCGCACTTCGCATGTTGCCGAGCTTGACGGCCTCTTCGAAGTGTTTGTTCGCCTCGACTGCGTCCTGATTCACGCCATTCCCGGTCAAATACAGTTTGCCAAGTTCGTTCATCGCGTCGGCGTTGCCTTGCTTGGCGGCTTCGGCGAATTTCGCTGCGGCGTCGGTGGCTTTGCCGTCTTTCAGCAGCTTCTGGCCTTCTTCGTACACTGGTGTTGCGGGTTGGGTCGACACGCGGGTCTCCTGGGATGCGGCGGCGAAGGCAATCAGCATCAATGCGAGCAGGGTAAGTAGGATTCGCATAGGGACCTCGATCGGTTGTCGTGGCACGGTCGCGCTAGATCGACGATGGTTTGGGGCCGTCTATTCAACGCTGGCCTCCATGTTATAGCTCACTGGAAGGCCTTTTTCACCACAGAGGCACAGAGGGACACCGAGAAGGTTAAGGGCAAATGATTTGGCCACGGATTTGACGGATCGGGCGGATCGGTTTTTTGTAGCGTTGTGGTTTGGGTAGGTTGCTTCTGTGGTTAGGGAGTCGGGATCAGGAGTGGTGTTGGTAGTTTAGGGCGGGTTTCCGAAGTGGAGGAAAGTTCTTGTACTCTCCGCCATATGTCCGCGCAGCATTCGATAGTCCATCTCGCCTTGGGTAGCAACCTAGGGAACCGGGAGGCCACGCTGCGTGCGGCGGTGGAGGCGGTGGGGCGGTTGCGTGGGACGCGGGTGGTAGCCGTGTCGCATGGATATGAGACGGAGCCGTGGGGCGTGGCGGATCAGCCGGCGTTTTTGAATGCGGCGGTGGCGATTGAGACGTCGCTGGAGCCGGTGGAGTTGTTGCGGGCGTTGAAGGACGTTGAGCGGGCGCTGGGGCGGACGTCGGCGGGGGTGAAGTGGGGACCGCGGGTGATTGATATCGATATTGTGTTGTGGGGAGACCTGCAACTGAGCGGGCCGGAATTGGTGGTGCCGCATCCGGAGTTTCGGCGGCGGGCGTTTGTGTTGGCGCCGCTGGCGGAGATTGCGGGGGAGGCGCGGGATCCGGTTACGGGAATGACGGTTGAGGAATTGCTGAGGCGACCGGAGGTTGAAGGAAGAGCAATCAAAGCCAAGCCCATTTGCCCACAGATAGACACAGATACACACGGATAGGGTCAAGGGATTTAACCGCAGAGGACGCGAAGGAGAACTAGCGCAAAGAGCGCAGAGGTGACGAACAATCTGGTTCTTTTTGGTGTTATAATGGCGAGCCATTGATGGACAGTTGAGGGCAGAAATCCAGGGCTTTGGTCCGGGTTATCTGTGTTTATCAGTGTTTATCTGTGGCAAAGACGGTGGTTGAAGTTGGGTAAGTAACTCCTGAGCCGCTCCGCTTGGAGCCCATCAGGGACCGGGACGATTCAGTTACCGGTTCAGGAGGATGCATGAAGCGAGTGACAGCTCCGTGTTTCCGGGGTTCCAAGGCGCGCGGCGAAAAGCTGGCGGTGCTGACGGCGTACGATTTTCCTTCCGCGCAACTCCTCGATGCGTCCGGCGTGGACGCGATTCTGGTCGGCGATTCCGCGGGCACGACCGTCATGGGGCGCGCGAATACGCTCGGCGTGACCATGGACGAGATGGTGCATCACACGCGGTGTGTGTCGGCCGCGGCGCAGCGCGCGCTGGTGATTGCCGACATGCCGTTCCTGAGTTATCAGGTGTCGCCGCAAGAAGCCGTGCGCAATGCCGGTCGGCTGGTGACGGAAGGTGGCGCGCAGGCGGTGAAGCTGGAGGGGCCGCCGGAGATTTTCGGCGACACGATCCGCGCGATTCTGAATGCGAGCATTCCCGTGATGGGACACCTCGGACTGACGCCGCAGTCGATCCACCAGATGGGCGGATACAAGGTGCAGGGGCGCGATGCGGCGAGCCGGAAGAAAATTCTACTGGCGGCGAAGGGCCTCGATAGGCTCGGGTGCTTCGGGATCGTGTTGGAGTGTGTGCCGGAGGACCTTGCGGCGGAGGTGACCGCGGCGGTGACGTGTCCGACGATCGGGATTGGCGCGGGCGCGGCGTGCGATGGGCAGGTGCTGGTAATGCACGACATCCTCGGCTGGGGATTCACGCGGTTCACGAAGACTTATGCCGACGTGAAGACCGTGATGGCCGGGGCGTTCGCAAGTTACGTGAGCGAGGTGAAGTCGGGCGCGTTCCCTGGGAAGGAGCAGGCCTTCCAATGAGGATCATCCGCACACCGGACGAGATGCGGCGCTGGAGTTTCGAGCAGCGCGCGAAGGGCAAAAGCGTGGGGCTCGTGCCGACGATGGGCGCGTTGCATGCGGGGCACAAGACGCTGATCGAGGCGTCGGCCGCGCGCGACGACTTTACCGTGACGAGTATTTTTGTGAACCCCGCGCAGTTCGCGCCGCATGAGGATTTTGATAAGTATCCGCGGGCGTTTGAGGGCGACTGCAAACTGATCGAGGCCGCGGGTGGAAAGGTGGTGTATGCGCCTGACGCGAAGACGATGTACCCCGAAGGGTATGCGACGTATGTCGAAGTGCGCGGGCTGCAGGACGGTTTATGTGGGAAGACGCGCCCCCACTTTTTTCGTGGCGTGGCGACGGTGGTGACGAAGTTGCTCAACGCCGTGATGCCGGACCGCGCGTACTTTGGGCTTAAGGATGGGCAGCAGTCCGTCATCATCCAGCGGATGGTGAAGGACCTGGATTTCGGATTGGAGATCGTGACCGTGCCGACCGTGCGCGAGGCGGATGGGCTGGCGATGAGTTCACGGAATGCGTATCTGAGCAAGGAAGAGCGTGAGCGAGGATTGGGTCTTTCGCGGGCGTTGTTTCATGGGAAGACGATGTTGGAACAGGGCGAGAAGGATGCCGCGCGGATCGTCGAAGAGACGACGGCAATGTTGCAGAGCGTCGATGTGGACTACGTGGAGTTGGTGGATACCGTGAACCTGAAGCCGGTTGAGAAAGTGGAGGGGCCGGTGATGTTGGCGGTGGCGGCGTTTGTGGGGAAGACGCGGTTGATCGATAACATTAGGTTCACACCGTAAGGTAAAGAGCTTTTAACCACAGAGGACGCAGAGGTACGCAGAGGAAGGTCAAGAGCAAAGAGCAAGGCAAGGTCAAGGGAAAATGATAGACAAACGGGACCCGATCGGGCCTTTATTGGAGGTGGGTGATGTTGATTTCGATGTTCAAGAGCAAGATTCACCGGGCTACGGTGACACAGGCGGAGTTGAACTATGTGGGGAGCGTCACGATTGATCGGGACTTGATTGATGCGGCGGGGCTGCGGGTGTATGAGCAGGTGGATGTGCTCAACATCAACAACGGCGCGCGATTCACGACGTATGTGATCGAGGGCGAACGCGGAAGCGGGACGATTTGCCTGAACGGTGCGTGTGCGCGGCTGGCAGCGGTGGGTGATTTGGTGATCGTGGTGAGCTATGCGCAGATGACGCCAGAGGAGGCGGACAGGCATCGGCCGCGGACGGTGCATGTCGATGCGCGGAACCGGATCGTGGATGTAGTGAATGAAGTGGCACCGGGATTTTCATTGAACGAAATGGACGCGCGGAATGCGATGGGACCTATGGGAATCGTGAACTGAAGTTGTAATACGTGAGACGAAAGCACGCAAAATAAGGTAGAGGGCAGGGCAACGAGGAATCCTCAGATAAGCCCGTAAAATATGGCGATTCTTCGCGTATGATAAAATTCACATGGTGGGAGAACTGCCATGCGGGTTCGTCATGAAGAGCCGGAGTTGGCGCATTGTGCGCGCTGCAAGCGCTTGTATGTGCGCTTGCAGTCGAACGTGTGCGAAAGTTGCCGCACAGTCGAAGCGGCGGACTTTGCGCGCATCCGCGAGGAATTGGCGCGCACCCCTGAACTGACGGCGGACGAATTGGCGGAACGCGCGAATGTGCCGGTGGCGTGCGTGTTGCGCATGCTCGACGAAGGACTTATTGCGAGCGCTGGCAACGGCGATCAAACCTGTGGACGCTGCGGTGCACCGGCGATCGGACCCAAGCAACGGTTGTGCACGGGGTGCCTGCTTCAACTTGATCGGCAAATCACGCAGGAACTGAATGAAGCGCAGATGCACAAGCGCGCGCGGGTGATGAAGGGCAAGGCGCATGGCCTGCTTACGCTGCTGCGCCGGCGCCGCCGCGAGGACGACTAAAACACAAAGGCGCTGCGTGCGGCGGCTTTGGTACCATTCCCGCCATGAGCGCGCCACTCACGAAAGCTGAAGCGTCGGGCGATATGCCGCTGTGGATCGCGGGCGGCCTGGCGATCGCGGTGATGGCGGTCTTTGGCCAGACTTTGC
>SXGT01745759.1_pt1 | contig 51997 bp, 46 predicted proteins | sample 3176221 | NCBI WGS metagenome assembly SXGT01 (sample SAMN11356862, study PRJNA531348) | freshwater metagenome | isolation source: freshwater sample F1-120 | place: China: Fuxian Lake, Yuxi | collected 2017-12-25
CTCGAGCAGGGTTCTCAGGAACCCTCGTTCATAGTGTACGCTGCCCAACGTGTAGAACTGCGCCACCAGCTCCGCATCTCCGGCGACGGCGTCCGCCGCCGCCTTCAACTGCCCGGTGGTGGGCGACTGCAGCAGCGGAACCCACGGCATGAGAGCCGGGCGGCCCAGCGCGAGCACCGGGGCGGGATCCTCCTCCCAAAGCCGGAAGTAGCGCGGAATCGCCCAGTGGCCCGCATCGCCGCGCCGCACCTCGAACCTCTCCGGCAGCTCGCGCGGCACGCCCTCCGGCGTCAGCAGCGCCACTTTGATGCGAATCGGCAGTTTCCGGTGGTGCGGCATGTGCGACAGGAGATTCGCGCGGTCCGCGATACGCCGGACTTCCCGCGAATGCCATCGAGCCAGCGCCTCCACCATCTCTATCCACGCCGTGCCCGCGCGAATCAGATAGCCGGTATCGAACGACATCTGGGGCGCGGCGATTTCCCGCTCCACGGGCGTCACTTCGGCTTGCACGTCGAGCGGGAGACTCCGCGTCAGATGCAACAATCCGCGTGGATCGCGCTCGAACGAGCGCTTGGCGGCGTTGTCGTAAAGCTTCACTATGTAGATAGTGCTTTTGACGCGGCGGAATTCTCACCCGGAAGCGAAAAAATTTCGAGCCGCCGCCCCCTACCGCGCCGCCAACTTCTTCTCCGGAGCCAGCACCCTCTCCGCGTCGAGCTTGGCGTCGAAGGCGATCTCGGTGAACCCGATGTGCATCTCGTCCCGGCTTTGATCACCCCAGCCCACCGCTGCCTTGGGGTCCGGGTTGACCTTGTTGTTGGGCGAGTTGTCGAACCAGGCCGCGCACTCGATCCGCGACCCGGCGGGCAGCGCCAGTGGATCCTTCAGGAAGTAGGTGGTCTGCCACAGAAAGTCGTATTTCGGAACGTCGATCAGCGGCTCCCGGCGTCCGTCCGGAAGGATCGCGGTGAGCCGCATCGCCTTGCCGCGAAGGTGCATGTGCGGCTGCACCGACACCACCTTCACCGGCGCGTCGAACCCCGACACCGCGTCCGACCGGTAAGCCGGATCGCCGGGAGCGATCGTGAAGTTCATGTTCTGCACGCTGATGGTGACCACGCGCTCGGCGGGCGGCTGCTTGGCGAAGTAGATGCCCAGCTCGGAGTGGTCCACCAACTCCTTGCCGTTCGTGTTGTAATGCGCCTCCACCACGATGTCGGAACCGGCGCGGATGAGTTTTCCCTGCCGGGGACCCCACGGAATCGGCGCGTAGCCGGGCTCGTAACCCACCAGCAGTTCGCGCCGTGCGAACGCGCCTTCGCCCGGCCTGCCGACGCGGCGTTCGGTGATTGTCGGGACGAAGAACTTCAGAGGTTCATGCCCGGCCACATAGCTCGAACCGGGCGGGCGCACGAACGCGTTCACGTGGTGCACCACTTCGCGTTTGTCGATCCGCCACTCGGCGGCGTGAATCCACGTATCTTGCGTCAACCCCGTGGGAAACGCGACGAACGTGTAGGGGACGTCGCCCGTGGCGGGCATCTTGAATCCGGGGATGCGCATCACCAGGTCCGGTTTGCCCAGCTTCCACCCGTCCGCGCGGCGTTCGGGAGCGGCGTAATCCGCGGCGGGACCTTCCGGCGCGCCGCCCTCGGCCCACGCCGCGATGCGTTGCCGCTCCGCCGCGCTCAACGACCGGTCGTTGTGAAACGCGCGGCTGGCCTTGGGATCGGCGTGCCAGGGCGGCATCGATCCGCGCAGTACCGCCTCGCGAATCGCCTTCGCCCACGGCCGCGTGCTCTGGTAGTCGGTGAACGCCATCGGCGCCACTTCGCCCTTTTGATGACATCCCTGGCACTTGGCTTTCAGTATCGGATACACGTCGCCTGAAAACGTGGGGACGCCCGCTCCGAAAGACGACGCGGCGGCAAGCAGAACGATAGCTGCGGACTTCATGGCTCTCCTCATTGTAGGGCTCGCACCAGCACCGCCGCGTCCTCGGTGAATTCGGGCGAAGCGATGTGCGTGCGTCCGCCCTCGTGCCCGAACGTCTCCGTCGAATCCACTTTCCCCGTTCGCGGATTCCACCACTCCACCTTGTACTTCCCGGCCGGCAGATTGACCAGCAGCGCGGCGCTCTGGCGATCGGTGCGGTACACGTAGCGAGGCCGGTGGTTCGCCAGCACCCGCCCGGTGTGCAGATAGATGGCGTACGCCTTGCCTTCCTCCGCCAGCGCGCGGACCGACGCCCCGTCAGGCACGCCTCCGCTCACCACGTTCGCCGGCTTCATCCGCGCGAACTCGATCCCATCCAGGAATCGCCGCAACACGCCAAGTTGCTTGCGAAGATCCGCGCCGCCACCGCCGGGCGCGTTTCCGGGCACGGCGAACGATCCGTCCTCGTAGCCCGCCGCGAACGAGTAGTCGAGGTTGTTGTAGTGCGCCCCGCCGGCCAGGACGAAGTCCCACGCCTGCATCCGGTAGATCGCGTCGAGTGTGCCGTCGAAGCCCGTCTCGTCCAGGCCGATGACGCGGTTCAGGCCGAAGTTCTGCGCCACCGCGGCGGGCGGCCGCGCGTAGTGAAAATTGAAAATCGATACGTTCGGATCGGGGTTGTCCACCGTCGCGGTGTTGTTGGCGATATTGCGCGCGATGAGGTGCTTTTCCGGGAACCCGGCCTCCGCCTCCCCGATGATTCGCGCGATGTGGCGCTGCCAGTCGTCCGCCGCCTCCACGCCTTTGATGTACGGCTCGTTGCAGATCTCGAGGAGCACGTTGCGCGAGCCGCGCAGTTCCGCCGCCATCTTTCGCACGAAAGCCTCCTGGATCGCGACCAGCTTGGCGTTCTTCATCGTGAGCGCGTCCGTGCGGGCCAACTCTCCCAGCGCGTTGACGTTGTTGTCCGGGTGGAACGGACTCAGCTTCCACATGCGGTCCTGATAATAGACGCAAAACAGCGTCAGTTCCACCACGATCCCACGTTTGTCCGCCTCGGCGATGAAGCTCTTCAGGCGCGCGAAGTAGGTGGGGTTCCACTTGCCGAGGTCGAACTTGGCGCCTACCTTCAGGAACGGCGAAACGTACGCGGCATCCGTGGGCGCGAGCGTGTTGCGGGCGATGCCGAAGTCGCCGGGCGCCTCCCGGTAGACGCCGGAGAACACCCGCGTCAGGTTCAATCCGTCGCGCGCGAGCGTGTCGAGGTACTTGGTCTGGTTGAAGGCGCCGTTCAGAACCGCGCCGTAGTGTTCGGCGGACGTCACCAACACGGTGGGCTTGCCGCGGAATTCGTAGTAGTGGGGATTGCCGGGGTAGAGACGAAGGGACTGCGCCGAGAGGATGGAGGCGGCCAGGCAAAGCGCCGCGGTGCGTGTCATGATGATTAGTCTGCCATGCGTGACATCCCGGGCTGGGACGAGTACTACCTCGAGATCTGCCGCGTTGTTGCGTCCAGAAGCAAGGATCCTCACACGCAGGTGGGCTGCGTCGTCGTGGGGCCCGCGCACGAGATCCGCACCACGGGCTACAATTCTTTCCCTCGCGGCATTCGCGACACCGTGCCGGAGAGGCTGGAGCGCCCCACCAAGTACCTTTGGATCGAGCACGCCGAACGCAATGCCATCTGCAACGCGGCTCGATGTGGAACGGCGCTCGAGCACTGCACCATCTACGTGGAGATCATGCCTTGCATGGACTGCGGCCGCGCCATCGTGCAGGCCGGAATCCGCGAAGTGGTGGTGTCGTCCAAGCGGATGGAGCAGTATTCGAGCGACTACTACGACCAGCACTTCCGCATGGTCGAAGCGCTGTTTCAAGAGGCGGGGATCGTGGTCCGGCGCGTGTAGCCGCCGTCAGTTCAAAACCGGTGGCGGAATGAAGTCGTAGTCGAGCACGCACTTCTCGATCAGCGCCTTGCGCAGTTCGCGTTCCACGTCCGCGAGTTCCGGCTTGCCCGCCAGATTCTCGAACTCGTTCGGATCCTTCTCCAGGTCGAACAGCTCGTAGATGGGCCGCGGATTCTGGAAATACGCGCGGTCGATCTTCGCGTCCAGCCGTCCCTCGGCGTGCGCCTTCATCATCTGCTGCCAGCCGTCGTCCCGCGCGCTGTCCACCGGTTGATACTCCATGAACGGCGTCACGTTGTAGATCAGCTTGAAGCGGTCGCTCCGCACGCACCGCGACAGGTCCCATACACTCGACTTCGTCTCCGGCGTCATCGTCCCGCTGCCGTGTTGCAGGCGCGCGCCGAAGATGTGCTTGCGGGGCTCGTACGACGAGTCGCCGGCGAGCAGTTTCAGGAAGCTCCGCCCGGACATCCCCGGCGCCTTGGCGATCCCTGCCGCATCCAGAAAAGTCGGCGCGATGTCCTCGCCCGAAACCAACGACCGCGTGGATCCGCCCGGCTTCACCTTCCCGGGCCAGCGGACCATCAGCGGCACGTTCAGCCCGGGATCGTAGAGCGAACCTTTGCCGTGCGGCAGAGCCATGCCGTTGTCGCCCATGAACGCGACCATCGTGTTAGACGCCAGACCGCGCTTGTCCAGGATGTCGAGAATCGATTTCACCTCGCCATCCACGCGCGAGATCTCGTCGAGGTACAGCGCGAAATCCTTGCGCATACCCGGCAGATCCGGGAAGAACTTCGGCAGCGTCACCTTGGCCGGGTCGCGCGGCGGATCGATCGAATTGCGATCCCACGGATGATGAGGATCGTTGAAATTGATCCAGAAGAAGAAAGGCTTGCCTTTGGGCAACTTGTCCAGAAACTGGTTGACCACATCGACGGTCGTGCCGGGGCCGCTCTGATCCACGAAGTCCAGCCGCTTGGCGAACGTCCTCAGACCCTTCTCCTCGATCACCGTTCCCACGTAACCGCCGCGCGCTCCGCCTCCCGGACCATCGAGATGATAATTGCGTCTCGCCACGCCGGTGAAGTATCCGTTCTTGCGGAGAAGGTCCGGCAGCGTAACGGCCTCCGGCGGCAGCGGCGAACTGAACCGGCCCATCCGCGCGCTCACCGGTGACCGGCCCGTCATCAGCGCGGTGCGCGACGGTACGCATTGCGGAGCGGCCTGGACCGCGCGGTGGAACAACAGCCCTTCGGAAGCCAGCTTGTCGAGCGTGGGCGTCCGCATGTCCGGGTGGCCATAGCAGCCCACGTACGGATAGCTGTGATCGTCCGACAGCAGCAGCAGCATGTTTGGGCGTGTCCCGGCGGCGGCCAATGGGGCGGCGCAGAGCGATACGGCGAAGTCGCGGCGGGTCATCGGGACGATGATACCTCGCGGCGCGGCGGTCTGAAGGCTTGATAGTCTAGCGATGTATGAATCGAAGAGCCTTCTGTGCTTCTCCGCTCGCCGCTCTGGCGCCCGCGCAATCCGCTCCCAAGAAGATCGCCGCGATCATCACCGAGTACCGGCCGAACTCGCACGCGGACGTCATCGTGGGCAAGTATCTGGAAGGCTACAACCAGGACGACCGGCCGCCGTATCCTCGCTCGAAGATCGTCTCGATGTTCACCGAACAGGTTCCCAAGGAGGACATGAGCCGCGAGCGCGCTCGCAAGTACGGCGTTCCCATCTATCGCACCGTGCAGGAGGCGTTGACGCTCGGCGGAGACAGACTCGCCGTGGATGGCGTGCTGCTGATCGGCGAGCACGGCGCATATCCATCCAACGACAAAGAGCAGACGCTCTATCCGCGATTCGAGATGTTCCTCAAGATCGTGGACGTGTTCCGCCAGTCGGGCCGCTCGGTTCCCGTCTTCAACGACAAACATCTTTCGTGGAGCTGGCGCCAGGCGAAACGCATGGTGGAGATCTCGCGCGAGTTGAAGTTCCCGATGCTCGCCGGATCGTCGGCGCCCGTGGCGTTTCGCGTTCCTGCGTTGGACGCTCCCAGCGGCGAGCGCCAGACGCACGCCGTGGCGATCTCGTACAGCGGCCTCGATATCTACGGATTCCACCTGCTGGAATCGCTGCAGTGCATGACCGAGCGCCGCCGCGGCGGCGAGACCGGCGTACGCTGGGTGCAGTGCCTGGAACGGCAGGCATGCTGGGATTTCGTCGAAAACAACGCCTGGGTCAAGAAGCTGTTCGACGAGGCGTTGTCGCGCAGCAACACTCGCAAGAACGGCAATCCCAAGGACCTGGTGAAGACGCCCACTGCGTTCGTCGTCGACTACGTGGACGGCTTGAAAGCCGCCGCGTTTCTGATGTCCGGCCTGGTGGAGGACTTCACCGTCGCGCTCGATGTCGAAGGACGCGCGCAGCCCGTCTCCACGCTGATGCACCTGCAGCCGGGCCGCCCGCACCATCACTTCGGATGCCTGGTGAAGAACATCGAGATCCTGTTCGAAACCGGCCGCGCGCCCTATCCCGTCGAGCGCACCATGCTCACCAGCGGCATGCTCGACTTCGCTCTCGAGTCGCGATTCCAGGGCTACAAGAAGCTCGACACGCCCGAACTGGCCCAGGTCCGCTACCGCGCGCCGGAAGGCTCGCACTTCTGCGACAAGGGTTGGAACTCCGCCGGCAAGCGTCTGGATATGTAATGCCCTCGCGCCGCGATCTGCTTCTTTCCGCCTTCGCCAAACCACCGGCGCCCGCCGTGCTGTTCCGCGCCCGCGGCTCCGGCGGCATGTTCGGCGGCGGCGACCGCGCGGCGTTCCTGCGGCTGGACGGCGCCGGCTTCCGCGTGCTCGACTTCGGACGCCCCAACCAGACAGGCTGGGGCGTCTATGCGATCTTCCGCGACCGGAGGCGAGTGATCCTCCTCAGCGTCGAGATGACCCCCGAATGGAAGACGCAGCCATTCCACGTCTTCTATCCGCGCAGCCGCACGCACTTGTGGATCCACGATTTGGCCAAGGGTTCGCTCCGCGAGATCGCGACGCGCGACAAAGTGGCGCCGTTCTATCAACCGGCCGCGTTGCTGCCGGGAGAGGAGCGGATTCTCGTCACCGCGTCGATCGACGGCAAGGAGGTCCTCTACATCATGGACCTCGATGGCAGCCACGCGCGCGCCCTCACGAAACCTGGCGAATATGTTTACGGCATCGACGTGAGTCCGGACGGCAAGCGCGTCGCGTTCCACGCCGACTACCGAATCGTGACCATGGCCATTGATGGCGGTTCGCGCACCGAGGTCGCCGGCGAGCGCGGACTGCTGCACTTCGGACCGCGCTGGTCGCCCGGCGGCGATTGGCTGGTCTACCAGGTCTGCGACTCCAAGCGCGATGCCGGCCACGACTGGTCGGACGTATGGATCGCCCGGCCCGATGGCGGCGAGAAGCGCGCGTTGACGCGTGGCTACGACGCCTGGTTCGCGGCATCGTACGGCAAGCCGGACAATCCAGGGAGCGGATCGAACATGCCGGCGTGGTCGCCGGACGGGCGCGAGATCGCGTTCAACCGCCGCGCGCCGGAGTCGCTGCCGCCGTGGAAGTATCACGTAGGGCGTCCCGATACGAATCACTTCAACCGCGATTTCGAGCCGGACCAAGCGCGCGGTGGAGCGCAGGTGGCGGCGGTGGATCCGCGCACCGGCGAGATCCGCGCGGTCACGCCGGCGGTGGACGGAGTGTGGGACCTGCGCGCCGTGTGGTCGCCCGGCGGCGATCGTCTGCTGTTCTGCCGCGCCGCGGTGGGCGGGAATCCCGCGCTGTGGGTGGTGGATCGCGATGGATCGGGCGCGCGGCGCCTCTCGGACGGAGTGGAGGGGCGCGGGGCGGACCATCCCCGTTGGATCGAAGCATGACGCGCCGGGCCTTGCTCGCCGCGATGACGCAAGCCGCGCCCAGCCCGTATCCCGATATCCGCACGATCGCGCCGGATTTGGCGGCGCCGCCGATGGTGGAGGGCGAGCCTCGCGCGGGAGCCCGCGTCAAAGTGGGCGGCTCGATCTATCACGCGCTGTACCTGCCCGAGGATTGGCGGCCCGGCCGGCGCTATCCGGTGATCGTGGAGTACGCGGGCAACGGCAACTACAAGAACGCCCATGGCGACGTGTCGGAGGGAGTGCCGGAAGGGTCGAACCTCGGCTACGGAATCTCCGGCGGACGCGGCTTCATCTGGCTGTGCCTACCGTACGTGGACGCGGCGAACGGACGCAACGCGATCACCTGGTGGGGCGATCCATCCACCACGGCCCGCTACTGCGTGACCGCCGTCGGCGATGTCTGCAAGCGATTCGGCGGTGACCGCAAGCGCATGCTCATCTGCGGATTTTCACGCGGCGCCATCGCGTGCAACTACATCGGCCTGCGCGACGACCGCATCGCGAAACTGTGGCGCGCGTTCGTCTGCTACAGCCACTACGACGGTCCGCGAAAGTGGCCTTACGCGGACTCCGACCCGGCGAGCGCGCTCGAACGGTTGCGGCGTTTGCGAGGCCGGCCGCAGTTCATCTGTCACGAGAACTCGGTGGAGTCGACGCGCGAGTATCTGGCGCGAACGGCCGTTCGCGGCGGCTTCACGTTCCACACGCTGCCGTTTCGCAACCACAACGATGCGTGGACGTTGCGCCCGGTTCCGCTGCGCCACACGTTGCGCGCCTGGGTGCGGCGCGTGATGGCCTGAGCGTCAAGCTCCGTACACGCGGATCTCGTACATGCGAGCGCATGCCGCGCCGTTGGTCTCGTTTATCTCGACCCGTAGCCGGTCCGCCGTCACGGCTTCGAAAGAGTGCGCGCGCCACCGGAAGTAGTTGTCCGCGTCGCCCGCTACTCTGCTCCAGCCGGACCCTCGCGGGACCAGGATGTCGTAGCTCTTCACGCAGTCGGGATAGCGAAACAGCGCCTTCCGCGAATGGCGGTTGATGTCGGTGTCGAAGGTCAACTCCACCGACTGCAACACCACCGGACTCGGCCAGCGCAGCTCCACCCACGCGGGAATGGTCCGCGAGACGAAAATGTTCGGCCAGCGATCCGGCCGGTTGCCGCCGCGCACGAGATTCTCCGCGCCATACGGCCGCTGCCCGGGTTCGATTCGCATTGTGAAGTTCACGCCTCGCGTGATGGGATGCCAGCGCGATAGTCCGGGGAGTTCGGCGGCGGTGCAGCCCACCGGCGACAGGGCCGGCGCGTCGAACGTCTCTTCGAAGCCCAGCCAGGAAAGGCCGGGGACGCGCGGCAGATGGATCCAGTAGAGGCGGCCCGGCTCCACGGCGCGATGGAACGCGAACCGCACGTATCCGCGCGAACGCGGCGGCACGCGGGCGGTAGCGGCGGTGATGTCCGTAGTGGAACGGAAGTCGTAAACAAAATCCGCTCGACGGAGGCCGGCGCGCACGTCCACCTCGTCGTCTCGATTCGAGACGAGCAGCAGATCGATGAAATCGACGCGCGCGCCAGACACCGGGAACAACTGCGCGGCGGGCGTGTCGAGCGGATGGGCGCGCGCCCCTTCGGGGAACTCGAGAGGAGCGTCGCCGCTCGAGGTGACCACGGCCCCGCGAGCCAGATCCGCCGGATCCTCGTTCGAATAGCCGGGGACGTAGCAATCCTGCCGGAGCAGCGTCTGGCGCAAGTCCGGCGCGTGCGTCCGCGCGAGTTCGCGCGGCAGGCAGCCGTGCTTGCGGCAGAGCGCGGCGGCAACACCCACGCCCTGTCCCACGATCGCGCCGGTGCGGAGGACACGAGTGGACGAGAAAGCGGCGTAGGTGGTGCTGATCGGCCGCCCCGCCATCATCAGGTTCGCGACGTTGCGCGAATAGCACGCGCGCAACGGGATGCCATACGGGATCACGCCCGCCTCTTCCCACGACGGCTTGGTGTTCGGCGCGCCGCGGGCGAGGATGCCTCCGGGCTTGTGGATGTCCACGTACCAGCAGCCGAACCCGATCGCGTCCGGATGCACGCGCGGATTGTTGACGTCGTGTTGGGTGAGGATGTAGTCGCCCACGATCCGGCTGGCCTCGCGCTTGTACGGCCAGAAGCTGACGAAGTCGAGCCCGTGGTTGCGAGCCTTGTCTCGATTCGCGCAACGGTTCTTGATGTGGTCCCACACGCCGAGCAATTGGCGGAGCGCCTCGTGCTTGATCTCTTCGTTGTCGCGGATCTGATGCATGGGGAGGCCTACCTCGATCCACCAGTAGCCGCGCTCGAAGTCGGCGTGGCTCCGCCCGGCCAGATCGGCCTCGGCGGGAAACGTGGCGATCCACGGTGGCGCCTTGAACGGCACGGGGACGCCGGCGTCGCGGGCGCGAAAGAACAGCGTGTTTCCCATTTGCGGCCGCGCGGAAGCCTCCACCGGAGCGGCAGGCTCGCCGAACTCGGAGCGCGCCTCCATCCCCCAACGGAACTCCGCGCCGGACCGGTGGCCGATCACGCCATCGCCCGTGGCGTCGACAAACAAGGGCGCCGTGAAGAGGAACTTCCGCTCCGTTCCCATCTGCACCCCGTGGACCGCCAGGATCGTGGCCGGATCCTTCATCTCCACTTCGCGGACGGTCGTGTTGAGGAACAGCGTGAGGTTTGGCTCACGAACCACCCACTCGTAAAGGACCAGATCCCAGACAGCGTTCATCAGACCCTCGACATAGGGCTCGTGATTGCGGACGCGCTCCTCGGTGTGGATCTCGTCGAGGATGCCCGTCTCCTTGCACCAAACGGAGTGGTTGGTGCTGACCTCGGGGTAGAGGCGAACTTCGCTCGACGAATTTCCGCCGAGCATCGAACGCTCGTGCACCAGCGCCGTCTTGGCGCCGTTCCGGGCCGCGGAGATGGCGGCGCAGGTACCGGAGATGCCGCCGCCGATGACGACCACGTCGAATGAGCGGCGAAGGACCTCTTCCTTGCCGTCGAGAATGTAGCCTCCCAGGGCGCCGGGCTTGCGGGTCCCGCCGGTGGAGGTCTGGGTGGCCGCGGCGGCCCCCGCGAATCCAGGAAGGCCGGTCCATCCCAGCAGCGTCTGGAAAATCTTGCGTCGATCGAAGGATAGATTCATAGCGTCACCGCGCGCCGAGCATTTCCAACACTTCGCGAGCCTCTTTTCGCACCGCCTCGTCGCCCGCCGCGATGGCGCGATCCAGATGCCGGCGCGCTTCGGCCGGAGCGCCTTGCGCCGCCAGCGCCGAACCCAGGCCGAGGCTCGCTCGCGCCGATCCGGAGTCGAGCCGCAGCACCTCGCGATACTGCGCCGCCGCTCCGCTCCAATCGCCCTCCGCAGAAAGCAGCGTGCCGAGGGCCTCCCGCGCCTCCACCATTCCCGGCCGCAACCGGATCGCCGTTTCCAGCTCGATGCGCGCTCCGGCGATCCGCTCGGCCCTCAGCAGCGCCGCGCCGTATCCGTAGTGGACCTCCGGCGAACCGGGGGCAAGCCGCGCCGCCTCGCGGAACTGCCTCTCGGCGGATGCCAGATCGCCGCGTAGCGCCATCGCTTGCGCCAGATTCGCCCGCGCTTCGGCGAAGTCGGGCCGATGGCGGATCGCCTCCCGCAACGCCGCTTCCGCGTCCGCCGCGCGGCCCGCTTCCAGCAGCACGCCGCCGAGCGAATCGTGCGCTTCGGGGAAATCGGCGTCGTTGGCGATCGCGGCGCGGATCGCGGAGGCCGCATCGTTCAGCCGGTGGGTCTCGCGATACGCCTGGCCCAACGCGAGCAACACGCCCGGATCGTCCAGAGCTTCCGCCTTGGCGCGTTCGAGAACGGCGGCCGCTTCCGTGGCGTTGCCGGACGCACGCAGCAGCTCTCCCAGGTTCCGCAGCGCGGGGACGAATCGCGGCTCACGCACCAGCAACGCGCGGTAGATCTCGATCGCGCGGGCGCGTTGGCCGTCCACCGCCAGAGCCTGCGCCAGAGCGAACTCGGGTTGCGGATGGCGCGGCCGGCTCCGCGCGATCAGCGCCTCGAGCCTGGGGATCCCCGCCTTCAGGTTGGAGCGCTGCACCACCTGCGCCACCGCCGATTCCAGGTCCGCCTCGCCGCTAACCGCCGCCGGATAGTAGGGAACCACCTCTCCGACGTACGACTTGCCCGGCGTCTCATGACGTTCGGCGAGCGGCCCCAGTGGATTCGCCGGCGGCTTGCGCTGAATCAGATGATCCGTCATCACCGCGTGGACCACATCCTCGCTCCGCCGCTTCGGCATGTGGCACGACACACAGCCGGCGCGTTCCGGATGCGGCCCCGCCGCATGGCATTGCCGGCAAGCCTTGGAGTACTATGCCTCGGCATCGGCGCCGCGCGGAACGCGGTGCGGATCGTGACAAGTAGTGCACTGCATCTTCCCGCTCGCCGTGAAGCACTTCGATTGGCGCAGCCGGTAGACCGAGTTCACGATCTCGAACTTGCCGCCGCGGCCCGCCGCCGGCGCGTGGTCGAAGTGCAGCACGAAATCCGCCAGAGGCTCGCCCGGGCGGTACGAGTAGGCGCCGCGCCCGAAACGGATCAGCGAATTGGGCAGTGGGAAGCTGGTGGTCTCCAGATGACACTGCATGCAGATTTCCATGCCGCGCTCCAATGGCAGCTTGGCGGGGTTCACCACCGGCGCGCGTCCGCCCGAATCGGCGTGGGCGCGGGCGGGTCCGTGGCAGCGCTGGCAGTCGATCCCTTCGGGCAGCGTCGCCGGAAAGACGGGCTCGGATGCGGGACGGCCGGCGCCGGGAGCGGCGGCGGGATAGCCGTTGTGGCAGAACATGCAGTCGGTGGAGATCTTGCGTCGGAAGTCCTGGTGGTCCGGCCGGTCGTAACCGGGGCTCATGGCGAAGTATCCGCCCTTTTCCGGATACCAGGCGGCGGGCAACTCCACCAGCCGGCCCTGAGGAGTGCGGTGGACGTAGCTCCGCGCGTGTAGGCCGGAGCCCATCACGTAGTGGATCTCCAGTTCCAGAGGTTCGATGCCGGGCGCGGTGCGCCGGATGAAGTAGCCGGTGTCGCGCCGGATCAATTCGTAGGAACGGTTCGAGGGAGGATGGTCCAGCCGGGCGTTCCACTTTTCGGCGGTCAGCGATCCCGGTTTGACGCGGGCGAACGCCTTGGCCATGCCGGTTTGCGCGTAGGTCCGCGCGATATCGGCATGGCAGGCCGCGCAGGTGCGGGGATCGGCGAACTCGGCCGCGACCGGGCGCGGAGCCGCCTCCCGCCGGGAGCATCCGGCGAGCAGCAGGATCAGGGCGGCCGCGGTTCGGCGCATGGAGAGAGTGTCCCACAGAGGGGACCTCGTCCATGCGCCTTTGCTATATCGTAGCGGCGCCGCGCGGTTTGGAGAGGATGTAGTCCATAGGATGGACGTCGGTCCATTTGCCGGACTGAACGGCGTCGAACCAGAGGTCGAGCGCAAAGATGTTCCAGGCGAGCCGGATGGGGCGGCCCCAACCGCCGCTCGCGACGAGGGCGTCGGCGTCCTCGATGATCTTGGCGGTGCGTTTCGGGTCCAGCCAGTCGGTCTCGCGCATCATGCGGAGGTTCCGCAGGCGCTCGCGGGCGAAGGGCTTGGCGAGCAGGCGGCGGTAATGATCGCTGAACTCGGCCTGCACGCGGCGGTTGAGGACGGATTCGGGGAGCAGTCCCTTCATCGCGCGGCGGTGAATGGACTTCCACATGCCGTCGCGCCAGAGCTGATCGAGCGGGAGGCGGAGGCAGAACTCCACCAGACGGCGATCGTGGAAGGGGTGGACGAGATCCACGCCGTAGCCAGTGCCTTCCCACCCGATCACGTTTCGGGGCTGGGCCTCACGAGCGCCAATCAAGGTGTTGAACTGCCGCATCTGCTGGATCGAACCGAACGGCTCGGCATGATCGGGGGCGAGGCGGTCCGCGAGATGGCAGCGCCGGGCTAGCGCCTCGGATGCCGCGCCTAGGTTAGGCGCGCGACGGAGTCCCTGCGGAAGGAGTCGAACCAGGTTGGGCCGAATCGCCAGCCGCCACAACGGTTCCAGCCGGGCTGGCGGCATACCATAGCCACGCCGCGCGGTTTGGATCTCGCGAATCGCTTTCCCCCACTGGAACTTTGCTCCCCACTCTTCCATGTGAGCCGCCCCGCGCTCCAATGCTTGGTTCCCGCCCATGCCAGTCAGCATGACGCCGATGCCGAGTTCCCGCGCGGCCCGCACCATCTCCAACTCGGCGATTCCGCCGTTGGGGTAACTGGGGAAGTCGAGGAAGTATGCGGCCGCCTGGACGGTGTAGTCGAGATCGTCGCCCGGGGGGAAGATTCGGGAGTCGAGCCCTGCAAGCCTGCCGATTTCCGCGATGTACGAACTCTCGTCCCACGGCGCTCCCGCCTTACCCTGCGAGAACGTGGAGACGGGTCCGGCGCCTCGCTCCCCGGCAGTCCGATGGGCGAGAACGGAGACGGCTGAGGAGTCTAGCCCGCCGCTCAGGTGACAGCCCATACGGCCGGACGGGAGCCGGCGCTGGATGCTCTCGGTCAGAAGCCTTCTGTATTCCGACTCGTACTCCGCGTCGGACTTCAGGCGGAGCACATCCGGCGTAGGCTTCCACCACCGTTGCACTCGAAGGCCTCCGTTGGCGTCGAAGGCCAAGCGGTGGCCGCCCGGCAACACGCGTATGTCGCGAAACAGCGTTTCATCCACGCCGGGTCCAGATCCGGCCAGATACCGAGCAACTACCCCCTCGTCAATGTCTCTGGAGATCGAGGGAAACCGCAGCAGGTCACGAACCCGCCGCGCAAAGTGCAACTCCTCGCCCTGGAGCGAATAGCAAAACGGGAGATTCCCGAGGGCGTCTCTTGCGCATGTGAGCTCCCTTAGCCGGGAATCCCAGATCGCAACCGACCAATCGCCTTCCAGGCGAGTCGGGAATCCCGCTTCCGACTGCCGGTAGTCGGCTATGGCCTCTGCCGGTTTCACCGAGCCAAAGGATGCGGCGAAGACGCTGTCCTCGCCGCTCCATAGCCTCATGCTTCCGCGATCAAGTGCCGTGGGACCGCGTCCCACTTGGACGGTCCAAACCCCAGGCACTAGTTCCACCGCGCCGGGCCGCACGTCCTCCCGGCGCTAGCAAGCCGGCGGAGTGAACTGCCCGGCTCCCGGGCAGCCATCTGCGATACCCGACCCGGTACCTGCCGTCAACTCGCCGATGCTCCCCAAGACTTTCAATACGGGCTTCTCGTAGACGAGATCCCGAACCTTCTCCTCAACGCTATGTACAACAGTTTTCATTTTATCCCCACTCGATTGGCGTGGACCCAGGCGGCACCGTCCCCGCGCCCGTGCCCACTGAGAGGAAGTGTACCAGAAAATAGTACTAGCCGAAGAATGGTTTTATGGGGTAGTACTTTGTACCACGGTACTACCCGGCTCCGTCAATCCCGCTCGATCCCCAGGGTATGCACCAAAGGCTCCTCCAACTCCTCGAACTCCAGCCTCCCCAACTGCCACGCCTCCCCCCGAGCCTTTCTCGCATAGGCCCATCCCGCCGTCATCAATCCGCACAGTGTCGTCAACCACGGCGGCTCGGTCAGGCATGAGGCGATCAGCGTGCTCGAAATCGAGATGTAGATCGCCACCCCCACTCCGTAAAGCAGCAGCGTCTCGATCAGTGGCCGCTGCCCCGGCAGATACGACGATGTGAACGGAATCCGCTCCAGCTTGAACAACAGAATCTCCAGTAGAATCAACGCCGCCAGCAACGCGGGGATCACCGCGGAGATTCCCTCCCACCACCCCAGAAGCCAGACCTCCACCACCGCCGTCAGCGCGATCACCGGCACGATTCCCGCCCAGATCAGGTATCGCTCCACCGCCTCCAGCAGCCGTAGCCGGTTGCCGCCCTCGTGCACCCGGAACACCCAGTTCGCCCGCAATTCCACCGGCAGCCGGAACAGGTATCGATAGCCGGCTAGCAGGAACAGCGTGAGCGAGAGCGGAATCGACACCGCCAGCTTGCGCAACGCTGGCGTCCGTACCTCAAACCCGCGGAATCCGCCCTCCGTCATCAGCGAGACAAAGCCGTTGAACACCAGCGCCACCGCGATCCCCGCGAACGCGGTCAGCACCAGCCGGTGCTGCTGACTTCGCCACAGCGTCTTCACGATGAATCCCAAGACGGCCTGCCCGGCCAGGTTCGGCGCGAACCGGTCCGCCAGCCATCCTCGGACCCGCCGCCACGCCGCCAACTCGGACTCCGGCTCGAACGGCATCTCCACCACGCGGATCCGGTGCCGCCGGTAGCTCCACAGGTACGCCAACGCCGCCGATGCCGCCGCGCCAACCAGACCGAGAATCGCACGCCGCGCCAACTCCGCCACATACGGCTCCCGATTCCCCAACATCCACTGATCCAGCCCCAAGTACCATACCGGCGGCAACGCCAGCGCCGATTCCGGCCGTTGGTTCATCATGCCGTGGAGGCCCGCGATCGCGAACGTGAGCGGAAACGCACACAGCAGGCCGATCAGCAGCGTTGCCTGTACGAACAAGGACACGCGCGGGAACAACCCCACCGGCAGGATGTTCAGCAAGATCCCTTGTACCGCCACCAAGACGAAGAACAGCAGCAGCGACGCGAACGATGACGCGACGAACAGCGTCACGAACGAGGGTCCACCCAGCACCTGATGCCGTCCCGATGCGACGGCGGGCAGCATCGCCGCTGGCAGCAGATTCACCGCCACGATGAATATGCCCGCGAAACCCAGCAGCGCCAGGAACTTGGCGATGAAGATGTCGCGCGCGCGAAGAGGGAGACCGGCCAGCGCCAGATAGTCGCGGAGAGCGGGGAACAGCGAGCCCCACTGCAGGCATGTGAGCAGCGCGGTGAGGAACATCCCCAGCACGATGAAGAAGAGATGATCGGCGAGCATCGCCATCCGGTACGGCTCGGGCGAGTCCAGTTCGAGCAGCGCCCGGTACTTGCCGAAGTACGCCTGCATCACCACGATCGAGGACGACGCCACGATCGCGATCAGGCCTCCCGCCACGGTCCTCCACTGGCCGGGTGACGCGACCAGATCGCTATCGAAGAAGCGGCGGAAGAAGTGGCGGCGCAGTTCGAACGGCGATCCGTGCGTCTCCTCGAGCCATTCGCGCAACCGGCGAAGGGCCTCCACGGCGGTCATGAGCGGATCGCGTCGAGGATGCCCCGGACGCGCGCTTCCGGGTCTTCCTGCTGGGTAAGTTGCGCGAACACGCCCTCGAGCGACGCCTGGCTCATCAGATCGCGGAGCCGCTCCACGCGATCGTGCGCGGCCACACGCCCTTTCCTGAGGATCAGCACCGACGAGCAGATCCTCTCCACCACTTCGAGCACGTGCGAGCTATAGAAGATCATCCGCCCCTCGGCGGCCAGCCCGCGAAGCAGCGTTCGCAGCACCAACGCCGTATTGACGTCCAGGCCGGAAAAGGGCTCGTCCAGGATCAGAAGTTCGGGGTTGTGGAGGAGCGCCCCGGATAGCAGAATTTTCTGGCGCATGCCCTTCGAATAGGAGGAGAGCGGAGAGTGGCGGTCCTCCCAGAGCCCGAACAGCCGCAGCAACTCGTCCATTCGGGGTTCCAGCACGCGTCGCGGCAGCCCTCGCAGCCGGCCGACCAGTTGGAGGTATTCCCGCCCGCCGAGGTGCGGATAGAGGTGCGCCTCCTCCGGCACATAGCCTAGCCGCCTTTGGAACGCCGTGAAATCCCGGTGCACATCCTCGCCTTGGAACAGGATCTTGCCTTCGGTGGGTTCGATCAGTCCAGTGAGGATCTTCACCGTGGTGCTCTTGCCCGCGCCGTTCGGGCCGAGGTAGCCGAGCACCTCGCCTGGCGCAATGGTGAAGCTCACGCCGTCCACCGCCGGGATGCGGTTGTACCGCTTGACGAGCCCGCGCACTTCGAGCATGGTCTAGCTCTGGACGCGCCTCTGGCAGCGAATGTTCCCCGGAATGGGAACTTTTCCGCCATCATCGGCGTCTGGAACCGGGTGCGGATAGGCGCGCTCGACGTGTGTTTCTGGGGCGGACTCGCAACCGCTGCGGCGGGGCTCGTTTGGGCGGTTTGGATGCCCGCCGGCGTCGACACAGACTACTTCCCCATCATTCGGCAGCAGGCCTATGGACGAGGGCCGCGCGTCCTGATCGACGAGGCGCACTGGAATGAGCACCGAGTGCGAGAAACCTATCGCCCGTTCGCCCGGCTGATCGAACGCGACGGGTACCGGGTCGCGCGCAACCACCAGCCGATCGTGCCAGGGCTGCTCGCCGGTTTCGACGTGCTGGTAGTGGCCGGGGCTCGACCGGCGCCCTGGGGTGGCGCGGCGCTCGACCCCCGCGAAATCGAGGCGGTGCGCGACTGGGTCGCCTCGGGCGGATCGCTGCTGCTCGTCACCGGTTCCGGCGCGGCGATGGAGCCGCTGTTGGAGGCGTTCGGCGCCAAGCTGATCGGACCCGCGGCGGACGCGGCCTCCCCTGTTGAACTCGCGCGCGGCCGCGGCATCGCGGAGCATCCCGCGGCGTCCGGGCGGGAGGAGGTGAACGAGGAAGTCGGCACGGTGATCACCAGGGGCGGCTCGTCGATATCGATACCCCCAGGTGGGGTATCGCTGCTCACTTCTCCCGGCTCCCCGGCGGGAAGCGCGCTGGCCGGTTTATGCGCCCACGGAAACGGCCGTGTAGCGATTTTCGGCGACCCGGCGATCCTGACCGCGACGCTGGTGCGGGAATCCGGGACGGTCAGAAGGGTGGGAATCAACTCCACCGCGGGCAACCGTCAGTTCGCTCTCAACGTCATGCACTGGCTGACGCGCCTCCTGTAAAGATCTGTATTTACAAAAAAATAGGCCACCCGTCGCCGGATGGCCTATTTCGGAGGAGGAGACTGTGCAGAGAGAGAATCGAGCCGAACAGACCTCGAAGCGACCCAGGCTTCGGGCCGAAAGTACCAAAACGGTACTCTCACCAGTAGAATAGCCGATTGCCGTAACCGTTTCAACACAAAACACTTAGATCAATTGGGGGTGCTGCCTGGGAATCTCGCTGGTACCAATAGTATACTGATCCTAGAAAAATGCTTACCCGACGCCATGTCCTGGCCTCCGCGGCGGCCCCTTTGTTCGCGCAGGCTTCGCGCCCGAACCTCGTGTTCATCCTCATCGACGACCTGCGATGGGACGGGCTCGGTTGTACCGGCCACCCCTTCGTGAGGACCCCCCACATCGACCGGATTGCGCGCGAAGGCGCCCGCTTCACGAACTCCTTCGTCACCACTCCGCTCTGCTCCCCTTCGCGCGGAAGCTACCTTACCGGACAGTACGTCCACACACACGGGGTTCGCGGCAACTCCGACAACGCGGCGCTCAGCCACAAGCTGGTGACGTTCCCCCGCGTTCTGCACGATTCCGGCTACGAAACCGCCTACGTCGGTAAATGGCACATGGGAATGGACGATTCGCCCCGGCCCGGGTTCGACCGCTGGGTCAGCTTCCGCGGCCAGGGCGTGTTCAACGATCCCCCTCTCAACATCGACGGTCAACGCGTGGACGCCAAAGGCTATATGACCGATCTGCTCGGGGGCCACGCCGCCGATTTCGTCCGCAAGGACCGTTCGAAGCCGTTCTGCCTGTATCTGGCTCACAAGGCAATTCACGGCCCGTTCACCCCCGCCGCGCGCCACAAGGATCTGTTCACAGGGCAGGAGATCCGCCGCGCGGCCAACACCAAGGACCCGCTGACGGACAAGCCCGCCATGACCCGTCCGGTGGACGGCAAACCCGCCGTTGCACCCGGCGGTGGATCGCCGGACGAGCTGATCCGCAATCAGATGCGCTGCATGTCGGCGGTGGACGATTCGGTGGGCGCGATCATGAAGGCGCTCGAGGACAAGGGCCAGCTCGACAACACGATGATTCTGTTCACCTCGGACAACGGCTACTTCTGGGGGGAGCATGGCTTGGGCGACAAGCGGTGGGCGTTCGACGAGTCGATCCGGATTCCGATGCTGGCGCGGTACCCGAAGCTGGTGAAGGCGGGCACGGTGATCGACGGGGACGCGCTGAATATCGATGTCGCGCCGACGATGCTGGATGCGGCGGGGGTGAAGGCGCCGGCGGGCGTGCAAGGGCGGAGCCTGTTGCCGCTGCTGGGCGGGAGGAAGACGCGCTGGCGGTCGAGCTTCCTGTCCGAATATTTCGCCGAGCCCAATTTCCCCCGCACGCCCTCCTGGCAGGCGGTGCGCACGGCGGAGTGGAAGTACGTCCACTACACGGAGCTGCAGGGGATGGACGAGTTGTACGACCTGAAGCGGGATCCGGGCGAGATGAAGAACCTGGCAGGCGACCCGGCCGCTCGGGGCGCGTTGGCGCGGATGCAGAAGGAGTTGGCGGTGAGGTTGCGGGAGACAGCGTGATCGTCGTCATCAGCTCTAGAGACGCGCGTTGATGCGCCGCTGGTCTTTGCGGCAGTGAGCGGGCAGGACCACTGGTACTAGGAAGCTTTTGCGCTCCCCTCCTCCCCCCCGCAAATTCCGTTGATTCTGCGCGACTTTTCCGCTATAGTACCTAGAGTATTCGGCACTCCTAGTAGAGGGGATTTTCGGGATACGGAAACTGGAGCCATGATCGACATCCTGCTGGTCGATGATCATGACGTCGTCAGGGCCGGGCTACGCGCGGTCCTGGAGGCGACCGGCGATTTCACGATCGTCGACGATGTCGCCAACGTCAACGACGCGCTCGGCGTTTGCCGAAAGAGCGCGCCCCAAGTCGTCCTGATGGATCTCTCCATACCGGGACGCGACGGCATCGACGGCACCCGGGAAATCCTAAAACTGAGCCCCAATTCTCGTATCGTCATCCTCACCGCGTTCAGCGACGACCAGTCCGTGGTCAGCGCCATCCGAGCGGGCGCCCGTGGATTCGTGCTGAAGCGCGCGACGAGCGACCGCCTGTTCGAAGCGGTCAAGACCGTCGCCGCGGGTGGCGTCTATTTGAGCCCCGAGGTCTCCCACTGTCTGTTCGACAGTCTGCAACCGGGCAAGGAACCTACGCAGGGTGGGATGCTCCAGGTGCTGACGCATCGCGAGTTGCAGGTGTTGCGCCTGATCGCCGAGGGCAATACCAGCAAGGAAATCGCCGCCATGATGACGCTCAGCCCGGAAACCGTCCGCAGTTATCGCAAGAGTGTCATGAAGAAGCTGCGCGTCCACAATGTCGCCGCGCTGACGCAAATCGCGATCAACGAGGGCGTCGTTCGTCAGCTCACTGCTGGGGACGCCGCTCCGAGAGTGGGCTAGCGATGCGGCCGTCCGGCCGCAGTGGGAGTTCACGCCCGCGCCAAGTCACCGTGCTTCCGAACAGGCCGGCGGCCCATACCGCCGATCCGAACAGGTCGCGGAACGGAATCAGCCAGAAATAGCGGGCCGTTAGCGGACATCGCATCACGCCGATTCCGGCCACGATCGCCATCGCCATCCGCGCGGCGAGCACCCCCAGCGCCAGATTCGTCATCCCCGCCGCCGCCGCAACCGACGCCCAGACAGTGGCGTGTGTGATGAAAAGCCCCGCGTAGGCGCCGCGCGTTACTCGTATCGTGCGATGCCAGCGCAACTGGTGCGACCACACCTCGGCCCACGTTTCGCCCTGCAGGGACGTTTCGACGATGGTGCGCGACAGATGCACGCGGCGTCCGAGTCCGGTGATGCGGCGGGCGAGCTGGTAGTCGTCGGCGATGTACTCGCGCAGGGCCTCGAAGCCGCCGGCCGCAGCCAGGTCGGCGCGGCGGAAGACCATTGTCGAACCGAGTCCGAACTCCCGCACGCCCGCGAAAGGGGCCACCAGCACGCTGGGCGCGAAATCGGTGGCGATCCCCACCGCTTCGAGAATCGCCGGCGCGTGGTTCGCGCGGGCGCGGTAGAGGCACGTCACCACGCCGATGGCGGGATCCTCGAGCGGGGCGGTCACCGCGCGGAGATACGCGGGTTCGACGCGGATGTCGGAGTCGTTCATCAGCAGCGTGTCGTGACGCGCGGCATTCGCCAGGTCGATGAGGCGGCCCACCTTGCCGTTCGGCGCTTCGGTCCGAGCTTCCACCACGCGGATGGCGCGGTCCGGGAAGTCGCGCGCGAGTTGACGGATCGGCGCCATGGCGGGATCGTCCGGCGAGGCGGCGCAGAACAGCACCTCGAATTCCGGATAATCGATGCGGGCGTGCGAACGGATCGCCTCGTCGAATTCGGGATCGCGGCCGTGGATCGGCTTCAGGATCGATACGGGCGGCGTACGCGTTCCAGCCGGATCGCGGCGTGACAGGAATCGCAGGCAGGCGAGGATCGCGAAGAGCTGGTAGCCGGCCGCGGCCACGCAACCGATGACGATGACGAGACTCATTCGTTCGCCAGCAGCGCGACTCCCGCCGCCACCAGAACGCATCCCGCCCAACGGCGCCGCTCCACGCGCTCACCCAGCAGCAGCCGGCCGAGCAGCGTTTCGAACACCAGACTGGCGGCGGTGACCGGCACCGCGAAGCTCAAGTCGGCGATCGCCAGCAGCTTCAGTAGCGCAAAGAACGAGATGCCGTTGCAGACGAACGCCACGATCACGCCGGCGCGCAGGAAAATGCGGCCCATCCACGACAGGCCGGCGACCTCGCCGTGGCGCTTCATTTCCCACGACTGCAAAAGGTCGCTGACCGTGGTGGACCCGACGATCGCCAGAACCAGCAGCCACTTCATCGCCGCGGATCGCCCGTGGTGCCCGGCGCGGTGGACCCGGCGAGCGCGGCCCCAGCCACGATCAGCAGCGTCCCCAGCCAGCGCTCGGGCTCGATCCGTTCCCCCTGCACGATCGCTCCGAGCGCGGCGTTCAGCACGTAGCCGAGCGAGGTGACCGGCAGCACGTAGCTGAGATCGGCCCAACTCAGCAGCGCCATGCGCGACATCGTCCACACGATCAGCAGCACGATGCCGGCCGCCACCCAGGGGTTGATCAGCGACGCGAGCAGCCCTGCCGCCGAATGCTTCATCCCGATGGAGAGGAAAAGATTGCCGAATGTATTCGACGCGACCACGATCGCGACGAAGAGCGCCGTCTTCCGCCCCGTCGACACCTATCCGCCTGAAGCCGCCCTGGCCGCCGTGTGCTTCCGCTCGTCGGCGACGAACCGCTTGCGCTTGGACCGCAGCGCCATGTACTCGCGCGCTTCCTTATAAAGGCGCTTCCGCTCGCTGGAGTCGAAGATCGCTTTGCGCACCACGCGCCACGCGGCCTTCGGACGGAAGTAGTATTCGCCGTAGAACCTCTCCACCCATTCGACCAACTCCGCGCGGTCGAGGCCGGGATAGTGGATGTTGGGAAGCTGATGGCCTTGATCGTCCGTCATCGAATCGATGGTGATCAGGTCGTTCTTCTTCACGTAATCCATGAATTCGGTACCCGGATAGGGATGGGCGATCGACACCTGGATGGTCTCGGTGTCCAGGCTCTTGGCGAAGTCCACGGTGCGGCGGATGGACTCGCGCGACTCGCCGGGCAGGCCGACGATGTAGTCGGCGTGGATGGTCAGGCCGAGCGAGTGCGCGTTCTTGGTGAAGCGCTGCGCCATGTCGATGGTGGCGCCCTTCTTGATGTTCTTGAGAATCTGCTGATCGCCCGACTCGTAGCCGACGATCATGAGCCGGCAGCCGGCTTCGCGCATCGCCTTCAAGGTGTCGTGGTCGGTGGTGACGCGAGACGTGCAACTCCAAGTGAAGTTCAAAGGCTTCAACTTCTTGCACAGCTCGATCGTACGTTCCTTGCGATAGTTGAACGTGTCGTCGTCGAAGAAGATTTCCTTCAGCCCGGGGAAGTTGTCGAGCGTCCAGCGAACCTCGTTCACCACGTCGTCCACCGAACGGAGCCGCCACCGATGCCCGGAGTGGGTCTGCGGCCAAAGGCAGAACGTACACATCGCCGGGCAGCCGCGCGAGGTGTAGAAGCTGACGAACGGATTCAACAGGAACGGGACATTGTAGCGCCGGAAATCGAGATCGCGCTTGTAGACCTTGCTGACCCAGGGGAGGGTGTCGAGATTCTCGATGAATCCGCCCTCGGGATTGTGTTGGATGCCGCCGTCCTTGCGGAAGCTGACGCCGGGAATCTCCTCGAGCGGCTTGCCGTTGGCGAAGTCGACGATCTGGTGGTCGAACTCGCGCCGCACGATGAAGTCGATGGCGCTCGAAGCCAGCAAGCTTTTATCCGGCTCCACGGTGACCGGGGGTCCGACGAAGGCGACCTTCAGCTTCGGGTTGGTGTCCTTCATCATCTCCGCCATTTTCACGTCGACGTGAAAGCCCGGCGTGGAGGTGAACAGGACGAGCAGTTCGAAATCGGCCGCTTTCGCGACGGTCTGCTCGATGGAGACCTTGTGGGGCGGAGCGTCCAGGACCTTGCTATCGGGAAGCATTCCCGCCGGATAGCACAGCCACACGGGATACCAATACGATTCGATCTCCCGGGTCGCCGGCCACCGGGAACTGGCGCCGCCATCGAAGCCCTCGAAAGAGGGTGGATTCAAAAAAAGGGTGCGCATGTCTCCGCTTCTTCAATTGTACCGCCCGGGTGGCGGGGCCTGACCAAGTAGTAAGCTATGGCTCGTTGGTCGCGATGGTGGGCGGCTCGGCGGGCGGCTCGGCTTCCTGCAAGTTGCTGAACCGTATGATCAATTCGGCCGGACCGACGACCCGGGTTTCGATGTGCGTTTCGATCTTGGCCGGCACCGAAACCTTGTCCCGCATCTCGTAGTCGCGCAGGAACGTGATCTTGCGGAGCCAGAGCGACGGGCTCTTCACGAACTCGCCCTGTTCGCGGACGGCGCTTCCGTTTTTGGCTTCCACCCAGAGCCAGCCGCGGAACAAGCCGACTCGCTTCTCCTTGGGGATCAGCTCGAACAGGTGGAGCTTCCAGCCGTTGTCGATCTCGCCGCGATACTTGAACTTGTAGTTTTCGTGGTTGATCCCGATGCCGCGTTTGCGGGCGTCGTCCATCTCCTGCTGAATGTAGCGGACGATCACTTCCTTCTTGACGCCGTTGTCGCCCTGGGAGGCGAGAACACGGTATGTGATGCGTCCGAGCTTGGAGATGTACCGGAGCGCCTGGAGCTTGCTGGCGCGGTTGAGGCTCGGTACTTTGGCTTCGAATTCCGCCTCCATCGCGTGACCTTTGAGGTACTCCTGCTGGCTGCGAGTCGCCTCGAAGTAGCGTTCCAGGATCTGCGCGGCGGCGGCATCGACCGCAGCCTCATCGTCGTCGGCGCGCAGGGCGTTCGGTGACAGCAACGACAATATGAGTATGGCTAGGATCGGCAACGAGACCTCAGGTCGCGGCGGAGACGCCACGCCTATTACAATAAGTTTACCAAACATGGGGACGCTGGCAGGAACCCGCCGGTTGCAGCCGGGTTTGGTCCCTCCGGCCTCTTATCGCCAGAAAAGCGTCCTTCCGGTAGCGATTGCGCTCCTCGCCACCACGCGCCTCCCGGGTCAGGAGGAGCCGAGGATCAAGGTGGATGTGAATCTGGTGCGCGTATCCTGCGTCATCAGGAATACGGACGGCGCCTACCGGCCGGATGTGCCGGCCGGCGATTTCACACTCCTCGAGGATGGCGTGCCGCAGCGGATTCAGTACGTGTCCCGCGCGGACAATCTGCCGCTGACCGTGGGTTTGGTGCTCGACACGTCGCACAGCCAGATCAAGGCTCTCGCCCGGCATCGGGACGCGGCGGGCCAATTCCTCCGGTCGGTGCTCGGCGAAGGCGACCGCGCGTTCGTCGCGCAGTTTCAGGGCCGGACGTGGCTTCGCCAGCCCGCCACCGGCGAGGTAGACCGGCTGACCCGCGCCATCGCCTCGGTGGATTCCAAGGCGCCGTTGGATCTCCCCGAGGTCAGCGACCCTCGCCGCCGCACGGTGGGGACGGCCTACTACGACGCCATCTTCTATTCCAGCCGGAAGCTGTTCCGCAACGAGAATGGCCGCCGCGCGCTGATCGTGTTCACCGACTCGATCGACAATCGCAGCCGCGTGAGCGCCGGCGACGCGATCGAAGCGGCGCAATCGGCGGATGCACCGGTCTATCACATCCGCATCGCGCCGCTCGACAAGGTCCAGACGGCGATGGCTCCCCACGTGGCGCTGATCTTCCGGGCGAAGGGATCGAGGGCCGCTAAGCGGATCTCGGAGGAGACCGGCGGCCGCGTGTTCGACCCTGGGAAAACGGCGCCGGCCGAAATCTTCGGCCAGATCGAAAAGGAGCTTCGTTCCACCTACGAGATCGGCTACGTCTCGTCGAATCCGGCGCGGGACGGGAAGTACCGCAAGCTCGAGGTGCGGCTCGCGGACCAGTCGTTGAAACCCCGGCATCGCAAAGGATACCGGGCGCGTACGGACTGATACACTGGCCTTCAATGCCAAACATCCCTCTCGGCCGGCGGCACGAACGCCGGCTTCTGGTGACCTCCGATGTCGCCATCGACTTCATGGGAATCGAGGAAGCGCGCGTCCTGGCGACGCCCTGGCTGATCTGGCATCTCGAATTCACCTGCCGCGACCTGATCAAGCCGTTGCTCGACGAAGGCTACGACTCGGTGGGTACCGACGTCAGCGTCAAGCACTTGGCCGCGACGCCTCTCGGGATGAGCGCCGTATTCCGCGCCGAGGTGATCCACGTGGACGGCAATCGCGTCAAGTTCAAGGTGGAAGCGTTCGATGAAAAGGAGAAGATCTCCGAAGGAACCCACGAACGCTACGTGGTCAACGTGGCCAGGTTCGCGACCCGGGTCCAGGCGAAGGCCGCCGCCGGATAGACCCGGGTCGCGCGCCGCTACTTTACTTCGCTCCGGAAGAACTGGAACACGGCAGGTCCTTCCTCCACCTTATAGTCGGCGGGGACCTGGAACAGGGACTTCGCGGGTTCGGCGCGGGTGATTCCGGTGAGCCGGTAGTTGGTGTCGCCGAACTCGGGATCGTGGCTGATGCTGCGTACGATCGTCTTCAACTCCGTGGACTCCCAGCTCTCGGTAGTCGAGACGATCGGCCGGTCGTTGCCCATCTCGCCGGCCGGAACGGTGCGCGTCCTGCGAGTTCCGGTGGCTTGCAAACCCTCCATCGTCTGCGTTCCGAGTTGCTCCGTCTTGCCTTCGCCGCGCTGCATGATCACGTCGGCGGGAATCGCCGAGGCCGCGAACGTCCCTGCCGCCGCGCCGGGACCGGAGTGGATCACCTCCACGCGGCGTTCCGTGCGCATCGTGACGACGCGACCTGCTGCCGGGGCGCCAGCCGCGCCGGACGAAGGCAGCTTGATCTTGCGGGCGGTCTTGTCCTTTTCATTGAGGATGTAGACCTCCTTCGCCACGGGATCGGTGATGGTGACCATCTTCGAGCCGTCCCCCGACGCCCATGGTCCGAGACCGGGGAGCGTCTGTTCTTCGCGGGTCCGGCCTTGACCGTCGCGGGCGAACTTGGCGGTGGTTCGCCGCGTGATTCGTGTCCCGTCGGCCAGCGTGCGTACGTAGTCGGTAATACCTTCCGCCGAGTAGGGAGCGCCGGCGACGGCTTTGCCCGCGCCGGTTGCCGCCGCGGCAAAATGGACCTTCGCGGACGAGTCGAGGCCGGCCATCGCGCCCGGTCCGGGGACCGCATGCTCGAACGTCTCGACGCGGACCTCCCTTCGTCTCTCGGTCCGCTCCTTCACTTCCTGCGCAAGCGACAACGCCGCGGCGCACAATCCGAAAATCGTCATTCGACGCATCATTATTCAATAGCTCCTTATTGATTCCCCAACCGCACCAGCCTCACTGCCTTGGCCGTACCATCCCTGCCGACCACTACATCCACTTCGACGCTCGTAATCTGGGTCTCCCATTGGATGGGCAGACCCAGGCGCGCGACCTCCCGTCTGGGAAGACGCATTCGAACGACGGGCGCGAACCGCCCCTGCTCCAGAACCGGCCCCGGCCCGATCGCGTAGAACTCACCGTACGACTCGGGCGCGGGGCGGTCGACGGCCGTTTTGGGCGGGTCCTTTCTAAGGGCTCCGTTCCACGCCGCCACCGCGACCACCGCCGCCGCCGCCGCCCCACCGATCCACCCGGACGGCGCCCGGCGCGGCCGGCGCGATAGGAGCGCGTTTGCCACCGCCGCGTCGACTCGCGCCGACGGCTCTCCCGCCGACTCGTCCAACTGGCGCAACGCCGCCCCGAGCGCGCAGTCCGGGCAAGAGGCCTCGTGCGCGGCCCGTTCCTCTGGCGGAAGTTCCCGTACCTTCTCGCAACTCATGCCAAACACCCTTTCCCTTTCGCGGTCATCCGTTCGATGAGCATCTGCCTGGCCCGGTGCAACCGCGACCGCACCGTACCGACGGGGCATTCCATTACCTTCGCCGCGTCTTCGTAGCTGAGCTCCCGCAGGTCGCACAGTACCACCGCCTCCCGGTACGACTCCGGCAACGCGGCGATCGCCCGTTGCAGCGCGTAGCGCGACTCCTCTCGCGTGAGATCCGTCAACGCGTCGCCCTCGAACGGGCGTTCTGGGACCTCATTCAGGGGGATGGTCTGCTTCCGCTGACGGAGGATACGCAGTACCTTGAAGCGGGCTATCCCTATCAAAAAGGCGATTGGGGCGCCGCGGTCCTCCTGGAATTCGGCCAAGCGGTCCAGGAACGTGATGAAGGTGTCCTGGACCGCTTCGTCGGCGATCTCGCGGGATCCGCTCATGTGCAATGCGAACCGGAACACGGCGACGCGGTGCCGCTGGTAGAGAGCGGTCCAGGCCTCCTCGGAGCCCTTGCGAACACGCTGTACTAGCAACGCGTCACTGATTTCGGCGGTCTGCATTCTCTGATTCTCTTGCCATGTCGCCCGGCGAAAGTTCCCGAAAGCTCCGGCGGCCGGCGCCAAGGGGCTTTACACCGGACGTGGAATCAACTACTTATGGTGAGTGTGAAACGGCGGAGAACCAACCGTACCGGAACCTGGCATTCCGCCAGTGGGACCAAAATGAACCTGTCCGGCCTTCGCATTCTAAGCCTTTCAGCGTACCCTTTGATTAGCGGAATAGCATGAATCCCGGAATTTCAGGACACCAACCTCGATGGCTGAGGAGCAGCCCGGCGGTGGGGGGTATGTTCCACCTGCTGGTCTTGTCGCTGTCCCTCGCCTACATCGCCTGGAACGGCTACAGCCTCTACAAGCTCCTGTTCGACCCTCTGCCGTCGCCGCGGTCGACGCAGGTGAAGGAGGGGCTGGACAGCCTTTATGGGACGCTGCTCGAGGAGATCGACCGGCAGCGGAGCGACACCCAATCTTCGCCCACTGCCGCCTCCAAGCGCGTGGAGACGCTGTTGAAGATCTACGAGACCAGTATGCCCGATCTTCACCTGAGCGCCGAAGGCATGGGGAACGTCCGCACCGCGCTGACGACGGCATCCCAATACCTCTCGCTGGCATCGCTTGCCGGCTGGGAGCTTCGCCGCATGACGCGGGAAGACAACGTTCGCGGGCTCGAGGCGGAGGCCCGGGATAATCTCATCATGGCCGTGTCGGAAATCCGGGGGGCGATCTTCACGGTCGATGCGCCTAGTTGGGAGATGGTGCAGTGGGAGCGGGATGGCCGTGTCAACCATATCGCCCTCAACCTGTTGTTCGGAGCGCTGTGCTGCGGCCTGATGATCTACCTCTTCATGGACCGGCAGTACAAGGAGGCGGAGGCCATCGAAGTCCTTCAGGCGAACTCGGCTCAATTTCAGCCGCCCTGGGCCGTGGGCGCGCCTCCCAAGGCAAAGCCCGGAGACATGGTGATCAATCTCGACGAGACCATGGTCATGCGGACTCCCGGGAGCGCCGTCGAGACGACCGACAAAGAGCCCGCCGAGGCCACCGCGAAGGATGCTCCGGCCGCCGAGAAACCCGGCCCCAAGCTGGTTCAGGTGGACGCCGCCAAGCTCCTGGCCGGCGCCGCCGCCCGCAGCTTCCAACACGATCTCACCGTCATCAACGGCTATTCCGACCTGCTGCTCGATTCGCTGACGTCCGAGGATCCGGTGAGGATGGATGTGCTGGCGATCCGCCGCGCCGGTGAACGCGCCAACGTGCTGGCCGGCCAGCTCCAGAGCTTCGCCGATCCCAAGCCCGACCGCTGGGAACAGATCGAAATCAACAAGTGGCTGGAAGGCGTCCGGCCCCGTCTGGAAGCGCTGCTCTCGGCCGATATCCGCATGGATGTCGACATGGATCCCGCCGCGGGAATCGTGCGCGGCGATCCGGACCGCATGGAGCAGGCGGTCAAGAGCCTGGTCCTGAACGCCAGCGACGCGATGCCGGGCGGCGGGCGCATCTCCGTCCGCACCAGCGTCCACGAGAACAACAAGAACGAATTCTGGACGGCGCTCACCGTCACCGACAGCGGCCGGGGCATCGATAATCCGACCTTGCGCAGCTTGTTCGAACCGGGCCAGCAGGGCCTGCCGGGCCGCAACGCCGGGATCGGCCTGCCCAGCGTGGCATCCATCCTCGAACACCACAACGGACATGTCGAGGTGGAGAGCCAGCCGGGCAAGGGATCGTCGTTCCATCTGCTGCTGCCGCGCGCGGCGTCCGCCAAGGCCAGGGCGTTCGTGCGGCGGTGACGCACGCCCGCTACTTGGGAATCACCGGAAGCAGGATGTGCGAAGCGGTGGCGCGGGAGTGATGCACGGTCTGGCGCGCCACCTTCACCGCGGTCCCTTTTCCGAATTCCTCGCCCGTGTTCGGATTGCGGTCGAACTGCGGAAAGTGGCTCGACGCGATGTCGACACGGATGCGGTGGCCGGGCTGGAACTCGACGCTCGTGCCCACCAGATCGATTGTCAGTTCGTAGGTCTTGCCCGGCTCGAGCAGCTTCGGTTTGTCCGTGCCCTCGCGATACCGCGCGCGCAGAATTCCTTCGGCCATGTTGAACGACCGGCCGTCGGGATAGACGTCGATGAGCTTGGCGACGAAGTCGGTGTCGAGCGCGTCGGACGCCGCGTGTAGCACCACCTTGACGGGGCCGGTCGCCTGGAGCGGCTCGGTGAGGTAGTCCGAGGTGTAGACCAGGATGTCGTTCCGGTTCTCGATGGGACGCTGATCCTTCGGCCCGGCCGGAGTCGGCGTGCCACAACAGTTGTTGCCGCCCAGGCTCGGGACCGGATTGTCCGGATCGTACCGGTAGCCATCGGCCTTCTCGTCGCCGGGCGAGTCCCAGGACAGGCGCCCGTCGCCCTGCGATCCGTTCGCGCGTCCGCCCGAGCGCAGGAACAGCTTGCGGTACTGCGTCCGCGCCAAGGGGTACTCGTTCTCGTGCCGCCATTCGTTGCGGCCCATCAGGTAGATCTTCACTGGCGGCTCGGAGTCCAGTCCGTTGCGCAGACCCTTGAGCCAGAAATCGTACCAGCGCAGTTCGAGCGAGTGTTGGCTAACGTGGGCGTGCTCGCCGAAGTCGATGTCGCCGAATTTGCGCGATGAGCCGTGCCCCCAAGGTCCGATCACCAGGTTGCTCCCTTTGCGCGCCTGCGGGGTGGCGCCTTTCGCGCTGACGCCGGCGTAGCCGCGAATCGTCCCCTGGCTGAAGATATCGAAGAAGCCGCCGAAGGTGTGTACGGGGATTCCGATCTGGTCGAACATCTCTTCCGCGTTCAGCTTCTTCCAGTACGCGTCGTAGTCGGGGTGGTCGATCCAGTCGCGATAGAACTGGGCGTTGCGGCCGGCCAGCTTCTGCATCGTATAGAGCGGCATGCTCCACAGCATTCGGTCGAACGAGATGGACTCGGGTCCGCCTGGCATGGTGTGCATGCCCGTGTTCTGCATGATGCGGGACTCCTGGCGCACCGGACCCCAGCCGAAGTTGAACGACAATCGCCAGCCGCCGTTGAGCGTGATCCAATCGTGATAAAGGCTGGTGGCGGCGACCGCCGGGAAGATCGTGACCAGATGCGGCGGCTTCGACATCGCGGCCCGCCACTGCACGTGGCCGAGATACGATCCACCCTGCATGCCGACCTTGCCGTTCGACCACGGCTGTTTTGCCGCCCATTCGATCGTGTCATAGCCGTCTCCGATGTCGTTGCGGAACGGCTCCCACTTGCCCTCCGACTCGTGGCGGCCGCGAACGTCCTGGTACACGTACACGTAGCCGCGCTGGGCGAAATAGACGGCGGATTCGTAGGAGTTCGGCGCTCGCTCGGTGCTGTATGGCGTCCGGCTGACGATGACCGGGTATTTGCCGGGCGCGGTGGGCCGGTAGATGTCGGCGAGGAGTTTGACGCCGTCGCGCATGGGTATGGCGACGAAGTTGTCCATGGCCACCTGGTTGGTGGGAGCGTAGTCGTTGGGGAACTGAACGGCGGCGCCCAACGGAAGGCACAGTGCTGCGAGGAGAAAGCGTTTCATGGCGGTGGATAGGAGCCTATCAAATCGCGGCTCGGCATCGCAAGGCCATCCGGCCCGCGGCTACTCCTTGGTGATCGCCTCGTCTAGATTCAGGATCATCGTCGCGACGTTCGTCCACGCCGCCAACTCCCCGGCCGCGATCCCGGCGTCGCGCGGCGACTCGCCCGACGACAGCAGTTGACGCGCCTTGTCCGCGCTGTTGGCGTAGATCGCCGTCTGGTGCGCGGCCGCCTCCACCAGCAGCGCGGTTTCCTTGGGCTCTGGAGATCGGGCTAGTACACGGCGGTACGCCCATTGGATACGCCGCGCCGGATCGGAGCCCGCCTCGCGAATCATCCGCTCGGCCAGTTTTCGCGCCGCTTCGACATAGGTGGGGTCGTTCATCAGGATGAGGGCCTGCAACGGCGTGTTCGTCACCGGCCGGCGCGACATGCACTTCTCCCGGTCCGGCGCGTCGAACGTCGCCATCTGCGCGGGAGGAACGGTGCGCTTCCAATACGTGTACATCGACCGGCGATAGAGATCCGGCCCCTTGCTTTGCCGGTAGGTCTGCATCGAGAACTCGCGCCCGAACGCCATCTCTTCCCACAGCCCGCCCGGCTGATACGGCAGCGCCCACGCGCCGCCGATCTTGGCGTTCAACAGTCCGCTCACCGCCAGCGCGTTGTCCCGCACCAGTTCCGCTTGCAAACGAAAGCGCGACATCCGCGCCAGCATGCGATTCTCGGGATCGCGTTCGTGCGCCTCGGGCGTCACGCGCGACGCCTGCCGGTAGGTGGCGCTGCCAAGGATCAGCCGCTGCATCGCTTTGACGTCCCAGCCGGTGCGAACGAACTCGGTCGCCAGCCAGTCGAGCAGTTCCACGTTGGCGGGGGACTCGCCCTGCGAGCCGAAATCCTCCGAGGTCTTCACCAGACCGATGCCGAAGTAGTTCTGCCAGAATCGGTTAACCGTGACGCGCGCGGTGAGCGGATGATCCGGGGAAACCAGCCAGCGCGCCAGTCCGAGCCGGTTCGCGGGTGCGTTCTTGGGAAGCGGCGGCAGCGCGGCGGGAACGGCGGGCGTCACCTTCTCGCCCTTGTTGCGGTAGTCGCCGCGGCCGAGCACGAACGAATCGCGCGGTTTTTCCATCTCCTGCATCACCATCGCGGAGGAGACCTGGTGCTCGAGGCCGAACAGGCTCGCTTCCAGCTTCTTCAGTTCGGCGCTTTGGGACCGCAATGGTTCCGGCGCGGCGCTGGCGAGGAAATGCTCGCGGAGGCGGTCCTTCTCCTCTTTGCCGCGCTTGTCCGGCGGAATGGCGAGGGCGCTCGCCAGAGGCAGATCGGCAGCCAGAATCTCCAACTCGGCGGCGGTCAGCGCACGATCGTAGAAGCGGATGTCATCCAACTGGCCGCGAAACTCGCGCGACTCGAGCGGAGACTCGGACGGCGCGGATCGCGCCCCGTCCGCGATCTTTTCGAGCTCCACCGGCTTGGCGTCGAGGTGTAAACGGCCCGCGCCGAACGCGACATGCGTCCAGCGATTCAACGGCAGGTGGGTCTTCGCCCGATAGTGCGCGTCTTGTGTGACGATGTCGAGCACGCCGCCGAGCTTGCGGTCCGGTACGTAGAAAACGTCCGAAGTGTAAACGCGAATTCCGGACCCGCGCAGAATCTCGAGCGGCTTGTCGTCGCCGTGGCGGAGCCAGAACGCCAACGTCGCCGGTCCGCGCAGGGGCACGGGCGCCAGGACGAGGGAGGAGCCCTTGCCGAACGAAAGCGCCTTGCCCACGATGCCGCCGCGGAAGTCGGGTTCGCGTCCGGGCGTTGTGGCGTAACGGTAGCCCCCCGACGAATCCGAGAGCGAGCCATCGAACTCCCAGTGCGCCAAGATGCCGCGCGTGGGCTGCGCCGTCGGGACGGCCGTCTTCTCCCACGCGGACTGCGCGGCTGCGATCTCCTTCTCTTTCAGCGCTTCCTTGGCGTCCTTTATGGCCGCGCGCAGCCGCTCCATCTCCGCCTCCTGGCCCTCGTGCCCCAGGAACAATAGCGGAGCCGCGTTGCCCGTCGTTCCGTCGAGCCCCTTCTCGGGAATGCCGTTGAAGAAGGCGAAGAAGCGATAAAAGTCGCGTTGCGAGATCGGATCGTACTTGTGATCGTGGCAGCGGGCGCAGCCGATCGCCATCCCCATGAAGACGTTGGCGGTAGTCTCCACGCGGTCGATTACGTATTCCGTCTGGTACTCGTCCGGGATGGCGCCCCCTTCGAAGTTGATCATGTGGTTGCGGTTGAATCCGGTGGCCAGCTTCTGATCGCGGGTGGCGTTGGGCAGCAGGTCGCCGGCCAGTTGTTCCACCGTGAAGCGGTCGAACGGCATGTTGCTTTGAAAGGCGCGAATGATCCAATCGCGCCAGGGCCACATGTCGCGATGCGGATCGATGTGATAGCCGTGGGAATCGGCGTAGCGCGCCAGATCCATCCAGTGGAGCGCCATCTTCTCGCCGTAGTGGGGCGATTCGAGCAAACGGTCCAGCAGCTTGTCGTACGCCTTGGGCGATTTGTCGGCGAGGAACGCATCCACGTCTCCGGGGGTCGGGGGTAGGCCGGTGAGATCGAGGGTGAGACGCCGGATGAGGGTGGATCGCGGAGCGTCGGGGGACGGCTTCAGTCCCTCTTTTTCCAGGCGGGCGAGGACGAACTGATCGATGGGGTTGCGGGTCCAGCCGCGCAGCCGCGTCTTGGGCGGATCGGGCCGGCGCGGCGCGGTGTACGACCAGTGCGTCTCCCACTTGGCGCCCTCGTCGATCCAGCGGCGGATGGCGTCCACCTGCTTTTCCGTGAGGGCGCGGCCGGACGCCTTGGGTGGCATGCGCAACACGGGGTTGGCGTGGGCGATCCGCTGAAGCAGCAGGCTGTCGCCGGACTTGCCTGGCACGATGTAGGCAACGCCGTCCTGCTTGCGGGCGAACGCCCCCTCGCGCGTGTCCAGGCGCAGGTTTGCGACGCGCGACTTCTCGTCCGGGCCATGGCAGGAAAAACAATTGTCGGACAGGATGGGACGGATCTCGCGGTTGAAATCCACCGCCAGGGCCGGCGCGGCCAGCAGAATCAGCACCCGGAGTGTCACGACACACAGTGTATCGCGGTTACAATAGTGAGCGATTCCCCCCGACGGGAAGACATTATCGATTAGGGAGCCTTAACTCAATGAAACTGTTCCATTCCTGCCGGAGTCTGGCCGTGGCCGCCGCCGGTGTCATCCTGTCCGCCGGCAGTCTCGCGGCGGGTGAGAAGAGCATGATGCACTGCTTTGCCTTCACCGAGATCAACGAAGCGACCCCCGACCAATGGGCTGCGTTCAAGAAGTCGACCGACGCACTTCCCGGTACCATGAAGGGCATCGTCCTGAAGGTGTGGCATGGCAAGCTGCGTGCGCCGCTGGCTCAGTTCCGCACCGATGGCGCTACTGGCAAGAAGTTGACGGCGGGTGAAAAAGACGTGACCGGGCCGGTGACCCGGTTGACGCGCACCTACGGGGTCTGCATGGAAATGGCGAATCGTCCCGGAATCCTGAAGGAGTACACCGCGGCGCCGTCGCACAAGGACTGGGTCGCCGTGTACGAAAAGGTGCGAGTGGCGGGCACTACCACCTACGACATCCTGGGCGAATAGCGCGCTTTTGACGGATTTCGCAACGAGGGAGAGGCGGATGCCCTCCCTCGTTTTGGTATAGTGCAAGATCCATGGCCCGCCGGTTCAAACACCTCGACACGCTGATCATCTGCTTCGTCGTCGTGCTGATGATCTCCAATCTGGTGGCCCAGAAGATCGTGGCCGTGGGTCCGTTCCGGTTGAGCGGAGCCCAACTGTTGTTCCCGATCACCTATATCTTCGGCGACATCTTCACCGAGGTGTACGGCTACGCGGCGTCGCGGCGGGCGATTTGGACCGGGTTCCTTTCGTCGGCGCTGCTGGCGGTGATGGGCAATCTCATCGTCGCGCTGCCGCCCGCGCCGGAATTCCAGCATCAGGCGGCGTTTCAGATCGTGTTCTACACCGTGCCGCGAATCATCGTGGCAAGTCTGATCGCGTACTGGGTGGGCGAGTTCGCCAATGCGTTCGTCATGGCGAAGGTGAAGCTGATCACGCGTGGGCGCATGCTGTGGCTCCGTACGATCGGGTCGACCGCGGTGGGCCAATTGATCGACACCGTGGTGGTGATTGTGATCGCGTTCGCGGGGACGATGTCGACTGGCGAGATGATCCGGCTGATGTACTCGGGGTATATCGGGAAGGTGTTGTACGAAGTGCTAGCTACCCCGGTGACGTACCTCGTGGTGAATGGCCTGAAGCGCTCCGAGGGGCTCGACATCTTCGACGAATCGACGGACTTCAACCCGTTCCATACGGGTGAGGCGGACGACAAGGGCTAAAGAACCGGGCTCCCGCGGCCGATTCTCACTTGAATGAGTCCCGGTCCGCAAGTCCTCCGGCAAGAAACGTACGGCGAACACGGCGCCAGCGTCGTCGACCGGTTGCGAACGTGGATGGTGGGCCGCAGCATCCGGCGCGCGGCTGCCGGGCGAGGTTCGCTGGTGGTTCTGGATCTGGGGTGCGGCTATCGCGCGGGCTATCTGCGGGCGCTGGGCGCGCGGTTGCGGCGCGGCGTTGGCGTCGACTTCCGGGTGGAAGAGGAAACCAAACGGGTTCCGGGCCTCGAGTTCGTGGAGGATTCGATCGAAGCGGCCCTGCCCCGGTTGGCGGCCGATCAGTTCGATCTGGTGCTGTTCATCTCCGTGCTCGAGCACGTCGCCGATCCGGAAGAAGCGCTGCGGCATTGCCATCGCGTGCTGCGCGAAGGGGGAAGGTTGATCGTCAACGTGCCCACCTGGTGGGCGAAGCCGGTGCTCGAATTCTCCGCGTTCCGGTTGGGAACCAGTCCACCGGTGGAGATGGAAGACCACAAGCTCTACTATGACAAGCGGACATTGTGGCCCATGTTGGTGAAGGCGGGGTTCCGTCCCAGCCGCATCCGCATGAGCTATCAGAAGCTGGGCATGACGCTGTTTTCGACCTCCGGGAAATAGCATGGCCGCAACCACGCATCTTCAAGACGATTGGGACCGCCACTGGTCCGATTTCGGGGAGGCTGGCGAAGCCGGTCCCTCGCCGAAGTACCGGAAGCGGCTGATTCTCGATCTGCTCGCCGAAACCGGCTGCTCGCGGGCGTCCACCGTGCTCGATATCGGGAGCGGCCGCGGTGAACTGACCGCGGCGATTCTCGCGGCGTTTCCCGGCGCGCGAGCGATCGGGCTCGAGTTGAGCGCCACGGGCGTCGCGGTGGCTTCGAGGCGCGTTCCGGAGGCCCGATTCCACCAGCGGGATTTGTTGCGCGGCGTCGACGAAGCCGATCTGCCACCCGAACGGGCGACCTATGCCGTGTGCACGGAAGTCCTCGAGCACATCGAAGATCCGGCGGTGTTGCTGCGGAACGCCGCGCGCTACATGGCGCCGGGATGCCGGCTGGTGGTGACGGTCCCTGGCGGGCCGATGTGCGAATTCTACCGCCATATCGGCCATCGGCGCCACTATGACACGCAGTCGCTCCGCGCGGTGCTCGAGCAGGCGGGTTTCGCGGTGGATCGAACCTACGGGGCGGGATTCCCGTTCTTCAATCTGTTCCGCATAGCGATTACGCTTCGCGGAAACCGCCTGGTGGCCGATGCCACCGGCACGCCGTCTCTTCCCATGCGCGCGGCGATGGGGCTTTTCGATCTGTTGTTCCGTCTCAATCTACGGCGCTGGGGTTGGCAGATCCTGGCCGTGGCTCGAAAGGCATAGCCCGCCACTATTTCTCCGATAGCGCCAGCAGCCGCGTTCCGAAGCCGCGATGCCGTATGCTGACGCGGCTCGGCCGGAAACCCGCGTCGACGAGCATGGTCCACAGCGCTCGTTGGTCGTAGTAGCGCCGAATCTCGTCGAACTCATGCGTTGGACGGATGCCGAGGCCGAACACCGAAAACTCCAGCAACAGCTTGGATCGCCACGAGGGCACATCCACCAGCAAGCGGCCACCTTCGGCGAGCAGGCCGTGGCATTGGCGAAGAACGGCCGCCGGATCCGCCGAGCGCTCCAGTTGGGCGACACACAGGATCAGATCGAACTGCTCCGGCGCCAGCCCGGGCAGCGCGGACTCGATCGAGTCTTCAATGAACCGGAGGCCGGGCGTGCGCTTGGCCTCGTCGCTGACGCTGTAGTCGACCCCGACGCCGCGTGCCAGCCTGGAGCCGAGCGCTCGCAGCCGCTCGGCGCCGTATCCACAACCGAGGTCGAGCGCGGCGCCCGCCCCTTCGTCGGGCACGGCCTTGGCGATGCTGAGGTCGAGCATCCAGGAGCGGATGCGCTTCATGGCTCCCGGTCCCGGCTGCGCCGGCTGGCGCAGGATATGGTCCATCAGGCCGCCATGGCGGGCATCAGGCTGGTCTCGGTAACGTCGGCCGAGGAGACGAATCGCAGGCCGAGCTTGGCAGCCGGCTCGGCGCCGGTGCGAGGGTCGCCCACCAGAATCGAATGCTTCGTGTCGACGTTCCAGCGCAGCCCGGCTTGCAACAACAGACCGTGCCGGGGCAGCCGGCACGCGCACGCCGCCGCGGTGTCGTGCGGGCAGTAGTAGGCGTCGTCGATTCTGGCGCCCAGCCGCTCGATGTCCACTCGCGACAAGCCACGCCGGGTCGAGCCGCGGCCGCTCAGCAGGATGGCGGCGATTTCGAGTTCGTTGCACAAACGAACCCAATCGGCGACGACTCGAGCGTCCTCCGCGCGTAGACTATCCAGATCGAGGAACAGACAGGGGCGCATCAGAAATGGTCCTCTCCGACGTAGATCACCTTGGACCCGTGCGGATCGAAGGTGAACGGGATTTGCGGCAGTTCGGCGAGTTCGTGCCGGAGCCGGTCTTGCAGATGGGGTTCGCAGTAGAAGAGCAGGAAACCGCCGCTGCCGGCGCCGAGCAACTTGCCTCCGAGCGCGCCCGCCGAGATCGCGCGAGAGTAAAGATCGTCGATGCGCGAATTGGTGATCGCCGGTTCGAGCGACTTCTTGGCATGCCAGCTTTCATTCAGCAGGTGTCCGAACGCGTTCAGGTCGCGCCCGTCGGTCAGCACGTCGCGCATGCGCCGGGCAAGTCCGCACAGTTGGCGGATCGCCCCGCGGTTGGCCTCGCCACGCTCCTTGACCTTGCCGAGAAGGTCTCCCGCGCGCCGTTCGCCGCCCACGTGGAACAGCATCAGGCGGTTGTTGAGTTCGCGCTTCGTGCGGATGTCGCAAATCACCGGATCGACGCTCACCGTGCCGTCGGGCAGGAACCGGATCGCCTGGAGGCCGCCGTACGCGGCGATGTACTGGTCCTGCTTGCCGATCGGTTCGCCGAGCCGGTCGAGCTCGATTTCGCAGGCCTCGCGCGCAAGCTGGCCCGCGTTGGCCGCCTCGCCGCGAAGGGCGTGCAAGGCTCCGAGCAGACCCACCGTGAAGCTGCTTGACGAGCCCATGCCGCTCTGCGCCGGCAGGTCGGCGATCGAGACGATTTCGAGCCCCTGATTCATGCTCAATTGCTTCAGGCACTCGCGGACGATCGGGTGCGAGACGTCTTCCGCCTGATCCCGGAGTTAGGTCTGCGAGTAGCTCACCCGGAACGTGTTGCCGAACCGTTCCTTCACGGTGAGGTACATGTACTTGCTGATCGCTGCGGAGAGCACCATGCCCTCCTCTTCTTCGTGAAAGACGGGCAGGTCCGAGCCGCCGCCGGCGAAGCTGATCCGGAACGGAGTGCGCGTGATGATCATGCGGCCACTCCCTCCGGTTGGCGGGAATCCAGGTCATCCGCCCGGAACCCGGCGCACGCGGCTCCTCCGTCCGCGTGCACCAGGCTCGAGCGGATGGCCTCGACCACCGCCTGTTCGGAATTCTTGCCCGCGTGCCATCCCAGCCGCGCCATGGCGGATACGTCCAGTTCGAACCGGGGAACGTCTCCCGGCCAGCCGCCTTCGCCGCCGGTGAAGCCGTAGCGGACGTCGCTCAGTCCCATTTCGAGAGCCACCAGGTCGGCGATGCGCCGCACCGTCAGCCCGCCCTCGCAGCCGAGGTTGAATACGCCGAGCCCGCCGCCGGCACGCTCCATCGCGAACACGATGCCGTCCACGCACTCATCGGCCGACAGATACGATTTCGACTGGTTCCCGTCGCCGAGGATACGCAGTTCGCGGGGATTCTCCCGCAACCGCGCGATGAAATCGCCGATCACCGTCCTGCCCTTGGCACGGACGCGCGGGCCGACGATGTTGGCGAAGCGGAAAATCCGGCACTCCATGTCGAACAGATTCTGAAACGCGCCGATCAGCCCCTCGCACGCCAGCTTGGTCGCGCCGTACAGCGAGATCGGCCGCGTGGGGGCGCTCTCTAGTATCGGCAGCGTCTCCGCCCTGCCGTATACCGCCGATGTGGAGGCGAATGCCAACCGCCGGACACCGTGCCGCCGCATCGTCTCGAGCACCCGGTAGGTGGCGATCGTATTCTGCCGCAGGTCCTTGTCGGTCGGATCGCCCGGTGCGTACTTCACATCCGGGTTCGCGGCCAGGTGATAGACAGTATCCGTACCGGCCATCGCCACGTCGAGCGACGCAACGTCCAGCACGTCCGCTTCCACGAAACGGAAATTGCGGTGCGGCTCGATCGCGGCGATGTGTTCGCGGCGTCCGCTGGACAGGTCGTCGATCACCGTTACCTGGTCGCCACGCGCGACCAACCGCTCCGCCAGCACCGAACCGATGCAGCCCGCGCCGCCCGTTATCAACGCTCGCTCGCTCATGCTACTTCCTCGTTCCCAGCCGCCGCCGCGCGCGTAGCGTCACCGCGTGCAGCACCAGTGTCGATCCGAAATTGATGAAGCTCATCGCGATCAGCAGCAGCCCGGTCACCGCCAGATAGTGCGCCGTTCCCGCCGAGGTGCTGAGCCGCAATCCCATCGCCATGTACTCGGCGATCAACGGCGCGACGGCCGCCAACCCGCCAAGGAGCAGTCCGCCGGAAACCGCCATGCCGCGATCGTAGGGAAACATCTCCACCCACCGTCGCGACGCGGTCGCTGAATACCCGTAAAGCGTCTGTACGATGCAGCCCAGGAAGAACCCCTGCAGACCCACCACCGACAGCGCCATGCCGAACAGCATCCAGTACAGCGACAAGGTCACCGGCCCGAACTTCACCGGTCCCGCCGTCACGGGCAGCGTGAGCGCCAGCCCCGCCGCCAGCACCGCCAGCCCGGGCCGCAGCAGGAAATAGTCGGCGCCATAGAGCAGCATTGCCCGGAGATTGATCCAGCCGGCGCGCCACGGTTCCATCCATCCGCCGCGCTTCATGTGGCTGAGCCGCCCCTCGCGATCCTTCAGGAACCGCACCGGAACCTCCGTGGTTCGCAGCCCGAGACAGACCGATTTGAGCACCATCTCGGACGCGTACTCCCACGACTGCGATTCCAGCTCGATCCGAAGCAGCGCCTCCTTGCTCATCCCCCGCATGCCGCAGTGGATGTCGGTGAACGCCGTATTGTAAAGCACGTTGAGGATCCATGTCGTCAGCGGAGTGCCAAAATAACGGTGCAGCCTGAGCATCGAATCCGGTTCGATATAGCCCCGGAACCGCGATCCCATCACGAACTCGTATCCGGCGCGGAACTTCACGACAAAGCCCGTGATCTCCCGAAAATCGTAGGTGCAGTCGGCATCGCCCATCAAGACGTACCTGCCCCGGACGTAGGGGATGGCGTCGATGTAGGCGCGCCCCAATCCGCGCTTGGGCGTCCGCAGGACACGCGCCCCGTGAGCCAGGGCGATCTCCGGAGTCTCGTCGCTCGAGCTGTCCACGATCAGGATTTCGCCCCGCACGCCGGCTCGCGCCATGCCTTCCTTGCACCAGTCGACGAAGTCGGCGATCGTGATGCGCTCGTTCATCGCCGGAATCACGATCGACAACTCGGGGTTGGCGACATCGTCCTTCGGGATCGACAGGCGCAACGCCGGGTCGATCGTCGACGGCTCCATCCGATCGCCGAGCGCGCGCAGCAACTCGGGAACGCCGGGTGTGGCGATGGCGGGCGCGGCGGTTGCGAGTCGCGGGGGTGTCATCGGAGGACGAAGCCCGTGAGGCTTCCTGACTGAGAAGATCGGCTGAGCGAAGGAGGAACCTTATGCTCGCGGACTGCCCGAGTCCCCAACGCGTCGGCTATCCGCCGATCGAGTACATCGGCCGGGGAGGGGGAACGAACTTCGCCGTATTGATCTCGTGGCCGATCCACTTGGCGCGCACCGTGCCGCGAATCAGCGCCTCCACCGGTCCGTCGTCCGCGCTCGAACGGAGCGCTTCCCTTACATCCGTCTCCTCGATCGCGAACAAACAGTAGCGGATCTTCCCGTCCGCGGTCAGCCGCAAACGGTTGCAGTTCAGGCAAAACGGCCGGCTGACCGATGAGATGAAGCCGACGCGCCCGATTCCGTCCGAGAATCGATACTCAAGGGCCGGCGCACGCGGATCGGCGTCCGGGATTGCCTCGAGCGGGCCGATGCCTTTCTCGAGCAGAGCCAGCATGTCGTCCTGCCGCAGCACGGCCCCGGGCAGCCAGATCCCCTGCGAATCGAGAGGCATGAACTCGATGTAGCGGATCTCGATGCCGCGCTCGCGCCCGAACAGCGCGAGCGGCACGATGTCCGCCTCCACCAGGTTTTTCACCGCCACGGCGTTGATCTTGATGGAGTAGCCCAGCCGTAGGCACTCGTCGATGCCCGCCATCACGCGATCGAAATCGTCGCGCCGGGTGATCTGACGGAAGCGCTCGCGGTCGAGCGTGTCGAGGTGGACGTTGAGCCGCCGCAATCCGGAGTCCCGAAGCGCCGCCGCCTGTTCCGCCAACAAAACGCCGTTGGTTGTCAGCGCGATGTCCTCGATACCCGGGATCGCGGCGACCTTCCGAACCAGCACCGGCAGATCCTTGCGCAGCAGGGGCTCGCCTCCGGTAAGGCGCAGCTTGCGGACGCCTAGGCCGGCGGCCACCCGGGCGAAGCGCTCGATTTCCTCGAAGGTCAGGATTTCGCGCTTGGGGACGAACTTGACGCCGTCCTCCGGCATGCAATAGAAACAGCGGATGTTGCAGCGGTCGGTGACGCTGATGCGCAGGTTGTCGTGGACCCGGCCGAAGCCGTCCACCAGAGGCGCGCCAGACAAGGCTCGATCCTCACTTCACCGCGAGCATGCGCTCGAGTGGAATCCGGGCTCGCTCGACGATCTCCGGCGCGATCTCCACGCGCGGCGACAGCGTCCGCAGGCACGCGGCCAGTTTTTCGAGCGAGTTCCGCTTCATGTACGGGCATTCGCTGCAGTTGCAGTTCTCGTTGGCGACGAAGTGGAACTTCTTGTGAGGAGCGTTTTTGAGCAGCGAGTGCGACACGCCGCTCTCCGTCATCACGATGAACTCTTCGGCGGTGGAGTTCAGGCACCACTTGATGATGCCGGAGGTGGATCCGATGAAGTCCGCCATGCGGAGCACGTCGGCCGGACACTCCGGGTGCGCGGCGACCAGCGCGGCGGGGAACTCCGCCTTGGCGGCGGCGACGCGGCGGGATGGAAAGGTCGCGTGGACGATGCAAGCGCCCTGCCAGACGCGCATGTTCTCGCGCCCGGTCTGACGTCGAACCCAGTTGCCGAGGTTGATGTCCGGCAGGAATAACACCGGCTTTTCCTTGGGGATGGAGTTGACGATGGCGGCGGCGTTGGCCGACGTGCACAGGATGTCACTCTCGGCCTTCACTTCGACGGAGGTATTGATGTAGGAGACGACGGCGTAATCCGGGTGTAGGCGCTTGAAGGCGCGGACCTGCTCGGCGGAACAGGCGTCGACCAGACTGCAACCGGCGTCCTTGTCGGGCACTACCACGATGCGCTCCGGGTTCAGCACCTTGGCCGTTTCGGCCATGAACCAGACTCCACAGAACGCGATCACGTCCCCTTCGTAGTCGCGTGCCTTGCGGGAAAGCTCCAGGCTGTCGCCGATGACGTCGGCGAGTTCCTGGATTTCCGATTCCTGGTAATGATGGGCGAGGATGATCGCGCGGCGCTCTTTCTTGAGCTCCTGGATCTCTTCGGCGATGGAAGGGGCGGCAACCATGTCTTCGGTGAGCCTCTAGTGTAGCAAGATGATCCCTGGAGCCCTTTGGATTCCACCCGCCGTTTCCGCGCGCGAAATTGCCGCTGGACGGGTGTTCAACGCCGGCCGGCGAAGGCATGGAGCCGTGTTCGGGAGCGGACCACCATCACTCCGCGCGCGATGGCCGGGCTCGCCTTCACCGCGTCCCCTACCGCGTGCACCGCCACGCGGCGGAACGCCGCTCCCGCCTCCATCGACCAGATTTCCCCCGATCCGGTCACCGCATGAATCTGGCCGCCGGCCGCCACCGGACTGGCGTCGCACTCCCCGCCGGTTCCGAGCCGCTCCTGCCAGGACAACCGTCCGTCGCGGGCATCCAGGCTCGACATCACGCAGTTCCGGTTGATGGTGTACAGATACGTCCCCTCGACCACGGGCGACGCCACGTAGGCGGCCCCCCGCGTCGAACTCCAAGCCAAGCCGCCGTCCGGACGAAGCGCGAGCACCGCGTTCCCCCCCGGACCGCTCGACGTCGCGTACAGCAGCCCGTTCCCGGCGGCCGGCGTCGGCACGACGTACGTCGAAAGGCCCGGCGCGGTCCACAACTCGCGGCCATCCGCGGCGTCATACGCGGTGACACTTTCGTGCCCGGCCACCACGACGCGGCCGTTCCACGGAACCGGTGTCGCGTACGCCGCTTGCCGCGTGCGCCGCCGGACCCGCCAGATTACCCGGCCATCGGCCGCGGCGATGGAATAGCGGTGGCTGGGGCCGTCGGTTTCGACATTCAACAGCAGCCTGCCGTTCGACAACACGGGTGACGAGCCGCTCCCCATATGGTGCGGAAACGGTCCGATGGCCACGCGCCACGCCGGCTCGCCCTCCATCGAAAACGCGGCCACGCCATAAGAGCCGAACCAGGCATAAACGCGCGATCCGTCCGTCGCTGGCGTGGGACTGGCGGGTCCATTCCCGCCGGTGGTATTTTCGATCTCCGGCGCGGCAACTTCGCGACGCCAGACCAGCCAGCCTCCGTCGAGATCGAACGCCAGCACCCACAACCGGCCCCGCTTCCCCGCGACACGGCCGAGCAGAGATGTTTCGGGCTCGAACGCGGTGAGAAAGATCCGGCCGCCGTGGACCACCGGTGAGGAGTGGCCCGTCCCTGGAATCGCGGTGGACCACAGGGGACGGAGCGGCGCGCGGAAATCCTCGAGCGACCGGCCGTCTCCGTGCGGACCTCGAAACTGAGGCCAGTCCTCCGCCATCGCCGAAATCGCGGCGATCAGCGCACCGGCGGCCCGCGGCGTCACGACCCGATCTGCGCGGGCCGCTCCACCGCTTCGCTCGTGTCGCCGAACACCTCTTCCTTGATGATCCGGTCGGTCACTTCGGACAGGTAGTCGTTCAGCACGTCGCTCAACTGAAGGAACTCCGGCCACAGGATTCGGTCGATCATGTCGTGATTGGCGCGGATCATCACCGTGGTATACCGTTGGCGATAGTAACGGTAGGGCTCGATACCCTGGCGGCGGCAAAGCGCGGTGAACAGGCGGCGCTGCCACATGTCGGCGAAGGTGAACATGCGCTCTTCGAAGAGAACCGGCCGCGGCAGGGAGCCCAGCGCCTCGCTCACGCGTCTCATCGCGGCTTCCGCGGCAGACCGCTCGCCCGCGGTCCGCGCGCCTTCGAATAATTCGCGGATCTTGCGGAGCCGCTCCCTCAGTTGTTGCTCGGTGGTCATCGTAGCGTCCGAACGAGTGCCTCTTCCATCTCGCGTGGCTTGAATCCGAACGGGCCGGGCGCGCTTTTGTAGGCGATCCTGCCGGTGCCATCGACCACATACAGCCGGTCGGGCCAGCCCGTGTAGGCGCGTTCCACCACGTTGTCGATTCCGTCCACCAGGGCGGGCAACTCGATTTTCAAGTTTCGCACGCAAGCCGCGGCCGCTTCCACCCGGTCCTCGCCGGTGCGCGCGCTCGGGATCAGCACGTTCTGCCGGACGTTCTGGGGCACTTGCCACAGATCGGTGGAGTGCGCTTCCTCGATGTAGACGATAAAGAACGCCACGCGATCGCGATATCGCTCCTGGATCTCGTGCAGGGCGGGAACCTCCCGCCGGAAGGGCGGTCAAGTATAGGAGCCGAACACGAGCACCACCGGCTTTCCGCGCAGCGACGAGAGCCGCACGCGAGAGGAGCGGTCGTACGTGGGGAGGTCGAAGTCCGGCGCTGGATCGCCCGGATTCAACGAGCCGGCGCGCGCGAGACTCCAGGCGGGGCGAAACGGCAGTACACCCATGACGATCCCCGCCGGAACCTTGCCGATCCACCGCGCGAACGTCGACGGCGGCAACAACATCAGCCCGAACATCGCCGCCGAGCCCAGCACCCACAGCGCGACAGCCGCGCTCACCAGCGCGCCGGCCACGCGCAACGCTACGAAGAGCGGCCAGTTCACGCCAGAACCGGCCGAATCACGTGGCCGTGGACATCGGTGAGCCGGCGGCCGATCCCGTTGTGCCGGTAGGTGAGCCGCGTGTGATCCACGCCCATCAGATGGAGGATCGTGGCGTGCAGGTCGTAGCAATACGTGGGATCGACCTCCGCCTTCCAGCCGAGATCGTCGCTCGCTCCGTGCGAGACTCCGCCTCGAACGCCCGCGCCGGCGAGCCATGCGTTGAACGTGCCGCCGTTGTGGTCGCGGCCGCCCTGCCCTCCCTGCGAATAGGGCGTGCGGCCGAACTCGGTGCTCCACACCACCAGCGTGTCCTCGAACAGGCCGCGCGACTTCAGATCCTCGAGCAGGCCCGCCATGGGCGCGTCGGTGGAAACGGCCATCGGCGGCAACTCCTTCTCGATGCTCGAGTGGTTGTCCCAGTTTTGCGAGGCGCCGCCGGGGCCGCTCCACACCTGCACGAACCGGACGCCGCGTTCCACCAGCCGGCGCGCCAGCAGGCAGCGCTTGCCGAAATCCTCCGTCTCGGGCCGGTCCAGCCCGTAGAGCTTGCGCGTGGCGGCGGTCTCGCGCGAAAGGTCGAGCACCTCCGGCGCGCTTACTTGCATGCGGGCGGCCATCTCGTACGACGCGATGCGGGCTTCGAGCAATGGGTCGCCTTGCACCGATTCCAGATGGCGCCGGTTCATCGATTCCAGCAGTTTCAGTCCATCTCCGGTGCTCTCCGGGGTGATGAACGACGCCTTGGCGCCGGGGAACAGATCCGGGATCGGGTTCGCCGCGCCGCCGTAAATCACCGTGCCCTGGTGCGACATCGGAAGGAACCCCGAGGTGAAGTTGCCGGTCTGGTTGTAGGGCAGTCCCTTGCCGTCCGGCAGCACCACGAACGTGGGCAGATCGCGCTGGAGCGTGCCCAGCCCGTAGGAGATCCACGCGCCCATGGACGGGAAGCCGGGCAGGATGAAGCCGGTGTTCATCAGGAAGCTCGCCGGACCGTGGGTGTTGGTGCGGCTGGTCATCGACATCAGGAACGCCACGTCGTCCACCCGGCGCGCGAAATGGGGATAGACGCTCGACACCCACTTGCCGCACTGCCCGTGTTGCTTGAATTCGAAAGGGCTCTTCATGAACGCGCCCCAGTTGCCGCCGGGCGTGTCGACGGAGGCGGCGTCGGGCTTCTGCCCGTGGCGGCGGACGAGTTCCGGCTTGTAGTCGAACGTATCCTGCGGACTGGCTCCGCCGTTCATGAACAACTGGATCACGCGGCGCGCGCGGGCGCGATGGTGGAGTCCGCCGTTCAAGCCGGGACCGGCCGCTTGGGCGGAATCCTGGCCGCACAGCCAAGCCAGCGCGACCCCGCCGAGTCCGCCGCCGCTCGACCACAACAGCTCGCGCCTCGTCATCCTCATCGCGATTCCTGTTATATCACCGTCCCGGGTCAGAATCCGTACTTCAGCCCGAACTGCATCTCGCGATTGTTGATGACCGTACCATTGATCCGCCCGAAATCCGCCGCGCCCAGCGCCCGGCTCGGCGCGCCGAACTGCGGCGTGTTCAGGAAATTGAATGCTTCGTAGCGGAACTGCAGGCGGTGGCGCTCCCTGAAATTCCACTCCTTGAACAGAGCGAAGTCCCAGGTCTTGTTGGCCGGCGCGTCGAACGACGACACTCCCGCGTTGCCGTAGCCGCGTCCCCCGGAGAACGTGCCCTCGCCGGCGCAGGCCGCGCATTTGGATCGTACATAGGCTGCCGTGTTGAACCACTGGTTGATCGAGCGCTGCTCGTAGACGCGACCCACGGACTGCCCCGCCACCACGTTGGAGCGCGGGCTCGACTGCGGACCGGTGTTCTGCGAGTCGCCCGTCTGCGAAACCGTAACCGGAAGTCCGGAGGTCAACTGCACGATGCCATTTACCGCCCATCCTCCCAGCACGTGGCCTCGGAATCCCTTTTCCTTGCGCAGCCAGGGGATTTCCCAAATGTGGCTGAACACGAAGCGGAAGCGCTGGTCGATCTGAGACCGGCCGTAGTCGGCGAGGCGGTTGCGAGGATCCTGCGTGTAGTTGGATCCGTACGGGCCGCCCTCGTTCACGCTATAGCCGACCGCCATCCCCTTCTGATAGTTGAATGAAGTGTTGAACATCAGTCCGTTCGAATAGCGCTTCTCCAATCGCCCCTGAAGGGCGTTGTAGTTCGCCGACGATCCGCTCTCGAGCCGCCGTACCGTGCCCAGCGCCAGCAGGGCGTTCGGAGAGCGCGAGTCGACGTAGAAGGGAAACGGACGCCGGTCCTGCACAGCCCCCAGGCCCGGATCGGGGTTGTTCCAGTTCTGTATAGGCATGTCGATGTTCGAAGCCGAACTGCCGACATACGCGATCCCGGTGACCCAGCTCTTACCGAAGCTCCGTTCCAGTTCCGCGCTCCACTGCCAGATCTTGTTGTTGAGGTAGTTGGACCGCTGGTTGCGGCTGGCGCGCAACTGCCCGAGCATCACGATCGCCGCTGGACCCGCGCCCACCGGCGCTCCGGCGAACGGATTCTGAAAGGTCGCCGTGGGCCGCGTCCGGTCGTTCTGGAAGACGGTGGATCCCGACAGCGGCGGATTCAGCCCGAGGATGTTGAAGTTGTTCGTCTGTTGCGGACTGTAGAAGAGTCCCGAGCCCATGCGCAGCACCATGCGGTCGCTAAACCGGTAGGCCAGGCCCAGCCGAGGCATGAACTGCCGGTTGTTGATGTCGTAAAGCTTGGCCACCTTGAACGGCTCCGGCGTCAGAGTCGGCGCCTGCACGTTGCCCACGGTGCGGAAGTCGCCGCCCTCGAACGACAGGTTGCGAATGCGTCCGCCCGCGTCGGTGACCGTTCCGTACCAATCCCAGCGGAGACCGTAGTTGACGGTCAACCGCGAGGTGGCTTTCCAGTCGTCCAGCGCGTAGAGGCCCACCTTTTGTTGGTGCATATCGTTGGTGGGGACGCCTTCCGCCGAATTCGCGTTGAGCGGGATGCCGAGCATGAACGCGGCGAACGCGTCGGGGATGCCGGCGATGTCGCGTGTGAAGGTGATCTGGCCTCGCGGCAGGTTGCTCGCCTCGTTCACCACCGGCGAGTTCCGCCATTGGCCGCCGATCTTGAAATTGTGCTTGCCGCGGTTGATGGAGATGGAGTCGGCGGCCTCCGAAGTCTCGTTGACGTTGAACGTGACGTTCGCGGATCCCGTACCGGTGAAGCCCGCGATACCGATGTTCGGCAGACCTTCCTCGCGTGGCGTGAGCGTGCGGTTGCCATCGCCGGTAACGCGCAGATCCATGCCGAGGTCGCGGTGCGTGAACGACGTGTTGGTTTGCGTGGCGAGTTGGTTGGCGCGAATCCGGTTGTAGCCCACGCGGAGATCGTTGACCATCGTCGGCGACAGGATTTTCGAATAGCCCACCCCCAGATTCTGCGCGCGGAATCGCGTGACGAACTGGTTGACGCGCTGGAGTGGACTGTTGGTCCACGCCGATCCGACGATCACGTAGCGGGCGAAGAGGCGGTCGTTGTCGGAAACGCGGTAGTCGTAACGGCCCAGGTACTGGTCGGAGTTCAGAATCTGATCGTTGGTTCCGGCGCGATTCAGAGTCGTGCGCTGGGCGCGGGCATCGGGTTCGAGATTGGGCAGCGGGAGGAAGCCGCCCTCTGGGAACGGACTGGTGTTCTTGAAGGTCAGCACGTTGATCGCCACGGGATTGAGCAGCGTGCGCGGAATCACGTTGCCCGGAAAGGGAGCGGTATCGCCCGGCAGGCGGATGGTGAGGCTGGCGGGATTGCTGGTGGGGAACCATCGATTGCCGGCTTCGAGGATTTCGGAGAAGTCGCCGCCGCGCATCGCCAGAGTCGGAACGGCTTGGCGCGACGGAGTTCCGCGCACCTCGCGCCGGCCCTCGTAGTTGGCCAGCCAGAACATCTTGTCCTTCTTCAGCGGCCCCGAGATCACGCCGCCGAACTGGTTTCGGCGCAGGCGGTTCTTGGTCTGATTCGGCGCGAGGAAAAAGCCGCGCGCGTCGAGAGTGTCGTTGCGCAGGAACTCGAACAGCGTGCCGTGCAGCGCGTTGGTGCCGGATCGGATCGAGACGTTCGCCTGCGCGCCGGAGTTCATGCCGTATTCGGCCGAATAGACCGCGCTCTGGATCTTGAACTCCTCCACCGCCTCGATCGATGGCACGAACAGCATGGCGCTCTTGAATCCGTCCACCGCCGCCACGCCGTCGAGCGTGATGTTCTGGTTGGTGTCGCGCTGTCCGTTGGCCGATAGACCCACGATCTGTCCCGGCATCGCGCGCGTACCGGTGGTCTGCTGTCCGTCGATCCCCATGCGCGACGAGCCGTAGACAACGCCCGGCATCAATGTCGCGGCTTGGGCGAAGTTGCGGCCGTTGAGCGGGAGTTCGACGATGCGCTTGTGCTCGATCACAGAGCCGAGCGTCGCGTCCTCGGTGCGCAGCAGCGGCGTGGCGGAGGTCACCTCCACGGTCTCCACCTGCTGGCCCACCTGCAGTTGGAAGTCGAGCCGCGCTTTCTGGTTGAGCTGCAGCACCACGCCGCGGCGCAGTTCGGTCTTGAATCCGGCGGCCGCGCACGTGACTTCGTACTCGCCGCTATCGAGAATCGGGAACACGTAGTTGCCCGTCTCGTTGGACTGCGTGGTGCGGACGTCGCCCGTCTCGGCGCGCTTGGCGGTGATGGCCGCGCCGGCGACCACGGCGCCGGAGGCGTCGGTGACGAGTCCCAGGATCTGTGTCGAAACGGTTTGCGCGAACGCGGCGGACGCCACGAACAGCAGTGGAATGAAGCGCACGATGGATCTCCCTACGTCGAAGCCGGATGTGTGCCAAGAATATCACTGCCGGCAGCGCGGCGAGTGGAGACCGGCATCGCGACTTCGCGCGGGTATCTAGAGCCTGTCCCAAGATCCGCAAAATCGGACCAACCTCGGGGCCCGGCCCGGGCGGCCGCCCCGAAAATGTGGAGGGCGACGATTTCCGTGCCTCGATCGGCGGCATCCAAGGCCGCTCCAAGGCCGCCTAGGGC
>SXGT01774496.1_pt1 | contig 51959 bp, 46 predicted proteins | sample 3176221 | NCBI WGS metagenome assembly SXGT01 (sample SAMN11356862, study PRJNA531348) | freshwater metagenome | isolation source: freshwater sample F1-120 | place: China: Fuxian Lake, Yuxi | collected 2017-12-25
GCTGATTACAAATCAGCTGCTCTACCTTTGAGCTACATCGGCGGAGCTACATTAGGCAGTGCAGACGTTTCCACATGCTGATAGACAAAATGAATAGCTGTGGATCGTAAAAAAGAAAAAGCTTTTTGTCAATGAGAAAATGGTTTAGCGAGCTCTTTCCTCGTGCAGCGTCTGTGCACTTATCGATACTGTGCGGCAATCCCAGCAATAGGCCAAAATAATCGCTCCTGCCGTCGCAACATTCAATGAGTTCATCGCTGCGTGCATAGGAATCCGGATAAAACCGTCGCAATACTGCCGGACAAGACGACGGATACCACGACCTTCCGCCCCCAACACCAAGACGAGGCGTTCTGGCCAATCCATCTGTGCGACAGCTGTCGTACCCTGTGTATCCGCACCATACACCCAAAAACCGTCTTGTTTCAATGCCTCAAGGGCTTGGACCAGATTCCCTACCCGCACGATCCCCATGCGCTCAAGCGCGCCAGCTGAACGTTTTGCGACAGTAGCAGTCACTGAGACGGCTTCGTGACGTGGGAGGAGAATCGTCTGTACCCCAAAAGCCGCAGCTGAACGAATCAACGCAGCAAAATTTCCCACGTCGGTTACATTGTCGAGACATAATACTGTCTGTGGTCCTAGAGTGGTTTTAAGCGAGGCCAGCACCTCAGACCACGATGGGGAGGGAAGCGGTTTGACCAAGGCCACTACACCTTGGTGCGTGCCATTGCCTGACAGCTGCTGCAGCTGCGCACGGTCGACTTCGACGACGGGAATACTACGCTGTGCAGCGAGACCGAGCAGACGTTGGACACTAGGGTCACGCCGTTGTCGACTTACAAAAATCCTCGAGATAGACCGTCGCTCTTCCTGTAACGCTTCAAGGACCGGATGGATTCCATAGAGCTTTTCGTCAGCCATCTTGACCATCCGTCTGGTGATCGACGCAGAGACAAACGGCATAGGCGGCGATGCCAGCACCAGTACCAGTAAAACCTAATCCATCTGTAGTCGTAGCCTTGACGCTTATCTGTGAGGGCGTGACACCAATGGTCGTCGCCAGCGTCTGTACCATATGGCTTATATAAGAGGCCAAACGCGGGCGCTGGGCCACGACCGTGATATCCGCATTGCCTAGCGTATAATGCCGGGCAGATAACAACCCTACGACATGCTGCAAGAGACGCAAACTCGATACCCCACGCCAACGCTCATCTGTGCTGGGGAAGTGTTGCCCCAGATCGCCGAGTGCGAGTGCCCCAAGCATAGCATCACATAACGCGTGGACCACTACATCCGCATCAGAATGGCCGTCGAGTCCAAAATCATAGGGAATGGCTACTCCACCAAGCACCAAAGGGCGGCCAACAACTAACGCGTGGACATCATATCCGATACCAATACGCATACGGTCTTTCACCTTAGCACGCGTGATAGCGTAGGAAGGTTTCGCACCATACAAGATCATCTTTGGTTGTTACTTTGATATTATGCTCAAAACTCTCTACAATTTTTACTGGATGCCCTAGCGCTTCCAGTAAACCCGCCTCATCTGTCGCTTCAACGCCGTGGTGCCAGGCATGCTGGAAGGCAGCTCGTAAGAGACCATGTTGAAAAGCTTGAGGGGTCTGAATGCGCCACAAACTATCACGGGGCACAGTCATTTCGACTTCCCCCCCCGCTGAGACGCGTTTGAGCGTATCTTTCAGCGGGACTGCGGCGATGGCAGAACCGTCTTGTGCGGCACGCTCGAGTATCTGACAGATGAGTAACTCAGTCACAAAAGGTCGGACTCCATCATGTACGATAACCAGCTCAACATCCTCTGACACGTGCTGCAACCCACGCCAAACGGATGCCTGACGTGTAGGGCCTCCGGCCACAACACCGCGAATTTTCTGCAATCCATACCGTTCAACAATTGTTTTTTGGCACTCCGCCGTATACTCCGTCGCCACGATAACCCAGACCTCACTAATGGCGTCACACGATTCAAACACGGCAAGAGTACGGGCCAAAATCTCTCGGTCGCCAATCCGCAAAAATTGCTTCGGCGTCGTACTGCCCATGCGGCGCCCTGCACCAGCCGCAGGAATGAGGGCTGCCACACGACCATACGGCAATCTCGTGTCCACAGACTTCCTTTCACCGACAGCCTCGTGTCTTCACATCGCAATCGAGGAGTGCGGGTACGTCATCCCTATGGGATATTTCTTTCTAGATGCGAGACATCTACGATCTCACTCAAGCTCTCTACAAGACAGGAAGACCATATCGCTAGGGAGAAAGATATAAGAGACAACTGTGACAAACCTTGAGTCATCCGTCAAGCAGGGTTGCAGTCGGGCTCTTTGCATACACCATGCCTACGGGCGGTGCTAGCGCTTGTTTGTCACCGTCTCGATGTGGCGTAGAGGATGCTGTCCAGAAATGAAGGCTTGAATTCTGTGGTCTCTTTTCGCTAGGATAAGGCGAGATCAAGCCTCGAAGGCAATGCAGGCCGCAGCGCCTTTTGGGCACCCCGAGCGAGTCGCTCTTGCTTTGCCCCAGCTGTCTTTGTCAGAGGGGTGCGCCATGCTATTGCTGCATAAGACCCTGGAAACTGTCGCAGACTTTTTTAGCCATGGAGGGCTCTGGATTCTGGTGTGGATTCTGGTACTACTGAGCTTCTGCTTCTTTCTGTCTCGGATGAAGAGCACGTCGCACAAATCCCGCCCCTGGATTGTGCGCAAAGGGGAATGTCCTTTCTGTGGGCATGAGTTATTCGGCACCACACGGAATTATCAACGTCTCTACCTGCTTGAGACCTTGTCTCCGGAAAGTAAATATCTCTGTATGCATTGTGACCGTGACAAGGTTGCCGATCTCCTCAGCAAATATCGCTTGGGGTTCGCCGATGAGTAAGGCGATTGTCGCCCCGAAAAGCGTGCGCTTACGTGCGGAAGGATCTCCCAGATGACTACGTCTCCTTTTTCCCTCGAAGGGAAAACCATTATTGTCACCGGTGGAGGCATCGGCATTGGGAAAAGCATTTCGTTGGAATGTGCCCGTGCTGGTGCGGACATCATGTTGTGCAGCCGCCGGCTGGAGCACCTCGAAGCCACTGCCGAGGCCATTCGCAGTCTTGGGAAGCGTGCATTAGCTCTGCCCGTGGACGTTCGCGACCCCGCACAGGTCAACAGCGTCGTACAGCGAACGTTAGAAGAGTTTGGCAAGGTTGATGTCCTCGTGAACAATCATGGCGCGAGCTTTCGTGCCCCGGTAGAAAACATCAGTCTCAATGGCTGGAACACCGTCGTCAGTATCAATTTGCATGGTGTCTTTCTCTTCTGCCAAGCGGTAGGAAAAGCCATGATTGAACGCCAGGCAGGAGGCGTCATCGTCAACATCGCTTCCATGGCAGGTGTGCGTGGTTCCCAGATGATGTCCCACTACGGTGCCTCAAAAGCCGCTGTGATCAATTTTACGACGACATTGGCTCTGGAATGGGCGCCCCATAACATTCGGGTGAACTGTATTGCCCCAGGCCCTGTTGAGACAGAGGGGTATCTGGAAGTCCTCCATCGGACGAATCCTAACGCAGAGGAAGTCTATCGTAATGTTGCCTCGCGTATCGCGCTAGGCCGATGGGGTCGCGTCGAAGAAATTGCGTATCCCACGATTTTTCTCGCGTCCGAGGCATCGAGCTTCATGACGGGGACGACCATCCACATTGACGGAGGTCCACCACGTCGCGAGATGGAATAGCCAGGTCTCCCAGGTCTGAGGACGTCTATGCAGACAAAACCGATCGAGAAATACTTGCAGTTAGAACACGTGAAGTTGCATGCCCTTGACTACGGTGGTCCAGGGCCGCACACGTTGGTGTGCATTCATGGGGGTGGCGCGAACGCGCACTGGTTCGATTTCATCGGACCGGCTCTAGCGCGTGATTGTCACGTGCTCGCTGTAGATTTGCGTGGGCATGGTGATAGCAGTTGGGCGGAGCCGCCCATCTACACTTTTGAAGCCCATATACAGGATCTCCGGGCGTTTTGCCGCGCTGAACAGATCACCGCGCCAGTCTTGGTGGGCCATTCGATGGGAGGAATACTCCTCACCCAATACACCGGGACATGGCCGGAAGATGTTGGGGCACTTATCGTCTGTGACTCACGGCCTGTGTATTCTGAGGAAGCGGCCGATGTCTTACAGCAACTGGGACGCCGTCCAAGCCGGGAGTATCCCACCTTGGAGGAATATATCGCCCATTTTCGTATTCGTCCTGAAGGCATACGCGCATCGCAAGCCATCCATGCCTACATCGCGCGCTCAGCCGCCCGCCAATTACCCCATGGCACCTGGAGTCATAAGATTGATCGTCGCGTGTATGCGCAACGCACGTCGAGTGATACGTGGCCGTTCTGGCAGAGGATTACCTGCCCAGCCTTCGTGCTACGGGCTGAGCATAGCCCACGCCTCACGCCTGAGCTCTTACAAGACATCCAGGGAAGATGCCCACAGATGGAGTGGGCTGCAGTGCCTGAGGCTGGGCATCATCTGATGCTGGATCAGCCCCAGCACACTGTGGACCTGATCCGGGCATTTCTACAGCGCCATCATTTCATCCAGGCTTGAGGCCCGCTCCTCAGCTTCTTACGTTTCTGCGGTCATTTCGAGGCTAATATCGACCGCTGGTGCCGAGTGCGTGAGTGCTCCAACGGAGATGAGATCGACCCCGGCTTCAGCGTAAGAGCGGACTGTTTGGAGAGTAATGCCCCCGGAGGATTCGAGTAAGATCTCGTCTCCTCTTGGCCTAGAACGTACAAGATGCACGGCTTCCCGTGTCTGCTCGGGACTCATATTATCTAACAAGATAGCATCTGCCCCGGCTGTAAGCGCAGCATGCAGTTGGGCGAAGTCTTCCACCTCAATCTCGATTTTTTGCAAGTGCGATACGGCGTGGCGGGCCTGTTGAATGGCTGTCGCGACACCACCGGCAATGGCAATGTGATTATCTTTAATCAGCACACCATCCCCCAAGCCGAAGCGATGATTGTGCCCTCCCCCAACACGCACGGCATATTTTTCGAGTAGACGGAGTCCTGGGGTGGTTTTCCGCGTGTCGACAATACGGGCCTTCGTATGCTGCACAGCATCTACATAGCGCTGGGTCACAGTCGCCACGCCTGAAAGACGCTGGAGTAAATTCAGGGCGACACGCTCTGCAGTGAGGAGTGCACAGGCAGATCCACGCACCTGAGCCAACACACCGCCAGGATTCAGATGCGCACCATCCGACACCATAGGGGCAAATTCTATCGTGCTATCGACGAGGTGAAAGACCTCCTTGGCCACGGCAAGCCCGGCCAGCACGAGGGGTTCCTTGGCGAAGATCTGCCCATGTGCACGGGCCTGGGGCGGGACGATAGCCAGGGTGGTAATATCGCCATATCCCACATCTTCTTCGAGTAGACGCGACACCAGTTCTCGGATAGCCATGGGGGAATAAAACATAGATTTCCTCCAGGGAGTACGACCAGAGGGCGCATCCCTAGCACATACTCCTCTTTATGTGTTATATTCACAGGTTGCGCAACGTTATTGCCACTACGGCAGTCGTCCTGTGCCACAAGGTTGTCAGCGTCAGGAGGCCGAACCTTGACTACCCAGCACGCGTTCCTTGATGCCGCTATTAAGAAAATCGGTAATCGCTATCTTGCCACTATGCTGATTGCGAAACGTATTCGCCAGCTATATCATGGTGCACCGGCGCTCGTGGCACATGATGAAGAAGAGAGTCACTTCACCATCACGGTTCGTGAAATCGCCGAGGGCCATCTCACTATCGAATTGGCTACGGGAAGCCTCCTCATTATTCCACCGCCCCCGACCTATCATAGGAATGGGGGCACGCCTGAGGTCGCCTCAGCCTCAGAGGCCAGCGACATTCCATAGAGACCAAGACCTAGGGTAAGGATGCTGGAAATTTGCCGTATCCTCCAAGCCTTGCCATGGTAGCATCTTTGACGATGGCAAGGCAAATCGGACGAGCATGAGCTGACGACTTGGTTGTGAGGGACAAAGGGTGAAAAGCTACACTGCCTTGACACAGAATATGTTCAAACATCTCGCGCACGGCGAGGAGGTGCAATACGGGGCCTTTCGCGTCAAAACGCTGGAGGATAAGATTATCGTCCGTGGGGTCTTACAGGATGGTCGTGAGATGGAATTGCATTATCGGCTACGTCCAGGCAAAGACGCAGGTTTCTCGAAAGAACAATTGAAGAATATCTTCGCTTTCAGGGAAAAACCCTTGTTTAGTATCAACATACGATCACGCAGAACTACGCAGCCAGCACGAACCTAATGCACTCGTCGCGGGAAGGTTCGCGGTCTCCGTGCGACCTTCCCGTGTGTATCGCCCAAGCTAGGCGGCAGAAGAAGAGGACGTCGTGGAACTGGAGCTTGCGTCGGGACTCGCCGATGGCGCACTGGCAGATTCTGTGCTTGACGATCCTTCACCTTTGTCTGAGCTTTTCGTATCACCGGTGCTGGTATCGGCATCATTTTTGCCCGCTGTTTGCTCATTTTTGCCACCGTTGCGTCCATAATCAGTGACATACCAGCCGCTACCTTTAAGATGAAAAGCCGAGCGCGAGATCAACTTCTGTACGGTCCCAGCGCAGGACGTGCACGTCTCCGCTGGCGGATCCGAAAACTTTTGCATCAGTTCAAACTGATGACCACAAGCGAGGCAGCGATACTCATAAATTGGCATACGTAGCTCTCCTCCTCCGTCTCTCGTGCATCTGAGTCGGGTACACCACCGTTAGCACTCGACTCCCATGAGTGCTAACGGAAATGTAATATGGCCTAGATGACTTGTCAAGCGTCGAATAGCGCTGCGCCACCACCTTGGCAGTTCACGTGTGCTGCTGCTCCTGGCATGCATCATGGCTATACTGTGACGCGTTGCACGTTCCCTGTCTACCGTGTGATTTGACTGGAGTGTTCTATGACGACTATCGCCTCGCCGCGCCAAATGATGTATGCCCAAATTGTCAGCCAACCTGCGTTGCTGCTTGAGGTCTTCGAGACCACCGAACGCGCAGTCCAGGAGGCGTTTGCCCGTTTACAGCCCCAGCGCTGGCAAGCGATCTACACCGCGGGCTGTGGGGATTCGTTTTACGCTGGTCTCGCGTGTGAGATGGCCTTCGCCCGCTTTTGTCGCCTGCCGGTGAAAGCCCTGTCGGCGATGCAATTCGCCCGGTATGAGGCAGATAGATTATCACCACAGGCGGTCGTGTTTGGCATCTCGAACTCGGGCCGAGTGTCACGTTCCATCGAAGCAGTGCACTTGGCGCGTGCTGCCGGGGCGGAGACGATTGCGATCACTGGGAACGCCAGCAGTGGCATCGCCCAAGCTGCCGCCGCTGCCGTGGCCGTGCCAATCCCAGAGATGGGACGTTCACCAGGGATTCGTTCGTATACGGTGCAGTTACTGAGTCTGTTCTTGAGTGCCTTGCATTTGGGGGAAGTGCGCCAGGTCATCTCGGCAGCAGAAGCGCAGGCGTGGCGGCAGCAGTTACGCGAGGTCGCCGCCTGTATGGATGCGACGATCCAGGCAAACGATGCATATGCCAAGCACGTGGCGGAACGCTTTGGTGGGGCAGAGAATTGGGTCTTTATGGGTTCTGGCCCCAGTTATGCGACCGCCTTATTTATTGCCGCGAAGCTGGTGGAGAGCTGTGGAGCCAATGCCTGGGCGCAGGATATTGAGGAGTGGGCCCATATTCAGTTCTTCAACCAGCAAGAGCAGACACCGACATGTGTCATCATGCCCCCTGGCCGCAGCCTAGATCGCGCCTTAGAACTGCTGCCGTATGCCAAAGGTATTGGTCGCCCAACGCTGGCGGTGGCGAGTGGGACGCAGTCATTGAGCGCGGAACAAGCCGATATTATCCTGCCGGTGCCGCAGGCTGTCCCTGAGGTGTTTTCGCCCCTGGTGTACTGCCTGGCCGGCGAACTGCTGGCTTACTACCTTGCTGAGGTACAAGGCGCAGAGTTTTTCCAGGCCACGCGGACATTTCGCGGCAGCGGGGATCGCCTGCGAGGTAGCCACACCTTGGCGCATCCAGAGGCGTTCGCCCGCCTAGACGACGCGACGGCCGACTAACGCCACGCCACTGTGTGCCTTAGTCGCCGACCTCTTCCCGCTCAGCCAACAGCTCGATATCGTCTCTGGCAGCGGTTGAGCAGGTGGGCTGGCGCCGTCCCCAGCGCGGGAGGGATGCCTCGATATCGACCCACAGTGAGAACACCACAGGCACCAGCAGCAGGCTAAACAGGGTAGACAACGCCAGCCCCCCAAGTTCAACCGCTGCCATGCCGCGATACAATTCCGAGCCCGCGCCGCTCGCCACCACAAGCGGTAAGAAGCCAAACACATTGCTGGCCGTCATAAAAATGGGGCGCAACCGATTGCGGGCACTTTCCAGAATCGCCTCTTGCGGGGGCATGCCTTCACTCATGTGCTGCATCGCCTGCCCCACCAGCAAAATGGCCGCCTTGACCACAATGCCGGCGGTCATAATGAAGCCAATCATGGCGAGTACGTCCATCTTCACGGTGGGATCGCCCTGGATCAACTGCACGCCAAAGACATGCAAGCCACTGTTGACAATGCGCAGGCACAGCACCCCCCCGACCATGGCGGGGGGAATGCTCAGGAGAATCAACAGCGGATACGCAAATGATTCATAGAGCGCGCACATGAGCAGGTAAATAATGATCAAGGCGAGCAAAAATGACCATTTGAGCGTTTCCCAGGTCTTGTACAGGTCTTTGGCTTGTCCGCTGACATTGAGGCTGTACCCTGCAGGCAGATCGCGGCGCATGGGCTTAACGACTTGCGTATTGATGGCGTTGAGCGCCGTCTGCAAAGGGACGGCGTCTTTGATATTCACTGTCAGCTTAATGGCCCGGTCGCGGTCAATGTGCTCGATCTTGGTGGGGCCTTCCGCCTCACGAATCTGCGCCATGTCCGCCAGACGGATGGGTTGCCCTTTGGGGGGGCGCAGGGTCACGCTGTCCAGCGCTTGCGTCCGCACGGCGCCGCGTGTGGTGCCGACCAGGGTAATGTCGCGCTCTTTCCCATTCTCACGAAAATTGCCAGCTTTGGTCCCGGCAATAAAGGTCTCGACCATATAGCCAATTTCGCTGGCCGACAGCCCCAATTCCGCCGCTTTGGCACGATCCACACGCACCTGGAGTTCTGGGTTCCCCCACTCAAAGCTGGAGTTGACAAAGTTCACCCCATCAAGCGGACGGACCTGCTGTTCGATCTTCGCGGCCAGGTCACGCACCTCGCCCAAGCCGTGGCCTTTGACGTCAATCTCAATGTTGGTGCCACCGAGCAACTGTCCACTGCGGCGGAAGAGTGACATCTGGGTGACAAAGACGTTGCGTGTACCCGGAATGCCCACGGAGCGCTTTTGCATCTCTCCCACAATGCGCTGCATGGTTTTAATGTCGGCAGACTCGGGATGCACAATGACGCCGAGCAGAGGGTTCTCCGTGCGTGACACTGAAAACAGGTGGCGGATCTCCGGCATCTGACGATAGCGCTCTGCCAACTCGCCGAGAATGCCCTCAATATGCTCTAAGTTCAGCCCTGGTGGCAGTTTGACAATCGCGATGATGAGGTTACGGTTGCCTTTCGGGAGGTAATCAATCGGCGGCAGCCAGTACCAGCTCAGGCCCAATGAACCGCCAATCAACACCAGCGCCACGACCACGCGCCGCACGACGCCGTAGCGTAGCCAGGAGAGCAGACCGAGTAAACCGTTACTAAACAGGTCGCCGAGCCAACGGCAGAAGAGGATGTCGAGGAAGCGCGCTAGACGTGGGTAGCGCGGTCCCCCCACGCGCAGCCGCAGGACATGGGCGGACATCATGGGGACCACCGTGACAGCGACGACGAGCGATACGGCGGTTGAAATCGAGGTGGCAATGGCAATGTCACGGAACAATTGTCCGACCTCGTCTTTGACAAAAATCAGCGGGAGGAACACCGCCAGATCGTTCAAAGTTGTCGCCAGAATAGCGCCCCAAACCTCCTTGGCACCATCCAGCGTGGCTTGGAGCCGCGATTTGCCCATTTCACGATGGCGCACAATGTTTTCCAAGACGACGATCGAGTCGTCGAGTACACTCCCCACCGCAAAGGCTAGGGCCGCCAGCATGACGATGTTGAGCGAGCGCCCGAGGAGGTCAATGATGATAAAGGTGGTAATCACCGAGATCGGGATGGCCAATCCAATGACAAAGATGCTGCTGAGGCTGCGTAAGAACAGCAGGAGCACGCCCACGGTGAGGAGCGTCGCTTCATACAGATTCTCCGTCACCAAGTGGACGGCGTCATAAATGTAATCCGTCTCATCGTAGACAGCTTCCAGGCGGATATCTTTCTGAGCGTAGATGGTGTTGAGATGAGCCAGCTCCTGCTTGACGCCCCGGATGACCTCCACCGTGTTCCCGCCGGTGCGGCGCAAGATACCAAAACCCAGCGTGGGATTGCCAAAGTACCGAAAGGAGCGCTCCTGTTCTTTGAGACCAAAGCGCACTGTGGCAATGTCACGCACAAACACCGTCACGCCGTTCTGCGTGGTAATGATGACGTCCTCGATCTGCTTCAGATCGGTAAACTGCCCCACCGTGCGGATCAAGTAGCGGCGTTTTCCTTCATCAATCGTCCCAGCTTTGGTGTTGCGATTTTCACGCAGGATGGCATCGCGCACTTGCCCAATCGTCAGCCCGCGGGCCGTGAGGGCCGCGTAATCGAGCCCGACGTGCACTTCACGCTCCTGGCCGCCAAACATCCACACGGCGCCCACGCCCTCGATCCGTTCCAAGCGCGGTTTGATGATGTCCTCGCCTTCCTGCCGTACTTCATTAATATCGCGCTTGGTATGCACGATCAGCCAGGCAATAGGCGTTTCTTCATCGGAACTCACCGCGCGGATGATCGGACGCTCGGCATCGAGCGGGGCATCCTGCACCAGATCCAGCTTCTGCGCCACTTCCAGGCGGGCGACGTCTTTCTGCACTCCCCAGTCAAAGCGCAGCGTGATCACACCACGCCCTTCTGAGGACGTGGAGACCATCTCGCGCAGATTCTGCACGGCATTGAGTTTTTCTTCCTGGCGGTCGACGATTTCATTTTCCGCTTCTTCGGGAGCGGCCCCGCGGTACACGGTCTCGACCGATACCTCGGGACGGTCAACCGTGGGCGTCATTTGCAGAGGAAGACGGGTCAGAGAAATGACCCCGAAGAGCAGCGCCAGGATGACACCAACGAGGACGGAGATGGGATAACGCACGCAGAAGTCAATGAGTTGCATGGCTGTCTCCTTCGCCTGGGGAGGGATGGCGCCGGGGTGTAAGGACTACGGATACACCCTAACACCTAGGGCCATCGGGATCAAGGCGAGCAAACAGCCATCCCCTGCGGATCCAGAGCAATGTCTGTTTCGTCTTGGTGAGTCATCTGGTCGTCCTCATCTATTCTAGACTGATGACCAGCGCCGCTTGATGTTGACACCAGGTAATCGGAATCACAAAGGAACGAATGTTTTTGGGCAGCTGGATCCGCTCCGGCTCTCCGGCTATCACCACCGGCACCGAGATCATAAAATCTTTGCCAAACATCTTCCGGGCATTCCCGGAAATGGTATTCGCCACTTCCCCCACCAGGTCACAGTGGTATGCTGTGCTGATCTCGGTTTCCCCCAGACTCGTCAGCAGATGCGTCAGCATGGTGGTGGGGGCTGAAAAATAGACGCAGCCTTTGCGCCGGCCAGCCACCCCAATGATGCCTGTGAAGTCATAGCAGAGCGATGTGCTCGTATCGAGCAAGTACGGTGTGCCGACCGTTGCCTTCTCTTGCGAGGTCTGCTGAAAGTAATGCGTCGTACCGTCGATAAAAACCTGTAAATCACCTTCGTGCATAGGGATTTCCTTCCAAGAGTTCGTTGAGTGCTTCGTTTAATTCCTCTTCGGTAAATGGCTTACAGAGAAAGCCATGGGCTCCCTTTTTCAGGGCTTCAATGGCCGTGGCCTTGTCTGCCAGAGCCGAGACTACCAGAATGAGGACATCGGTTTTGATCACGACTAGTTGTTCGATGCAGGCAATCCCATCCATGTGTGGCATGGTCAGATCCATCGTCACGACATCAGGCAAGGTTTGCTGAAAAAGCTTGACAGCTTCCACGCCATCAGCAGCCGTGCCGACCACATGCAGATTATCGACATGGGCCGAACGCTCGATCTTACGGCGGATGATGTTTGAATCATCAACGATCAGTAACTTCATAGAATTCCCTGGGCTTTAGCCCCTGGAAACCACGCCGTTTCAACGGCAGTGGAGGAATGGCTCCCAGGCTTTAGCCATAGTTTTTTATTGACAATGGGCAAAAAACATCCGACCTTGAGGGCATGAAACTGACCTTGCAGCTTAAACTGGTTCCGACTGCTGAGCAACATACGGCGTTGCTGGAGACGATGCATGCCTTCAATGCGGCGGCGTCGTATGCGGCACAGGTGGGCTTTGAGGCGCATGTTTTTAGCCAACAAGCCATCCACGTGCGTTGCTATCAGGCGTTGCGTGAGCGTTGTGGGTTGTCCTCGCAGATGGCCGTCAGGGCGATCGGGAAAGTGGTCGAGACGTTCAGGCGTGACAAGAAAACCTGTCCCGTCTTTCGGTCTGACGGTGCCATGACCTATGATGAACGCTTGCTCGGCTGGAAAGGGCCAGCGCATGTGAGCCTGTTGACGCTGCAAGGCAGACAGGTTGTTGCCATGCTCTACGGGGAATATCACGCCGGGTTCCTGCCACGGCTCAAAGGGCAAGTGGACCTGGTCTTGAGGGATGGCGTATTCTACCTGTATGCCACTATCGACGTGCCTGAAGATACCCCGATTGAGCCAACACACTTCCTTGGTGTGGATCTGGGGATTGTAGAAATTGCCACCGATTCCGATGGTCACAGCTATACGGGAGCAGAGATTGAAGCCGTGCGACACCGTGCGGCCACCGCACGGCAAACCTACCAGGCCACGGGTACAAAATCTGCCAAACGGCGGCTCAAGAAGATGGCAGGAAGGCAGTCCGGGTTTCAACGGCTGGCGAATCATACGATCAGTAAGCGCCTTGTTGCGTATGCCACAGACACAAAGGCTGCCCTGGTGTTGGAGGAGTTGACCCACATCAGGCGTCGGATGACGGTTCGTAAGGGGCAACGGAGCAAGCAGCATAACTGGAGTTTTCGGCAACTGCGGTCTTTTATCAGCTACAAGGCCCAACGAGCAGGCATACCTCTGGTGTGTGTGGACCCGCGCAACACCAGCCGGACCTGTGCACAGTGTGGGCATGTCGATAAGCGCAACCGCCGTACTCAAGCCGTCTTCTCCTGTCTGCGGTGTGGTCACACGGCGAACGCAGACCATAACGCGGCCAGAAACCTGGCCACTAGGGGCGAAGTAGGCCGACCTAATTTAGTCGCACTAGTCAAGACCGGCTGGCCTTGACTGGTAGTGGCAAAGCTGCGGCACTTCAGTGCCAGCAGTTGCTTACAGACCTCTTTCACTTTATGCACGTATTGGGGACATGACAGCCACCTTGGGTAGCACGACGCGAAATTCGCAATACTGGTCGGGCACCGTGGACATCTCGACGTGGCCATCGATCTCCTCCACAGTTTCCGTGACAAGATCCATGCCTACGCCCCGACCGGCATCCTGCGTTGCTGCCGAAGCGGTGGAAAAACCTGGGGCAAAGATGAGGGACATCAGGCGTTCGTGGTTCCAGGATTTGATCTCCTCGGTCTCACCCATGCCTTGTTCGAGCGCCTTGACACGCAGACGCTCCGCATCAATGCCGCGGCCATCGTCCCGCACAATCAGGATATAGCCGTCTTCGTGCTGCTCAAAGCGCACATCGACACGCCCCGCAGCGCTCTTGTGATGCGTCAGACGTTCTGCGGGTCGTTCGATCCCATGTGTCACCGCATTACGCAGAAGCTGGATGGCAATGTCTTGTAACGGTTTCTAATACTCGTGCGGGATCATCGCGGTCTCCAGGCCCTCCGTATGCAGAGCGACCCGTTTCCCCTCGGTTTCCGCAATGCGCTGTATCAGGTGGTGGAGATGGTTCCACGGAGCGGGCTCGGCCGCGGCCGGCGCGGTGGCTTCTAGCGCCGGCAGCGCATGGAAGCGTTGCACCAAGGACTGCACCGCGGCCTGATGCTGCATTAACTCGTCCAACTTGACGGTCAACGGCAGAAAATGGTTGCCCGAGATGCCCGCCTGTTCCCGCAGAGCCGTCAGCACGTCTTCAAACGCATGCGCCCGGGTTTCGAAGGAAGGCAGCCCTAAGGCCGCAGCCTCCCCTTTCACCTGGTGAATGATGCGAAAGATCGCATCAATGTAGCGACGCGCGTTGCTCGCATCGATCCGGTTCTGGCGAAAGATGTCGTTGATGTTATGCAGTGCCGCGGCCGTATCCGTGAGGAACTGCCCCATGGTCCGCCGCTCCACATGGAGAATATTGAGCAGCATATTGAGTTGGTCTTGTGAGTTTTCCCTGGCTTCTTCGAGGGCTTTTTGCAGTTGCACGCGTTCGCTCACGTCATGCACCGTCACTAAGAGGTGGGAGAGTTTCTGGTCAATCATGACGCGGTTAAAGTTGAAGGCGAAATGCTTGATATCAAAATGCCCATCGCGCTGATCGACGTTGACTGCGACTTGACTGAGGGGATTGATATTGCGCACCAGTTTCTCATTTACCCGACCGCCAAAGAGCAGGCTGACGTAATCTGTGGTGAGCTGCATATCCTTTGCGGTGACCATGCCACCTAAGAGATCCTGTAACGTGGTGCCTTCGAGAGCCGCTTTGGCAAAAAGCGCGCGGGTGGCGGCGGAAAACTGCGAGCCAATGCGTAAATCTGGATTGAGCAGAAAGAGCCCTTCTTGCACAGTATGGACAATGTCGTGCGTTTCCTGACGGGCTTGCTCAGCCATGGCGTCACTGTGCCGTAATTGCCGCACGAAACGGAACAAGATGACGAAGAAGTACAACAGGGCAAGAGTAATGGCCGCGACCTGCATATATTGCAACCGATTGACTTTGCTGATCATGCCCTGTTCCAGCTCGGTAGTGAGGTCGTTCATCAATTTGAACAGGCTCAAGTTGTGCTCTCGACCATACGTAATGCTCTCTGCCAGTTGTTGTAACCAGGTGGCCTCCGGTGCACCGGTAAAGATATTGTTGAGCAGCGATGTATAGGGCGCCCAGAGACGCACCGCGGTCGCGAGTGCCTGCTGGCTTGCGGGTGACGCGTCGAGACCGGGTGCGACCAGCTGGTCATCGCTCTCTTTGATGGGCTCCCCCGCCTGCAAGGCAGTGAGCGTCGTATCAAACAACGTGACGATGTGCTGCAGGGCCTTGAGATGCCCACTAATATCACCGCCGGTAATGGCTGTCTCTTTCAAGGTGAGGAGATCCTTGGCAATGCGCTGAGACAACATGCCTTGCTGGCTCACCAAGCGCCCACCAGAGGCCCCTACGGTCGTCTGCATGCCGGTGGCCAGCGTATGCATCAGCTCCAACAGCGCGACATTGTTGCGCTGGCTATAGTCTGTGGCCTTGGCGAGGTTCATAAACCAGGCGTCCTTTGGCTTGTCGGTCACAATGGCGTTGAGCAAATTTTGATAAGGCAACCACAATTTAAAGGCCTCTTCCAGCATAAGACGCCCTGTCGTGGCTTCGACTTTTTCCAGCGTCACCGGACGCCCGTCGCTCCCCGTTGTCATGCCCCCATCCCTCAGGGCCTGGAGGGTGATGCCAAAGAGCTGCGTTGTCTTGGTAAGTTCGCTCAGTGGATAGTCGATAGGCCCGCCGTCTCTGGCAGTATTTTGGACGTCCAAAAGGTTTTTGACCGTACGTTGGGAGAGCGCACGCTGGCGGCCTGCGACATTAATCTGCACCGCATCCTTGGCAAGCTGTGAGGAGATGAACACGTTGAGTACCATCACCCCAGCGATGAGGAGGACAAAGGCGCCGATGGAGAGAACGATGGCGCGATATTTCCCAAAATTGAACAGCTTCATTACACGAGCCTCCATTAGGATTTGTCATGCAGCAGTGCTTCAAGACTTGGAATCTGCTTGTACTGACCGTCCTTAATGACCGTCAGATACACCGTATCCAAACCTTGATGATCGGTGGGGCTAAAGCCAACCGACACTCCGCCGAAGTGGGCATACGACATAGTGTCTAGGCCTTTGAGCAACGCCTCGCGCGTCAAGGACAGGCCAACGTCACGGAGAGCTTGCACCAGAACACGGGCATCCAGGTAGCCTTCGAGTGACCCGAAGCCGAAGGCGGTATCTGGCATGTATTGGCGCATGTGGCGCTGATATTCCGCGACCAGCGGAGTGGAGGTATCCCAGGGCAGTGGCACCACCTGGGTCACGATTACCCCATCGCCGTCTGCGCCAAGTGCCTGGGCCAGCGGCATACTGCCTACGAAGGAGACATTAAGGAAGAGCGCATCGCTCATGCCAGCCGCTTTCGCCTGCTTAATGAAGGCCGCACAGGCTTTGTAGGCCCCGATCATGATGACGGCATCCGGGTTGGCTTCCCTGATGCTGCCAAGCGCAGGTTGCACCTGGGTGGTATTCCGTTCATAGGTTCCCTCGGCGCTGATTTTCATGCCACGTTTCTCTACGGCCCGTAGCACGCCGGCTAAGCCGGCTTTGCCGTAACTATCATCCTGATAGAACACTGCGATGTTCTTTTTCCGCAAAATATCAACGAGTTGATGGACCTGCTCTTCGGTTTCCTGGTAGTAGCTCGCCCGCACGTTATAGACGTTCGGCTTCACAGGATTGCGCAGAAACTCTGCACCGGTAAATGGCCCGAAGAACGGCACGCCAGCTTTCTCACTCATTGGCACTGCGACTGTCGAGGTCGGGGTGCCCACATAGCCAAACAGCATGAACACCTTTTCCTCCTCGATCAGTTTCTTCGTCGCTACGGTCGTCTTGTCAGGCTCGTAACCATCGTCGAGCGTCACCAGACGGATGCGCCGGCCGTAAATGCCTCCCTGATTGTTAATCGACTCAAAATAGGCGAGCGCGCCCGCTTGCATCTCCTGCCCCAGGCTTTGAGCCGGTCCCGTGAGCGCGGCAGCCTGGCCCAGGACGATTTCCTTAGCCGTGACGCCAATCGTCGGCGCGTTGTTCTCACTCCCTTGGCATGACAGAAGGCTGCCCAATAACATACAGCATAGTACAATACGTATCTTCGATGTCTGCTTCCGCATCCTTTGCTCCTTACCTCGTGAAACGGTTTTGCACATGATAGCTTCCAGCCGCGACCACCTGAGGATGGCATTTCTAGAAAGGACTGAGATATCTAAGGCATGCAAGAGAATCATGCCATAGCGCTGCTCAGCCATGTATAGAGGCCTCTCCCTGCACCCATCGCACCCCCAGATACGCTGCCAGCACATGATTGAGTCCCGACTCGTTGACAAACTGCGCGCCAATCGTGCTCCCATCAACGGAACGCACCATGATAGATCCACTAATGAGCGTGCTGGCGCTATCATCCAGGGTAAAACTGAGGAGCAATATTTCCTCAGGAGTGATGACATGCTCAGAGAGATTCTGCAGCGTGACCCCGCCTAATGAGAGCTCTTCTACCACGGTCTCTCCAATGCGCTGCACATCCCGTTCACACCAATAGACCCCCGGAAGATGGACAGGATGACGTGGATAGAGACGTTGATCCACAGTCACGGGCTGAAACAGCACCCCGCAGGGACAGGAGAAGTAGGGTAATGTCTCCAGACGGCCCGGGGTGCTCTCAGGGCAGGGGACAACCTGACCACACCGCGTACAGGTCAGGGAATGTGGCAGTGGCATGCCACTCAAGAAGCGCTGCACATGCGGGAGCAGTGCGAGCAACTGGTCACGGCACTTCTTGAGAGCCTCCTCTGCAAGCGTTTCCGAGGCGTTGAGCACTTGTACGGGTGCATCAGGGGCCGTGAGCGAGATGTCAACGCTGTGTTGCCGTAAAAGATGCTGCATTTGTAGGAGTAATTGCATAGACTGTCGTGAGAAATGCACAAGTCGCAGCCTAGGTAGGTTTTGTAGCATTGGAAGATTTTTCTCATCGGATATAAATTAACAAGAACTCATAATCCCTAACGCCTATGGCCGATATCGTGTGTCTACAACGTGCCGGAAACCGCCACCTGAGAGCGCTCGCCCCAGTCATGCGGTCTCAGACTGTCTGCCTATATTGGTATCGGCAGTAGCCAGCTCAAGATTGTGCTGGCTACTGCCTTAGCGTACTACGATGCATGGGAGTCGCAGGAGGAGATCGTGCGTCAGGCCACAGGAGAGGTGGCACTCGGCCCTACTCTGCACTCTCAGCGATTATGCCGGGACATGATGTGCGAGAAGAAAAGGCCGGTGTAGATTATGGAAACCGTGCGATGGATCGAGGAGCCCGTATGCCACTTCCTCCAGTGAGCCAGTTTCAATTGACGCCTGATATGCGTATCTGCCGTCTCTTAAATGGGATGTGGCAGGTCTCCGGAGCCCATGGACGCATTGACCCCCTCGCGGCGCTGCAGAATATGTTTGCGTATCTGGATGCCGGTTTCACGACGTGGGATCTCGCCGATCACTACGGCCCGGCAGAAGATTTTATTGGAGAGTTTCGGCGACAGCTCGCGGCAACACGCGGGCCAGAGGCGCTCCGCGCCATGCAGGCCTTCACCAAATGGGTGCCTCAACCAGGCCCCATGACGCGGCCCGTGGTCGAACGGAACGTCGATATTTCCCGGCGCCGTATGGGGATGGATACCCTCGACCTGTTGCAATTTCATTGGTGGGATTATGAGGATACGGCGTATCTCGATGCCTTAACCCATCTGGCACAGCTGCGTGATGACGGGAAACTGGCCCATCTCGCTCTGACGAATTTTGACACCACACATCTGCAAACGATTACGGAGCACGGCATCCGCATCGTGTCCAACCAGGTGCAGTATTCGCTCATTGATCTGCGCCCAGAAGTACGGATGGTGCCTTTTTGCCAGGATCACGACATCACTCTGCTGACCTATGGCACCCTGTGCGGCGGGCTATTATCGGATGCCTATCTGGGCCAACCCGAGCCGCGTAGCGCGGTGCTCAATACCGCGAGCCTGCGTAAATACAAACAGATGGTCGATGCCTGGGGCGGTTGGGCCTTGTTCCAGGAACTCCTCATGACCCTGCGCCGCATTGCCGATCAGTATGGGGTCAGTATCGCCAATGTGGCGGTGCGCTACGTGCTGGATCGTCCTGCGGTGGCCGGTGTCATCGTCGGGGTCCGTCTAGGGGTGGCCGACCATCATGGGGAGAACGCGTGGGTGTTTACGTTGCGCTTGACGGATGACGATCATGAGGCCATCCAGGCCGTGCTCGTGCAGTCACGGAACCTGTACGAGCACATCGGTGATTGTGGCGATGAATACCGCCGCTGAGGAGTTGCTGCGATGCGCACTGTGTTCACGGCTCTAGCTTTTGTGATCATCCTCTGGGCGGTCATTCCGGCCATCAAACGCTCTTTGTGACGGGAAGTCATGCTATGCCACACGCACTATTGACCCCGACGGACCAGCAGGATCTGGCAGCTCGTGGACAATCTGCCGAGGCGGTGCTCGCTCAGCTCGCCATGTTTCAACGGGGCATGTTGTCCACGCAACTCCAACGGCCGTGCACCGTGGGGGACGGGATTGTCGTCTTGCAGGCTCACGAGATCCCAGCGCTGGCCGCACGCTATGCCCAAGCCGTGGCGGACGGTCGCGTCACGAAGTTTGTCCCCGCCTCAGGAGCCGCCACGCGCATGTTTCACACCCTGCTCGCCGCCTATGAGCCGGCGGGCGTGACCCCGTCCACCCGCACGCCCGAGCTGCAACACTTTCTCGATCATGTGCCGCAGTTTGCTTTTCATGCCGCACTCCAGGACTGTCTGCGCGCCCAGGGCCGTGACCTGGCGACCGGCCTGGCGACCGGCCAAGACCGGGAGCTGTTAGCCGCCCTGCTGACGCCACAGGGGTTAAACTACGCCAATCTTCCCAAAGCCCTGTTACATTTTCATCGCTATAAGGATCACTGTCGCACGCCCCTGGCTGAGCATTGTGTGGAAGCGGCGACGTACGCCCAGGATCGTCGGCACATCGCTCGTCTCCATGTGACCGTCACCGCGCAGCATAGGGAGGCAGTCCAGGCCCACATTGCGTCCCTGGCACAGCAGGCGCGAGACACCGGAACCCAGTACGAGGTTACCGTGTCGATCCAACGCCCAGAGACGGACACTCTCGCCGTGACCCCCGACAATCAGCCTTTCCGAGACGAAGGCGGGCACCTGCTGTTTCGTCCGGGTGGGCACGGCGCCTTACTGCACAATCTCCAGGCGCTCCAGGCCGACATCGTGTTTCTCAAGAATGTGGATAATGTCGTCCCAGATCATCTCAAAGCTCCGACGTATGACTATAAACGAGCTCTCGGCGGCTATCTGGTCACGATCCAACAGCGGCTCTTTACCTATCTTGAACGCCTAGCGGCAGGGCAATTGCACGACGCGCTTCTCGTCGATATCGCGACGTTTGCGCAGCAGGATTTGGCGCTGCAGTTACCCATAGATCTGCCACAGCGGCCCCGCCCTGAGCAGCTCCGCGTGTTGATGGAGCGCCTTAATAGACCCATACGCGTCTGCGGCATGGTGCGGAATAACGGTGAACCAGGCGGCGGACCGTTCTGGGTGGAGCATCTGGACGGTGCGCTCTCACGCCAGATTGTCGAGACATCCCAGGTCGATGTCGCCGTACCTGAGCAGCAGGCCATCCTGGCGTCCTCCACGCATTTCAATCCGGTGGATCTGGTGTGTGGACTGCGTGACTTTCGGGGTCAACCCTTTGATCTGCAACAGTTCGTTGACCCCACGACAGGCTTTATCGCGCACAAAACCTACGCGGGGCGCCCCCTCAAAGCCCTCGAATGGCCGGGGTTATGGAACGGCGCGATGGCCGCGTGGCATACGGTGTTTGTCGAAGTACCGCTGGAAACGTTTAGCCCCGTGAAAACCGTGTTCGATCTCCTACGCCCGGAGCATCAACCGGCAGAGGGCTGAAGCAGCCCTTGCAACGCTTCAACCTGCGCCCGACTCGGGAGGGAGGGTTGCGCCCCGCGTTGGGTGCACGTGAGTCCACCCGCAGCGTTCGCAAAACGGATCGCTGCGGCGTCCGTCTGCCCTTCCGCCAGCGCCACCGCCAACGCCCCAGTAAAAGCATCGCCAGCGGCGGTCGTATCGACCACCGCGACGGGTAGCGCCGGGATATGCTGCGCCTCATCACGGGTACTGATGAAGGCTCCCTGCTCCCCAAGCGTCAGGATGACCACGCGCGGCCCGCGGGCGACCAAGGCTTGCGCCACTGCGGTGGCGTTCTCTAGGGTGACGCACGGGACACCAGCCGCCTGGGCCGCTTCGATTTCGTTGGGTGTCAGGTAGTCCACCAGTGGCCAGATGGCAGGCGGGAGGGGCTGCGCCGGAGCCGGGTTGAGCACCGTGATCGCCCCATGCTGGCGTGCCGTCTGCAACGTCCACAGCACAGTGTCCAGTGGCACTTCAAGCTGACAGACCACGACCTGAGCCCAGGCAAACGCTGCCGAGAACCGCGCGATCCAGTCGACCGTCAGGTGCATGTTTGCCCCGGAGGCGACCGCAATCTGATTGCGCCCGGCACGGTCCACGACAATGAGCCCGGTGCCGGAATTGATCCCTGGAATCGTCGCGAGACCCTCCACAGTAATACCTTCATTGGCCATGGCCTGTCGGAGTGGTGCACCGAAGGTGTCATCACCGATACAACCGATAAAGCGGACCTCGGCCCCGAGGCGCCGCGCCGCTACCGCCTGATTGGCCCCTTTCCCGCCGTGATTGATCAACAAGGTTCCCCCTGTGACCGTTTCGCCTGGGGCTGGTAAACACTCGGTCAGCGCCACGATGTCGATATTGATCGAGCCAACGACAAGAATGCGTGGTGTCGCCACAGCTACATGTCCTCCTGATTCCGTACCGCTGCATGATATGATGCGTGTCTGGCTCTGCGACCTTTTTCCTTCTATAATCATTCACAACAGTCATGAGGCCATCCCGAAACTAGAGAGAAAGGGATCACTATGTCTGACACGGCAACCTTCCTGGAGAAGGTGCGCTCCTCCCTGGAAAAACTGGTGACCCTCGACATCCAGACGGTGGTCGGGCATCTCACCCCGGAGAGTCTCCAGAGCGCCTCCCTCACGTATGCTCCCGAGAGCAAAATCCTCCTGACGCGCGTCAATTTGCTGGCAGGGGATAGCGTGACGGTGTTCCCCCCGGAGTTTTTAACCGACGAGTACACCGCCCTGCGTACCTTTCACATGGACCAGGTAAAGGACGGCCATGCCATTATTCAGGGCAATATCGCAGCGCTGGAAAAACTTCTGGCCCTGGTCCAAACGCGCCTCCAATAATGGCGTAGCGACGTCGGACGAGGCACAGCCAGCTCACACCGCTCGGGAACACCTGCGCAAGCTGACGTCAGATCTCCTACATCTGGAGATTACGACGATTGTGCAACCGAGAATTGTGAGCACGAAAATGACTAATGCGCGCTGCGCCTTGCTGGATCTGGCCAACACGTATCGTCAGGAACTCGCCCGCCAACAGATTCCCGCGCCGCCTGGCCTCAATCTGCTGGGAGGCCAAGAGGCATTTCAGCAGATTCATGCATGGGCGCAACACGGCATTGCGCTCCGCACGTCGCAGTCGCAGGAGCTGACGGCAGTGGCGCAGGCCGACATCTCGCGCTTATATGAAATGCAAGATAAAGCGCTCCATCTTGTGGGTATTTTTCGCGCCTTGCAACAGCGCCAAGCCGAATTCTGGGACAATACCTATAGCCGCGCAGAGATTGATGACACCGCACGCCCCTTCCCCCTAACGCCAGATGAAATGATGCTGATCCGTAAATTCTGGGAACTGGGCCTCGAAGAGATTGCTATGCAAACGGTTATTCAGGTGGATGGCGACGTGATCACACGCATTCAGCCCGCTGCGCTGCTGGCGTCCGCGCAGCCACTCCGTGACCTCCACAAGGAGGGCTTGCAGATTAGCGTGGCGTTCTGGCATGAGCTAGTCGGTATTGTGGAAACGCTCGTCGGTCTGATCACCAGGCGTGTGAGCCGATGATCCGCCTCATGCGGCTCCTCCATGGGCTCTCGACCCAGCATGCGTGCGTGATTAGCACGCCCTATGGGCCGGACATCGGCTTACAGACCGTGATTCAGCTCGACGGCGATGTGATCGTGCGTCTTATTCCCGCCGTGCTGCACCAACCGGCGCTCTGGCGCACGCATCACGAGCAGGTAGCACGGGTGCTGACGTCACTCCGGCGGCTGCGTCAAGGGCTCGCCTGGGGCACGACCATCGTGGCGACGCTGGGCACCGTGCCGCTGGGCGTGGTATTGTGGTGGCAGACGCAGACGCCCTGGTGGCTCTCCTCGGCTGGTGTGGCCCTGGGCACGTTCCTGGGGCACAGGCTGCTGGCCCGTCTCCTCGGTGCCTATATCCGGCACAAGTTGCAAGGCGGGCTGCGGTGACAGGGACGAGAAAAGCATGCGTACAAGCACTGCGGGGTGCGGCCTGGGAGTGCCACGCTCCAGCGCGGCTCTCAGAGCCGCGCGAGAGCCCAGCGGGCCCTGGGGGACTGGCGCAGGACTGACGACATGGACATCGAGACTGCGGGGAGTGGCTGAGAGCACGAGCCAGCGTGGCATGGAGCGCCACGAGGCACGCGAGCATGATGCGCCAGACGCTCTACTGGCAGCCCAGATCATGAGGCAACACGCTATGGTTATCACCCCATCTGGTTATGCGGTTGGCACCGACATCTTCACCCCGGCCGACATCCACGCGATGCAGACGGGCCTCACGGAGACCATCAACCGTCTGGCACGCGGCTTCCTGACGCCGTATGCCACGAGTTGCCCGGAAGCACCGTTTGCGGAACGCCTGGAACGTATCGTCCAGCAGGATCGCGCCTACGCCGTGGCGCTCATTCATGGCATCTTTGCCGATGCCCATCACGACCCGCGTATTGCCGCCTTGGCCGAGCATCCGCGGCTGATGGCGGCAGTCACGCGCATGGTTGGCCCGTGGCAGCTCACCGGACAGATCATCCGCGTACGCGTGAATATCCCGAGTTTCCCGCAGACCCGCAGCCCGTGGCATCAGGATGCCACCAATCCGCAGAGCCCGATTGTCATGGCCTGCTGGATTCCACTGGTCGATGCCACGGAGGCCAATGGCACGCTGGAAGTGTTACCCGGGGTGTATGAAGAGCCGTACCCACACCAGCAGACCGCTGACGGGAAGTTTTATCTGGCGCCGGAGGTGCTGCCAGACGTACCGCCGCGCCCGCTGCCCTGCCCGGCAGGGGATGTGCTGTTTCTCGATCGCTTTTTGCCGCATCGCACCTTGCCCAATCAGACCGCCGAGGTGCGCTGGAGCCTGGTGATGTGGCTGAAAGGGCAGCCGCTGTAGGTGGGGCGACCAGCCGGTCGCCCCTACTGGACTCTTAGGCCGTGAGGGTAAATTTTTGGAACGTATGGCAGTCCGCCGGGGCGCGGCCACGGCTGATGGCAAACGTCCAGGTGACTTCACTGACGTACACGGCGCACTTGGAGTCGACGGCCAGACCGTGCGGTGCGGCAAAACTCCCGGCGGCGGTGGCGTCCGGCGTGCCCCAGCGGGCCAGCACAGCACCGTGCTGGTCGAAGACGCTCACCCGGCCATGGCGTGCCTGGGTAATAGGACCGAGGGTGTGGGAGACATCCCCCGGATGCCACCATAGTTCAGAGACGTAGGCGCGGCCTTGCGCGTCAAAGACAATGTGGGTGGGGCGCTGGACGTCCGTCCATTCGCTGAGATATTCGCCATCCGGGCTAAAAATTTGGACGCGGTCGCTCTCCCGGTCGCAGACAAAGACACGCCCATCCGTCGCCACGGCAATACCGTGTGGCAGGTAGAACTGCCCAGGACCGCGCCCCGGTGCGCCCCACGAACGCTTAAGCTGCCCGCTGGGGGAAAACTGATGCACGCGACAGTTGCCGTAGCCATCCGACACGTACAGGTCGCCTTTCGGGCCTACGGCAATGTTCGTGGGGCGGTTAAAGGGACCGGCCCCACGCGTGACCGTCATGAGATCCTTCCCGTCATAGCCACTGTCCGACGGCGTATTCATGACGCCCATGGTCATGAGCAGCTTGCCCTCCGGCGTGAACTGCCGGACCGTGTGGTTGCCGTCATCCGTACAGAAGATCGTCCCGTTGGGGCCTACTGAGATGCCGTGGGTGCGGGCGGAAAACTCCCCTTCCCCCCACGAGCGCAGGAAATGGCCCTGCTGATCGTACACCATCACCGGGTGATCCCCACGACAGATGAGGTACACGCGGTCCTCGCCATCGACCGCCACCCCTGCCACGTCCCGATGCACGTAGCCCGTGGGCAGTTGCTCCCAGCCTTCGACCACTGCATACGTGGTACTTGCCTGTGCCATGTCGTTCCCTTCGTTGTCTCTCGGTTCCCGATATGCGAGGTGCTGCACTCCGCAGCCCGACCATTGTACGCCAAGTGCCTGCGCCTGTCCCGGCTCACACGGCGCCTACACGCCCAGCGGCGCAGCCTGTAAGCTGACCTCCGGCCGGTCGTCCCCGCACTGCCAGACTGCCACGCCACGGTGGCAGCGAGTGCGCCTGGCCCAGCGTGGGGCGCCAGCGCAGCCGGTCGCAGCGCGACGCACGCCATGGACCTGGGTGTAGAGCCTCTACCACGCTGTGGCCAAAGCTGGACGCTGCTGGCGGCTGGGGGACACGGCTTCGTAGCCATGCGCCACCTGGAAGAGCAGGTCTTCGGCAAACGGACGCCCAATCAGTTGCAGCCCAATCGGCAACCCGGCGGGCGTGAAACCACAGGGGATGGACATGGCCGGGAGGCCCGTGGCGTTACTGGGACTGGTGCAGCGCGCCGTCACCCCCGAACCTGGGCCACGTACAGGGTAGGTCTCGCCGCCGACCACGAGGTGATCCTGGTCAATACGCCAGGCCGCGACGGGGGCCGACGGCGTGACCAGGAAATCGACTTCCTGCAGCACGCGGGCGTAGTCTTCCTTGATGAGACGCTGCACTTTCAGGGCCTTGGCGTAATCCCGCCCCAACACAAATTGTCCGGCCAAGGTGCGATACAGCACGGTCGGCCCATAGTCCTGGCGTTGCGTGGTGAGATAGGGCTCGTGCACCACCAAGCCGTCGGCCATAGCGGCGATGCGCAGGGCGCCGGCGTATTGCATGCTGGGGAGCGTCACCTCGCGCAGCTCGACGCCGAGGTCTTGCAGGGCGGCAATCGCCTGCTGGACGGCGGCTTCGACCTCGGGGCTCAGGAGGTCAAAGTAGTAATTGCTCGGTATGCCCATGGTCAAGCCATGCAGATCCTGGCCCAGCCGGGCCGAGAAGTCTGGCACCGGTACCGGCACCGTGCTCGGGTCCAGCGGATCGTAGCCAGCGATGACCTGCAACATGAGGGCGCTATCCCGCACTGAACGGGTGATGGGGCCAATGTGATCACCGTTAAAGCTGGTGATCATTAGCCCGCGCTGGCTCACGCGCCCATAGGTCTGTTTCAGGCCCACCACGCCGCAGAAATTCGCCGGACCGCGTACAGAGCCGCCGAGGTCAGTGCCCAGCGAGGCAAAGGTGACGCAGGCCGCTACATTGGCCCCGCCGCCACCGCTGGAACCGCCGGGGATGTGCGCGAGGTTCCAGGGATTGTGCACCGCGCCGTAGTGCAGGTTGTTGGACGTGGAGCCAGCGGCAAACTCTTCCAAATTTTCTTTGCCGAGCATGATGGCGCCAGCGGCCTTGCAGCGGCTGACGACGTAGGCATCTTCGCTGGGCACATGGTCGCGTAACACTTTCGAGCCGACGGTGCTGCGGATACCGGCAGTGGCAATGTTGTCTTTGATGCCAATGGGAATGCCGTGCAGCGGGCCACGATAGTCGCCACGCATCAAGGCGGCTTCCTGCTCCCTGGCCTGTTGCCGCGCTTGCTCGGGCAGGAGGCTGATAAAGCTATTCAGCAGCGGCTGCAAACGCTCGGCCTGCGCCAGGGCCGCTTCAGTGAGTTCGACTGGCGAGATGGCCCTGGCTTTGATCTTGGGGGCGAGTTCGGCAATGCTCATGGTAACGAGTGACATATCGGTCATCAGGCTTCTCCCCCTTCCTGGGCGCGCAGCAGACGGCCGGAGAGCACGTCTGCGAGGTCCAGAGTACGTAGTTGTGCGGCTTCTTTGAGGTAATTGTCCAACTCAGGACGTACCAGCTCGATTTCAGCGTCAGTGAGTGGAAAGCCGTCGTAGGCCTGAATTATGGCCTGCAAGGTGGCGTTGGGAATCGACATGCTGTGGACCTCCTGCCAGGCGGGCCTGGCATGTGATGGTTACATGGTCCCCCGCTGCGGGAGACGGGCAGGGTCACATGGATACCTCGGACATCTTCTGCATGGGCACGTCTGTGTCGACACGCACCCGATACTGCGGCTGGCTACTTGTGGCCATGGTCTCCTCCTGGGCAATAGGGAGATACGGCTAAACGCTCCCATAAAAGACGGTCGCCTAGGCCACACAGCATACTACAGCGCCGAGCGTGAGGGAAGGAGCCGTGCCTCCCAGGCGCATCCTGTATGCTACACTCGCGGGCGGTGGGAGCCGGGGTAAGCTGCGAGGCATCAGGGCAGAAAGTGAGGACACACGTGCAGCGTCTTTTCTATGGCTGGTGGGTCACGGGGGCGTGTTCTCTCCTCGTAGGGGCACGGCGCGGGAGCGAAACCGCGTACGGCGTCTTGCTGGTCATGTGGGCCAGCACGTTTGGCTGGGAACGCGCCACCATTACCGGCGCGTTGTCATTGGCCATGGTCCTGGGGGGGCTACTCACCCCGCTGGCAGGCCGCATGTTGGATCGTCATGACCCGCGCTGGCCGTTCGGCATTGGCGTCGTGGCCTTGGGCGGCGCAATGCTCACCCTGACGCAGGTCCAGCACCTCTGGCAGCTGTATGCCATCATGGCAACCCTCTATGCTGTGGCGCTTGCCACCCTGGAACTCGGCATGCTATCGGCCTATCTTGCCCGCTGGTTTGTACGGCGGCGCGCCTTGGCGTTTGGGCTGTCGCAAGCGGGCCAGGGGGTGGGCATCTTTCTCCTGACTCCGCTGGCGACGTGGCTGCTGACCCAGTATGGCTGGCGCCTGGGCTATGGCCTGTTAGGCGGCGCGTTGCTGCTGGTGCTGCTGCCGGTCACGGTGCTGGTGCTGCGCCGCAGTCCCGAAAGCCTGGGGCTTACCCCGGATGGCCTTCCAGCCACGGCGCTTGGGCGCGGGGCGGCACGCCGCCCAGGAGCCACTGCGTCTGGGCCCTGGACCCTCGCCCAGGCGCGCCGCACGCGGGTGTTCTGGGCTATCCTGCTATGTTTTTACTTTTTTCCAGCGGCCAATCAAGTCTTCCATATCCATCTGGTCGCCTACCTGACGGATTGTGGCCTGAGCACACTGGCCGCAGCCTGGGGCTTGTCGATCGCCGGGCTGATGAGCGTCCTCGGGCGGTTGCTGTTTGGCGTGTTGACGGATCGCTATGGGGGCATCATCGCCACGCAAGTGAGTTTTGGCTTTTCGATTGCTGGCGTCCTCCTCGTCTTGTTGCCCAGCATCACCACCCCAGCCATGCTGTACCTCTTCGCCGTGGTCTTTGGCCTCTCGCTCGGGAGCCGTGGTGTCACCCTCGGGGCGTTCACCGCTGACGCCTTTCCGGGGCGTGAATTTGGGGCTATTTACGGCTGGATTACCTCCGGCCAACTCCTCGGTGGCGCCCTCGGGCCGTGGCTCGGCGGGCTGATCTTCGACTTCACGGGCAGTTATCGCGTCGCCTTCTATGGCTGTCTGGTGGGCTTTCTCATGTCCATGGCGCTCGTGTGGGTGGCCTCCTGGGGACGCCGGATCACCCCAGTCGTACACGCTGCGACCCGGTAGAGTTCAGCAAGCGCTGGAGAGCCCTGCACAGCCAGAGCCGTCATCCCCGCAGCGCTCGGGCTGGCGCGTTTCCTGGATGGAGAGGACGCCTTCATGCGCTCAGCCCCCCACGCGAGCCGCCTCCAAGGCACGGCGCCTCGATGCGCCCCCCAGTCACCTCCCCGTGCTGAGCCCTTTGTAGGAGCGGGCCTTGCCCGCGATCCCCCCTTGCTATCCTTCGCAGGTTCATACGTCTCAGGCAGCTCATCGCGCTGACGTTGCGCGTAGTAGCTCATGGCCAGTGTAGCGGGCCGTGTATTCCCGCTAGGCGGACGTAACAGAGCCAGCTGTGGGAGATCGTCTGGGAAGCTGCACAGCCGCTGCCAGAGTGCCCGTGCTTCTGCGGTGTCACTCGTGGTCAGGAGCGTCAGCAAGTCAAGCATCAGGCGACGTGCTTCCAGGAGCACAGGACGATTGAGGCGACACAGGGCAATCTGCATAGCCCCGAGTGGTGTCAAAGCGTGTACTGCGCCATCGCTTTGGACCTCAAGGTGCGCCCCAAAAGCCTCGCGACAGGGATCGAGCACTGGCGCGGCGTGCTGTTTGAGGGCATTGCGCTGGCAGCAGGCATACACCAGGTTTTCGTAGTCATAGAGTCCGGCTGGATGCGTGGTGCGTGGCACGAGATGATCGACGCTAAAGGCCTGTGCCCCATCGGCACACCAACGCTCACGCCACAGGCAGTAGATGCAACGAAAAGTAAACTCATCACGCAACCACGGTTTGTAGGCTTCAACCGTCTGGTAGCCGCGTGGTCCGTGCCGACGGGTATGGGGGACGTGTGGATAGGCAAATGCCACGGATCCCCCCTCAGCGCGGTGCTGGATCAACGAGGCGTTGCACCTGCTGATGCAGCTGCGTGACGTGATCAAGCATGCGTTGATCGAGGCGAGCGAGGTGTTGGTCGGCTTGCTCCTGCAGCTGGGCTAATTCGCTGGCTTCCTCATGGCTTAGTGTCGCCGCATATTGCTGCTGTATGAGCGCAATACGGCGCTGATTCAGGGCCTGCCAGGTCGTATCATTAGCGTAGACAGGGCCGGGCTGGGCGAGCAGCAGGCGCAGTTCGGTGGCGTCGTCGTAATCCAGGCGCGGGTCGTTGGCCAGGGCCGGGTCGCGGGCCCCGGCGAGCACGGCCTGCAAGGCGGCGAGGACGGGTGGGACATAGTCCGGCAGGTCGGGGCGCTGGGCGAGCTCAGCCAGTTGCGTGGCAGCGTCAGCAGTCTGGGCCGGGCTGCGGGCCTGGGCCACCAGGGTGTACAGCTTGGCCAGGGGGCTGTGGCTCGCGCCACCGGCGCGACGGTAGGCCAGGTAGGCGTCCACGGCCTGCTGGCGGGCGGCCGTGGCGGCGGCGGTGGCGCCCACGGCGCGTTCCAGGTCGCTGAGGATGGCGAAGGTCTTCCACGGTTCGGCGGCGTGCCCAAAGGGTGCTTTACAGGCGATGGCGCGCTGCAGTTCGCGGCGCGCCGCGTCGTAGCGGTGCAGGGCGATGAGGCTGTCGGCGGCGTTGCTGCGGGCGCGGCCTTCGGCGGCCAGATCGTGCAGCGTGGTGGAGATCTCGGCAGCCTGGAGGAGGAAACGCACCGCATCTTCCAGGCGGCCCAGGGCATGGTAGAGAAGCCCGAGCTGGCCGAGAGTGCTGGCCTGGCCGGCGGTGTTGCTGAGCTGCACCTCGATCCGTAATGACTCCTTATAGGCCTGCTCCGCTGCCTCGTACTGCCTGGCTGCCTGGTGCACCCGGCCAATCTGGTGCCAGGCAACGGCAACAGACGCGGGCTCGTTGAGCTGCGCGAAGGTCTCACGGGCTTCAGTCCAGGCCGCCAGGGCCGCCTGGTAGTCACCTTGCAACAGGCGGACGGTGCCGAGCTGGCCTTTGCCGGTGGCGACCTGCCTGGCATTGTGCTGCTGCTCGGCCAGCGCGATGGCGCTCTCGTACGCCGTGGCGGCCGGCTCCAGGCGACCGAGAGCACCTAGACAGTCGCCGGATTCGCTCAGACAGACCGACGCCATACGCGCGGCCTGGGTACCGCCAGCCTCAGCCAGGGCGGTGAAAGCGCTGCGCGCCTCAGTCAGCACGGGCAGGGCGGCTTCGGCGTCACCGCTCATCTTGAGCACACGGCCAAGCCCGAAATACGCCCTCGCCAGGTCATACGCGGTGCCAGGATAGGCATCAGGTCCAGCGCTCTGGGTCTGCTGCAATAGCGTGCGTGCTGCGGCGACCGCTTCGACCAGACGACCGGCGTTCTGCAGCCGCTCGATAGCAGCGAGTTCGGCTTCAAAGCGCGTGTGGCTCCACGTCCCCAGGTGCTCAGCCGCCTGGGCCCGCAGACGGGCCACCGTGGCCAGGGCCAGCGGGCGTCCGAGGTGTTGCAACAGGCCCTCCAGGCGGGTTGCCATGGCCACCACTGCCTCCCAGGTCGGGGCCGCGGTGGCCTGGGGTGTGTCGGCCGCGGCGGTCTCCGGTCCCGCTTGTGCCGCCTCCACCTGCCAGGCCAGGGCCGCCAGCAGGTTGGGCAGCTCCAGCAGGGTCAGACGCGCCGCGAGCTGTGGGTCTTTGAACTGCTGATCGTACAAAAAATCCACCAACTGCCGCATGGCCTCGGCCCAGGCCGCCCGGGCCGTGCGGCGCGGCGCCTCGGGCAGGGCGCCCCACAGGGCCGCAGCTAGGGCCGGGTTCAGGCGCAGGTAGGTCATGTTCGGCCCCACCGGCAGCAGCGTGCCCAGGCCGACGGCTTCGAGCTGGCGGCCCAGGGTGATCTCTTCGTCCTGCTGGTAGTCCAACCCCAGCACCTGGGCAATCACTGCGAGATTCCCGCCAGCGTGGAACGCCCCCAGTGGCCCGAGTTTGGCGCGCACCTCCACGGGCAAACGGCGCAGCGACAGCTCCACGCTGGCCAGCAGCGAGCGCTGGCGGTCGTTGGGGTAGCGGCGTTGCAACGTCGCCATCAGCTCGTGCAGCCGCCGCGTCGCCTCGCGCACCCCGGCGCGGCCCACTTCGCGGGCCAGTAGCACCAGGCTGCGGGCGTGGCAGCCCACGGCGTCCACCAGATCAGCAATGGCCTGCTCGTTCTCCTCGGCCTGGCCATGGCGCGACCCCAGCTCCGGCTGCTCGGCCAGTACCTGGGCCACCAGGGTGATGGCATCGGCGCGGTCCAACCGATCCAGCGCGATATGCTGGCGTGGAAACGGCTGCGGCAGGGCCTCGCGGCTGGTGAACAGCAGGCGCGTCTCACCCAGGGCATTGAGGCGCTGCGCCAGGGCCAGGATGTTGGCCAGCACCTCAGGCTCAAACGCCGCCGCATCGGCGGAGCCGACGGCCAGGGCCGCGTCAGTCGGCGGCGGCAGCACCGACTCCATGTTATCGAACACCAGCAGCACGGCCTCGTGGCGCAACACGCGCGCCAGCAGTTGCTCGCCAATGGCCGAATCGCTGCCGCCCTGGGCCACGTAATCCGGCAGCAGTTGCTCGCCGAGGCGAAAACGCACCGCCTCCACATCGCGCTGCTCCTCCAGACTGACAAAGGCCGTGCGCTGAAAGCGGCGGCTGTGCACCAGCCAGCGCGCCAGCTCCACGGCCAGGGCGGTTTTGCCCTCACCGCCCTCGCCGCGCAGCACCACATAGCGCGCCGGGCTTGACGCGGCGCTGCCTCCAGGCTGGGGATGGGTCGGGGCGCACAACAGGCGCTCGGCGGCGAGTAATTCGCGGCTGCGACCGACAAAGCGGTGCTCTAGCGTTGGCAAATCGCCTAGGGCCGCCTGTTGTTGCTGCGCCAGCACCTCGCGCAGACGGGCATCCGGCACGGCGCTGAGCAACACCGGGTCAGCCTCTTCCTGCAACAGCACCGGCACAAACCAGTCCTGCAAACGCAGCTCGTGCTGCAGCACTGTGCCGCGCGCCGGGTCCTGATGCAGGTCGCGCTGTCCGGCCAGCATGGCCTCGCCAATGCGGGCGCCGCGCAGCAGCTCGTGATAAAAGCGCGCCACAAAGCGCCGCGCCGTTTCCACCAGCACGCTGTGGCTCATGGCCACCACCGAGGCCACGCCCTGGTGCAGCAGACGCGCCGCTACCGAGGCGGTGGGCGTTTCCTCAGCGTGCGCTGTCTGGCAGGCCTCTAAAAACACCAGCGGCACGCGATGCTGGCGTAGCACACTGGCCAGTTCGTCGGCGTGTACCAACTGTGAGCGCCGTTGTGTGAGCTGGCCGACATCCGCCGGATCCTCAAAGCACAGCGCCCCCAGGCCGAGCTGCCGGTCGTAGATGCCGTGGCCGTCAAAGTGCACCACGTGGTAGGGGGCGCGCTGGTCGTGGGCGCGCTGTAAGGCTTCCTGCATGGCGCCAAAGGTCGGGGGGTTGAGCAGCGTGTAGCTGGCGAGTTCGCCCAGGGCGTTGAGGGCCTCGACCACCGGCTGGGCACTGACGCGGTGATCCAGATAGGCGGCGCGGGCGTCCTCGGGTCGCGGGCTGATGAGCAGCACGCGCAGCGGCGGGTCAGTGGCCAGCGGCGGCCAGTCGCGCTGCCCCGGCAACTGCCGCCGCACGCGCACCCCACGGGCGCCCTGAAATAAAAAAACCCTCGCCATCGTGCAACAGCTCCCACGGCAGGGCCAGCCATTGCGTTGCCGCCTGGCGTGCCTGGCGCTGTGTGGCCTCGTCAGCGCCTGCCAGATCAGGCTCGTGCAGCAGGATGGACAGCCGTGGTTGGCGGCGTGCGTGTGGCCCAGCGTCGTGACGCCAAGCGTGCAATACCTCGGCAGCCTGGGGCGAGGTTTTTAATAAGGCATACAAGTCCTGACCCCAACGCGGCAGGGCGCTTTCCACCTCCTGAGCGCGGCGCTGAAACGGCTGGCTCGGCCACATGACGTAGCGCTCCAGATACCAGGACAGCTCGCCGGCCTCAAGCGGCCCGAGCGGGGCGGTGACGTGATACGGCGCCCCAGGTGGCACCGGGACAGTGGGGGCGAGCAGCGGGCGGAGGGTCAGCCAACGGCGCCACCTGGGGATGGGCGGCGCGGTGGGGAGCGTGTGCAGCGGCAGATAGCGCAGCTCGGCCAGCGCTGTAGCGCGGTACGTGCCCTCGTGTTCGACCATAGTTGGCTGGCTGAGGCACAGGGTCAGCTCGGCCAGTGGGGCGCTCTCCAGCACGGTCGGTCGTCTGGGATCATCCGGCTGCGCCAGTCCCAGGGCCGCCAGCAGTGCGGGCACGGCCTCGGCCACAGCGTTCGGGCCGGTGCTCAGCGGCACGCAGGTGAGCGGCTCACCGCACAGCTCCTTTAACGCCTCGTTGCTGACGTCAGCATAGCGCACCGGAATGACCTTGTAGCCCACCCCGCGCTGCCGCTTCACCGCCTGGGCGATGCGCACTTCCTCCCGCACCCAGGGGCGCGTCAGGGCCTGCTGGCTCACCAGCACCACGCCATGCTGCGCCGCCTGAATGGCCTCCCGGATGCGCTGTGGAAAAGGCTCCCCGCCACGGAGGCGCTGTGAATCGGCCCAGACCGAGACCTCGTACGGCGCCAGGGCTGCGCGCAGCCCTGGCGCCGTCTCGTCGTCGTGGGTCGCATGCGATAGGAAGATCGTTAGGGGCATAGCGTCTCCTCATGCACACCGCTCTGACTGCTCAGGCCTAGTCTGTGCTTATGACAGTGTAACCGCTGGCGGCATGACGGGCAATGTCTGCGGCCTGGCGCCATCATGGCGCCTCTTGCGGAGTCCCCGAGGCCGCACACATCCCCCAGGGCCTGGAGGCAGGCGGGCAGGCCTCCGGCCGCGTGCGTCTGGCGCCCTCGACCAGAGTGCGGTATGCTCAGGGCAGGATCGGCAGGCAAGGGATGGACTGAGACGGCGCGGCAGAGGAGAGACCATGACGCAGGAGCCTGGGGGTCTGTATAGCGCGGCGCAGCTTGCCGCCCTGTTCCAGGCTGAGCCTGCGGAGGTGGTTGAGGCACGCTTTGTGGCTGATCTGGCCCAGGTCTTGCGCCACGCCCACCCCACGCAGGTGCCGCTATCCATGGTGCGCTGCCTGGCCCAAGCGGTGCTCACCTCCGTAGACCCAGCACGGGCCATGCAGCACTGGCTGCGCTACTTGGACACCATCACCGACCATGGGGCCTTCTGGCGCCTGGTCGGCGGTGCGGTCGAGGCTTTTAGCGCTATCCTGCGCCTGTTTGCCAGCTCCCAGTTCCTCAGCAGTCTCCTCTGGCGGCGTCCGCCGCTCCTGGACTGGCTGCTGGCTGGCGCTCTGGAAGGACCGTCGCCAACGCCGCGAGCGTTGCAGGACGAGTTGGCGCAGCATCTGGCCACTGTGACGGACGACAGCCATGCTGGGGCGGTCATCCGTGCTTTCACCCAGCAGCACTTGCTGCGGATCGGGGCGCGTGATCTCAGTGGTCTGGCAGACGTGGCGCTGACCACGGCGGATCTCTCCGCCGTGGCCGATAGCGTCTTACAGGCGGCCCTCGACGTCTGCCACCGCTGGCTCATGGCCCGGCACGGGGCCCCGACGTATCACGATGCTGACGGCGTGCTACGGCCCTGTGGCTTCTGCGTCATTGGCATGGGCAAACTGGGGGGGTATGAACTCAATTTCTCTTCCGATATTGACCTGATGTATGTGTACACCTCCTACGAAGGCCACACCAGCGGCCGCACGCCCGAGGGCCAGCCCGTGGAGCCCATTTCTAATCACGAGTATTGTGTCACCCTGGCGCGACGGCTGACCACGCTCATCGGTGGTCAGGGGCCAGAGGGGCACGCCTTTCGGGTGGATTTGCGCCTCCGACCGGAAGGCACGCAAGGGCAGTTGGCCCTGTCGCTGCCTTCCTACGAGGCCTACTACGCCCGCCTGGCGCAGCCCTGGGAACGCATGGCGCTGATCAAAGCCCGCACCGTGGCGGGCGACCGCGACCTAGGGGAGGCGTTTGCCATGCTGGTGCGTCCCTTTGTGTATCAACGCCATCTCGATGCCGAGGGCTTGCGGCACATCCGCGCCATGAAACACCAGATCGACGTGCAACTGGCCGATCGGGCGCAATCACGCACGCATGTCAAACTCGGGCTGGGCGGCATTCGTGAAATTGAATTTCTCATCCAATTACCACAACTGTTGTACGGTGGACGCCAGGCGGCCCTGCAGGAGCCGCACTCGTTACGGGCGCTTCCTAAACTCCGTGAGGCGGGCCTCTTGTCGGCAGAGGTCGAGGGAACCTTGCGGGACACCTACTGTTACTTGCGGCGTCTGGAACACTATCTGCAGATGGAACAGGGTGCGCAAACGCATACCTTGCCACGCCAGGCAGCCCAACAAATCCGGGTGGCACGCCATTGTGGCCATCGCACCTGGGAGGCTTTTTATCAGGAATATCTGGAGCGCACGGCCACGGTCCATCGCATCTTCCTGGCACTCTTCCAGGAGGACGAGACCACCCACGCCTGAACGCGACTATCGTCAGCACGCTGGGAGAGGGGACGTATGCCACCAACCGCTAGCCTCCGTCACGAGGTCGGACAGCAATGTCCTGACCTCCTACCCCAGGTGCTCGACGAGATCTTTGGCCAGCTCGATGCGGCGTATTTTGGCTGTTTCACGGCGGCGCAGATTGCCGTGCATATGCGCCTGCTGGCGGCTGTGGAGCCAGCGCATCCCGTGCAGGTGCAGATCTTGCCAGGTGAGGGACGTCGGGTCACAGTGCTGGTGGCGGCGTATGATCTCTTTGGCGTGTTTTCCATCATTACCGGCCTGCTCGCCGCTTATGGCCTGAATATCATCGACGGGCAGGTGTTTAGCTCACCCCGTGGCGCCACGGACCGCGTCGAGGCCACCAATGGGCGCATTATGGACGTCTTTACGGTAGAGGCCATACCCGGACAAGCATTTGGCCCGGCGGCCCAGGCCGCCTTTAGCGCCCAATTGCACGCACTGATCTCCCTGCTACGTCAGGGGCAATGGCCCAAGGCGCGCACCAGCCTGCACTATCAGATTATTGATACCATGCGGACCGCCTCCCAGGCCTGGGTGGCACATATGTTCCCGGTAGAGATTACGTTTGACAACACGACCGCGGCAGACTGGACGCTCATCAACATCCACGCCGACGATACGCCCGCCTTTCTGTACAGTCTCTCCAACGCCCTGGCCATGCGCGATCTGTCTATCTACCGTGTCCACATCTCCAGCACCCTGGGCAAAGTGCACGACCAACTCTTTGTCGGGCGGCGCCACGGGGGCAAAATTACCGCCGCGGCCAGCCTGCGTGAACTGCACTTTATGGTGTTGCTCATCAAACAATTTACGCACTTTTTAACCATGGCGCCGGACCCCGTGATGGCGCTGCAACACTTCGAACGCCTGGTGGATCGCCTGGCCAGTGATGTCGCAGGCGGCGCGGAGGTGCCATGGCTGTGGGACGAGCACACGCTGACCGTGCTGGCCACCGTGCTCGGGAGTAGCCAGTTTCTCTGGGAGGACTTCCTGCGCTTACACTACGAGACCTTACTGCCGGTGCTGCAAGACCTGCGGACCGCCGAGCAGCGTCTCAGCCAGGACGACTTACTGGCACGCCTCCAGCAGGCACTGCACGGCGCCACAACACCCGCAGTGCGCAAACAGGCCTTGAATGCGCTGAAGGACCGCGAGCTGTTTCGTATTAATATGCGCCATCTCCTGCATCAGGAACTGCCCTTTGGCGTGTTTTCCGACGAACTGGCAGACCTCGCGGACGTACTGCTCATGGGCTCCTTGACCCTGGCCCAGGAGGTGCTCCAGGCGCGCTACGGCGACCCCGTGCTGAGCGATGGACACCCCTGTACGTTCGCGCTGTGTGGCCTTGGCAAGCTGGGTGGCCGCGAACTCGGCTACGCCTCCGACCTCGAACTGCTCTGTGTGTATAGTGGCCAGGGCCAGACCACCGGCCCGAGTCAGATTGCCCTGAGCCAATACGCCGAACTCCTGGTGCAGCAGCTGTTGGAGGGGTTGGTGACGCGCCGCGCTGGGACGTTTGCCATGGACTGGCGTTTACGACCGTTTGGCTCCAAAGGACCACTGGCCAGCAGTCTGGCGGCTTTTCAGGAGTACTATAGCGCGTCTGGACAGGCGGTCGCGTTTGAACGCCAAGCCCTGATCAAGCTGCGCTGGGTAGCCGGCGATCCGGCCCTCGGCGCCACGGTGACGGCGTGGCGCGATGCTTTTGTCTATAGCCCAGAGCCGTTTGATCTGGTGGCGGCCCGGCAACTACGTCAGCGGCAACTGCGGGAACTGGTGGCTCATGGGACGGTCGATGTCAAATATAGCCGCGGTGGGCTGGTGGATATTGAATACACCGTGCAGTATCTGCAACTGCGTTACGGCGCGCTGTACCCCAGTCTGCGCACGCCGCAGACGCTCGCCGCCTTAGAGGCGCTGCGCCACGCGGGTCTGGTACCGGCTGCACACGCCACGGCCTTGCGTGACGCCTATGTGTTGCTGCGGCGTGTCATTGATGCGCTGCGTCTTGCCAGCGGGCAGGCGCATGACGTGGTCCTGCCGGCGCGTGACACCGACGCCTTTGTCTTTTTAGCACGCCGCCTGGGCTACTGGGAGGCGCCCGGCACGCCCGCGCAACTGGCAGAGCTGCTGACCCACCACATGCGGCAGGTCGCGCAGATCGCTGACGGGCTGGACGTGGGCTGAGGAGGGGTGCCGAATGCCCACACCGCACGACACGTCCTGAGATGCGTGCTGGCGCGACTCCTGCTACAATGACACTGCACGTGCTTGTACTAGCGCCAGGACAGCGCGTGCTCCCTCTGCGCGTGGGAGAGCGCCCACGCGAGCCACCCCAGGGTATGCGCTGAGACCGTAACAGACCTTAACTCGCTCCCCAATGGAGAGGGCGCTGGGAGGACCGAGGACTATGCTACGCACATCTCTCACAGATATCTTGCTTGGCAGCGCCACGTTGACCCCGGAACAGGTGCAGCGCGCCACAGAACTCAGTGTCCAGAAGGGCGTACGCCTCGAAGAGGTGCTCGTACAGCAGCACTTCGTCAGCGAGGACGATCTGTTGCAAGCGCAAGGGCGGCAACTGGGCATGCCCTATCAGAAAGAGCTCCCGGAAAGTGAGTTCGACGTCGCCCTGATGATGCAGATCCCTCTGACCTTTGCCCGCCAACACAAGCTGGTGCCCATCTGCAAGCACGATGGGGTCGTGCTGGTGGCCATGTGCCAGGCGCTGGAACTGCAAGCCCTGGATGACGTGAGCCTGCTCCTCAAAATGCCCGTCGAGCCGGTCTTGAGCCCCGAGCGGGAAATCCTCGGGGCGCTGAATCGCCTGTACGATACGGGCTCGCAGAGCGCCGCGAAAGTCATCCAAGACCTCGATGCCCAGACCCTGGGACGCCTGGCGCACGATTTAGAAGGCCCGCAGGACATTCTCGATCACGACGCCGAGGCGCCGATCATCCAACTGGTCAATCTCATTCTCTCGCAGGCAGCGCGCGACCGCGCCAGTGACATCCACATTGAGCCCTTCGAGCGCTCGCTGACCGTGCGCTACCGTATCGACGGCGTGCTCCATGAAGTGCTCAGTCCTCCCAAAGCGCTGCAGCCGCGGATTATCTCGCGTCTGAAAGTCATGGCGGATCTCAACATTGCCGAAACGCGCTTGCCACAAGATGGCCGCATTGCCATTCGGGTGCGCAACCGCGAAATTGACATTCGCGTCTCGGTCGTGCCCACCGCCTTTGGGGAACGCCTCGTCCTGCGCTTACTCGATAAGTCCGGCGGCATGCTCAGTCTGCAAGACATTGGCTTTTCGCCGGAGTTGTTCCCTGTGTACACGCGTCTCACGCATCGTTCCCATGGCATTATTCTGGTCACCGGCCCGACCGGCAGCGGCAAAACGACCACCCTGTACGCCACCTTGCAGCGCCTGAACTCCACCGAACTCAACATCATTACGGTCGAGGATCCCATCGAATACCAGCTCAGTGGGATCGGGCAAATCCAGGTGAATCCCCGCATTGATCTGACCTTTGCCAATGGGCTGCGTTCCATCCTGCGTCAGGATCCAGACATTATCATGGTCGGAGAAATCCGCGACCGCGAAACCGCGGAAATTGCCATCCAGGCCTCACTCACCGGACATCTCGTGTTCAGTACCTTACACACCAACGATGCCGCCAGTGCCGTGACGCGTTTGATCGATATGGGTATTGAGCCCTTTCTCATTTCCTCCTCCGTGCTCGCTATGCTGGCGCAGCGCCTGGTCCGTCTCGTGTGCCAGCACTGCGGCGAAGCTTTTACGCCGGAGGCTGAGACGCTGCGCGAGCTGGGCTTGACGGCCGCGGACCTGGCCGCTAGCGGTGGTCAATTTATGCGCGGACGCGGCTGTGAGGCGTGTCGCCAGACCGGCTACCGTGGCCGGACGGGTATCTATGAAATGCTCGTGCTAGATGACCCCGTGCGCAGTCTCATCATGCAACGCGCCAATTCCGGCATGATCAAGAGTGCCGCCATGCAACGGGGCATGACGCCCCTGCTCTATAACGGGGCACGCAGGGTGTTGGCGGGACTGACCACCGCGGAAGAAGTGTTGCGCGTCACCCAGGAAGGTGACTAGCCATGCCCGTCTACACGTACAGTGCTCTCAACGCCCGGGGCAAAGAAACCAAGGGCGTGGTGAATGCCGACAGCGCCCGGGCCGCGCGCCTCAAATTGCGCCAGTCCGGCTTATTTACCAAAGTGTTGGAAGAGACGGAAGACACCGAGGCCCCCGACCGCAATCGGCGCGTGGATCTGCTGCAAACCCTGCGGCGCGTCCGTCCGCAGGATGTGACGGTCATGACACGCCAACTCGCCACCCTGCTCTCCGCCAATCTCACCGTGGTGGATGCCCTCACCGCGCTCGTCGAGCAGTCGGAAAGCCGCGCCTTACAACGCACCCTCATCCAGGTGCGCGAAAGCGTCCTAGAGGGGACGAGTCTCGGGGCCGCGCTGGCGCAGCATCGCCGCGTGTTTGCCCCGCTCTTCGTGAACATGGTGCGGGCGGGGGAAGCCAGCGGGGCCTTGCCGTTGGTGATGATGCGTCTGGCGGATTTTAGCGAACGCCAGCTCAATACGCGCAAGAAAATCACCGCCAAGATGTATTACCCCATGTTCATGATCGCGGTCGGTGGCCTCATTTTGTTCGCGCTCCTCACCTATGTTGTCCCAACCGTGACCACGCTGTTCACCAATATGCGCCGGACGTTGCCCTGGCCAACGGTCGTCCTCATCAGTGTCAGCAATTTTCTCCAAGCCTATTGGTGGCTCTTAGCACTGGGGATGCTGGGTATCCTCCTGGCCTTGCGGCAGTATGGCCGGACCACGCGTGGTCAACGGCGCTTTGATACCTGGAAGATTCGTGCCCCCATGGTCGGCAAACTGACGCTCAAGGTTGCCATGTCACGTTTTACCCGCACACTGGGAATTTTGCTACACAGCGGTATTCCCCTGCTTGATGCGCTCGACATTGCCCGCGCCGTGGTCAACAACTCGGTGCTGGCCGCGGCCATCAACGTGGCGCGGGATGCCATCCGCGAAGGGGCCGACATTGCCAGCCCGCTGAAAGCCAGCGGCTGTTTCCCCCCCCTGGTGTCGCATATGATTTCTATCGGTGAAAAAAGCGGCCAGCTGGAAGACATGCTCTTACGGGTGTCGGAATCCTACGATAACGAAGTCGAAACCAGCATCGAAGGCCTCACGTCACTGGTCGAGCCAATCATCATCGTGGTCATGGCTTTGGTAGTTTTTGGTATCATGCTGGCGGTATTACTGCCCATTTTCGAACTGAATACGATGGTACGCTGAAGGGACGGTGGTATGCCGAAACAGATCCTTGGTCTCGCGTTGGAGGCCACGAGCCTCACACTCGTACGGCTGTCTGGCAGCCTCAAGTCGTATGAAGTCACGCTCGCCACGCACCACGCTTTACCCCAACATGACGATCCCCAGGAGCAAGTTACCCTGCAACAGGAGGCCGTCCACGCGATCCTTGCGCCGTTGCAGGCGCACGGGGACACGGTGCTGGTGGCCTTGCCGGCGTCGCACGCGGTGCTGCGCAATCTGGTGTTCCCCTTTAAGGAGCCACGGCGGATCTACCAGGTTCTGGCGAACTCGCTCGACGAGCACATGCCGTTTGACCCCGAAGATGTGGTGGTCGATTTTCAGGCCCTGCCGTCTGTGAAGGCGACAGACACACGGGTACTGGTCGCTGGGATGCCCGAGGCGGTGATCGCCTCTGCCCTGGCGCTGTGCCAAGGCGAGGGTCTCGAGCCCACCGTGCTCGATCTCGACGTGTGTGGCCTGGCGAATGCCGTCCTCCTGGGCGGCCCACCACTCCCCACGCGCACGGTGTTGATTGATGTGCATCATGAGCGCGTCTTATTGACGCTGTTGGACCACGGCACACCAGTCTTTGCCCGCAGCCTGGCGTATGGGCTGGATCCCGAGGCCGAGGATATCGCGGGGTATGTTGGGCGCCTGAGTAAACACCTGCAACAAACGTTCTATGCCTGTGACAATGTATTGGGGCACTCGTATGAGCCCGAGCTCTTGGTGGTCTCCGGCGGGTATGGCGTCCAGGCCATGCAGGTGGCTTACGCACTGCAAGAGGCGCTGGAGATTCCCGCGAATGTGTGGCGTGTCGCGGCGCCCGCCTTGAAGGTTGGCTCAGGGCGTGGCGCCGTCCCCGAGTTAGGACGCTACGCCGTGGCGTTTGGGATGGCACTGCGTGGCTTGCAACGGCGAGCTTTTGGGATGAATTTCCGCCGCGAACGCTTTGCCCTGTACAAAGACCGGCAGGAGCTGCGTGGGCCGTTCATTGTGCTGTGGTGCATCCTGGCTGTGGCGCTTGGGCTGGGCATCACCACGCTCTCTCTCTCCACGCACTACAAAGCGCAACGCTATGCCCGCTTGCAGGAGGACATCAGCCAGGCCTTTCGCGACACGTTGCCTGGAACGCGCCTGGTGCAGCCCACCGTGCAACTCCGCGAAAAACTCCGGGAACTGGAGGAACGCCTCAAAGCCTTTGGTGGCATGTCGGGCGCCCAATTGTCGGGCTTGCAGATCTTACACGAAATCAGTGTCCGTACACCGCCGGCATTGACCCTCAATGTGGATACCATCGCCATTACGACGGGGACAACGGATTTTGGCGGAAGTACCGATTCGTACGATGATGTGGTCAAACTGAAAAATGCTCTGGAAGCCTCGCCGTTTTTCCCAGTAGTGAAGATTACCAATACCAAAACGGACGTCGGCGATAAGATTTCCTTCAAGATGACCATTAATACGTCGAAAACCCCAGGAGGCAGCTCATGAACTTTTGGCGTACTATGCAACTCCGCGAGCGCATCCTCGTCATCGGGGGTGGAGTGGCTGTGGTGCTCTTTCTCCTTTTTACGCTGGCCCTTGATCCGCTCCTCAAACACTCTGCAGACCTCGATCGCCAGATTGTCGCGACGCGACGGCAGCTCACCGAGTTTCGCACCATACAACAAGACTATCTGCGCCAAAAGGGCGTGGTGGATAGCATCAACGCCCAGCTCAAGAAACAGCAGAATTTCGCCATCTTTTCCCGGCTGGAAGAACTGGCGGGTCAGACGGGTATTCGCAGCAAGATCCTGCACATGAAACCGACCGTGAGTACCCCGAGTGAGGTGTACAACGAGGAGTCGGTGGAAGTGAAAATGGAAGGGGTCACGCTGGAACAGCTCGTGAGCTATCTCCACCAGGTAGAGAGTTCACCACAGCTGCTCAAAATCAAACGGCTCGAAATTCGACCGCGTTTCGACAATCGCCAGATTCTGGCCGCAACGTTTCGCGTGTCGTCCTTTACCCTGAAAGAGGGCATCAGCTAACTATGCGCATCGAAATCATCTGCACAGGCGACGAAGTGCTCACGGGCAAAATCGTCAACACCAATTTTAGTTACATGAGTCAAAAGCTCGAAGACGTCGGACTGGCGGTGCAATGGGAGACGACCGTCGGTGACGACCGCGTCGAACTGTTGCGGGCCTTTCAGCTGGCTGGACAGCGCGCCGATGCGGTGATTGTCAACGGCGGCCTCGGTCCCACCGTGGATGACTTATCGCAGGAAGTGGCTGCCCAGGCTGCCGGCGTCGAGCTGGTCTTGCATGAGGCATGGCTGGCGCGCATGGAAGAGATGTTTCAGCGCCGCAGTCGGATCATGCCGCCGAATAATCGCAAACAGGCCATGCTCCCAGCCAGCGCCGAGATGATCGACAACCCGGTGGGAACGGCCTGCGGTTTTGCTATCGATATTGGTCAAGCCCGGTTTTTCTTCACGCCTGGCGTGCCGCGGGAGTTACGGCGCATGCTCGAAGAGCAAATTATCCCGCGCTTGCTGGCGCGGAGTGGCCCGCAAACCGCTATCTATCTCAAGCGCTTTCATTCCTACGGCCTGGGGGAGTCACATGTCGATTCCCTGCTCAAAGGCGTCGAAGATCTCGTCCCAGATGGCAGCGTCAAACTGGGCTTTCGGGCGCATTATCCACAGCTCGAAACCAAGCTAACGGTCCGTGGAACGGATATGAGCGATGTGCGGGCCAAGCTCGCACCCGTGGAGCAGGCGGTGCGCCAGCGTATGGGCAATTTTATCCTGGCCGAAGATGAGGCCACCCTGGAAGGCACCATCCTCACGCATTTGACCGCCTTACATGCCTCCCTCACCATCGTTGAAACGTTTACGAGCGGTCAGATTGCCGCCCGCATCGCCCCGCTGCCTGGCGCGGAAGCGGTGTTTCGACGTGGGATCATTGCGCGCCAAGTCGCCGACATTACGGCCGCGGTCGGTCTGGATCCGGCGTCCACGCCTGGGGAGATCACCACCGACTTGGCGGAAGTCGTCGCCCGCACCGCGCGCGCGCAGACGCACGCGACGCATGCCCTGGCGGTGCTGGTGGAGCTTGATGACGGTGCAGACCGCATGGACTTTGGCGGCACGATCTGTCTGGCGATTGCCACCGAGCAGCAGGTGGTGGTGCGCCGTAGCCGTATTGTCGGCGGGCGGGAATGGGTGCGCTTGGGCGCTGTGGAAATGGGGCTGGATTGCTTGCGGCGCTATCTCCAGGGCCTGCCGGTGCAGGAACGTATCAATTTTGAGAAGATCGACGAGAAGGCCTAGTGCATATCCAATGAGCCTTGGAGGTTTTCCTGGGAGCGCGGGCGTCTCGCCCGCCTTTGGAGCGGGTAAGATGCCTGCGCTCCCAGGGACAGCCAAAGCCGCATACCTTCCTTGCGCGTGCACTAGGGGACAGGGACACCCAGCACGCCAGGTCACGATGGTGTGCCGGCAGGAGGGCGCTGTGCAACGTCCCATTATCGGTTATCATCTTGACGCCGAGCAGCATTGGGTGGCGGACCTCGAGTGCGGCCATGCCCAGCACGTACGGCATGACCCGCCATGGGTCAATCGTCCCTGGGTGCTGGAGCCGGCAGGACGGCGGGCTCATCTTGGCCTACTCCTGCACTGCAAGCTCTGTGACACTCCACCCGCGGAGGGCGCGGCGTGCGTCAGCACGGGACACATCAACCAACTTGCCCACGGAAGGTGAGACAGCATGCTTAGAGAACACACGGGATCCGCCCACGGCCCCCAGGCGGCGGTCCTTGAAAACGTCCTACAGCAGTATGCCGCTGACCCAACAGCGAGCTGGGGCCTCGGCACCTTTGGCGCTGTTGCCGAGTTCCATCGCACCGCGGAGGAACCCGTCCATATTGATACCAGGGATGGGATTCTCCAAGTGGTCACACAGCGTGGCGCCCTCCGTCTCAAGGCAACCGAGGAACTCCGTGCCTTCGCCTATGAACTCCCAGGTGGAGCGGCGGGCAGCTGGCACCACGCCGTGGCGCTGTGTCTCCCCGTCGCGCAGACGCCCATGCACCGCCGCGAGACCCTCACCGAGTGTGGCCCGGATCAGGACGCCCTGCGGGCTGAGGATCGCACCGCGGTGTTGTTCGATATGGGCTTTGGTACGGCACATGTCGATGTGTGCGTACGCACGGCAGATCCACAGGCACTGGCCGCGTTACGCACCGCCGTGGGCTTGGCGCCGCTCGCTCCGGGCAATCCCCTGATGCCGCGCATGCCACAGCTCAGCCCCCACCGCGTGTTCATCTGCCGCTTTGGGCGGATTGAGGTCTACCAGCGCATTCCAGGCCCAGGGGAAGAGCCGCCGATCGGCCCGCATACCCACGTACTCCCCACTCTCCTGCGTCATCAGCGCTCGCATGCCGCCACCGTGCCCATCCCCGAGGGGTGGGTACCCTGTGTGCATTTCTACCCTGCCAGCCCTCTCGTCGACGCCCTTGGCAAGCCACGGCCCTTCGACCGCACGGCCTATGAGGCCTTTCAGGGGCTGCTACGTGACTTTGGCGATCCTGCACTGCGGGGCCTAAAAGCCCAGGTGACTGACGCGGTGCGCCTTGGACAAGAGCCGGAGGGTTTTACGCTGCCAGCCTCACGTGCCGAACGGGCCACTGTCCGCGTCGCGCTGCGGCAGTTGACGTATACGGACGGCGCGACGCCTCTCCTGCTGGCCTGGTGTCAGGCGTTTGATCGGAGCGAACCAGGCGAGGAGACTGACGAGAACGCGTAGTGTGCCCCCGAGGAGCGTGCGCGTCGGCGTCGACGCTCCTCAGCATGGATACGACGAGGAGGGCTGATATGCAGCGTACACAAAGAGGCTCGAGCCATTGGTTACTGGGCGGCATGCTCTTACTCGGTATCACAGGCGCCTTGAGCGCCTGCCGTGCGGATAATCCGCCAGCTACGGTGGTTGAGCCTGTGGCTTACTTATCCCCTCTGGAAAAAGACGTGGTCCAGGAAATGAACCTCGCTCGGACCCAACCAAAGGCCTATGCCGCCTTTATCGAAAAGTTGCGTCCCAACTATGTGCGTGGCCAGGGGCAGGCTGGCGGCGGACATACGACCAGTGTCACCGCAGGTGGGCGCAGCACCATCGTGACCGCAGAAGGCCCCAAAGGCCTTGATGAGGCCGTGGCTTTTCTGCGCACGACCGCGCCGCTCCCAGCGCTGGTCGTCTCACGGGGCATGTCACGTGCCGCCAAGGAGCACGCTCTGGAGCAGGCGCAAACCGGCACCATGAGTCATCAGGGGCGCAATGGCAGTCAGCCGTGGGAGCGGGCCGATCGCCACGGGCGCTGGCGCGACACTTTCAGCGAAAACATTGTCTCTGGTCATGCCAGTGCCCGTGACATGACCATGGCTTTGATTATTGACGATGGCCTGCCAGAACGGGGCCATCGCAAGAATATTTTCAATGGGCAGGCCCGTATGCTCGGGGTCGGTTGTGGGCCAGACAAAGCCAAACCCTTGTGCGTCACGACCTTTGCCGGGAGTTACGATGAAGGGGTGCAGTAGCCACACCGGCCTGGGCCAGGGAGACACAGCGCCAGGCTCCCTGACGTTGCCGCGGCGGATATACTCCTGTGCGTCATCCCAGGGCCCCCTCTGCACGGGCCGCTGGAGATCGCCGGTGCAACGACTCGGGTTGCTGCCTATGATCGTCTGCCATTGCCCTGGCGTCACGGGGCAGAGCACAAGGTAAAACGCCTGACTGAAGCGCACATACACCACGCGCTTGGGCAGAGACTCACGCTCGCAGGGCAACCGCACCAGCAGCTTGCCGACCTGGGACAACGGCATGCCTACGGCGCGTGCGTGGCGCGGTTGCGCCAGGGCACAGGCGCTGCTAAGGTTAGGAAGTCGTAGCCTAAGCGCAACGTGGATGAGAGCCTACTCGGAGGTGCCCAATGCAAGTCACGCCCCATACGTATGTCATGCACATTGACGACGATTCCCCGCATCACCCCGGCGGCAGCAACAATTACTTTGTGGGCGATCCTGGCGAGGCCATGGTGCTCGTCGACACCGGCGACCAGCAACGCGAGTGGACACGCAGTATCCTGGCATACTATGAGCAGCTGGGACGACCGCCTATTGCGGCAATCCTCTTGACGCACAGCCATCAGGATCACATTGGTGGCCTGGACCGCATCTACGATGTCATCCAGGCACCGGTGCGCTGCCATCCAAAACTCGTCAAAAAATTAACGAGTATGGTCGGGCCTGAGGCGGTAACGCCCTTGAAATCACGCGAGATGGTCAAGACCGGCGGTGGCGTGGCGCTGCAGGCGGTGTTTACGCCTGGGCATGAAGTGGATCACGTGGCCTTTCATCTGCCCGAGGAGCGGGTGCTGTTTACCGGCGACTGTGTCCTGGGCGCGTCCTCGACGACGGTGCGGGATCTGACCAGTTACATGAAATCGCTGCACCTGCTGACCACCTATCCGCATGATACGATCTGTCCAGGCCACGGGCCAGTCGCCTTGCCGCCGCGTGGGGGAGAACTGGTGCGTTGGTACATGCACCACCGTGAGGAACGCGAGGAGCAAATTCTGGCGGCGTTGGCCCAGGGAGCGACGGGGGTAAAAGAGATCGCCCATAAAGTGTATCCGCGCAATCTGAAGAAGGGTTTATGGGCCAGCGCGGAGCGGAATGTGGTGACGCATTTGGAGAAGCTGGTGCAGGAAGGGCGCGTGACGCAGACGCCCTCCCACTATGTGTTGCAGCCGGCGTCGTAGCGCAGCGCCTGGAAGCGCGGCCCTCCCCTGTGGGGAGGGTTGGGCAGGCTCCGACTGCGGTAACGCAGCATGGCGCTGTCCTTCCACTCCATCGTGTGGATACCGGTGCTGATGGTGAATCCCACTTTGAGGACGTGCCCCCTGAGCCATGTGCGGCCATCGTCAACCGCCTAGGCGAGGGACCGATCCAGCTGAATCGCCGCTCTTCCCCATCCTTCTCTGACTAGCACCAGGTCCCCAGTCAGCAGTATATGATCCATCTGGCAGGAGTGGCGGAATTTGAGACGGCGGACAGCACCAAGCAACGGCTGTACCCTGGCGACATCCTGGTGGCCGAGGATCTGACAGGCCACGGACACATCGCCCGGAGCATTGGCGAAGAGTTTCGTCTCTCGCTGGCCATTCCTCTGCCTGGTCAGTAACCCGTAGGAGCACGCCAGGGCTGGGAACCAGTGCCTGGCGCCCGCTGGGGGCCGGGATGCCGCATGGTCACTCCAGGCCTCCCGGCAGCCAAGTCTCCCGGCCCCCAGCGCACCCTTAGGCCATCCCACTGTACATTCTGGGCCGCGCTTGAGAAGCTGGGCGTGCCGACATAGTCTTTGACTTGCGCGCCTGCGGCGCACTACAATGCCCCGCCATGATCCGCCCTGACGCTGTGTTTTTCGAGGAGGACATTCATGCCGAGCAGTAACACCATAACGCCACAGATCGAGCAATGCGTCCACGACAACCCGCAGGGTGTGCTCACCTCGTTCCGGAAGAACGGCATGCCACAAATGAGCATTGTCACCGTGTACCCGCGTGATCGATATCATGTATGCATTGCCCAGCAGCACCCCAGTGCATATGTGGGTGAGCGCCACCACCGGGCTCTCGACCGGGAATCAGACCTGATTGTGCGGCACCGAGGGCACGATTCATGTGGACCAAAAACAGAACATTTTTGCGAGACGGCGCAGTGATACCCAACTGAGCGCAGTCCCCAACCCGCCAGCCGAGCAGGCCGCCTATCGCGTCGAGGAAGAGTTCACCAACGCCATGCGTGGCCGGGAAGAGATCACCATGGTGCCCTTTAGCTCTGGGGTGCATGACATGGAATGGACGGAAGCGGTCGTGCGCAGCGCCCACACTGGTCAGGCGATAACGCTGCCCTTGTAGCGCGCCTGCGGTCTGCACGGTGTGCAGCCACTCACCTCAGATGGATGGGAGTCCGCATGGAGTACGGCATCACCTTCTCACGTACGGATGCGGTCGAGCACCCCTCGCCCTTGCACTCCCTCACACATTGCGACAGCTGGTTGGAGGGCGAACAGATGTTCGGCCCGCCAGGGGCCTTAGAGCGCCTGGGCCATGCCGGTCGCCCCCGTGATGTCCTCACCACCTGCCAGAGTGTGCGGTTCATCTGAGACTCACTGAGGCCGGTCGGGGCGGGGCGTCTGGAGAGGATTCCGATCATGTGTGGAGAGGTAGCAGGGTGCGCAACGCCTGGATACATAATGCCTAACGCTCCGCGTGGAAACATTCGGATGGTTTTTGTGTCTCTCCATGTCCAGATTTTGGTGCGGTGTACGCCATGTAGAGTATACGGTGGCACTCGATATCGAGACCAAGTGGCCGATACCGTGTGCAATGAAATGGGCTGCCAAATGGCACTGAGGAGGGAAGCAAATGCAAGAGACCCCACTCGCAGCGCAGCAACGGTTGGACTGATCGCCAAGTAAAAAGCCATAGAGAGGAAAGAACAGATGAGTAATAATCTAAGAAAGACAGAACGTCCCAGTGCAAAGCGTCGTTTCGTTCTTACGGCAATCACCGTGGTCATCCTTAGCCTTGGCCATGCGGCCTTGGCAGACGTCACTCTGCCTATTACTGCAGTCAGTTTCCCCAAAGAAGTGATACCAGTCGGGGCCGGGAAGATTGATTTTTGGGCAAAATTGAGTGACGTTTCGGGGGCGATCGATGTTGGCGGCCGTGAACCGTATTTTTTTCAGATCCACGATGGAACGAGTACGTTCCATGCGGGGTTTAATGCAAACGACGGTTCGGGGAACGGAGGGCTTACAGGGCTTGCGGGGCGCAGTTTTACCGGCACGGGTGGCGACGGCGGCTGGACCTACGAGAACATCTTCGGCGCCGGCCACGTTGACGAGTGGCATCATTATGTCTTCCAATGGAACAAAGATGGGATCCCTGGCGTCGCGAATGGCCAGCAGAAAGTGGCGCTCTTTGTGGATGGCGTCCTCAATTCGGGGAGTTGGTTTGAGCGCGGCCCGTTTGTGCCGCTCACTGGCGGGACAGTGAATTTGATCACGACGGGAAACCCTCCCCCGCTCCCAGGGGAGGTCGCCATTGATGAACTGAAGATCTATGACAGGAACAACAACTTGATCCTGTGGAATACGCTGGGGTCTGCCGAGGAGATTGCGCACAGCGCCATTGGGCTCGATGGATTCTTCCATGGCGGTGGGGGCGCACATTTTGTCCCAGGGATATCGGGCAATGCGGTCATGGCGAGGCCGGTGTTTGCCATCGGTCCTGCCCCAGCTTCCTTCCTCTTGACGGTGACGAAGGCGGGCACCGGCACGGGGACCGTCACCAGCACGCCGCCCGGCATCACCTGTGGCGCCGACTGTACGCAAGCCTACGCCCCCGGCACGGTGGTCACGCTCACCGCCCCGGCGGCGGCAGGCTCGACGTTTACGGGCTGGAGTGGCCCCGCCGATTGCTCTGATGGCGCGGTGCGCATGAACGCCGCCAAGACCTGTACCGCCACTTTTACCCTCACGGCCACCCTCAAGACCCTGACGGTGACGAAGGCGGGCACCGGCACGGGGACCGTCACCAGCACCCCACCCGGCATCACCTGTGGCGCCGACTGTACGCAAGGCTACGCCCCTGGTACGGTGGTCACCCTGACGGCTACGCCGGCGGTGGGTTCGCGGTTGAGTGGTTGGAGTGGTGCCGTCGATTGTGGCGAGGGCGTCGTGCGCATGAACGCCGCCAAGACCTGTACCGCCACCTTCACCCCGGCCGCGCCGCAGACGTTGACAGTCACGAAGGCC
>SXGT01709902.1_pt1 | contig 51923 bp, 48 predicted proteins | sample 3176221 | NCBI WGS metagenome assembly SXGT01 (sample SAMN11356862, study PRJNA531348) | freshwater metagenome | isolation source: freshwater sample F1-120 | place: China: Fuxian Lake, Yuxi | collected 2017-12-25
ATCCGGAGGGGCAGGTCGAGCAGTTGGACGCGGTGAACAACCCGGAAGATCCGAGCGCGGGCGTCAGAACGGTGCCCTTCTCTCGGACCTTGTACATCGAGCAGGAGGATTTCCGCGAAGTCCCTCCGCCCAAGTATTTCCGCCTCACGCCGGGCCGCGAAGTCCGCCTGCGGTACGGCTACATCATCAAATGCGTTGATGTCGTCAAAGACCCGAAAAGCGGTGAGGTCGTGGAAGTGCACTGTACCTACGATCCGGAGACGCGCAGCGGCGGCCCCCAGGCGCAGCGCAAAGTGAAGAGCACGATCCACTGGGTCTCGGCCGCCCAGGCGCAGGAGGCCGAGGTCCGGCTGTACGAACATCTGCTCTCACAACCGACGGAGGGTGACGGCGACTTCACGACACAGCTCAATCCCCATTCGTTGCAGGTCCTCACCGGTTGCAAGGTCGAGCCAAGCCTGGCCGCGGCTCCGCCCGGCGCCCGCTTCCAATTCGAACGGCAGGGCTATTTCTGCGTGGATACGGATTCCTCTCCGAACAAGCTCATCTTCAACCGCACTGTCTCGCTCCGCGACTCCTGGGCCAAGATCGAGAAGGCGCAGCAGGAATCCTGACCTGGGGAGTTTTGCCCCAGGAGGCCCTGAAGCGTTGGGGCAAAGCAGGTCGCCGCTGTCATCCCTCTCGTTCCCCGACTCCATCAGCCTGATTCCCAAGGCCATTCCTTTCATATTTCCAAGCCAGCCAGCCCGATTGTCTTGGCATGGAACTTGAGATGCTTGCCGACAACGATCGCATAACATGAGAGCATAACTGTTCCGAAGGGTCTCGGCAGCCGGACGGGTTACGTTCTCCTCCGACGAAAAACGAGGCGTGAAGAAATAGCGATGCCGGGTACAGAGGGCACAGGAGGACTGAATCGCAAGCGGGCGCCGGCCCGCATTCTGATCGGAAAAGCGGGGCTGGACGGCCACGACCGGGGAGCCAAGTACGTGGCGCATGTGCTCCGCGATGCAGGCTACGAGGTGATCTATACCGGCATCCGGCGCAGTCCGGAACAGATCGCCGACACGGCGATCCAGGAGGACGTCGCGGTGGTGGGCCTGTCGATCCTGTCCGGCGCGCACAAGGTCCTCTTCAAGCGGGTGATCGACCTGCTGAACGAGCGAGGGGCCGGGGACGTCATCGTCGTGGCCGGCGGCACCATCCCGACCCGCGACGTACCGTACCTGAAGGAGCTGGGGGTGGCCGCGGTGCTGACCCCCGGGGCCTCGTCCAAGTCCATCGTGGAAACCCTGGACGCCCTGCTCAAGCAACGCCAGAGCGCCGCATGACCGGGGATGTCCGGCAGCTTATCCGGGAAGCCGGGCGCGAGACGGCCGGGCGCATCCGCGCGGCGGCCCGGCTCCTGTCTCTGGCGGAAAACGAGCCGGAACGGATCCCGGAGCTGTTCGCGGGGATGGCCGAGTGGCCTGAGCCCCGGATGGTCGTAGGGCTGACCGGCCAGCCCGGCTCCGGCAAGAGTGTGTTGACCGACCGCCTGATCGGCGGGTTCCGCGCGCGCCATCCCGACCGTCGCGTCGGGGTGATCGCCGTGGACGCCTCGTCTCCCTATACGGGCGGCGCGCTCCTGGGCGACCGCGTGCGCATGATGCGGCACGCCACGGACCCGATGGTGTTCATCCGTTCGGCCGCGTCGCGCGGCCACATCGGCGGCCTGATGCTCGGCGTCAGGGGCATGGTCCGGATCATGGGGCTGGCCGGGTGCGACGTCGTGCTGATCGAGACGGTCGGCGTCGGGCAGAGCGAAGTGGAAGTGGCGGAGGTGGCCGATCTGGTGCTCGTCATCCTGGCGCCGGGTCAGGGGGACGGGATCCAGCTCCTCAAGTGCGGGCTGCTGGAGGCGGGCGACATCTTCGTGGTCAACAAGGCCGACCGGGAAGGCGCCGATCGGCTGGCCGCCCAGTTGCTCGCCACCCTCCACTTGGCCGGCGGCGAGCGACGGCCCGGCCATCCGGAGGAGGTCCTGACGGTCAGCGCGCTCAAGGGGCGCGGGGTGGCCGAGTTGATCGACCTCCTCGAGAAGCGCTGCGAGCAGGAGCGCGACCGGTGGAGGGAACGGCGCAGCCTGGCCGTCGAAGAGGAGGTCAGGCTGGCGGTCCTTGAAGAAGCCCGCCGCCAAATCCTGCAGGCACTCGGAAACAACGAGGCGGCGGGCGACCAGGTCCGCCGCGTCCTGCGAGGCGAGGCGACCGTGACCGGGCTTGTTGGGAGCCTGCTGGACAAAGTTGCGCGGGAGCATGGAGCCAGGAGCGAGAAGTCATGACCGACCGGCCCTCGTCAGATGCGAACGCCCTTGCGCGGGCCAAGCAGCAATGGGAAGCGGACGTCATCGCGAACGCGCTCCAGCGGTTCCCGGAGCGGCAGCCGACGTTCGTGACCGGTTCGGGCGAGACGGTCGATCGCCTGTACGTGCCCGAGCCGGGCCAAGAGCAGACCTACCTCGACCAACTCGGCTTTCCCGGCCAGTATCCCTTCACGCGCGGCGTCCAGCCGACCATGTACCGCGGGCGCCTCTGGACCATTCGGCAATATGCCGGGTTCGCGACGGCGGAAGCCTCCAACCGGCGGTATCGTTACCTGTTGGAGCACGGGTCCACCGGCCTGTCCGTAGCGTTCGATCTTCCGACGCAGATCGGTTACGACAGCGACGACCCGATCGCCGCCGGCGAGGTGGGCCGGGTCGGCGTGTCCGTGTCCACCGTGCAGGACATGGAGCGGCTTTTCGAGGGCATCCCGCTGGACAAGGTGTCCACCAGCATGACGATCAATGCGACGGCGGCGATCCTGCTGGCCATGTACCTGGTCGTGGCCGAGCGGAAGGGCGTCCCGCCCGCGGCGCTGAACGGCACCATCCAGAACGACATCCTCAAGGAGTATGTGGCCCGCGGGACGTATCGGTTTCCGCCCAAGCCGAGCCTGCGGCTCATCCGCGACACCTTCGTCTACTGCACCGAACACATGCCGAAGTGGAACACGATTTCGGTCAGCGGGTTTCACATCCGTGAAGCCGGCGCGACCGCCGCGCAGGAACTCGCCTTCACGCTGGCCGACGCGATCTGTTACGTGGACCTTGCGGTCAAGGCCGGCCTCGCCGTGGACGAGTTCGCGCCCCGGCTCACCTTCTTCTTCGCGGCGCAGAGCGATCTGTTCGAGGAGGTGGCCAAGTTCCGCGCCGCCCGCCGGCTTTACGCCCGCATCATGAAGGAGCGGTTCCACGCGCGGGACCCCAAGAGCCAGACGCTGCGGTTCCACACTCAGACCAGCGGGGTGGCGCTGACCGCGCAGCAGCCGGAGAACAACGTGGTCCGCGTGGCGATCCAGGCGCTGGCGGCCGTGCTGGGCGGCACGCAGTCGCTCCATACGAATTCCAAAGACGAGGCCTTGGCCCTCCCGGGCGAAGAGGCCGTTCGCCTCGCCATCCGCACGCAACAGATCCTGGCCTACGAGACCGGCGTGACCGGCACGGTCGATCCCCTCGGGGGCAGTTATTTCCTCGAAGCCCTGACCGACAAGCTGGAGCGGGAGGCCGAGGCCCTCATCGAGGCCATCGATCGTCTGGGCGGCATGGTCGACGCCATCGAGCAGGGATATGTCCAGAAGCGGATCGAACAAGCCGCCTACGAGTACGGCCGCTCGATCGAGACCGGCGAGCGGGTGATCGTGGGCGTCAACAAATTCCAGGAAGGCCAGGGCCCCGAGCCGGAGCTGTTCGCCGTTCCCGAAGACACGGAGCGAGACCGGATCGACGCGCTGGCCAGGACCAAGGCGGGGCGCGACCAGGAGACGGTGCAGAAGGCCCTGGCCGCCGTCGAGCGGGCGGCGCAAGGCGACGGCAACCTCATGCCCTCCATTCTCGACGCGGTCCGCGCCTCCGCGAGCGTCGGTGAAATCTGTCGGTCGCTGCAGACCGTGTTCGGCGAGCATACCGAGCACTTCGGGTGAGACGGTGAGGGGGGCCGGAACGGGCCAAGGAGAGGAGTGTCAGCGATGCCATTCGTCGTGACCGGTGTGCAGGACTCAATCGGAACCATCACGCTCAATCATATGGAGAAACGGAACGCGCTCAGCGAGGCGCTGATCACGGATCTCATCGCCGCCTTGACCGAATTCAGGCGGCAGAACCTGCGCGTGATCGTGTTGCGCGCTCCGCACGGCGTCAAGGTCTGGTCGGCGGGCCATGACGTCTCCGAGCTGCCGCTCGCGAACCGTGATCCGCTCGGCTGGGGCGATCCGCTCCGGCGGGTCATCAGGGAGCTGGAGGACTGTCCGGCGCCGGTCATCGCGATGATCGAGGGCGGGGTGTGGGGCGGGGCCTGCGAGATGGCCTTCGCCTGCGATCTGGTGGTGGCGGCGCAGGGGGCCACCTTTGCGCTGACGCCCGCCAAACTGGGCGTGCCCTACAACCTGACGGGGCTGCTCACCTTCATGAACACGGTCAGCCTTCACATCGTGAAAGAAATGGCCTTCACGGCCCAGCCGATCACGGCCGACCGGGCGGAGCGACTGGGGATCGTCAACCACGTCGTCCCGCGCGACGAACTGGAGCGCTTCACCTATGCGCTGGCCGGGAACATCGCCGTGAATTCCCCGCTGAGCATCTCGGTCATGAAGGAAGAACTCAACCTGCTGGCCAATGCCCGCGATCTGTCCCCGCTCACGTTCGAGCGCATCCAAGGGCTCCGGCGCATCGTCTACAACAGTCACGATTATCAGGAGGGGATTCGCGCGTTTCTGGAAAAGCGATCCCCGCATTTCACAGGGGAATAGAACCGACCGGCTCGTCTTCAATCGGACCGTCCCGCTCCGCGACTCCTGGACGAAAATCGAGAAGGCACAGCAGGAATCCTGACCTGGGGAGTTTTGCCCCAGAGGGCTAACCGGCTTTGTGGCAAAGCCGGCCTTACCAATCGTCCGCCTTCGATGTCGGTCTCCAGCGGCTTGATTCACAAGCTAATTCGTCCGGCTGCCAGGGGATAGCGGTCCGGCTGCCGTGGCACGGAACTTGTGATGTTCTGGCAGCATGATCCGTATCCGCTTCCAGGGACGTGGGGGGCAGGGGGCCAAAACGGCTGCGCGCATCCTCGGCACGGCCGCATTTTTAGAAGGCTTCACGGCGCAAGACTCCCCCCTCTATGGGGCTGAGCGTCGCGGCGCCCCCGTGTCCGCCTTCGTCCGCCTCGCCCATGGGCCCATTTTTGAGCGGGGCCTCATCGCGCACCCGGACTTGGTCCTTGTGGTCGACGAGACCCTCCTGGCCCACCAGGCCGCGCGGGTGCTGGAGGGGGTGAAAGACGAGACCACGGTCTTTATCAATTCCTCCCGCCCTGCGCAGGAACTCAAGGCCGAGGGGGCTTGTCCCGGCCGCGTCATCACGCTGGATGTGACCGGCCTGGCTCTGGCGAAACTCGGCAAGGGAGGGGTCTTGAGCGCGGCGTTGGGAGCCGTGGCTGCGCGCCTGGTGGGACTCAAGGAAGCCGGCGTCCGGTCGGCCGTCGCACAAGAGTTGCGCGAGGTCGGCCTCTCCGCCTCCACGATCGAGCAGAATCTGGCCCTGGCCCTGGAATGCTTTCAGTCGGTGCCCGACGCGCCGCTCACCGAGTCGGCGCCGTCCGAGGCGCCGCCCGCTCCGCTCTGGACGCCGCAGTACGAGACTCCCGGCAAGGGATCGCCCCGCATCACCGCCCGGGCCAATGCGCCGCTCCGCGGAACCGGGGATTGGCGGACCTTCAGGCCGGTGCTGGATCCGGAGAAGTGCAACGGCTGCTGGCTCTGTTTCGCCTACTGTCCGGACGGAGCCATCCGCATGGATCAACAGGACAAGCCGCGGTTCGACTACGACCATTGTAAGGGCTGTCTGCTCTGCGTCGAGGAATGTCCGACGCATGCCCTGATCGTGGAGCGGGAGACGGCCGGCCCCTGCCGCAAGGAGACGACATGACCCGCGAGATGATGACCGGGAATCTGGCGGCGGCCTGGGGCGCCCGGCTGGCCGATGTGGATTACATCCCCGCCTTCCCGATCACGCCCCAGACCGAGATCGTGGAGGCCCTGGCCGGCTGGTGCGACGGCGGAAACCCGGCGGCGCGGTTCGTCACGCTGGACTCGGAACATTCGATGATGACGGCCGCGGGGGCCGCGGCTGCCGCCGGAGCCAGGGTCTTTACGGCCACCTCCAGCCAGGGGCTCCTCTACGCCTTCGAAGTGCTGTACACGATCGCGGGGTGGCGCGTGCCCCTGGTGCTGGTGAACGTCTCCCGCGCGCTCGCCTCTCCGATCACGTTGGAGCCGGATCACAATGACGTGCTCTCGGCGCGCGACTCCGGTTTCCTCCAGATCCATGCGGAGACCTGCCAGGAGGTGCTGGACTCCGTGCTCATGGCCTACCGCATCGCGGAGGACCAACGGGTCTGCCTGCCCGTCCTGGTGAATCTGGACGGCTTTTACCTCTCCTTCACGCGCGAGCCGGTCAGGAAACCGGAGCCGGACCAAGTGCGGGCCTTCCTTCCTCCCTATCGGCCGGCGCACCTGGGGTTCAAAGCCTCGGCTCCGCAATCGCTGGGCGTGGCGGTGTTGGGCGGCGCCTCGTACACCTATTTCCGCCATCAGATGCAGTTGGCCTCGCTCAACGCCCTGTCGGTGCATCAGGAAGCGGCGGCGGACTTTGCGCGCCTCTTCGGCCGGCGCTACGACCTGGTCGAGGGCTACCGCCTGGAAGATGCGGAAGACGTCCTGATCATGAGCAATGCCTTCGCCACCAAGGGCAAGGCGGCCGTGGACCAAGCCAGAACGAAAGGGCGCCGCGTGGGTCTCCTGCGCCTGCGCGTGATCCGCCCCTGGCCGGCGGACGTCATCACCGCGGCCTTGCGCGGACGCAGGGCGGTGGCGGTGCTGGACCAGAACCTGGCGCCGGGGCTGGGCGGCATCCTGTTCCAGGAAGTGGCTGCGGCCCTGTACCACGAGCCGGCTCGCCCGAAAGCCCTCTGTTCCTTCATCGGCGGGTTGGGCGGGAAGGATATCAGCGAGGGCGAGTTCGAAGCGATCTTCGCGCAAACCGCCGCGGCCGGCGATCGGGGGCGTGGCATCGGGCCCGTGCTGCTCTATACAGAAGGGGAACAGCACAACATGCAGGAGCTGCTGGCCATTGCGGGGAACGAAAAACAGCCCTCGGCGATCAGCTCTCAGCGTTCAGCCGGAGACCAAGACGGGTCCCTCTCTTCACCTGATAGCTGAGAGCGAGGAGCTTCCTCCCATGACCTGGCAGCGAGAGACGTTCAAGAAAATCAAGCAGCTTCCGCGGGAGGAGCAGGTTCTGCCCGGCACGTCGCTCTGCGCCGGTTGCGGCGGCCTGGAGGCGCTGCGTCTGGCGGCCAAGGTGCTGGGGCCGAATGTCGTTTATGTGAACGCGGCCGGCTGCTTCACGTTGCTCGCGGTCTACCCCTTCACGCCGTTCCACGGGTCCTGGCTCTACACCACGATGGGCTCGGCGCCGGCCGGCGCCCAGGGCATCCGCGACGCGCTGGATGTGCTGATCGCCAAGGGGCGGCTGCCGCAGGAAGAAGACCTCAAGGTCGTCGTGCTGGCCGGAGACGGTTCAACCTATGACATGGGCTTGTCGGCCACCTCCGCCGCGATCTATCGCAATCTGGACTTCTACTATTTCTGCTACGACAACGAAGCCTACGGCAACACCGGCGTGCAACTGTCCTCCGCCACGCCCTTCGGAGCCAGGACGACGACCTCCCCTTGCAGCCTGCAACACCCGGCCGGCGTGACGCGGGAGAAGAAGGACCTCTTCGAAATCTGGCGCGCGCACCGCCCTCCCTATATCGCGACCGTCTCGCCCCGCCATCCGCTGGATCTGGCGGAGAAGTTCGCGCGGGCGGCGCGCGTCACCGGTCCCAAACTCTTTCTCGCCCTCTCGGCCTGCCCGACCGGCTGGGGCTACGACCCGGCGCAGACCACCGAGGTGGCCCGCCTCGCGGTCGAATCCGGCCTCTGGCCCCTCAAGGAAGCGGTCAACGGGATCGTGACCCATACCTATGTGCCCAAGCGGAAACCCGTCGAGGACTATCTGAAACTTCAGGCCCGCTTCCGCCACCTCTTCGAGCCGGCCAGGCAGGACGAGGCGATCCGGCACATTCAACGCCATGTGGATGCCTATTGGGCTGAGGCTGCCGGAACGTCCGGTGCGACCTAACCACGAAGCGACGAAGCCCCTGCCCTGCTCATATGGACATTGCCAGACTTGAGATCAAGGAAGCGCTGAACGCACTCGGCAGCCGGCCGACCGGGCTGTCTCCGGAGGAAGCCCGCCTGCGGCTTCTTCGTGACGGCCCGAACAGTCTTCAGGAAGTCAGGGGCCCGTCCCTCGTCTTGCGGTTTCTCCGGCAGTTTACGCATTTCCTCGCGTTGCTGCTCTGGATTGCAGCCGGACTCTCCTTTCTGGCCGAGTTCTTCCAACCGGGACAAGGGATGGCCACGCTCGGCTGGGCGATTCTCGCCGTCATCCTGATCAACGCTTGTTTCTCCTTCATCCAGGAATACAAGGCGGAACGGGCGGTGCAAGCGCTCCGCCGTCTCCTTCCCGCAATGGCCTGGGTCCTGCGCTCGGGCCAGCCGCAAGAGGTGCCGCGGCGGGAATTGGTGCCGGGCGATCTCCTGCTGCTGGAAGAGGGGGAGCAAGTGCCGGCCGATGCGCGGCTGATCGAGGCCATCGGGCTGCGCCTGGACAATTCCTCCCTGACCGGCGAGGCCAAGCCCAAACGGCGTACGGCGGAAGCCGTGCCGGAGACCAATCCATTGGACGCCGCGAATCTCGTGTTTGCCGGGACGACGATCTTGTCCGGCCGGGGGCGCGCGGTCGTCTATGCGACGGGAGTCCGGACGGAGTTCGGCAAGATCGCGCAGATGACCACGCTGATCGAGTCCGGATTGAGCCCGCTCCAACGCGAGATCGTCCGGGTGACGCATGTGGTGGCCATCCTGTCCTCCGTCATGGGGCTGGCCTTCTTTATCATCGGCTGGTTCATGGGGCTGGGCTTTTGGGTCAGCGCCGTCTTCGGGATCGGGATCATTGCCGCCAATGTGCCCGAAGGGCTGCTGCCGGCCGTGACCCTCGCGCTCGCCATGGGCAGCCAGCGGATGGCCAAACGCAAGGCCCTGATCAAACGACTGACCTCCGTCGAAACCCTGGGCTGCACGACCGTGATCTGCACGGACAAGACCGGCACGCTCACGATGAACCGCATGGAGGTCGAGCGCCTGTATGTGAACGGCGGCGAGGTGGAGGCGCGCGAAGGGCAGCTCCTCCTGCAAGGCAAGGCCTGCCGGGTGTCCGAGCAGGAATCCCTGCGCCTCTTGTGTCTGGCCTCGGCTCTCTGCAATAACGCCCGGCTGGTCCGGCGCGGCGAAGGCCCCGGCTCCCTCACGACGGTGCAAGGAGACCCCACCGAAGTGGCGCTCTTGACGTTCGCCCAACGGTACGGCCCGGCGGATTGGAACCACCATGCCCGCATGGGCGAACTGCCCTTCGATGCGGACCGCAAGCGCATGAGCACGTTGCACTGGATGGAAGGCAAGCTGGGCGCCTTCGTGAAGGGCGCCCCGGAGGTGATCATCGCCTTGTGCAGCCGGACGTACCGGGACGGAGTGCTGGTCCCCTTCACGCAGGACATGCGCGAGGCGGCCCTCGCGCAAAGCCGGGCCTTCGCGCACCAGGCGTACCGGGTGCTGGCGGTGGCGACGCGGGAGATCGAACGGGGCCTTGCGCGCCACCTCACGCCGGACACGGTCGAGCAGGACCTCATCTTCCTGGGGCTGGTGGCCATGATGGACCCGCCCCATCGGGAGGTACCCGAAGCCGTAGCCCGCTGCCGCAAGGCCGGGGTGCGGGTCGTCATGATTACCGGCGACCATCCTTTGACGGCCCTGGCCGTGGCCCGTCTCATCGGACTGGTGCCCGCCGAGTCCGACGCGGGCCAGAACCGGCCAACGTCGGTCGTCGAAGGCGCGCAGGTGGATGCCATGAGCGACGACGAACTCAAGCGACGCCTGGTCGCTCGCGACAGCGATCGGACGGAATCGGTGTTCGCCCGCATGGCCCCTCGGCACAAGATGCGGATCGTCTCGCTGCTCAAGGAGATGGGGGAAGTCGTGGCGGTGACGGGCGATGGCGTCAACGACGCCCCCGCCCTCAAAAAGGCGGACATCGGCATCGCCATGGGCATCGCCGGGACCGACGTGGCGAAGGAGACAGCCGCCATGATTCTGCTGGACGACAACTTCGCCACGATCGTGAACGCGATCGAGGAAGGCCGGGCGGTCTACGCCAACATCCGCAAGTTCGTCACCTATGTGCTGGCCAGCAATGTCCCGGAAGTCGTCCCCTATCTGGGCTACGGGCTGTTTCAGATTCCGCTGGCGTTGACGATTCCCCAGGTGCTGGCGGTGGACCTGGGAACCGACATGGTCCCGGCCGTGGCGTTGGGCGCCGAGTCACCGCACCCAGGCATTATGGAGAGCCGGCCAAGGCCGAGGACAGAACGGCTGCTCAGCGTGCCCGTGCTGCTCCGTGTCTATGCCTTCCTTGGGCTGATCGAAGCGGGCATCGCCATGGCGGCCTTCTTCTGGTTCCTCCGGATGCAGGGCTGGACCTGGGGCGCGCCGCTGGCCTGGACCGATCCTCTCTCTCGTCAGGCGACGACCGTCACCTTCGCCGCCATCGTGGTGGCACAGGTAGCCAACGTGTTCGCCTGCCGGTCGGAACGGGTGTCGGTCTTCCGTTTGGGATTTCTGACCAATCCGTTCCTGCTCTGGGGCGTCGCCGCGGAAGTGGCGCTGCTCGCGCTGATCGTGTATACCCCATTGGGAAACCGGGTGTTGGGCACCATGCCCTTGCCTTGGTGGGCCTGGCTCCCGCTGATCGCCGGGGCCATCGGGTTGTTGGCCGCGGAGGAACTGCGGAAACTGCTGGTGCGACGCACGGTCGCCGGGAATAGATGATTCGGAGAGAACCAAGCAGGGCCGGCGAGGCCTGGAAAGGAACGTCATGATTCTCTGTGCCGTGGACGGCTCGCGCCATACGCAGATGGCTCTGGATATGGTCCACCACGCGCTCGCCAAGCCGGGTGAGACGGTGGGGCTCGTGCATGTCATCGATCTCGGTCGGTTCCGGCCGGTCAAAGGGATGACTCAGGCCGCCAGGCGCGCCCTGGAGAAAGCCCTGGGGGTAGCGGAGCGGAACGGCCGAGCCCTCTTGGATCAAGCGGAAGCGTTACTGACCCAAGAGGGGCTTCAGGTGGAGACCAGTCTGGTCCGGGGCTATCCGGCGGAAGCCGTGACCAAGATCGCCGCGCGCCGCAAGGCGGACCTGATCGTCATTGGGTCGCGAGGGCTGACCGACGTGCGCAGCTTCCTGCTCGGAAGCGTGTCGCGGCACGTCGTGATGGCGGCGCCCTGTCCTGTGTTGGTGGTGAAGAAACGGGTCCCGGCGTTCGAGCGCATCATCGTCGGCGTGGACGGATCCAAGCGGTCTCGATCCATCGTGAAGTGCCTGCTCGGCTTGCCGCTCCCCGACCTCGCGCGGATCACGGTCGTGTCGGCGGTGCCCCCCCTTCCCATCGAAGCCGGCGCCGGAGTTCCCGATGCGGCGCTGCTGGACCGCGTCCTCGCCCCGTTGGAGAAGGAGGCGGGCCTGGTCGCCGACGAGGCAGCCGCGCCGATCGAGCAAGCCGGATTCGAGGTGGCGACGATGGTGCTGCACGGGAACCCGAGCCATGAAATCGTCAAGCTGGCCGAAGCCAAGCGGGCAGATCTGGTGGTGGTGGGGTCGCGGGGCCTGACCGGGGACAGTCGGTTCCTGCTGGGCAGCGTGTCCGACGGAGTGGTGCGCTATGCGCCTTGCGCCGTCTTGGTCGTCAGAAGCTGAAACACGCGGAGCGTCGCTGCGTGTGAGGCGGCCTCGTTATTCGGTGAAGTGCTTGAAGATGACCGGCCGGCGGTTCGGTCCCCAGGCGCCGGGCTTGGCCTCGAAGAGGCCGGCGCACGCGGTTCCGCAGGCGCCGCACCGCCCTGCTTCCGTCAGGTTCCACTCCGTCAATCGATACCAGTCCCGCCCGATGAGGACCGTCCCGCACCGGTGACAGAGGGTGCTCCCGCCCGCTTCGTCATGCACGTTTCCCGTGTACACGTAACGCAGCCCGTTGCCCATGGCGATGCGACGGGCGCGCGCCAACGTGGCCGGCGGGGTGGATTGGGTGTCCCGCATCTTCCAATCGGGATGGAAGGCCGTGAAGTGCAGCGGCACATCCGGCCCCAGCCGTTCGGCGACCCATCGGCTCAACTCGTCGAGTTCCTTGTCCGAATCGTTTTCGCCGGGAATCAGCAGCGTCGTGATCTCGAACCAGACCTTGGTCTCATGCTTCAGATACAGGAGCGTATCCAGCACGGGCTGCAAGTGCGAATTCGTCACCTGGTGATAGAACCGTTCGGTGAAGGCCTTGAGGTCCACGTTGGCCGCGTCCATATAGCGGTAGAACTCGCCCCGCGGCTCCTCGCACATGTACCCGGCGGTCACGGCCACTGATTGAATGCCAGCCTCGCGGCAGGCCTGGGCCACGTCGATCGCATATTCGTGAAAGATCACCGGATCGTTGTAGGTGAAGGCCACGCTGCGGCAGCCGAGTTCCCTGGCGGCGCGGGCGATGGTTTCCGGCGAGGCTTCGTCGGCCAAGGTGTCCATTTCACGAGACTTGCTCATGTCCCAGTTCTGGCAGAACTTGCTGGCAAGGTTGCAGCCGGCCGTGCCGAAGGAGAGGACCGGGGTGCCGGGCAGAAAATGGTTCAGCGGCTTCTTCTCGATCGGGTCCACGCAGAAGCCGCTGGAGCGGCCGTAGGTGGTGAGGACGATCCGGTTGTCCTGGCGCGCGCGGACGAAGCACATCCCCTCCTGTCCTTCCTGCAGTTTGCAGAACCGGGGACAGAGGTCGCATTGCACGCGCCCGTCTTCGAGCGCATGCCAGTATTTCGTTGGAACGACGGTGGTGGATTGCGTCGCCATGTTCACCTTAACAGAACCAACACGTTGTGACCGATTATACCAGCCTGATGTGGCCTTGTGGGGTCGCCGAACCATGAGTTTTCCGTCGGTCGAGACATGCCGAACGACAAACGAAAGAGTCCGAAGATTATCTTGAAGAGGGCGCCGCCTCGATCAACCGCCCGCCCCCTTTGCGCAGCGCCTCGGGGCTTGCCAGCAGTTGCGGTTGCTGCTCGTTGTTGTACTGCTTGCGGGCGATCTTCTGGACGTTCGGCTTCACGTACTCGAACAGCTCGGTCAGGTCGATCGCGCCGTCATGATTCAGGTCCCCCTCTCCTTTCAAGCCCTTGAGAAAGAAATACGTGAGCAGCCCGTGCCCCTGTTCCTGGTAGGCGCTGGAAATCTGGTCGCCGGCGCTGGCCGACAGCACGATGGTCTTGCCTCCGGCCACAATCGCATTTTCGACAGAGAGCACCATCGGCTTGGCTCCCTTGGCGAGGACCGACCGTCCGCCGGCTCCGGAGAAACAGGAGTCCAACACCACGGTGATCTGCTTGGCGGGGAGCTTTTCCAATTGCGCGTAGAGCCGCTTCAACGGATACCCGGTCTTCTCCACGAAGGTCGGATCCCCATCATAGGGCACGAGATAGGCGTCGCCGCTCTTGGGGTTCGGCGCCCCGTGACCGGAATAATAGATGAACACGGACCCGTCCTTTTCCAAGTTGTTCGGGAGCCAGGCCTCGACATACTTCTCCAAATCCGTCTTCGTCGCCTTCTCATTCACCCGGACCACGACATTCTCTTCGGGATAACCGAGCACTTTGGTGAGGTATTCGCCAACGAGCTTGGCGTCCCGGTCCGCGAAATCCGCCTTGGGCAGTTTCTCGCGATACTGTTCGATGCCGATGACGATCGCGTAGGCGTGCCGCTGCGGTGGCGCGACAACGAAGGGCAGGGTGTCGATATCGCTGAGGGGGACGTGGGGCAAGGAGGGGGGACGGGCCAGAAGCGATGGAGTCGGCTGCCCCTCCAGCTTCGCGAGGATCGTGGCGCGATCGGCCTCGATCTTGGCGAACAGGCTGTCGAGCGCCCGATTCAATGCGAGATTCGTCGGAGGCTCGTCTGCGGAGGCGCTGAATCGCGTCGCCCCTCCGATCGCCTCATCTTCCGCCTCGTAGGACCCGACGGACACCTTGTCATTGGTGAGGAGCGAGGCCGACACGGCAAACTGGTAGATGAACCGCGTGCCGTGACCGACCAGCATGGACAACTTCGCCTTGACCTTGAAGACCGCATCCGGGGCCTGGTCGGAAATCTCCCGGAAGGTCCGCCGCTTGTTCATGTAGGAGAGGAGCGCTTGCCGGAAATCGAGATCGATCGGGATCAGCGGATCCACATTGAGGGTGAACCGCTCCACCTCGACCCGGACCGACAAAGGCAGCGGCGCCTCATTAATCGAGTCAGGATTCGGCGTCATGACGAGATGACGCTCGCCGTAACAACCGACGGAGGCAAACGCCGCCGCAATCATCAGCAATACAGGGACACCCAGGGAAAAGGTCTTCTTTTGCATGCCTGCACTCCGCATCAGTCCGGCCACAGCCGACGGGCTTATCGGGACGGCGGCGGCGCTTCGATCAGCCGTCCCCCGCCCTTCCTGAGCAGCTCCGGGCTTGCCAGCAGTTGCGGCTGCTGCTCGTTGTTGTACTGTTTCCGCGCGATCCTCTGGACGTTCGGCTTGACGTACTCGAATAACTCGGCCAAGGTGATCGTCCCGTCATGGTTCAGGTCCCCCTCGCCTTGCAGGCCCTTGAGGAAGAAATAGGTCAGCAACCCGTGGCCTTGCTCTTCGAAGGTGCTTGAAATCTGGGCGCCGGAGCTTGCGGCAAGGACAACGGTCCTGCCGCCGGCCAGGACGGTGTTCTCGACGGACAGGACCATGGGCCTCGCGCCCTTGGCGATGACCGAGCGTCCCCCGGCTCCCGAGAAGCAGGAATCCAGCACGACGGTGATGTCCGTTGCGGGAAGCTTGTCCAGCGCGGCGTAGAGACGTTTGAGCGGGTACCCGGTGGTATCGAGGAACGCCGGGTCTCCGTCGTAGGGCACCAGGTACGCGTCGCTCGTTTGCGGGTTCGGGGCGCCGTGGCCTGAGTAGTAGACGAAGACCGAGCCGCCCTTCTCGACGTTATTCGGCAGCCAGTTGTCGAAATACTTCTCCAGGTCCTTGCCCGTCGCTCGTTCGTTGACTCGCACCACCACGTTCTCTTCGGGATAGCCCAGCACTTTGGTGAGGTACTCCCCGACGAGCTTGGCGTCCCGGTCGGCGAAATCCGCCTTGGGCAGTTTCTCGCGATACTGTTCGATGCCGATGACGACTGCATAGGCGTTCTTTTTTCGTGTCGCCTTTGCAGTCGGAACACGATCCACGTCGCTGGCCGGAACGGGCGGAGCCGCCGTGGTTGGTGCTGCGGGACCGGCCTTGGCCGCCCTCGCTTCCGCGTCTCTGAGCGCTTTCGCCAGCGCGGGCTTGCCCCGATGTTCCGCCCACCGCGCGGCGGTCCAGCCTTCATCATCAATGGCGGTCGGATCGGCTCCGCGCTCGAGCAGGAGTTGGATGACGCGGAGTTGTTTTCCTGCGTCATTTCCCCAGGCGGCTTCTTTCAAGGCCGTCCAGCCGGCCGGCCCCCTGTCGTTGACGTCGGCGCCCAGGTCCAGCAGCAGACGGACGGTTTCCACATCGCCGTGCAGCGCCATCATGCGCAAGGCATACTCCTTGCCCGCACGTGCTTTGTGTTCCAAGAGGAGGCGAACCAGCTCACGATGGTTTTTCCTCGCAGCATGCCCGAGTGGAGCGATGGTCGGGTCGTCCGGGAGATTCGGGTCGGCCCCTTTGCTCAACAGGAGCTGTACCAATTCCAGAGAATTGGCTTCCACGGCCACCGTCAGAGGCGTCCAATTGATGTGGCCCTGACCGGCGCCGGTTTCTACGTTGACCTCGGCGCCCCGGTCCAGCAGGAGCCGGACAACCTCCAGAGAGCCGGATTGCGCAGCCAGTAAAAGCGGTGTCGAGCCGGACTTGGACTTGACGTTGACTGCGGCGCCATGGTCCAGCAGAAACCGGACGACCTCCGTGCGCCCCCGATCCGCCGCGAAATGGAGGGCCGTGCTGCCACTCTCATTCACGGCGTTGACGTCGCCGCCTTGGGCGAGCAAGGCCTGCACCGTCGGAAGATCGCCGTCGCGGGCGGCGGTGTAAATTGTGGCGCAGCCGGCCAAAAGGGTCAGCAAGGGGATGCCCAGGAGCTTGATCATGCGACCACGCATAAGCCTTACGGTTTGCCCGCTCCCATCAGTACGATGCCCCGGTTCAGGATGTCGGGGTTGCCCAGCAGTTGCGGCTGCTGTTCGTTGTGAAACTCGCGCCTCGCCGTCCGTTCCACTTGCGGCTTCAGGTACTCGTACAGTTCCCGCAGCTCGATGCGGCCGTCACGGTTCGCGTCCGCCTCGCCCTGGAGTCCTTTGAGGAAGAAGTAGGTCATCAGTCCATGGCTTTGTTGGTTGTAGGTCGAGGAGACTTGATCGCCGCCGCTCGCCGCCAGGACCACCACCTTGCCTTTGGCCAATAGCGGATTCTCCACCGAGAGCACCATCGGCCGCATCCCCTTGCCGATCACGGACCGTCCGCCGGCTCCCGAAAAGCAGGAATCGAGCATGACGACGACTTCCTTCGCGGGCAGCGCAGCCAGCTTGTCGTACAGACGGTCCAGCGGATAGCCTGTCTGTTCCACGAAGGCGGGATCTCCGTCGTAGGGGACAAGATAGGCCTTGCCGGTCCTGGCGTTCGGCGCCCCGTGGCCCGAAAAGTAGACGAACAACGAGTCGCCCGCCTCCACGTGGTCGGGGAGCCAGCCCTCGATGTACTTCTCTATGCCGTTCTTCGTGGCTCGGTCATTGAGCAGGACCACGACGTGTTCCTCGGCATAACCGAGCGTCTTGCTCAGGTACTGGCCCATGATCTGCGCGTCGTGTGTCGCAAAGTCGGCCCGCGGTAATTGCTGTTGGTACTGTTCGATGCCGATCACGACCGCGTAGGCATGCTTCTTCGCCGTCGCTTTGTTCACAGGTGGGTGGTCCACGTCGCTCACCGGAGGTGCAGGAGCCGGCGGCGCCGCGGCAACGGATGGAACCGAAGAGGACGGGGCGACAGGCTGCTGCTTGGCGATGGCACGCTCCAGCAACTTGACGACCTCCATCTGTTTGGTGCTTTCCGCGCGATCCAAAGCGGTGTAGCCGTCTTGGTCCTTGATGCCGACGTCCGCGCCCTTGGCGAGGAGCATGCGGACCGCCTCCGTGTTCCCCACCTGCGCGGCGATGGCGAGCACGGACTTGCCCTGGTTGTCCCGGGCGTTCACATCGGCTCCCCTGGCCAAGAGAAGGCGCACGTTGCCGGTCCGGTCAAAGGGAGAACCAGCCGCGCACCACAGGGGGGTCTGCCCTCTGCCGTCTCGCTCTTCTGTGTCTCTCGCTTTGTCCAGACTCCTGCCGACGATGTTCGGCGAGAGATGGTAGGCGGCGGTGCAGAGCAACGTGGCGCCGCGGGTGGTCTTGATATGGACATCCGCCCCTGCTTCCAACAGGGTGCGGACGGTCGCTTCCCTCTCTGCATCGGTCTGCCCCTGCACGACCCGGTAGGGCGTCACCGCGAGATGGATGGCGGTCTCCCCGCTGTAGCCGGTCCGGGCGTTGATGTCCGCGCCGCGAGCGAGGAGCGCCTTGACCGTCTCCGTCTGGCCGTACATGGCCGCCCAGTGCAGAGGGGTCATCCCGGTCATCGCCTCCCGATCGGCTCTGGCGTTCACATCGGCCCCTTGATCCAAGAGTAGCAGCACGGTTTTGGTGTCCCCCTGTATGGCTGCCTGTTGCATCGTGGGCAGCGGGGCCATGCAGCTTCCCAGCAGCACAATGATGCCGATCAGCCAGACCTCCCTGGCCGCATGACGTAATCCTTCAAAGAGGGTTGTTCTCCGGAAGCGTCTCACCTGTGCTCCTTCGGGACCAACTGCGAGCCATGACGACCTTCTCCGTTCGGCACGGGCGCCGCCGTCCCTGGTTCCGATCACGCGTATGCCGAATGGCTTTCCTCTTGAAGGGCAAGAGTGGTGCCGCCATGATCCGGGACCAGTGACTCAAGAAATAAACCTTTACTTTCGAGTAGATACGAATTGGCTCTGGCTAGGCCTGACGGAAACAAGAACGAAGAGGGAGGGGCCCCGTGCTTGACTGTAGCCATCCGCAACATGGGCCGGTTCGGTCACTGTCGCCGAATGACTCAAGGCGCCCCTCCTCTCTTGATCGCCTTGGAAGGGAGGTTACCTAATAACTGAGCGGAGGTGTTGGAGAGAGGAACACTGTAGGAGCAGGGGGTTAGGTGTAGGGGTGGTGTGCAGGCCCGGTCGGCCGGGAAGCCTGAAGCCCCTCCGAGATCCCCACCATGGCAGGAGCTCTCGCGATCCATCCTCCGCTCAGCGTTTGTTATTCCCCAGCCGGCTCTTCGGTTTGCAGTTCGACGTCACCGGACGATCAGGACCGAGCAGGGGGCGTGCACGAGCACCTTCTGGGACACGCTCCCGAGCAGGAACCGTTTGACCGCTTTCATCCCGCGCGCGCCGAGGACGATCATCTGCGCCTGATGCCGCGCCGCCGCCTCGATGAGCGAAAAGGCCGGGTCCCCCTGCAGCCATTCCGTCTCCACCTCATACGGTCCGGTCGTGAGCGGGGCCGTGATGCTGCGCAGCAGCTCCTCGCCCCTCGCGCGGGCCGTCTTCGCGGCGGACCGTATGTCGCGCAGCCCCCTGACCGGTCCGAACAGCCCTGCGTGATGGCCCGGCCAGACCATGACCGCCGTGACCCGGACTCGATCTTTGAAGGGCGTGCGAGTCAGAAACTGAACGGTCTTCGCCGATTCATCCGAACCGTCCAGGGCCAGGAGGATGCGATCCAAAGTCGCCGCCGGCTCCTTCACGATCAACACGGAGCAGGGGGCGTAGGTGGCGACTTTTTGAGAGACGCCCCCGAGGAGGAAGGTCGGGGTCGCGGTCATCCCCCGCTGCCCTAGAATGACCAGGTCCGCCCGGGACTCCTCGGCCGTCTGAACGATGCTCTCCGCCGCGTCGCCGGTATCGGCGATCAGGCGGATGTGGCTAGCATGGGAAGCCAGCTCGGCTTTCATCTCGTGCAGAGTCCGCTCGGCCGCCTCCGAGACTTCCCGGCGATACGTCTCAAAGTAGCCGGCCGGCATCTCGGGCGCATCGTAGGCATGTTGCAGCGCCTCCACGTCCACCACATTGAGCACGTGGAGATCGGGTGGTTCGGCCAGGTGCTTGATCATCCCCGCCGCATTCTTGGAGTCAGGCGAGGCGTCGACTGCCAGCAGGATGCGCATACCTCCTCCAGGCGATCAGCGATGCGTGCGGGCGTTGGCGTCGGCGTCGGCTTCCGGCTCGAGCACAATCCGCAGCTGCGCCAGTAAGGCCCTGGCCTGTTTCGCCCGCAAGCCGACGTTCAGTCCCCCAACCTTGCGCAGCGCCGCATGGTTGATCGCGACGACATGGCCGGCTCGGTCAAGGACCGGCCCCCCGCTGCTTCCGCCGCCGGCGCTGGCTTCGAACGTCAGGGTGTCCGGCGAGAGGTCCGCCACATGCCCTTGGGTGGCCAGAGGGCGGACCAGTTTCCGCCCGGCGAGCGTGTCGGCCAGTTTGACCGGGTCGCCCCCCGCCTCCTCCAAGATTCCGTCGCTCACGGGCTTGGTCAGCCGTCCCATGAGGCTGTCGAACGTCCCCGGATAGCTGAGCGCGACGACCGGTTCGCCGACCCGGGGGGCCTTGTCCATGGGAGCCAGGCGGAGCGGCGTCGAACCGGTCGGCGCTCGATCGGTCCGGAGGACCGCGATGTCGCTTGTCTCCGAGACTCCGAGCAGTTCGAGCGAGAAGGACTTGGACACGCCGGGGAAGAAGATCCGGAGCAGGGCCAGGCGCGGCTCAAAGCCGGCCTCGATGGCCTGCCGGGCCGGTTCGTAATGTTCCCACATCCGGACCAGGTGGCGGTTCGTCAGGATCGTGCCCACCTTGTCCACGAGGAATCCGCTGCCTGCATAAAAGATGACGATGGGCGGACCCTCTCCCTCGACCGTCACCAAGGGATTGCCGTCTCGGTCCAGATAGGGATGGCCCAATGGATCGAGTCCCTGGTACCGCAGGGGCCGTCCGGTGCCTTTTTCAAGAAATCCATACCCTCCTTGCAGCAGCCCGACCCCGCTCTCAAACTGAGCCACGATCTCTTCGGCAAACCGCTGCCCGCTTTCGAGCGCGCGCAGCTGTCCGTGGATCGCCTGGATTTCTTGCCGGGACCGGCGGGCGGTCTCCTGCTCTTTGAGCGAGGCGGTGAGCGTGGCGACCAGCTCCTCGTGCTGCCGGCGAAGTTCCGTCAGGTGCTGGCGTTCCTGTTCGCTCCTCCGGCCCATCTCCTCACGGGTGAGGCGTCCGGCTTCGAGCTGGCTGACCAGTTCGGCCATGCGCCGCTCCGTTGCGCCGGCGGCCAGATGCTGTCGGTAGACGACGATGCCCAAGAGGGTGATGAGCAGGACCGGTGCCAGGACGGCTCCGGCGGCCGCGATCTTCGCAGCAGCGGAGCCATAGCGCGCAATATCGGCGAGCAAGCGGCGAACCAAATAGAAAGGAGAGAGGTAGCGGGGATGCGGCGTGCGCACGACGATGTCGCGGCAGTCGGCGACGATATCCCGCCAGGGCTTGGTCTCCGGGCTTTTCTCGGGGGTGAGCCGGAATCGCACCAGCGGGCCGCCTTCGCCGAACTGCAGGAGGTCTCCGTCTTTCAGCTCGGATTCAAAGCTCCGCTGACCGTTGATGAGGAGCGCGCTCTTCCCGCTGCAGTCCCGAATGACGGGCGCGTGATCCTCGACCGAGAGTCGGGCATGAACGGGGCAGACCTCCGGGTCTTTTTCTCGGTCGAACATGACGTGGCATTGATCCTCGACCCCGAAAGAGACGGAGGCGGTGTCGAAATATTGCGTCCGGCCGCGCAAGCTGCCGGTCAGATGGCACAATGTGATCTTCATGACGAAGCCCCCGCCGGTCTTGCTCCGCGCGCCGAGGTCATCCCTGCTTCCATGACTTGGCCGCCGCGGCCAGCAACTGCTTGACCCGAAGCGCCGGTTCGATGACGCCGAGGCCGACGAAGTACGGCACAAAGGGAGTGGCCGGCCGTTTCCTGCCTTTCAGCTGGACCTCCAATTCCTTCCCTCCGACGATAAGCGGGAGCCGTTGGATCCTGGCTTGCGAGGCGATGCCCAGGAACGTCACTTTGCCGCCTGCCGCGAAGTGCCCGTGCCGGTCCGTGCCGGCCGGCAATTTGAACACCGGGCTGCCGCTGTTTCCCGGGAACACGTTGCTGTCGATCAAGAACACGCCGGATTGGGGTTTGGTGGGCGACGTCCACGAGACGATCCCTTGCCGGACGAGGGCCTTCGTCCAGAAGTTGGGTCCCACCGCGCCGGGATAGCCCAGCATCACGACCGGGGCTCCCTCGTAAATATCCTTGGCGCCGGCAAAATCGCCCATCGTGATCGTGGGCGGCTTCGTCCCCCCTGTTTTCTCGCGGGAGACGGTCAGCGGAAGACAGGCGAGGTCAACGTCGGGATCCGGATGCGCGATCCATCGCCGCTTCCCCCGTCGGGCGAGGTCGATCCGGACTCCGAAATACTTGTCCACCGGCCGCTCGTCGAAGCAGGAGAAGCGGACCTGCAGATGCGTGGGCGCCCAATGCTCGGACCGGTCCAGAAAGACATGTTTAGCCGTCACCAGCCAGGGCGTGTTGGTCGGATCGCCCCTCAAGCTGAACAACACGCCGGTGCCCACGACGATGAAGAATTTCCGCCGTTGCGGCTTGCCGCCCGGCTGCCGGAGTTGGAGACGGTGAATATGGCCGATGGCCACGGTGGCGTCACGCCAGGGATCGATCCAGGCTGTCAGCTTCATAGACCTAATTCGATCACGGTGCGGTGCGCTCATCGGTCGGGGCGCCGCAGGCCAGCAGGCTCATGAGATACAGCCAGGCAAATTGTCTCCAGGAAGGATAGGCCTGTCGCTTCACGGTTTCAACGGTCGCGAGAGGGTCGAGCATGGCCGTCATTCCGATCAGGCTCGTGGCTGTGCCGAGAGGACGGGACGGAGGTGCGTCCCGGCCGATCCATCGAATGCCGCCAGGGCCTTCTCCGGGCTGGTGATGATGACTTTTCGCCCGCCCTGTTCCAGAAATTGAACGGCCGCTTCGATCTTCGGCCCCATGCTGCCCGGCGCAAACTGACCTTCTGCCAGATAGGCCCGGGCTTCCCGTACCGTGAGGGCGCCGAGGGGCCGTTCCTTCGGCGTTCCGAAATCCAGCATGACTTGCTCTACCGCGGTCAGGTCGAGAATGGTGTCCATCCCCAGCTCGACGGCCAGGCGGCTTGATGCCAAGTCCTTGTCCACGACGGCCTCGACGCCGACCAGCGTGCCGTCACGCTCCCGACGGACCGGAATGCCCCCGCCTCCGGCTGCGATGACGATCACGCCGGTCTCAACGAGCCGGCGGACGACCGAGGCTTCGACGGTCCCGATCGGAAGGGGCGAGGGCACCAGCCGCCGATAGCCGCGATGCGCGTCTTCGGCGATCCGCCATCCTTTCGCCCGCCATCGCTTTGCTTGCTCCTGCGTATAGAAAGGGCCGACGGGCTTGGTCGGATGCGTCATCCGCGGATCGTCCGGATCGACAAGCGTCCTGGTAATGACGGTCGCAACCGGATGATCGCCGATCCCGCGTTGTCGCAAGACGTTCTGCAGACATTGCTGGATCAGGTAGCCGGTTTCTCCTTGAGACTGGGCGACGCAGACATCCAACGGCAGGTCGTAGGCCTGTCCGCGCGCCGCTTCCACGCGGAGCAGGATCTGTCCGACTTGCGGGCCGTTCCCATGCGTGAGGACCACCCGATGCCCGCGCCGGATCAGCTCGGCGACTCCGGTCAAAGCAGATCGCAGGGTGGCCGTTTGCTCGTCGAGCGTGCCTCGTTGCCCGGCTTTGACCAAGGCATTGCCGCCCAGCGCGACCAGCACCCCCTCAGGCATGGGTCTTGACCTTCTGCAGGAATCCTCGCACGACATCGCGGAGGGTCGGCCTGCCCATCTCTTCAAGCTCGTACGTGACCCGACGGGTCGGCTGGGCGATCTGCAGCAGGCGCCGGAGGTCCACGGGGGTGGCGATCAACACCACATCGCACTCGACCCCCCGGATCGTTTCTTCGAGCTCGCACACCTGTTGGGACCCATAGCCCATGGCCGGGAGCAAGGGGCCGATGTGCGGGTAATCCGCGAAGGTCCGACGGAGGGACCCGACGGCCCAGGGACGGGGATCCACCAGCTCGCCGGCGCCCCATTTCCTGGCCGCGAGCACCCCGGCCCCGAAGCTCATGCCTCCGTGGGTGAGCGTCGGCCCGTCTTCCACGACCAGCACGCGTTTGCCCCGGACCGCTTCCGGATCTGTGAGCGAGATCGGCATGGAAGATTCGATCACCGCGGCAGAGGGATTGTATGTCTTGAGGCTCTCGCGCAGAGCCAGGATCTGCTCCGGGCCGGCGCTGTCCAACTTGGTCAAGACGAGCACCTGCGCCCGCCGCAAGTTGACCTCGCCCGGATAGTAGCTCCGCTCATGCCCGGCCCGGTGCGGGTCAACCAGAACAATCTCCAGGTCTGAGGCAAAGAAAGACCAATCGTTGTTTCCTCCATCCCAGAGGATCACATCGGCCTCGGCTTCCGCTTGGCGAAGAATCCGTTCGTAATCCACGCCGGCATAGACGAGGTCGCCGCTCACGATGTGCGGTTCATACTCTTCCATCTCCTCGATCGTGCAGTCGGCTCGGGTGAGATCGTCGAGGTCGGCAAACCGCTGAACGGCCTGTTTGGCCAGGTCGCCGTAGGGCATCGGATGGCGGACGACCGCCACGCGCAGACCCTCACGTCGTAAGATCGCCGCGATCTTGCGTGCCGCCGGACTCTTGCCGCAGCCGGTGCGGACCGCGCAGACCGATATCACCGGCTTGGTGGAGGCCAGCATCGTCGCACGCGGGCCGAGGAGCCGAAAGTCCGCTCCCCTGGCCATGACTTGCGAGGCCTTGTGCATCACGGCTTCGTGCGACAGGTCGCTGTAGGCGAAGACCACCTGCTCCACCTGCTGCACATCGATCAAGGATTCCAATTGCTCCTCGGCATGGATGGGAATCCCTTCTGGGTACAGGGGGCCGGCCAAGGTCGGCGGATAGAGCCGACCGGCGATGTTCGGAATTTGCGCCGCCGTGAAGGCGACGACCTGGTAGCGGGGGTCCTGGCGGAAGCAGACGTTGAAGTTGTGAAAGTCCCTCCCGGCCGCCCCCATGATGAGAACCTTGGTCTGGCCCATACAGATGTGCCCCGAATTGTGGCAGCGCTTCACAACGCAAGAACTGTGCGCGCCTGGAGGCTGCTCTCTGCCTGTAGAAGCGGCATGAATTCGCGCACCTGGCTTTCGATTTCCTTGTGGTGAGGTCGTAGGAATCCTCGCCTGACGCGATTCTCCACGGAGCGAGGCCCCGGCTTGATGAATAATGCTACAGGCCGATGGAAGGTTGTGGGGCAATTGCGTCCATCGGTCTGATTTCTTGGGGATTTGCCATCGCGCCGCCCGGAAGCCGGCCGATTTTTCTTTGGTCTGGCCCTTGCACCGACAGACGGTGGAGAGGGATCAACCTGTGTCCTGGGAATCGATCGTCAAATCGAGGCGCGACTGGGAAGTCGTGCCGAACCTCAGCGAGTATGGCGAGGCGCGTGCGCATTTCTCCTGGGGGCGGGCGCGACAGGAACTCGACGGGCTCCCGGGCGGGCAGGGCCTCAATATCGCGCATGAGGCGGTGGATCGCCATGCAACGGGCCGGCTGCGGGACCATGTGGCCTTACGGTGGCTCGGCAAGAGCGGGGAAGTCCGCGACTACACGTACGGTCGGCTGGAAGAACTGACGAACCGGTTTGCCAACGTTCTGCAACGGCTCGGCGTAGCCAAGGGGGATCGGGTTTATGTCTTGGCGGGCCGCATCCCCGAGCTCTATATCACCGCCCTCGGCACGCTTAAAAACCGCAGCGTCTTCTGCCCGCTCTTCTCCGCGTTCGGCCCGGAGCCGATCCGCGCGCGCCTCGGCCTCGGCCAGGCCAAGGTCCTCGTGACCACCGAATCCCTCTACCAGCGGAAAGTCGCGGGGCTGCGGGATTCCCTTCCCCACCTCCAAGAGGTGCTGCTGGTGGGAGACGCCCACAAGCCGACGGACATGCCGGGAACGAAAGACTATTACTGGCTCATGGCGGAGGCCGGCGATCGGTTTGCGATCGAGCCCACCGATCCGGAGGACCCGGCGCTCCTCCACTTCACCAGCGGGACGACCGGCACTCCCAAAGGCGCGGTCCATGTGCATCAGGCCGTGGTCGCCCACCACATCACCGGAAAACTGGCCCTCGACCTGCATAAAGACGATATTTTCTGGTGCACGGCCGATCCGGGCTGGGTCACCGGCACCTCCTATGGGATCATCGCGCCCTTGACCAACGGCGTGACCAGCATCGCGGACGAGGCCGAATTCGACGCGGAACGGTGGTATCGCATCCTGCAGGAGCAACGCGTCACGGTCTGGTATACGGCGCCCACGGCCATCCGCATGATGATGAAGGCGGGCCTGGAGCCGGTCCGCAAGCACGACCTGCGCGCGTTGCGGTTCCTGGCCAGTGTCGGCGAGCCGCTGAACCCGGAGGCGGTCGTCTGGGGCCAGCAGGCTTTCGGGAGGCCGTTCCACGACAATTGGTGGCAGACCGAAACAGGCGGGATCATGGTCGCCAACTATGCGGCGATGGATGTCCGGCCCGGCTCGATGGGCCGTCCGCTTCCGGGGATCGAGGCCGCGATCGTGCGCAAGACGGCCGAGGGAACGATCGAGGTCGTGCAGGAGCCGGAGGTCCAGGGGGAGCTGGCCTTGCGGCCCGGCTGGCCGTCGATGTTCCGCGCCTACTGGAACGAGCCGGAGCGGTACCAGAAGTGTTTCGCCGACGGGTGGTACCTGACCGGCGACCTGGCCAGGCGGGACAAGGACGGGTACTTCTGGTTCGTCGGCCGCGCGGACGATGTCATCAAGACCTCCGGCCACCTGATCGGGCCGTTCGAGGTCGAGAGCATTTTGCTGGAGCACAAGGCGGTGGCCGAAGCGGGCGTGATCGGCAAGCCGGACCCGGTCGCGCTGGAAACGGTCAAGGCGTTCATCTCGCTGAAGGACGGGTATGAGCCCACGCATGAGCTGCAGCGGGAATTGCTGGGGTTCGCCAGGGCCAGGCTCGGCGCCGTGGTGGCGCCGAAAGAGATAGCATTCCTGCCGTCGCTCCCCAAGACCCGCAGCGGAAAAATCATGCGGCGGCTGCTCAAGGCCCGTGAACTGGGGTTGCCCGAGGGAGACACCTCGACGTTGGAAGGATAGCTCTCAGCGGTCAGCTTCCGGAGAGAGCTGACGGCTGAACGCCGATGGCTATGAGCTCTTATCTCTGATGGAGCGCCCATGAGTCTCGCGGTTGACCGCACAAAGGCCCTGAAGCTGCTTCGCCAGATGTTGCGGATTCGCCGCTTCGAGGAAAAGGCGGCGGAGCTCTACAGCCTCGGCAAGATCCGCGGCTTTCTCCACCTCTATATCGGCGAGGAAGCGGTCGCGGTGGGCGCGATGCAGGCGCTCACGCAAGAGGATGCCATCGTGGCGACCTATCGGGAGCATGGCCAGGCGCTCCTGCGCGGCACGCCGGCCGGCTCCCTTATGGCGGAGCTCTACGGCAAGGCCAACGGCTGCGCCAGGGGCCGGGGCGGCTCCATGCATTTCTTCGATGCCTCGCGCCGCTTTTACGGCGGCATGGCGATCGTGGGGGGCGGGTTGCCGGTGGCGGTCGGGCTGGCTTTGGCCGACAAGCTGCAAGGCAAGGCGCGCGTGACCGCCTGTTTCTTCGGGGATGGAGCGGTGGCGGAAGGCGAGTTCCACGAGTCGCTCAATTTGGCGGCGCTCTGGAAACTGCCGGTGCTGTTCCTCTGCGAGAACAATCTGTATGCGATGGGGACCGCCCTGGCGCGGCACCAGGCCCAACCGGACATCACGCTCAAGGCGCGAGCCGAGGGGGTCGCGGCCGAAGCGGTGGACGGCATGGATGTGCTGGCGGTCGAGGAGGCGACCACCGGGGCGGCCGAATCGGTGCGCGGCGGAAACGGTCCGTGCTTGCTGGAATACCGCACCTACCGGTTCCGCGCCCATTCGATGTATGACGCGGAACTGTATCGGACGAAGGGCGAGGTCGAGCAGTGGAAGGAGCGCGATCCGATCTCGATCTTCGAAGGGCAACTGCGGGAATGGAAATGTCTGACCTCCGAAGACCTGGCCGCCATGGAGGCGGACATTGCCGCGGAAATCGCGGGGGCCGTGGCGGAAGCGGAGGCGGGCCCCTGGGAGCCGGTCGAAGACCTGACGAAGGACGTGTACACCATGTGAAGTGGGACAGGGAGTGCGTTCATAAGGAGGAAGCATCATGGAGAGAGAAGACGGCAATGTTGAGGGGCTGATCGTGGCGTTCTTGGGCGGCGTGCTCATCGGCGCGGCGGCCGGCTTGCTCTTGGCTCCCAAGTCGGGACGGGAAACCAGGGCCACCTTGAAGGACTACGCGCAAAAGGCGGAAGAAGAGCTGGCGGAGAAAGTCACCCGCATCAAGGCCTCGATCGCATCCTGTCAGCAGGCCTGCGAGGAGCATCTGAAGGCGCACAAGGAACATGCGCGGGGGCCCGTGACGTAGCAGGATGTTGAAAAAGATCAAAGCGTGACGCGATGACGAAGACCACTTATCGTGAGGCGGTGCGGGCCGGGTTGCGCGAAGCGCTGCTCGGCGATCCGCTGGTCTTTCTGATGGGCGAAGATGTGGGCCGCTACGGAGGCGCCTATGCCTGCAGCCGGGGCCTGTTGGAAGAGTTCGGCCCGGAGCGCATCCGCGACACGCCCCTGTCGGAGTCCGCCTTCGTCGGAGCCGGGATCGGCGCGGCCCTGGGCGGCATGCGGCCCATCGTGGAAGTCATGACCGTGAATTTCAGCCTGTTGGCCCTGGATCAGATCGTCAACAACGCGGCGACGATCCGGCATATGTCCGGCGGCCAGTTCAGCGTGCCGCTCGTGGTGCGCATGGCCACCGGCGGGGGCCGCCAGGTGGCGGCGCAACATTCCCACAGTCTGGAGGGCTGGTACGCGCATATCCCCGGGATCAAGGTGGTGACGCCGGCGACCGTAACCGACGCAAAAGGCATGTTGCTGGCCGCGCTCAAGGAACCGGACCCTGTGTTCATCTTCGAACATGCCTATCTCTATCCCACTGAAGGCGAGCTGGACGAAGCGGCGACGGTGGACCTGACCCGGGCGGCCGTGCGCCGTCCGGGGCGCGATGTCACCGTGATCACCTTCGGCGGGTCGCTCTGGAAAGCGCTCGCAGCGGCCGACCGGCTGGCCGGTGAGGGCATCGAGGCCGAGGTCATCGCTCTGCGGTCGCTGCGCCCGTTGGATACCCCGACGATCCTGGCCTCGGTCGCCAAGACCCACAAGGCCCTGATTGTGGACGAGGGCTGGCGGACCGGCAGCTTCGCGGCCGAAATCAGCGCGCAGATCATGGAGGGCGGGTTCTACGAGTTGGACGGACCGGTGGCGCGCGTGTGCAGCGCCGAAGTCCCCATCCCCTACCCGAAGCATCTGGAGGATGCGGCGCTGCCCAATGTTGCGGCAATCGTGCAAGCGGTCCGACAATTGGTGAGGCCCCGTGGCTGATTCCGGATGTGCAGACTGAACCGCCGCGTGAATCGTGAACGTGAGGGAGATATCCTATGCCCAATGAGGTACTCTTCGTGATGGTGGGACTTGCAGCCGGCATCCTGAGCGGGCTGATCGGCATCGGCGGAGGGGTGATCATCATTCCTTTGCTGGTCTTCATTTTTGGCTTCTCGCAGCATGAGGCCCAAGGGACGACGTTGGCCCTCATGGTTCCGCCCATTGGGCTGCCGGCCGCCTGGCTGTATTATAAAAACGGACATGTGAACTTCGAGGTTGCCCTGTTGATCTGCGCGGGATTTTTCCTGGGGGGGCTGTTGGGCGCGAAATTGGCTATCGGCATCTCCAACGTCATGTTGGAACGGATATTCGGGGCGGCGATGCTCCTGATCTCGCTGAAAATGCTCCTTGCGAAGTGAAAATCGTGTTGGATAGGGTGAAGCTGCATGGCTGAGTTCGTGATGCCCACGTTGGGGGCCGACATGGACGCGGGCACCCTCGTCGCCTGGAAGAAGCGGCCGGGTGATCGGGTGACGCGCGGCGAGGTCATCGCCGAAGTGGAAACCGACAAGGCGACGATCGACGTCGAAGTCTTCGCGAGCGGGGTGGTCGAAAAGCTCCTGGTTCAGCCTGGCGAGAAAGTGCCGGTCGGCACGGTGCTGGCCCTCATACGGGAGGAGGGCCAGCCGGTTTCAGCCCAGGCCTCGGCCTCCCCGCTTCCGCCCCCCACGACGGGCGAGGCCCCGGTTCCTCCTCCGTCTCAGATTCGCGCGGTGCCGCCCTCTCCGCCTCCGGCGACCGAGCCGGGGCGGGCGAAGATTTCTCCCTCGGCCAAGCAGTTGGCGGTCCAGCTGGGCGTGGACTTGACCAAGGTGTCAGGCACGGGCCCGGAGGGCGCAATCACGAGGGAGGATATCGAACGGGCCGCGGCTCAACCGGCGACGCAGCCGGCTGAAGCTGAAGCCGGTTCGGATCGGATGAGCCGGATGAGGCAGGCCATCGCCGCGGCCATGGCCAGGTCCAAGCGGGAAATCCCTCACTATTATCTGGGCCACAGCATCGACATGAGCCGGGCCATGGCCTGGCTGGCCGAAACGAACCGGCAACGGCCGGTCCCGGACCGGCTCTTGTATGGAGTCCTGCTGCTGAAGGCCGTGGCCCTGGCCTTGCGGGAGGTGCCGGAATTGAACGCGCTCTGGAAGGAAGGGCGGTCCCTGCCCGCCCCCTCCATCCACGTCGGCACCGCGATCTCGCTCCGGGGCGGAGGCCTGGTGGCGCCGGCCCTGCACGACACGGACCGGCAGAGCCTTGACGATCTGATGCGCAACTTCCGCGATCTCGTCAAGCGGGCGCGCGCCGGCACCTTGCGCAGTTCCGAGCTGTCCGACCCGACGATCACCGTGACCAGCCTCGGCGAGCAAGGCGTCGAGACCGTCTTCGGCGTCATCTACCCTCCGCAAGTCGCGCTGGTGGGGTTCGGCAAGCTGCTGGAGCGGCCCTGGGTCGCCGAAGGCCGGGTCGAAGCCAGGCCGGTGGTCACCGTCAGCCTCTCCGCCGACCATCGGGTGACCGACGGCCATCGCGGCGGCCTCTTTCTGGCTTCGGTCGATCGCCTCTTACAGGAGCCAAGTCGCCTATGAGTCGCCCAACCGCCGAAGACGTGAAACGCACGGCCCTCCGTATCCTGGGGGAGATTGCGCCGGAGGCGGACCTGGCTTCGCTCAAGCCGGACATAAGCTTCCGGGATCAGCTGGATATCGACTCCATGGATTTCCTGAACTTCGTGATCGCCTTGCACGAAACGCTGCGCGTGGAGATTCCGGAGGCGGACTATCCGAAGCTCGCCTCGTTGAATGCCTGCGTGGCCTATGTCCTGGCCAAAGCTGCGGAAGGGACGCACCCATAGGTGAATGCGAGGAAGCACACGCTTGAAGGAGGAGACGATGAAGAAGGTGGTGGATCGTTCCCTGCAGCCGATTTCCTTGGAACCGATGTTCGATACCAAGGGGCTCATCCTCACCATTCATGGGGACCAGCCTCAAGGGAACGGCGTAACGTCCTTGTCGCTGCGGGAAGCTCGCTTGCTCGCTTACGGGTTGTTGGCTGAAGCGGAGCGGCAGGAACCAGAACAGCTCTAACGAAAAAAACGGCCCGCCCTCATGTGGACCACCGGGCCTGTCGACTCGCCGGGATCCTGTCCGGCAACCCAGCCTGTCCCTGCCTTGCCGGTTGCCCCGCGCCTCCCTCCATCTTGCCGCCTCTTGCGGCCCTGCCTCACGTGGCATCGACCAAGTGGCGCGTCCTTCGGACCACGATCCCGCTCCGGCACAGAAGCGGCGCCCTTTGCACGCTGGCTGCATGAGGGCGAGTCACCCACTTTTTGGCTGCGAACCATCATCCGCTTCCTTCCCTCCTCCTAGTGTCTATATAAGCATCTCTTGTCCTTGGTCAACGCTCCGACGAGGTGGGCCGGCCTCAATGTTCACGGGCCGGATCCCTGCCCCTTTTCCTCCTGAAGATCGCTGGTCTGTGGCATGACTCCCCATTGTCCTTTTTCCGACTGTCCTGAAATGCCGCGCCGACTTTTTCGCCTCCGAGAGAGCGGGAGAACCAGAAGAAGTTTCAAGGAGTTACGAATTTGATCCTTCCTGTTGTTCTGGCATCGGGCATGCAAAGTCTGAGATGGCGGGCCCCTGCGACGATCACCGTCATCCAGTCACGTTACACAAGGAGGAGTGCCATGAATGCCATTACTCGTTGGGATCCGTTCAAGGAACTGGAGGATATGCAGAGTCGGTTGAACACGATGTTCGGCCGCGCGCCGGTGCGCAAGGGAGGCGACAAAGAGGAGGCCCTGACGGTGGCTGAGTGGGCGCCGCTCGTGGACATCACCGAGGACGACAAGGAATATCTGATCAAGGCCGAGCTGCCCGACGTCAAAAAAGAGGACATCAAGCTGACCGTGGACGAGGATGTGCTGACGATCACGGGGGAACGGAAATACGAGAAAGAAGAGAAGGGCAAGAAATACCACCGCGTGGAACGAGCCTACGGCAGTTTCATGCGCAGCTTCACCTTGCCGGAAGATGCGGATGGGTCCAAGGTGTCCGCCGAATGCAAGGACGGCTTGCTCAAGGTGCACCTGCCGAAGTCGGAAAAGGCCAAGCCGAAAAGCATCGAGGTGAAGGTGAACTGAGCGGCCGGCCCTCCCAGCCGTCTTCCCGGTCTGCATCGTGCTGTCCGACCGGGGCGGAGAAGTGGATGGGTAATAGGCAAGGGTTCGAACAGGAGGACGTGGCTTGTTCATCCTGAAGGATCGGGAAGAGGCGGGGCGATTATTGGCGGAACGGTTGGGTGCCTATCGGGGCGACCCGAACGCGCTGATCCTGGCCTTGCCCCGGGGCGGGGTGGCGGTCGGATACACCTTGAGCCTGGCGCTGCGTCTGCCGCTGGATGTGTTGATTGTCCGCAAGTTGGGCGCGCCGGGCAACCCGGAATATGCCGTCGGGGCTCTGGCTGAAGGCGGCGCGCTCTACCTCAACCGGGAGGGGATGGGCGCGCTCGGTTTGCGCCGGGGGGATCTCGACAAACCGATTCGAGTCCAGGAAGAGGAAATTGTCAGGCGGCAAACCCTCTACCGCGGCGGCCGGTCTCTGTCGCACATGACCGGCAAGACGATTCTGTTGGTGGATGATGGGATTGCCACCGGGTCCACTTTCTTTGCCTCGGTCGAGGCGGTGAAGAGGCTCAAACCGGATCGGCTGGTGGCGGCTATTCCGGTCGGGCCGAGGGAAACGTTGCTTCTGGCGCAGCGGCAGGTGGACGAGTTGGTCTGTCTGATGACGCCGGCCTCGTTTTTCGCCGTGGGAAACCACTATGAGGAATTTGCGCAAGTTGAAGATGCGGCGGTCGTCCGTTATTTGGAGAAGGCGGCTGTATCGTTGCGCGAAGGGTCGCGCGCATCGCGCGCGTAACTGGGTTTAACCGAAGTCATTCATGAGGAGTTTTTGTATGGCAGTACGAGCGGGGAAGTCCAACGGCAATCCGGTGGTCCGGGTGGCGCGCAGGGATCGGACGATTCAAGAGGCCCGGCATGACGTGTACCAGGCCCGCGGCAAGTTCCGGGAACCGACCGCCTGCCCGCGATGCGGAGCGGTGTTTCACAAGGGACATTGGAGCTGGAGGATCAGGCCGGCCAAAGCCCATGCGGCGATCTGTCCGGCCTGTGAGCGCATCAGCGACCAGAACCCATCCGGGATTCTGACCCTACGGGGGCCGTTCCTCGCCGCGCATCGGGACGAGATCCTGGGGCTCATCCACAATGAAGAGGCGAAGGCCAAGGCGGAGCATCCCCTCTCGCGGGTCATGAAGGTCGATCAGAAAAACAGCGCCGTGGAAGTGACCACCACCGACATGCACCTGGCCCAGGGCATCGGCGAGGCGTTGCGCCATGCCTATCAGGGGACGCTCACCTTGCGGTATTCCCGCAATCAACAGCTCATCCGCGTGCGGTGGGAGCGCTGAAGAAGGATGCGCGGCTGAGCCGGACCGCGAAAGGAGTTGTGACATGAAAGTTCGTGACGTGATGGCGACCGTCGTCCATTCCTGCCGGCCGCACACCAACCTGGCCGAGGCCGCCGAGTCCATGTGGAACTTCGACTGCGGCTCGCTCCCGGTCGTGGACCATGACGGCAAGGTGATCGGCATGATTACGGATCGGGACATCTGTATGGCCGTCGCCACGAAGGGACGGATCGCCTCGCACATTACCGTGTGGGAGACGATGACGGGCAAGGTCTACACCTGCGGCGAGGATGACGAGGCCAGGGTGGCGCTCAGGACCATGGCGACCGAGAAAGTGCGACGCCTGCCGGTGGCGGATCAAGGGGGAATGCTCCGGGGATTTCTCTCCATCAACGACCTCGTGCTGCAGGCCGGAGAGGCCAAGTGGAAGGGGGCGCAAGCGCTCTCCTGCGAGGAGGTCTTGGATACCCTGAAAAAGATTTGCGGTCACCGGGTCCTGGTGGGAATCTGACCCGAGCCGAACGGATCGACGGTCCCAACCGACCGGTGTGCTGCAGCGAAAGGCGGGCATGGATCGCCGCGTGATGGCCTTCGATTTCGACGGGACCCTCGCGGTGGAGGGGAAGGTCCCGGTTGAGTTGGTGTCGGCGCTGGAGCGGTGCCGCGATTCGGGGCATGCGCTCTTCCTCGTCACGGGGCGCCGGTTCGAAACCGTGTCGCTGGGGCGGCTGGCCGAGCTGTTCACCGGCATCGTCTGGGAGAACGGCGCGGTGCTGGCGCACCGGGCGAGCGGCGAGTTGTACCTGCCCTTCGGCCAGCTCAATCCGCGTCTGCTGAAGGCGTTGGCCGACGCCGGCATTCCGTTCGAGCGGGGTCTGGCGATTGCCGCCACCTGGTGTCCGCACGAACAAGCCGTCTACCAGGTGCTCGGCGCCCATGGGGGCGAAGCCTCGATCGAATACAATAAAGGGGCCCTGATGGTTGTGCCGCCGGGAACGTCCAAGGGGACGGGTCTGGAACGGCTGCTGGCTTTGTGCGGCTTCTCGGCCAGAAACCTGGCCGCCTTCGGAGACGCGGAGAACGACCTGTCCATGTTGACCCTGGCCGAAGTGGCCGTGGCCGTGCAGGACGCGGTCCCGGCCGTGTGCGAGGTGGCCGATGTGGTGGCGGACAAGCCCGGGCCGGCCGGCGTGCTGGAGGTGCTGGAGCGCTATCCCTTGGCCGGGCGCTATCTCGACGTGCCGCTGCGGCGGGACCGGCCGATTCTCCTGGGACAGGACGACGCAGGGCGCGACGTGACGATCCCCGCCTCGCGCCTGGCCGGGCGGAACCTGGGGGTATTCGGCGACTCGGGGACCGGCAAGTCCTGGATGGTCGGGCTCCTGGCCGAAGGGCTGCACCATGAAGGCTATCAGGTGCTCCTGATCGACCCGGAGGGGGACTTTCGGGGCTTGCAGGTTCTGCCCCGGTTTCTGGCGTTGGAGGGCGATGCGGCCTCCTTGCCGTCCCCGCCCGCGGTCGTGTCGCTGCTGGACGCGGCCGGCGTGTCGGTGGTGCTGGATCTGAGCCGGTATCCGGTCTCGCAGCGCAATGCCTATATCGCCGAACTGGTCCGGGTGTTGCGTCCCTTGCGGGAGCGCAAGTACCGGCCCCATTGGATCGTGTTGGAAGAGGCGCAACAATCGCTGTTGTCGGCCGATGGGGATGTGGCGGCGGGCATCCTGCCTCTCTTGGAGGGAGGGGGCTGGGCCTTTGTCTCCTACAGACCCGATCGGCTGGATCAGGCCGTGCTTCGGGAGATGCACCACTGTCTGTTGACGCGCATGACCGAGCCGGAGTCGGTGCAAGCCGTGCAGACCCATTGCAAAACCTGCGGCACGGGCAGCGTGAACATGGCGGCGCTGGCGCCGGGCTCGGCGCTGCTCTGCGGCGGGCCGGTGGTGCGGCTGCGTCCGGCGATCCGGCGGGTGCCCCACACGCGCCACCACTACAAGTATCTGGATGTGCCGCTGCCGCCGGAGAAACGCTTTCGATTCCGCGACGCGCGGACGGATCTCGGCAAGGAGGCGGCCAGTCTCTATGAGCTGCTGCATCTGTTGCCGTCGCTTCCCATCGCGAGCTTGGAATATCACGATCAGCGCCAGGATCTGGTCCGCTGGGTGGAGAGTGCGTTGGGCGACACGGAGCTGGCCGCGCGGCTGCGGAAGCTCTCCAACCGGCAATTGCAGGGGGAAGAACTGCGGGAAGCGTTCAGGCAAACCGTCGCCGCCCACTATGCGGAGCTGACCGCCTAAGATACACGGGCACGGCCTATGTCCATCATAAGGAGATGACTCATGAAGACGACGCATGCGCTGGTTCTTGGTTTGGTGGCGATCCTCCTCGGCCATTCCTGGGCGGCCGCCCAGGATTTCCGAGGCAACACGAAGAACGGGCAGGCCGTGTATGAACAGCACTGTCTCCGCTGCCACGGGCTCGCGCTGGACGGCAAGGGGCCCGATGCGCCATACTTGATCGTGGCGCCGGCCAACCTGCAGACGCTGAAGTCCCGGTCCAAGTCGGACTGGGAACTGCTCGTCGCCGTGACCCACGGCGTGTTGTTTTCGCCCATGCACGGCTGGCGGGGCCGGTTGACCGACGAGCAGATCAAGGACGTGCTTGCCTATATCCGCCTGATGGCGCCCTTCGATGCCGTGAGCTGAGCGGCCCAAGTGCGCCGCCGCTGTCTGTGACGGGGTGACGACGAGCCGACGAGGCCTGATCCTGGTCCTGACGCTCTGGCTCCTGGCCATTGCGTCGAGCGGGTTCGCCGCCGACCAGGGTTTGTCGAAGGCGGACCTCGAAATCTTCACCCGTTCAGGCTGCCCCCACTGTGCCGCCGCCAAACGGTTCCTCGACGAGCTGCAACGATCCCGACCAACCCTGCGCATCCTCATCCGGGACATTGGGGAAGACCCGGCGGCCTTGGCGCGGCTCAAAGACGCGGCAGCCGCGCAAGGCCTGCGCGCCATCGGCGTTCCGGCTTTTTACGTGCGCGGCCGACTCCTGATCGGCTTTGCCGGGCCGGACCGAACCGGACGGCAGATTCTGGCGCTTCTGAACCAACCGGAATCGACCCCCGCCGGGCCGGCGCCGGAAGGGGCCTGCCGGCCTGAGCCGACGATCCCCTGCGACCGGGCCGCAACCGAGCCGCAACCGGCTCCCGACGGAATCACCCTCCCTTTCGTCGGCCGCGTGACCGTGCAGGGGCTGGGCCTTCCCCTCTTTACGCTGATCCTGGGGCTCCTCGACGGCTTCAACCCTTGTTCCATGTGGGTGCTGGTCTTCATGTTGTCGCTGTTGGCCGGCCTCCGGGACCGTGTCAAGTTGCTGATGATCGCCGGGACGTTTGTGGCCGTCCAGGGACTCGTGTATTTCGCGTTCATGGCGGCGTGGCTGAACGTCTTCCTGTTCGTCGGTCTCTCGCGCGCGGCGGAAATCCTGTTGGGGACGATTGCGGGCCTGGCGGGCGTCGTCCATGTCAAAGACTTTCTGGCCTTCGGGCGCGGCCTCTCGCTGAGCGTGCCGTCCTCGGCCAAGCCGACCCTCTACGCCAAGGTCCGCCGCATCTTGTACGCCGAGCGCCTCGCCGGCGCCTTGCTGGGCACGGCGGTGCTGGCGGTGCTGGTGCAGGGGGTCGAAGTCCTTTGCACGGCCGGACTTCCCGCCCTCTACACCGGAATCCTTACGAGGCATCAACTAGAGGGCTGGCTGTACTATGGATATCTGCTTCTGTACAATGCCGCGTATATGTTCGACGATGTCATCGTCCTGGGCATCGGCGCCGTGACGCTCAGCCGGCGGCGGCTCCAGGAACGGGAGGGACGCTGGCTCAAGCTGGTGAGCGGCCTGGTCATGGTGGGCCTGGGCATCGTGCTGATCGCCAAACCGGAGTGGCTTGCGTGGTGACGGTCGATCAAGAGCCCGAGTCGGCTCCGAAGCGGGGGTTGCCGGCGACCATCCATACGGTGCCGCCCGAGACGCCGGTCTTCGAAGTGGCCCAGGTGATGGATGCGGAGGGGGTGGGCGACGTGCTCGTGGCCTGGGATCGGAAGCCCATCGGCCTCCTCACCGACCGCGATCTGGTCGTGCGCGTGCTTGCTCAGGGGTTGAATCCCAAGACCCTGCTCGTATGGGAGGTCATGTCCAAGCCGCTGGTCCTGGCCTCCGGCACGCAGGACCTCGGGGAGGCGGTGGGGCTGATGGCGCGGCACGGGATTCGGCGGCTGCCGATCGTGGACGACGCCGGGCGGGTGGATTCCATCCTGACCCTTGACGATATTCTGCTCTTGGGCTTGAACGGACGTCCGCACTTGCGCGCCATTATCCAGGGGCAACTGGAGACGAAGAAGGCCGGCGTGAAGCCCGCGGCGGCCAAGGAGCCGGGCCTCTCGTTCCGGGATATCGCCCCTATTACGCACGCCTTTTCCGCGGCGGTGGCCGTTGCCAGGAATCGCGCCCAGGATGTCTGCACGGTCATCTCGGAAGCCCCGATCCTGGAGGCGGCGCAGGCCATGGTTTCCCGGGATGTCGGCGATGTCTTTGTGGTCGTGGACCGGAAACCGGTCGGCATCCTCACGGACCGCGATCTGGTGGTGCGGGTCATGGCCGTCGGCGCCGATCCCGAGACGACGTTGGCCTGGGAAGTGATGTCTCAGCCGCTGGTGACGGTGACCGACGATGCGGGGGTGGAAGGAGCCGTCGCGCTCATGGCGCGCCATGGCATCCGGCGGCTGCCGATCGTGGATGAAGCCGGCCGATTGATTTCCGTCCTGACGCTGGACGACATTCTGATGTTGGGCCTGAACGGCAATCTGGACCTGAGCGAAATCCTCAAGCGGCAACTCCGGCCGAGAGCCGTGCCTCCCCGGCCGGACCTCCAGGCGCCGCCTCCCCCGGCGACCGTCGAGCCGCCCTTGCCCCCACCGCCGTCGGTGACGCCGGCCCCTTTGTCCGAGATGCGCGCCGCGCCTCCCGGCGCTGTTGCCCCTCGCCCCCAACCGCCGACGCAACCAACGGGGGTTGCCCCGGCTGATCCTCAACCTGAAGTGCCGCCTCCCATGGCGGTCGTCGAGCCGCCCCTGCCCCCACCGCCGTCGGTGCCGCCGGCCCCTTTGTCCGAGATGCGCGCCGCGCCTCCCGGCGCTGTTGCCCCTCGCCCCCAACCGCCGACGCAACCAGCGGGAGTTGCCCCGGTGAGCCCTCAACCTGAAGCTCTGTCTCCTGTAAAGAGGCCAAGCTTTCAACCCACACCGGCGCCGGAGACAGTCGCACCGGCGGACCGGTCGCGTCAGGCCAAGCCCGCGGCCGAATCGCCCGTCCACCCGTCGAGGACGGAAGCGGGCGGTCGCTTCGGCGGGGTCCGCTTTTCGCAACCGGTGACGTCCGTGGCCCGGACGACGGTCATCAAGCCGTTCCGCTATCCCCGTAGGAGCATGCTGGGCCATGTCCGCTCCTGGTTCTTCGGAAGCCGGGATTGGCTTGAAGCGATGGCCTGGCTGATCATCCTGGGCCTGTTGCTGGGCGCGCTGGCCTACCTCGCGATGGGGTCCGGATGGCTGACGAGCTTTATGCAGAACTCGTATCAGCCGAAGGGCGAGGAACGGCGGGAATATCTCGAACGACTGCAGAAGGAGCGGGAGCAGGAAAGCCAGTCTCGTTGACCGACGCTCCCCGGTGATCCACCCACAACCCTGCGGAGACTTTCGCCGATGGCCCGCTTGCCTGTGCGCCCGCTCTATCTCCCGCCTGCCTTGCAGGATTTCGGCCGGCAAGCGGACGGCGCCGGCTACCTGATCCTCAGGGACGGCACCACGGCTCTCATTCGTTCCGCCGAGCCGGGCGATCAGCCAGCGCTGCAAGCCTTCGTCGACCGGCTCTCCCCTGAGGCCAGGCGCCACCGGTTTTTTTCCGAAACCGCGCCCCCGCTCTCCCTGATCGCCTCCCTCTGCGATTCCTCCGATCCCCGCGCGCTGGTGACGCTGTTGGTCACGCGCAGGGTCGAGGGAACGCCGCGCGTCGTCGCCGCCGGGTCCGTCATGGTCAAGGATGAACAGACCGTGGAAGTGGCGATGGCGGTGGACGACGCGTTTCGCGGAAAAGGCTTGGGCACGCTGCTGCTGGAGCGGCTGGCGCTGCTGGCCGTTCGGCAGGGCCATGTCCGGCTCTGGGCCGTCACCCATGCCGACAACCTGGCGATGCGTGAGGTGTTTCGGGAGTCCGGCTTCACGGCGCGCGAGGCGCTGGAGGGCGGCGACATGGAGGTGGAGTTGTCGCTGCTGTCCACCGCAGCCGGAGTGGAACGGTCGGAACTGCGCGAGCGCGCCGCCACCATCGCCTCCCTGCGTCCCTTCTTCCGGCCCCGCTCCGTGGCGGTGGTCGGCGCCTCGCGGGACCCCGCTTCCATCGGCGGGCGGCTGCTGGCGGCGCTGCGCGCCGCCTCGTTTGCCGGGGCCCTGTATCCCGTGAATCCCAACGCACAGGACATCGCCGGCCTCCGGGCCTATCCCTCCGTCCGGACGATTCCCGACCCGGTTGACCTGGCGGTGATCGCCGTCCCGCCGCAAGCCCTGCCGGCCGTCGTGGAGGACTGTGCGGCCCGGGGCGTCCGGGCCCTCGTCGTGATCACGGCCGGTTTTGCCGAAGTGGGAGCCGAAGGCCGGGCGCGGCAAGACCGGCTGCTCGGCGCTGTGCGGGGCTACGGCATGCGGATGGTCGGACCCAATTGCCTGGGCCTTCTCAACACGGACCCGTCGGTCCGCCTCAACGCCTCGTTCTCCCCGATCTTTCCGCCGGCCGGGTGCATGGCCATGTCCTCCCAAAGCGGCGCGCTGGGGCTGGCCGTCCTGGCGGCGGCGAAGCGGCTGCACCTGGGCCTCTCCACGTTCGTCAGCGTCGGCAACAAGGCCGATGTCTCGAGCAACGACCTCCTGCAATATTGGGAAGAGGACCCGCGCACCGACGTGATCCTCCTCTATCAGGAATCCTTCGGCAACCCCCGCCGCTTCGCGCGCATCGCGCGGCGCGTGGCGAGGCGCAAGCCCATCGTGGCGGTCAAGGGGGGGCGGACCGGCGCGGGCCGCCGCGCCGCCGGATCCCATACGGCCGCTTTGGCGGCCAGCGATGTGGCGGTGGAGGCGCTGTTCCAGCAGACCGGCGTGATTCGCGCCGACACGTTGGAAGAGTTGTTTGCGTTGGCCGTGGCCTTGGGCGCGCAGCCGCTCCCGAAGGGCCGGCGGGTGGCGATCGTGACCAACGCGGGCGGCCCGGCCATCCTCTGCGCCGACCGGTGCGAAGCGGGCGGTCTTCTGGTGCCCACCTTCTCCGAGCGGACGCAGGCGCAGTTGGCTTCGTTCCTCCCTCCGACGGCGGGGCTCGCGAATCCCGTGGACTTGATCGCCTCGGCCCGCGCGGAGGAGTTTCGGCAGGCGCTGACGGTCATCGCCGGGTCCGGCGAGGTGGATGCGCTGATCGTCTTGTACGTCTCGGCGGGGGCGCTTGAGCCGCAGAGCCTGGCGCAGGCGATTCGGGACGGAGTCGCATCGGGAGCGGCCCAGGCCCCGCTCCTCCCGGTGCTGGTTTGCTGGATGGGGGAGGAGGAACAGTCGGCCGGCCCGGGCGAACTGGCCCGCCTCAACATCCCCGTCTACGATTTTCCCGAGACGCCGGCGCTGGTGCTGAGCAAGACGGCGGCCTATGCGGACTGGCGGGCTCAACCGCTCGGCATGATCCCCGATTTCGACGATTTGGACCTGGAGCAGGCGCGACGATTGTGCCGCCGCGCCGTTGACGCGCGGGGCGTCGGATGGCTGTCGGTCGAAGAAACGAAGGGGGTGCTGACGTCCGCTCGGCTGCCCGTGGCGTCGGGCGGGCTGGCCCGGACAATGGACGAAGCGGTGTCGCTGGCCCGGCAAGTGGGATTTCCCGTGGCGGTGAAACTCGCCTCCCGCTCGCTGATCCACAAGACGGAGGTCGGCGGGGTCATGCTGAACCTTCAGGATCAGGAGGCGGTGCGCCGCGCATTTCAGGAGATTCAGCGATGTATGGCCGACGATCACCGACTTGACGCCATGGATGGCGTGATCGTGCAGCCGATGGTGTCAGGGGGCGTCGAGCTGATGGTGGGGGTGACGCATGACCCGCTGTTCGGACCCTTGATCGCGTTCGGGCTCGGCGGCATCCACGTCGAAATTCTCCGCGATGTCTGTTTCCGCATCACGCCCCTGACCGACCGGGACGCGAGCGAGATGATCCGGAGCGTCCGCGGCTTCCGGCTCCTCGAGGGCTACCGCGGCCATCCGCCGGCCGACCTCGACGCGATCGAGGAAGTCTTGTTGCGGGTGTCGCGGTTGGTCGAGGAGACTCCCGAGATTACGGAGCTGGATCTGAATCCTGTCTTCGCGTTGCCGCCCGGTCAGGGCTGCCTGATCGTCGATGCCCGGATCAAGGTGGAGCCGGGCGCGCCTGCTTAGCAGGATGTTGAAAAAGTCCGCCAGCTTCGTTCTCGCGTCACTTTCCAAGAGTTGTCAGTTATCAGTATTCCGTTCTCAGTTTCCGAAACTGACGACGGAAGTTTGTCAACAGCCTGTTAGCCCTTGTCGTGGACTTTGAACGAGAGGTGGCAGGCGACGCAGGCCTTGAGCACCGCATCCAGCTTAGGCAGGATCTGTTTCAAATCCCGTGAAGGCATGGTCTTTGCCAGTTCTTCGGCTGCTTCGTGATGGGCCATGGCGAGGTCGTGGTAGGCCGGCGGAAAGGATTCGGGATGCTGTCCGGCCCCGGGAAAGAGCGCGTCTTGGCGCGCGAGGGGTCGGGAGGGTGCCATCATCTGGCGATGCATGAAGAATCCGAGATGGGCTTCGGTGAGCCCCTGGGCCCGCGCGAAGTCCTCCTCGGCCAGCGCCGCCACGATCGCCTGCACGGTCTCCAGATGCTGGAGCATCACGGCGCGCTGCTCGCGGCCCTCTTGAGCCGTCAGGCCGAGCGGCGCCCTGGTATCGGGAAGCGTCACCGGGAGACGTTCCGGCTCACCCGGCGCGCAGCCGGTCAAGGCTCCGCACAGTCCGGTTACGATCAGCGCCCGGCGCAACAATGAGCGGCTCATCGGTCGCTTGCCTCCCCTTCGCAGCAACCTTCTCCTCTGGGCCCCATGCGGCCCATGCCGCGTCCCCGGCCCATCCCTCCGCCAGGACCGTGACTCCCGGCGAACGTGCGCAGGTAACGGATCACGCTCCAGATCTCTTCATCGGACAGGACGTTGCCGAAGCCGATCATGCTGGTGCCGGCCGATCCGTGCTTGATCACCCAGAAAAGTTCGCCTTCCGTGCGATGGCGCCAGAATCCATGGTGATGAAAGTTCCGCGGGGAGGGATCGAGTCCCACCGCCGCCGGTCCGTCGCCCTGTCCGCTCTTGCCGTGACAGTTGAAACATCCCCCCTTGCCGGCGTAGAGGGCCTTGCCCTTCTCAATGGTCTCGGATGAGTCCGGCAGCGGGTTGGTCATGGCTCTGGCCGATTCGAGCTGGTCGGCCGGTACCCGCGGCGCCATCATGTGCCGCTCGGCTGCATCGACCGGCAGAGTCCAGGCCATCGCGATCGCCAGCGCGATCAGGCAGCGGTTCGACTTCTTCATGTCGACCTCCTCGCGCGTATCAGAATGCGACGTTGCGGTCCCGCTCGGCGACGGCCTTGATGTAGTCCGGCATCCCCTTGATCGCCGCGCCTGCTACCAAGTCGGCGCCGCCGATCTGTCTGGCCACGGCGCAGGCGCCGCAGACCCAGATGGGTATATTCGCCGCCTGGACGGAAGCGAGCAAGTCCTTGAGCGGCGTCAAATTCACTCCTGTCACGTGATCGGCCGTGCCCTTGCGTCCGAGCGCGACCGCTTCGTTCCACAGCCATAAGATGACGTCGTGCCCCTGTTCCTTCGCCACTTTCGCCGCCATGAACGGCAACGTGGCCATCGTGGGGTCGTCGGTCCCCCGGCTGCCGGAAATAATGAATGTCGCCATGATCGACTCCTTGAAGAAGCTGTCAGCGTTCAGCCATCAGCTTCTTGCTGACTGCTGAAGGCTGATGGCTCATTTTGCTAGAGACCGAATGTAGTGAATGAGCTGCCAGACCTGGTCGTCCGGCAGGCCGGCGAACGACATCATCCCCGTGCCCGGCGAGCCGTTCTTGATGATCCAGAACAGTTGCCCGTCCGGAAGCTCCTTCATCGTCTTGCCGCAGGTGAAGTTGCGCGGCGGCGGGATCAGCGCCGCGCCCATGAACCCCTGCCCGTTCCCCTCGTTGCCGTGGCACATGGCGCAGGCCACAGGCTGGGCGGTTTGAAGGAACAGGGTCTTGCCCGCGTTGATGGTTCCGGCGGAGGCGGGAAGCGGATTGGTTTTTGCCAGGAACTCCTCCGGCGCCTTGACGGTCTTGCGGGGTTGCGGGCAGACGCCGGACGGGGCACCGGGCGCAGCCTGAGCCACCTCAGCCCCGCCCTTGAATGTCGCCTTCAGATAGGCCATCACGTCGGCCACGCCCTGCTGCCCGATGGTCAGCCCCCAGTAGGGCATGTTCGGCGACTTGCCCATTGCCGCGCCGCCGTGGTTGATCACGTTGTACAAATAGTCGATCGGCACCTTGTCGAAGGGAATGTTCGCGTGGATCGCCGGTTTCGGTTCCAGACCGGAGGCGGCCGGGCCGTCGCCTTTTCCGGTCGCACCGTGACATTGGGAACAATATTCCTTGTAGATGACCTTGCCTCGGTCCACGCTGGCCATCCCGAACTCCGGACTCGTCCAGGGTTCGTAATACTTGAAGTCCTTTACGCCCTGCACCATGAGGAACCCGATCACCGCGCGCAGTTGGGGCTCGGTGGCGTCCGCCAGAAACTCCCCGCTGTGGGGCACGAAGTCTTGTGGGTTTTGCCCGAAGCGGAAGAGCCAATCCTGGTTGTAGCGCTGGCCGGCCGAAACGAGCGAGGCGCTTTGCGGGCCGCCGATAATCTTCCCGTTCTCTTCGATCACGTGACAGCCGAGGCAGGCATGGGCTTTGTAGGCCATACCGCCGAACGAAGCCTCGAACTTGGAGACCTTCGAGACGTCGAACGCGCCGACTTTCACGCGCGGGTCTTTGTTGTGCTGATCGAAGTAATCGGCGATGGCCTCCGCTTCCGCCTGCGTCACCGTCGGATGCTTGGCCGGCTTCTGGTCCTGGTCCCAGCGATAGCCCTTGGCGTAGAGCGGCGCCTCCTTGCCGGTCAGCCATCGGATCAGCCAGGGCCGTTGATACTTGCTGCCGGCCCAGATCAGGTCGGGCGCCTTCAGGTTGAAGCGCGAATCGGCTTTGCCTTCGAGCCGGTGACATTGGACGCAGGTTTGCTGGATGAGTTCTTTCGCCCGCTGTTGATCGCCGCCGAACAGTGGTTTTGGGAAGAATCCCAAGGCGACGCCCACGAACAGCACCAGGCTCAGGGCGATGGCTCTTCTGATCTTCATCTTTTCTCCTCCCACAATAATGCGTGTACGGTCGCTAGTCGCGAAGCGTATTCAACCAGGCATGAATGTCTGCGATCTCTTGGGGCCGCAGCACGGATCCCCAGGGCGGCATGGCGCCGCGCCCCTGGCTGACCGTCGTCCGGAACCGGTCCGCTTGGGCCAGGATGGGATTGCGCGCCAGCTTGGGTCCCACACCGCCGCTCCCCGCTTCGCCGTGACAGGGAAGGCAGTTCTGCTTGTAGAGTGATGCGCCCCTGGCCGCGACCCCGCCGGGCGTCGGCGTTGCGCCCGATTCCTGGCCTGCCTGACCGGCTTGGACTGATGAGGCGGCGGGCAGGGCCACGACCGGCCCCGCCTCCGGATGAAAATAGGTTGCCAAAAAGGCGGTCAGCAGCGCTGCTTCTTCCTTGTCCAGTTGGGCCCCCCAATGGACCATCTTGTCGACCGTCGCCTCCCAACGATCGCGCGGGAGTCGCTGTTGTTGGATCAGATCGGTGCTGTGACAGACGGCACAGCGGGCGGCGAGCAACCGTTGCGCCTGTTGCTCCACGGGCTGTGCTTCGGCTCGTCCCGTCGCGAGCCACGTCGGCCCCGGCAGGATGAGGGGCAACAGGAAGAGCCAGCCCGCTCGTTGACCCCAACGCGTCCCCACCTCTATGTCTCCCTGACCTGCACCTGCACGCGATCCCAGCCGTTCCAGAGGAACCCGCCGGGATTCCAGGGGCTGGCCATCGGTTGGACTTGTCCGCGATCGTCCGTGGCGCGGCAGAGAATCGTCCGCCGGCCCGATCCCCTGGTCCGCCAGAGGAACTGCCACGGACGCCAGGCATAGGGGGCCTCGTCGCCGACGAGTCTTGCTTGCTCCCAGGTCTTGCCGTCATCGGTCGAGACTTCCACGGCGACGATCCGTCCCTCGCCGGTCCAGGCCACTCCCTGGACCATTATGGCGCCGGGAGATAGAACGGCTCTCTGCTGCGGAGAGGCGATCACCGACTTGACCACCATGGCCTCCACCGGTTTCAGGTCCTGCGGCGCGATGACCTCGCCCGGCTTGACGGGACGGCTCGGATAGCGATAGGCCGTTTGCATATAGTAGCCCCCGGCCTCCTCTTCCTGCGCAGTCAGGTCCGTCAGCCACTTCACGCAGGAGTCCGCCATCCATCCGGGCGTGATCAATCGCAGGGGCGCCCCATGCAGCAGCGGCAGCGGGGCTCCGTTCATCCGAGTGGCCAGGATCGTGTCGGGATGGAGCGCCTTCTTGAGGGGGATGCTGCGCGTGAAGAGCGGGACGGAGGCGACTACCGGCCGGTCGGCTCCCTGCAATTGGAGGTGCCGAGCCTGGGCCTTGAGCCCGGCTCGTTGCAACACATCGCGCAGACGGACGCCGGTCCAGTTGGCGTTGCCCACCGCGCCCTGTTCCCACTGTACGCCTGGCGCTTTGGGGCTGTGGAACGCCCTCCCGTTCCCGCTGCACTGCACCACGGCCGTGACGGTGATCTCGTCGAATGTCGAGAGGTCGTTCAGGCTCAGACTGAGCGGCCGTTCCACTAGTCCGGCGACGCTCAGCCGCCAGACGGAAGGAGCCACCAGGTCCGAAGCCGGAGGACCGAAGTGGCTGCGGATGAAGAACCGGTCGTTCGGCGTCAGATATTGGGTGAAGACCTGGCGCGGAGTTTCCGCATCGAGGGGACGGGCCACATGCGTGATCAGCGGTTGATCGGCGGTCTGGGCGCCTGGCCCCGGCTCTGCCGCCTCGGCCGGAGACCGGAGGCGGCCTCCCGTCAAGGCCAGGGCCAGTCCCCCTGCCGCTCCGGCGAGCAACGAACGTCTGGTGATGCCCGGACCCTCGTGGTTCGTCATGACTGACCTGTCGTGAGCAAGGTGATCGCAACCTTGGGCGGGACCGCCAGCGATTGGTGGACCGTGCAGCCATGGGCAACCTTGAGCAGCCGTTCCTGCTGGGTCGGCGTGAGGGTCGCCGGGAGGCGCAGTCTCATGTCCACGGACCCGACCCGATGGGGCTGCTCGGCCATGGACCAATCCGTCTCGATGGTCAAGCCATCGGACGGAATGTTGTGCCGGGCACAATACCGGGCGACGAAATAGCCGACGCAGCTGGCCAGGGAGCCGGCGAACAGTTCCACCGGACCCATGCCCTCGTCGGTTCCGCCATCCTCGATCGGCTGGTCGGCGACGACTCGATGCCGTCCGCTGACGATGTCGAACTTGGTTCCGCCTTTGAATGAAACGGTCAGGCTCATGCGCTGCCTCCCTGCTCGGCGGTGATCGGGAAACTATGCCAGAACGATGCCGGAGCGACGAGGGAAAAGGCCCTTTTCTTCCGGGATTTGGATCGGGCCATCCCTCGTTACAAGCTGAGATGCAGAGAAAGGGGACAAGGATTCAATTTTGTTGTGGCGCAGGATGCTACAGCGGGGGTGTGCCGGCCGGCTAGAAGGTGTACTGGGCGCCGACCGAGGTGATGGTGTCGTTGAAGCCGGACGCACTCGCGGTGGAGGTCCGCTGCGTCTGCTGGACGCTCAAGGACAAAGCCAGGGCCTTGGTGGCTGCATAGCGCAGCTCCGCCCGCCCCTGGTTCGTCACGTCCTGCCGATGGCGGTGGCTGTCGCCGATAATCGTGCTGGTGAAGTCCGTGAGCCGAAAGACATAGTCCAGATCGAGCGCCAGCGGATCGGCCAAGCGGAATTCTGTCTTGAAGGAGATGAACTGTTGGATGTACGACACGTCGTCCTTGAGTTGCTGGGTCCCGCGCCCGTCGGCCAGGCCCCGTTCATAGAGGTAGGCCAGGGTCAATCTGGCCCAGGGCGCGGCGAGATAGCCGACCTGTCCCCCGCCGGTGTAGAAGGTCGTGTCCCGTTCGGCAAAGGGTTGATTGTAGAGCCGCAGCCCGTACCGGCCGATCAGGGCGACGGTCCAGTCCTCGGACAGTTTCCGCTCAATCTCGGCTCGCCAGCCGTTCGTGGAGACCCGTTCCTCCTGCAGGGAGCGGGGCGAAGTCTGAACGGATAAATTCGGCCCGAGGAACAAGTTCGGGACATACCGATACCGAAGCAACAAGGTGGTGTCGCGGTCCAATTCCTGCCTGGCCTGAAGCCGATACTCGGCGTGGTTGAAGATGGAGTGTTCGGTGTAGAAAAAGCCATGGGCTTTGGCGGACAGTTCCGTGTGCGTGCTGAACGTGCGCCGCACTTCTACGGAAGGCTCGACGATGACGTCCGACGGTTTGTCGAGCGGCACGATCGTCGGCTGGCTCGGATCTTCGCCCAGGGCCAATCGGCGCGCGGCGGAGTATTGAAACACGTCCGTCGTGTAGGAGGTTTTGGCGCCGGCGATCGCAGACCATCCGGACTCGGCTGCCGCGGTGTGAGGCGCCAACAACAGCGTTGCCGCCCAGGCGACAAGACAGGCACGCCGCCATCCCGCCCTTCCGATTCTCACACCGTCAGGGCTGGCCGAAGGACCTGACATAGAGCAGCACCTGCCAGGCTTCTTCTTCCGTCAGAACCAACGGAATGAACGACGCCATGTCCGTGCCCGGACTCCCGTTCTTGAGAATCCAGATGAGTTCGCCGTCCGACCTGGCTTTTTGCCAGGCCCTGTCGGTGAAGTTTCGCGGGAGGGGGCCCTTGAGTTGGAGATCGGGACCGAGGCCCTTGCCGTCGGCCCCGTGACAGGCCCGGCAGAAGGCCTTGCCGTTGAACAGGGCCTTGCCCTTCTCGATCATCTCGGGCGTGGTCGGCAGGGGATTCGTGACGGAGCGGGCTGCGGCGATCTGGTCCGCGGGGACGCGCGGACGGAGGACTTCACGGTCCGCGCCCCAGGTCGGATCGAGTCCTTGGAGCAGGAAGGCGCTGGCGAGGAGAAGGAACCGGGAACGACTCACCGTTTCGCTGGCTCCTTTCACGGGAAGGACGGGTTCCCTGCGGGGAGGATGCTCGACGCATCCTCCCCGCGGAGATCCCGGTGGTCGGTTACTTGTCCGTCTTTTCCGGTTTCCGGTGCTTGTGCCCGACGGATTGCGGGTGGCCCACCACGCCGTTCGGCGCCTTGGCTCCATCCGGCCAGAGGTGGAAGATGATGCCGTCGGTCTGGGCCGCCGCCGCCGCCACTTCCTTGGCCTGGGCTTCCGGCATGTCCAGAACCTGCACGCGTCCCGTGGCGATCTCGACTTCATGGTCGTGGTAGTACTTGTTCCAGGTCTTCAGCGGCACATGGGCGCGGGAGACCGGCTTGGCGATGAAATACTCCACATCGGTGAGCAGGGCGTTGGGATCGGTGGATTCGAACAGGAGACATTGCAGGACTTCGGGCGAAATCCCCTTGCAGTAATGGTGATAGGGGCCGTGCACGGTCCCGTCTTCGAACTTGTGCGGGGCCATGACGTGGATGTTGAACCCCTCCGCCGGGCTTGGTTTCTTTTCTTCAGCCTGGGCCGCCCCGCTGGCGAGCAGGGTTATGACGAAGGTGCCGATGACGGCAAATGATTTAGACATGGTAGCCTCCTGTTGGTGAGTGGATGAGAACCTTGGCACTTGTGCCTGTCCCCGATAGAGACAGATTCATGAAAAAGGATTCATGCCATATACTGTAGGCCCCGCCGCCCGAACAAGCAAGCGGGCGCCCCGTGGACCGTCATCGACATATCTCACACGTCCTCAAAGGATTGGCCTTGATTCAGTTTCACTATCGGCATACCCTCGCTTGCTGTAGTCATTGCCGTGGAATATACGTCAACCTCGGTGATTAAGTCCCTGGCTCAGGGCTTCCAGAGAAAGCAATAGAAAATTGTCAAGCTACCCTGCCGAGTTATCGCCATTGTATGTCACCAAGGCGATCAATGATCCCATCAGACTTTACGAGGGAGCGCTGAAGCTCAAACAAGGAGCGACAGAAATCTCCGGTGATGGTTCAGTACAGTTAAAGTGGTTGCCGACACCAAGTCTGCGCTTTCAGCTGAGCATGGTCAGTGGGAATATTCATGCACTGGCAGGCACAGATCAAAATTGGTTCCTCGTGCTGCCGATGGCCACCACTCCTCTCAAAGCTCTCGTCATGAACGTACAGTTAGTGGGCGTCTCCGATACGATATCGGGCGTTATCAACCAAACGGTAGAAATTGGCTCTGATGGTCCCCTGACGTCGCTCGTTTTTCACATCCCTAACTTTCCTGGTTTCCTGGGTGACACGATCCAAGGGTATGTCGGGAGACTAAACAGATGGCGGCGCGCGCGCGCGACACTCGAAGCCGGTGGATGGCGTGTAACAATAGATGCGATACCGGACTTTGATGAGAAGGGACTCATTGCAACAAGAGGTTATGCGATTACCCATGTAGGAAAAGCGGAGAGGATTGACGGAGTGAATTTTACGCTCAATCAAGCCAAGGAGTTGAAGAGGGCTCTTTGGATGTTCTTGTCGTTCTGCCGAGGTTTATGGGTGTGTCCTATACTCTTGGTTGGTATGGATGCCAACGGAAAACGTGTATGGGAAGAATGGGAGAGCCCTCATATCTCGCCAGGACAGTTTGTGCAGTCGTGGTTCGACACGCTGACAGCTCAAGGGCTAATGGAAGCCTTTCCGGGATTCTTGCAACGGTGGGGCGATGAAACGCTGTGGAATGAGCCACTGATGATTGCCTTGCACTGGTATGTCGAAAGCAACTTGCGAGCCGGTGGGACCGAAGGCGCGATCATCTTGGCTCAGGCAGCCTTTGAAGTGCTTGCGTGGACTCTCTTGGTCGAAGATCGTCGCATATTGAGCAAGGAAGGTTTTCAAGCCCATGGGTTCCCCGCTTCGGATAAATTACGGCTGCTCCTTTCGTCCAGTGGCGTACCATTGACCATTCCCCCATCGCTCCAGTCACTTTCAGCTCTTGCCCTGGGGTCGAAGTGGCAGGATGGGCCGCAGGCTCTTTCAGAGATCCGAAATGCATTCGTTCATCCCCACCCTGCAAAACGGAAAAAAGTGCTCGACAGCGAGCCGCGAGCACGTCACGAAGCTTGGAGTCTCGCCCAGTGGTACCTAGAGATGGTACTGCTTCGGTTATTCAATTACAAAGGGAAGTATTCCAATCGGCTAAGTTTGGCTGTTTCGAAAGGTGACGAGGTGGAAGATGTCCCTTGGATGAGGCCGTAAGCTGAAAAAAATCGTTGAATCATCTGTCGCAAGATGTGGTTTCAGATCCTGCATGGAACCGAGTTCTGCATCCTATTACGGCAGGCAGCCTTGGAATATCTCCTCGCAATGATCGTACGCCGCGATCGACGGCGGCTCGGGCCGGTACTCCACCGCCACGACCCGGTCGTCATCGAGCGTGAGGACGGCTGTGCAGTCATGATGGACTGCGCTCACGCTGGCCTTGGACCCGAAGAAGGACTGGTCGAAAGGCGGGGCGTCCTTGTGGTAGATCAAGACCGTCTGTTGGCCTCGATGGGCTTCGCTGAGCGAGGGGCCGGCGCACGTGAGGATTTCTTGCTTAGTCTTTCCGATCAGGCCCGCGTGCGCGGCCGAGGAGTCGGCCTTCGGCACCGGCTGGCATCCAAGCATCAACAGCAAGCTTCCCGTGCAGGCAAGGGTGCGGCACCATCGGATGGTTGGAGAGGGTACGGGATGCTGTTCCATGTTCGCTCTTTTTCCTCGGGCGTCAGTGTGTCTTGTCCGGCTGTTTCGTCGGGCAGGTGTTGATCCCCAGCAGGGTCCAGGCCGGACAGTAGCCGATGAGGCCCGTCACCAACGCGACCCCCCCGACCACCAGGGCCGCGGTCATCGCGGCAGTCTGGAGACCGCCGAAGGCTCCGAGCCCCAGCAGG
>SXGT01113913.1_pt1 | contig 51864 bp, 77 predicted proteins | sample 3176221 | NCBI WGS metagenome assembly SXGT01 (sample SAMN11356862, study PRJNA531348) | freshwater metagenome | isolation source: freshwater sample F1-120 | place: China: Fuxian Lake, Yuxi | collected 2017-12-25
ACACAATTTTTCATCAAACCCGATTTTCATGCTATAAAATAAGAGTTTTACGGAGGTGGAACATGGCACGACCCAAGAAAACCAGCATTCAAGGGCAGGTAGACCAACTGAATTGGTTACAAAAGATTATTGAATCACCAATAACCTTGACTGACCGGGAGAGGTTTTATTTCGATTCAATCGTACAGGATCGGGAAGCACAATCATGGTCGATACAACACTTGATATTCGCTGCTAACCTAGCCAAAACCCTCGTTCAACTCGATGAAGCGAACGCTGATATAGCCATAAATGGTATGCAAACACTGACCGATAAAGGTTGGCCGGCACCGAATCCAATGGTCGGGGTAAAAACCCAATTAACCAATTCAGTAATTAATCAGATGAAGGCTTTAGGGATGACAGCAAGCCAGAAAGGATTATCTACACCGGAACAAAAAACTCGCAATAAATCTGACGCGCAGGTGCGCGCGAGTCTATCTGAAATTGATGATGATTTAATATGAAAGAATATATTATTGAATATGGGTGGGAGTTCTGGAGTGCTGATTTTTCAATGTTAGCGACTGATAAAAGAAACTACGGAACAGTGACACTTTGTAGATGTAAAGAGGATGTCGATAAATGGCATAAATTATCAGAAGATGATCAAAATGAATTGAATATTTGGTGTAGTGGTTATGGTAAAACATTAGAACAAGCGATAATTAATGCTAATTTAAATGCATCACAATTGAAACCGATACCATGAAAGAAAACAATTTATATCAAAGGGTATCTTATGAGTCTTTTTAAAAATCCGAAGGTTGGAGACAAAGTTATTTTTACAGATAGTAGAGAGATTGAATCAACTCAGAAAATCATAAAAGTCACCTCTAAGTCTATTCGAATAACATCAGTAAACTCATATCGTTTTAATCGAGATGGTACATTGAATAAATCTTATAATAGAAATGGTACATTAAGGATGTCAATACATCCTCTGTTCGATCAAAACGGAATTACTTATTCTATCAAATCGACTTAATATGAAAGAAACTAGAGCTAGTCGAGTATTGAGATTTATCGATGAGTATATTCTAGTGCCTGAAGGTAAATATGTAGGGCAACCTATTAAACTCGATAAATTCCAGCGGAAATTCATTAAAGATATTTATGATAATCCTCATGGTACTCGAACAGCTATATTATCTCTTGCTCGGAAAAACGGAAAAACCGCATTAATTGCCTGTATCGTTCTTGCTCATTTAATCGGGCCAGAAAGAACCATAAATGCTCAGTTGGCATCAGGTGCATTGTCTAGGGATCAGGCTGCACTGGTTTTCAACCTTTGCGAAAAAATGCTTCGAATTCAACCGAAGTTCGATGGATTGTATCGAGTCGTACCATCCAGCAAGCGATTAATTGGTTTGAAAGCAAATACCGAATTCAAAGCGTTATCGGCTGATGGTAGTAAGAACCAGGGGCACAGTCCGTTACTCGTTATTCTGGATGAGGTCGGTCAGGTGCGCGGCCCGACCAGTCCATTTATTGAAGCGATGCTCACGGCATCCGGTGCTCACGAGAATCCACTAACTATTATGATCAGCACTCAGGCAGCGAGCGATGCTGACTTCCTATCGCTTCAAATTGATGATGCGATTTCATCCGGTGATCCACATACTGTATGTCACGTTTATCAGGCCGACAAGGATTGTGACTTACTGGATAAGAAGCAATGGAAAAAGGCAAACCCAGCACTCGGTACATTTCGATCTGAGAAAGACCTGGAAGAACAGTTGAAAAAAGCATCCAGGATACCGGCTATTGAAAACTCATCTCGAAACTTACTACTCAATCAGCGAATTTCGTTGATTTCAATGTGGTTAGCACCGACTGTATGGAAAGCGAACAATGGTCAAATTGATATGAGTATCTTCACCGATGGTCGTCCGGTAGCTATGGGTCTTGACTTGTCGCAGACTAACGACTTGACTGCTGCGGTTCTTGCGGCTCAAGATGACGATGAGGTGCTGCATCTCATGCCGTTCTGCTTCACACCGGAAAAAGGATTGGATGAGAAAGAGATTCGAGATCGAGCACCTTACACGACCTGGGTGAAGAACGACCAACTGATTGCCGTTCCAGGTGCCACTGTAGATTACAAATATGTGTTCGAGTGGTTACGGATTCATTTTGATGCATTGGGTATCAATGTTGATGTCGTTGCTTATGACCGCTGGCGCATTAAGCAAGCGAAGAGTGATGCTGAGTCGGTAGACTTCTACGCGGCTGAATGGGTGGAGGTTGGACAAGGATATAAAGATGTCTCACCAAGGGTTGAGTTCTTCGAGAAGATGTTGTTACAGGAGAAGATCAGGCACGGATCACACCCGCTGCTGAACATGGCGGCAGCGAATGCAATCGCAATTACTGACCCGGCTCGAAACCGGAAGTTGGATAAGAGCAAATCAACTCAGCGGATTGACCCTTTAGTTGCTGCGGTGATGGCAACAGGAGTGTTTATGATTGCTCCGAATGAGTTTGATGTTGCGGCGTTGATTGGTTAGTGTAAAGTGGAATAATTTTGTCACCTAAAGCTATTTCATCCTCACATAACCCAGGGTTATTAAACCAGACATTTTCTTTACTGCCTGTTTTTGATATGTGCATGAATGCAACTGGCTCTGGTTCAGGTTTTGCAAGTTCTTCCTGAATTTCATCACAAAGCTGACAAATATCATCGTTTGAGCAACCTACAACTTCCATAAAATCCAAAGCACGTTTCAATAATTCTCTACTCATGATTTCCTCAACCCCTCTAAAAACTTCTCCAGATCATGCTCCATTGTGACGAGCAACCGGATGATTTGTTTTAAAATTACATGAAGGTGTTCAGGTACATAAACACCCTTCAACTCTCTTTCACCGTTCTTCAATCGTTCTGCTCTGTATCGAGCTTGTCTTTCTGCGTTAGTTGCCATCACATACTCCAATATAACCAATTTGCCCAAATAAAAATGATGAATGAAGATAACTTCAAATCACCGAACCTGAGATCATCCAAAGCCTCCAAGAGACTGTGAATAATCATGAATATTAAAAAGATTTTCATCTCACCTCCGTTACAAGTACGACTGCATTAAATCACCGTTAATTGTAACAGTCAAGCAATATTTTTATCTTTTTTTCAATTAGTGATAAAATCTGACTCAGACTACTATATCTAGGGTTTCTCTCATGAAACACATAACCAAAATTGCACACCTTGATGTGACCAAAGCAGTTGATCCTGATAAGGGTATTGATGCGGTCATGTGGGCTGGTGGGTTTGATAGAGTCGGTGATGCCATTGCTCCCGGTGCTATTCGACTGGAGAACTTTCAGAAAAACCCGATCATGCTGTATCAGCATGACCATGATGCACCGATTGGTACATGGTCAAACGTCCGGCAGATTGGTGATCAGTTACTGGGTACTTTCAAGCTGGCTGCTGCGGGTACATCATCTGAGATTGATGCAATCCGTGAGATGGTGAAGCAGGGTATTCTTCGTGCTATATCGATTGGATTCAATGCTTTCAAATACCAGGAAGATGAACAAGCCGGTAAGTACATATACACCGACATTGAACTGTTGGAAGCATCTTTAGTATCAGTTCCCTGCTCCCCTGGGGCATTAATCATCGCCCGGTCATTCGGTGCTGATGAGAAACGAATTTTTAGTCGTGGTGCCGGTGAGGTTTCACCATCTGCTTCGACTGATCTAACGCGCAAGAAGGCAGATGCCGCGCACAACACAACCTCTAAACTTAAAGGGCATCAAGCCATGAACTTACAAGATCAAATTAAACAGGCACAGGCTGATTCGGTCACTGCGCGTGACGTATTAGTCGATTTACAATCAAAAATGGCATCTGGTGAAGATGTCTCTAAAGAACTCGATGCACAAATGGATGCGGTTGAAAAGGCCGATGCTGAAGTGCAACGATTAACTCGTTTGGAAAAACTGACTGCTGGCACCACTGCCAAAGCGGTAGGTACTCCAATGATCAACAGACAAACATACCAAGAAAAAGCGGTGGCTCCAGGTACACATCTGGCTCGCTTGGCATTGGTTAAAGCTGCGGCTTACCGTGATCGTTCTCCTGAAGAAGCGGTTGCTGAAAAAATGTTTCCGGGCGAAAAAGCAACGATGGCGATTGTCAAATCCGCTGCTCGTGTTGCCGACACCACCACTTCAGGTTGGGCGCAAGAGTTGGTACGTCAAGAATTGCGCGGTATGATCCTGGGTGACTTGGCACCGATCTCCATTGCTGCTGCTCTGGCGAATCAAGGTACTTACATCAACTTCAATGGTGCTCGTAAGATCACTATGCCGTCCATCAGTAACAACACTACCAACTTGTCTGGTGCGTTTGTTGGTGAGAACGGTGTGATTCCGGTGAAAGAAGGTGTGGTTAGCTCATTGGCGATTGAAGCCTACAAAATGGGTGTAATCACCACTATCACCAAAGAATTAGAACGCTCTTCAGATCCAGACAGCGTTGAATTGCTGCGTAAAATGCTGATGCAAGACACCGCAAACGCATTGGATACCGCACTGATCGATACTTCTGCTGCTGTGTCTGGTGTACGTCCTAAAGGTATCCTGAACGGTGTAACTATCGGTTCCGGTACTGCGGGTGGTGGCGTTGCTGCTGTGACCGCTGACATCAAAACTCTGATTGGTGCATTCATCACTGCCAACGTGGGTGCTAAACCTGTGTTGATTATGAACACTGCGACCAAATTGAGTTTGTCCATGATGACCTCTGCCCTGGGTGAATTCACCTTCGCAGAAGAAGTGGCGAACAACATGCTGCGTGGTATTCCTATCATCGCTTCAAACCGTGTCACTGCGAACCGTGTCATCTTGGTGGATGCTGCTTACTTCGCTGCTGCATTCGATACACCTGAAATCGATGTGTCTGAACAAGCAACATTGACCATGGCAAACGCCAACGGTACAGCACCTACTCAGGCCGATGATGGTGCTGGTGCGTTGGGTACTGCTGAACAAATCGTCCGAGATGGTGGTGGTAAAATCCTGGGTGCTTCTGGTGCTGCATTTGCAGGCTTGACCGGTATCTCACTGTTCCAACAATACGCATTGGCTATCCGTTTGGTGATGCCTGTAGGTTGGGGCATGACTTACGCTGGTACTGTTGCTGCATTGAACTCAGTCACTTGGTAAGATGGTTGGGGGCTTCGGCCCCCAATTCCCTTTTAGGAGAATCACATGCTTGTATGGGCGTATCAACCACTCCCTGAGTTGGAGTTCAAGACCGGTTTCGTTGAGGTGCCTGATGAAGCACTGGCGAACCAGTTGATCGAGAACGATGAGGTTCAGAGTGTTACGATTGGACACATCCACTTCAAACACATCACCAATGTGCCGGTATTCCGCACGTCAGAAAGTGCTGAGTATGAAACAAAGGTTATGAAACCTAAGTCTCGCAGAAAAGCTGAAGGTGAATAAAAAAGATGTAAATCTAGGTTCGCTACCGAAAACAGGTGTTCCAGCCCTGCGATTTACATCACCTTATCTGGAATGATTATCTGGAGTAATCAAATGAAATTAAGAGGAAAAGTTCTAAACTTAAAAGCTGTCATGAAACATTTAACTGTTGATCGAAGATTAGCAGAATATATCGACGAATTAGCTTCAACATTAGACATGAGAAAAACATCATTGGCTTTGTTCGTAATGGAAGATGATGTCGGTTATGATTTTTATGATGGTGATATGGCAAACTTCAAAGGTAAGAATCGACCAGGGTTAATGATAACTTTTCAAATAGATAAGAATATTGACTATAAGATAGGGCCGAAGATAACAGTACCTTGGGATATTATCAAAAAGGGTTCTCAAGATACTGGGAATCTAGTGTATCTGATACTGCTACAGTCGATAGGTAGAATGAGATCGACGGTTGAGAATGGAATTACCGATCTGATACCAGGAGTATTAGAGAAGTATAAGACTCAATCTGATGTTCGTATACCATTCGATGTAGTTACACAAGGTAGAACTCCTGCTTATGTTGGAAAAACATCAAAAGGAGTGGGTGTTAGGTTGGTACAACACTTAAAAAGTTCAGTTACAGGATCATCTACGTTGTTCCACAGGCGATTGTGTGGAGATGAAAAGTATCAAGGAATGATACCTATCATGAATGTTATCGATAGTGCTGATACGGAAGAAGCTGCTTATGATTTAGAGGAACATCATATCAGACGTGTTGTACAGGAAAGTTTAAATGATTTTGTATTGTTGAACACCATTGCATCGAGAGAAGCCATTAATCAATTGAGAAATGAATTCCCTGAATTGTTTAATAAGAAATATGATGTTGAACTTGCTGATGAAATATTAGCAATGAAAAGACAAACAACAAGTAACCTATGGAATGATCCTTTATATGCAGAATCGGTTATTTGTAATAATGAAAGAAACTTTGATGCTGATGATGTACGTCAAATTCGTATGATGAAAAGTTTAGGAAGTTCACCGAAACAGATTGCTGATTTGTATAAAGTGAATGTTAATCGAATAACATCATTATTCGGTGGAAAAACATATTCGAGGATATTTTAATGTCAGACATTACCGCATTATCAATTAATGAGATATTAGCAAAGAATGCTGAAGAATTATCGAGATTTGATAATGTAGAGTATGCTCAAAAAGGTACAGTACCTAGAGGCACTGTACCCGACTTTGTTATGCAAATCGATCCATGGCAAGGATGGCAACGTGGATTGGATAAGTCATCTACCACAGCGTATGTGGATTTAGAGCATACTGCACCGATTGCCTCAGTAGGTAACATCTACTCCCGCTCTGTCAGCCAATGTGAATCGAAACACATGGTCAAAGATGGTAATGATGGGTTCGTGCAGAACCATACTTCCCCCGTCGCTCGTATTCTCAGGAAACCGAACAATTACGAAACGTGGGCTTTGTTCGTTACCAATGTAACGAAAGATATTCTGAATGGTGAGGCTCTGGCTGTCATTATTCGTGATAATCGATATGCGCCTGTTGCACTACACCGCATTCCGAAAGGTATGTGGAGTCCATATGTGGACAATGAAACAGGTGCTATCTTTTATGCAGTCACCAAATCGGACATCACAGGTAACATCTTCCAAGATGCTCAAATGATGATCCCTGCGCGTGACTGCATCCATTTCAGACAGTCATGTCCAAGGCATCCCCTGGTGGGTGAGAGTCTGTTGGTATCGGCTGCACTGGCGGCGGGTATCCATGTCGGCCTGAGTCGGTCACAATTGGCCTTCTTCAATAACATGAATCGTCCGTCGGGTGTTCTGACAACCGACATGGACTTGACTCCGGTGAAGATCAAACAACTTCGTGAAGCATTCAACGAGCAATCGAGAATGTGGGAACAGGGTGGTGTACCGATATTGGCAAGCGGTTTAAAGTTTCAACCTGTCAATGTGTCACAAGCTGACTCACAACTGATCGAACAACAGAAACTGAGTGCTACGGAGATTTACAACATCTACGGTGTTCCTGCGGGTCTGATGTCCGATGGTTCGACCGGAACCAAAGGTGCCACTGAAGCACTGATCTCCCATTTCCTATCTGTTGGTCTTGGATCGATGCTTGAGTGCATTGAACAGTTCTTGGAACGTGCGTTCGATTTCGATGCAAACAACAAGATTGAACTTGACCCTACACCACTACTCCGTGTTGACTTTGAAGGTCGCATTAACGGATTGGTGAAAGCGGTGCAAGGTGGTCTGCTGACACCGTTTGAAGCACGATCCAAAGAAGGATATGGTCACGTTGAAGGTAACGGTGACGATCAATTGTACATGCAGCGTCAGATGACCCCGGTGAACCAGCTCCAGGCACTCAATGAAGCAGATTTGGCGGCCAAACTCGCTCCACCTCCTGCACCAGAACCTCCCGCACCGACTCCAGAACCGGCTGCAAAAGCCGATCCTGAGATGATCAGTCTGATGGTGCGTGACACTATTAAGGGTATCTGTAATCAACCAGTGGTTGAGAATACGAATCCTGAGTTACTGACACAAATCGTTAGGGATACCATCAGCAAGGCGTTGCATTAACGACCTTCCTGGTACGAGTAATGGTTTCCGTCGGGTTTTCTGAATCTGCCACCCCAGGTTCCCCCGATGGATTCCCACCATTCACCAAGTTCCCGGTGAGCTTCGGTTCCTTCCAGAAACTTACCATCTTTAAACAGATTCAAATCGATAGCTAATCGCTGTTTATGGAAGCTGTTTGCTTCACCGTATCCTTTTTTCACTCCCGGTGCTCCAAACACTCTCGGGTCACGATAACCATCTCCATACGTCAGTTCATAACCGAGTTCATAGGCTTTGAAAATGAGTCGTGCTGTCATTAATGTAAAGATGGATTGTTTTTCTCGCAATGTCATAATATTCCCCAGTTGTCTAATACTTGATTATCACCGATAATAGGCTCCAAATACCAGTCGGAGCGCTCAGATGAGTCAAGAAACTATCCAAATCGCCAAATCGATTTCCACCGAATTTGCGACAGCGTTGAAATCTCAGGTTAGTCAACTGCGAGATGAATTCAATTCCAACCTTTCCCTTACTGCTGAATCAGTGACTTCAATCCGTCGAATCGTCGATGAGTTCGAGTCGAAATGGTTAGCGGTTGATTCCCAAATTGGTCACCAGAAAACACTTATGGAGGCTCAAAAGAGCATCTTTGACGTGGAGATTAAATCACTCAAGGGTTTGATCAATGACGTGCTCAGTAAGTCCGTGAATCAGATCGTCGACGATCTGAAGTCCGAGTTTGGTGAGAAGTTGCGAATCAATGATGGGTTGCACGAAGAATTCACCAAAAAGCTGTCTGACAATGAACGGGCGAACATTGACCGGGTGAAAACTGTGATTGATTCGTTCGAGAGGAAATGGGCGAATACAGATGGTGCGATTGCAGATCATGCTGAACGCTTTGCAAAGGAACTGACCAACATTCGCAAATCCATCGCTGAATCGTTCAACGTGGATACCGTGATGAACCGTATCCTGGATGAACATGGTCATCTGCTGAAAGGCCCGAAAGGTGATGCTGGTGATGATGGTAAATCACCGAACCCTGCTGAAGTAGCGAAACACATTCTCCGCGATAAGAATTTCGCTGATATGGTGAAACCGGAACCGGTTGATCCTGTTGTCGTGGCTGACACCTTGATGAAACGTCACGGTGATGAACTGAAAGGTGAACCAGGGAAAGACGCTGATCCAGTCGATGTGGTTGAAGTCGTCGGCGAGTTGATGTTGAAGCACGGTGAAGCGATCCGTGGTAAACCGGGTCGTGATGCTGATGAGAAGCTGGTGGCTGAGAAGTTAATGGCTGATCAGAAGTTCATCGGTCTGGTGAAAGAAGTCATCCACTCAGAACCTTGGACAGTGGGTGTATATCGTGAAGGTTCAGTGGTCAAACACTTCACTGGGCGCGAGTACATCGCCATGCAAGACACGACCGAAGAACCGGGTGATTCGACTCACTGGAAACGAATCGGTACTCATGGTCTGCGTGATACCGGCGGTTACAAGGTTGATCAACAATATGAACCGGGTGATTTCTATCACAAAGATGGTTCAACATTCTTCTTCGATGGTGTGAACCATCGCCTGTTTGCAGCCAAACCATTCACCAAAGCTGAGTTTGATAAAGAGTTCAAACGCATTCAAGATACCGTAGTCAAGTACCATGAATTGCACACCGAGTCACAGAAGTCTATCGGTATGATTGAAGATGTGCTGGTGCAGAATAAGGCAGTCATCGAGGATCAAGGTCAACGCATTCAATCCCTGGAGAAAGATGTTGTTGATCTGTTACTCCAACCGACTGAGATCAATGATGGCTCTGTACCACTGAGAGCTTACAAGGGTCAGTACGTTGAAGGGAACGAGTATACGCGTGGTGATGTAGTCACTTCCTACGGTGTAGCCTACGTCAAGCAGTCTGCCGGTAACGGTGGATTGGGTGACAAGAGCACCTGGGCCAAAATGACTGGCGGGGTAAGTCGGAGTGGTGGTTCCAGTAATGGGTCACTGGTTCAGTCAATCAACTCTGTTGCTGAATTACCACCTGCTTCCAATGGGAATGTAGTTCAGATAGGTTCTGAAATATTAACAAGTGATGGTATCAACTGGTTCGATAAAAATGGAAATGTTATTGTTGCTCAAAACTCTGGTGGTTTGAAAAATGTAACTTTGACGAATCAGCAAGTTGATACTGCAAACTTGGCAGGTATCGGATTAGACTTTTCTTATGATAACGGACTGCCAAGGTTTAACGCTATCGATGTAAGAGCAACAGGAAAGTTTGTTTATGTTGCGCCGGTTGGTAGTGATGCAACCAGTTATGCTGACGCTCAAAGCGCAGCAACACCTTGGGCTACAACTCGCAAAGTTTACGATACAGCCTCAACCGGGGATGGTATTAACATTTCTGGCGGAACCTATGTGGGCGACGGCTCAAGCGGTTATGCTGGCGACACATACCACAGACTTGGAAAATCCGATAAATCTTTTGCGTGGTTTGGCAACGGGCAGGCTGTATTGCAGGCGACAACCACGTCACTTGCGCTGGCTCAAATAGTTGGCTTACCAAACAATGGGTTTATGTTTGCAGATGGGCTGACATTTGATGCTAGTGGTATCAATTTGCAGTGTGTTGATAATGCTGACATGACAACTAATGTGTGGACAGTTACCTATCAAAACTGCACATTTAAGGACGCTGTAACGTATGGCGCAAAACTGACAGCGTTGAAAGCTGGCACTTTTACATTCGATGGCTGCACGATTTCAGGTTCGTTAATGTCCGATGGTATTGTCGGCTCTGCGGGTACTCTGGCGGCATCAACTAATACTACGGTAAACATCAAGAATTCAGCGATTGACTTGTCTCGTGCCGCATCGGTAAATGGTATCTCACAAACAGTAACTGGAGCTATCACTAATGCGTTTACTTATAACGTATTAAATAATACTATCAATGTTGCAATTAATGCCACCCCGGGTACAGCAGTAGGTGTCAACATCCAAACGCCGGCCACAACTGTGTCGGGGAATAATATTACTATTGCGTCAAACGATGATAATGCAAATAGTAACTATGGTATTTGGCATCGGTCAACAGCATCTAAAACAATCACAGATTCTTTGCTTGCGTCTAACGATATTACGTTTTTATCCGGTACAGGCTATGCTATTTCACTGGGTCACACCGATGGGGTAACAATTACAGGGACAATCGAAAAAAACACGATTACCGGCAAATTTTACGCAGACAAAACCCCGCACGGCATAGCTGTTCAAAAAGCGGGGGTTGGTACGGTGAGATACAACAAAGTTAGTGATGTTTACGCGGGGATTTTAGCAAGTATTACGGCATCGGGAACAGTCATAAGCGAGAATGTGACGGTTGATTGCTATGGTGTTGATCTATACGCTAAAGGTTGTGTGGCGGCTACATTCAACAAAAACACTTGTGTTGTGACTGGTAAAAACACGCGTAGATTGTTAGGTGTTATATCCGTTGATTCTCAAGGCGGCGTTAATACAATCGCCACAACAATGAGCAACAATGTTGTACTGGTTGGAACTGATGATATTAGCAAAATAGGCGCATTGGTTAATATTACTGTTAATCAACCATGTACCTATTCAAACAATATATATTTTGTGCCTGACTCTGTTCCAGACAGCACAGACCTTTTTTGGGTAGGTGGTGCTGAAGGTGGAAGGAGTGGTGCAACTGGCTATAGTATCGATGAATGGAGAGCTGCAACATCAATCACTAACGGCACTGGAACGGTCACTGTCACAAATGAACGAGTAATTAAGCTACCGCTTTCGACTATTCAGCAAATGATAGCTAATTTAGGGTTGTTGTAAATGAACAATATAGACTGGAAAAGTAAAACCACTCAACGGGGTGCGGTATGGGTCTTAACAGCCCTTATCGCCACCATCGGTTACTTCGCAGACAAAGACATCACACCGGTCTTGCTGTTAGGCACCACTGTTGCCGGTGGTCTTGGTTTTAAACCGAAAGAATGAAGTACACCCTTCCCCTCCTGCTTCTGTCAGCCTGTAGTCATATCACCTATGAGGCACGGTCTGACGGAAGCACTTTTGTTGAGGGATGGGAATTTGGCACTAATGTTATGCTGTCGGGTGCTATATTTGAAACGCATTCTGATGGATCACGCTCACTGAAGCTGGATTCGTTGGATACAGACCGAGTGGATGGTCTGGCTCAAATTAACCAAGGGTTATCCCTTATTATCGAAGGCGCTGCCAAAGGAATCAAATAGTGGCTACACCAATAAGTGAATCAGTGCTAACCATCTCCGCAGGGTTGGTCACAACATTCTTATCCGGCCCATATTGGGGTGCATTCATCATCGCTTTTGTAGCCAGTTTCACCAGGACAGCGTTTGAGGATCAGTGTGGATCATCACACCAGACATGCTTCAAGCGATGGATGCGGTTCCTTGCGATGGCAATGGGTATATCGTTCCTGATGGTATCCGTTGCAGCATGGATGGTGATCCCCACACACCCGGCAATTGTCTTGGCTGGATTCTTCGCTTGCTTTGCTGAAGAAACATTAATCGCACTTAGATCGTTACCGAAAAAGGTTATTGAAAAGATGATAACCGGAGCTATGAAATGAGTAGATGTTTGAATGAAAGACGTTTGCATTCAAGACGATGTACTGACCGATCAACCGGTTGGAAATTGACGGTAACAATGGGTCTGCTATTCATCGGTTGGTCTGCGTTGGTTTATATTCATTGGCTTATATCGATGAAATGATGAGTTACTGCATTTTGCACAAGGAATGTAAAGGTTGTGCTGAAGGGTTAATGTACTCAGCACGGTTCTATCATGACCGGGTTGATACCTCATTACCGTTCAATGTACTACCTGTTTATGATGGTAGTTGTGCAATCAGAATCGTCGATAAGAACTGCCACATCACCAGGATGGTGTTTCAACGTGGTAACTTCGAGAAGTATCATCAATTGGATTTATGGTTACGACTGCTTGAATCAGAACCTCATGTTGAAACGGCATCATGGGAACGACATAAAAAAGATTCTGAGGTTGTCAGGACAGTGCGTATAATTGACAGAATTAATTTTTTAACGAGAGGGTCATAACATGGCTTCAGCAAATTTTCGAAACCTCGCAAGAGCATTAGCGAAGGGTGATATTGACTTTGATGTTATGACATGCAAAGTCCTACTTGTCTCATCAGTACCCAGTGAATCCAACCTGGATACTTGGGCGAACCGATCAGATGTGACTAACGAGATCACCGGTACTGGTTATACTGCGGGTGGTATCGCTCAAGCATTTACTTTGGATGCATTCGACACAACCAATAATCGTCAGCCGATCACATATACCGACAATCTGACCGCTTGGACGACTGCAACGATCACAGCATTGGGTGCCATCATTTACAAAAACTCAGGTACGGCATCCACCGATACTCTATTGCATTTCGTTGACTTCGGTGGGTCAATGTCAGTCACAGCCGGTACATTCGGTCTTGACTACACCAGTCCTTTTTATATCAACGCGTAAGGTGACATCATGACAAGGTTATTTTCGTTTTTGCTTTTTATCAGTATCTCATTCTCTGCTTTTGCACTGGATACCACGCAAGCCACCACACTACGAACAGCGGCATTAGCTGAGCCGTCCATTGCTCAGGCTATTACAAACGGTGATGATTCTTCCGTTGCCAACTGGTTCAATGCGTCATCAACTTTCATCGTGTGGAAAACAGTCCTGCAAGAAGTAGATGTATTGCAATCAGACGGTTTCAACTTCTCACTTGTGGACGGTTTGACGGCTGGCAAGCGTGACGAGTGGAGTAATTTTATATTCCGTGAGGGTAAGTGCAACCCATCTAAAGCCAATATTAGAGCAGGGTTCCTGGATATATGGAGCGGTACAGCAGGTAAAACAGCGGTGTACAACGCTATCATAGACTTATCCAAACGTGCGGCCACTAACGCCGAAAAAGCCTTAGCAACAGGCACAGGTACAACCGCAACGCCTGGAGTCCTTGCCTATGAAGGGAAAATCTCAACCAACGATGTATCAGCAATTCTGAGGCCGTAACATGATGACTACAGCACAACTAGATGCGCTTGAGTCTCTAGTAGGACGAGCTTTGACACAAGATGAAATAACAGCAATTGATGCGTGTATCACGGACATTAATCGTAATGATACAGAAATCACTCGTGTTTTAAGTATCGGCAGAACACAGTTAGTCAAAAAAACTATTGGCAAGGGTGATGTACTAGACGCTATCGGGCTTGAGGCGGGTAATGCTTTGCTGGATGCGGTTGAAGCTAATGCCCTATTCAGACACGTAAAGTCAGAGCTAGACAGAGGCGATTTAGATGTTTCAAGACCCATTGTCAGAACATCGCTTGATGGGATGGTAGGTGTTGTTGCTGGATTCACACAGGCACATGCTGATGCTGTAAAAGCGTTGGCTGAGGCACCTAATCCATTACCACATATCGATGTGTCGAGAGTGTTAAATACTGCGGAGGGGATAACTAATGGCGGGTGAATTAGAAGTTGCACCACTTGGAACAACTAAAACTTTAGAGGCATCAGGAGGTATTACAGCAAGTAATGCTATCACACAAGCTAATGATGGTAGTTATAACATCTACACCGATGGTGGCGGATACCCACATGTAAGATTTGTATTAGGTTGGACTATGGCATCAGCCCCAAGTGCTGAAGGTATTATCGAGTTACGGTATAGAGCTAAGAATATTGATGGTGCTAATCACGCAGATGCACCTGAAGCGGGGTGGGGTAAAACTATTGCGTACTTTAATGTGAATAATCATGGTAGCGCCCAGTATGACGAGTTCTATGCTAAAGATGTGCCTATTGAGGCTGATTATTACATCTACAATAATAATTTAGGTGTATCTATATCAGCCGGATGGACACTAAAAGCAACCCCTTGGACATACTTACCAGGCGCGTAAATGTCATTGCTGATACTGCCAGTAGACAAGACTAAGCAGCCAATAAAAACGGCTGTAAAAAAAGACGCTAGTCTTGTTTCTTTGCAATATAACCCTGCTTTTGAAGGTTTATCACAAAAACCGATTACAAAAGTAAATGGTGGGTTCCAAAGTAAAGCTACACCTTATGGATTAGCTACTTATGTAAACGGTGAGTCAAAAACAACATACACAACACTAAATAACTTAACAGACAGTCTGTTAGGTGATTTTAGTATTGAAATGTTGATTAGAAGCGATTATCTAGTGTCACTAGGCGCGATTGTAGGGTGTGGTGCTTACGATGGCTCAAGCAATGGCTCTGGCAACGGTGCTAATCGTGCAATAATTTTTTACAACAACCACTATTATTTCTGGGGTAACTCTTCCGATTGGGATAGTGGGGTAACACCGACATTAGGGAAAATTGAGCATGTTGTTTTAACAGTCTCAGGTTCAACAATTGCATTATATGTTGACGGTGTTTTAAAAGCGACAGGTACAAAGCCATCGCTAACAGCATCATCACCTAACCGAGTGATGGTAGGCTCAGGGCATAACGCGGCGGTATCCAATAGCTATTTTGACCTGTATAAAACAGCTATTTACTCAAGAGCTTTACGGGTGGGGGAAATAGCTTCACTATATAGGAACCCTTGGCAAATATTCGAACCTAATATAGTACCGTTTTATTTTAATCTATCCGGTACTCCAACCACGATAGCATCTGGTTCACTGGCAGCGATTACTTTAACCGCTCCAACGGCGACAACGGTTCAGACATCAGTAGCATCCGGTTCACTGGCAGCACTGAGTCTATCTGCTCCAAATGCTACAGCAACGACTGTATCCACCACGATTGCAAGTGGTTCACTGGCGGCGATCAACTTATCGGCACCGAATGCAACATCTGTTCAAACATCAATCGCTTCAGGTTCCTTAGCTTCAGTCAGTCTGACTGCTCCGACAGCTACGGTATCCACTGTATCGGCTACCACAGCATCTGGTTCACTGGCAGCGATTACTTTAACCGCTCCAACGGCGACAACGGTTCAGACATCAGTAGCATCCGGTGATTTGGCAGCACTGAGTCTGACTGCTCCGACAGCTACGGTATCCACTGTTGCATCGGTCATTGCATCCGGTAACATCGTTGCAATCAATATCAATGCAACAGCGGCTCAAGCTGTTCTGAGTGTGAAAGGTATTGGTTATTTTTCACCGATGACATTGATTGCACCGAATCATGTATTGGCACCGAGTACAACCGTGCCTGAAATCGTGAATTTTGATACAATGATTCAACGTGAAGTGAGTTTCGACACACTCATAACCAGAACTGTATCGTACACTGTTGAGAGATGATCATGACCGTTCACCAAGATGATACCCCCTTACTCAAATTCACGGTGCGCGATGAAACGAATGCAGTGGTTGATTTATCCGGTTATACGATTACTCTTAAGGTCGTTCGTCCCGATTATACGGTACTTACTAAAACTCCAGTCAAGGTGAGTGGTGGTACAACAGGTCAATTGAGTTATCAGGTTGTGACAGGTGATCTAACCAAATCAGGTTACTACACACTGCAACTGATCAACGATAAGACCGGGGAACATTTCTCCAGTGATGTCATGGGGTTATCTGTAATCCCGAACGCTGAGGCATAATTATGGTAGTCACGAATCCGCTAGGTGGTATTCTCATTCAAACACTCCGTACCAAAGCTGGGTTGCTGGTCACTGATGCGACTCAGGATGATGAGTTGGAAGCGGTGTTCGAGGCGACCATCAGCACTATCGAGAGTTACCTGAATCGCGGGTTGCGCCACAGCACTGACATTATTGAGAAGTTCACCCATAAGACCGGCAATACAATCTCCCTAAAGTATTACCCTATTGATACCGTGACATCTGCTGTACTGTCTGACGGTAACAGTGTAGCTTACCATGCTGATGAAGAAACAGGTATGCTTCATGCTGATGGTCGGATTTGTGATCATCAGGTCACAGTGACTTACGATGCCGGTTACACAACATTTCCTCCCGACCTCTTAGTGGTCATCTTGAGCACATTCAAATCACTATGGGATCAATTAAAAGGTCTCGGTGCGACAACTACAGGACAACCCCTTAAACGCTTGAGCATTGATGGTATGGTCACTGAGTTCCAGACTCAGGCTGACACAGCTTCAGCAAGCGATTTTGGCCCGATTTCAGGTGGTATGATTGCAATCCTACAACCGTATCGCAGGATGTCAGCATGACCCGTAGTGAACTGACATTAGTGTTCGGTCAACTGGCGATCCCGGTGATCTTCAAACAGACCAAATCACCGAACACTGTGTCTAACATCAAGGCGCTGGTGCAGTCGAACAGTCGTGCGGCTGAGTCGATCATCAACAGTTTCGGGGTGCATGGGAAACAGATCACGATCTTGGAAGCATCATTGACAGTCGTACCTGAGAAGTTCGACAAGGTGGTGATTGACGGAACGAATTATGTCATTGAAGCGGTATCACCAATCTACGATCATGTGGTGGGTGACACCATGGGTTTCCGGTGCCATACGAAAGGTAAACTATGACCTGGACACAAGTCAACGACAGAACCTGGATTCGTGGTGACTCAACAATCATCATGGACAACTGCCCTCGAATGGGGGGTATCCATTATCTGTTGTATCACAAAGGCGAAGTGACTAATCATCGTTCACTGGCAGCGGCACAGGAGCACGGTAATGTCTAGTCGTTTGGTTCGCAGACAGGTTGAAACGTGGATGGGAGCGATGACAACCCCGTTCTACAATACGGTCAACATGGAGCAAGACCCGACAGACAACATGTGGGTCACAGTCGAGTACAACATACCGATCAAGAATACTGCGACATTCTGCGGTGACACCATTGAAGAAGGGAACTTCACCGTTGCATTCTTCGGTCAGCCAGGTATCGGTGATGATGCGTTACTGACTACTGCTGAGTTGGACATGAGAGTCTTGATGCAGCAAGTGGATGTCAGCGGTTCGGTGACTCTGACTAATCGCTCTGCACCGATGGACTTCAGGCAGGGTGAATGGTACATCGTTGAGTTCACTGTGGATTATGAATATTACGATAACAACTATGTGTAGCCAATCCAATCGGATCAGGTATTAAATATTGGACAGGTGCTAGACCATCAGATGTCAACGGTGAACCTTTGCCTGATACTGCAATCGATATTGGTGCTGTTCAGTCTACTGGCAATATCAATCACCCTAAAAACCTGATCAACAGTAGCAATATCTATTAAATGACTGAAAATGTTATAATCGAATCGAAATGATCATTTTGGAGTAAATCGCATGACTGCTTATTCAACCAAGGGGCTAAACGTATATTTAGCCAAATCCACCGCAACCATTGTGACGCTGACACCGACTGCTATCAGTAAGGCGAAACCTGCGGTTGTGACTGTTGCATCCACTACCGGCGTGACTGCTGGTGATGTTATCAAACCACTGAACACCGGGTTCACTGAAATTGATGGTAAGACATTTACTGTTGGTACTGTCACAGGTACGACTCTGGTTCTGACCGGTTCTGATACCACCGGTTCAGCAAACAGTTTGGCCGGTACACCCTCTGTATCAATCACCAAAAAGACTGACATGGTTCGACTCTGCTTGTCGGAGATGACCATCGATCCATCATCCACTAACCAGATTGATGCATCGACATTCTGCGCTGATCAAACGATCCTGGGTAAAACAACCTTGGGTGGTATCTCAGTCAGTGGGTTCTTGGACAAAGCCGATCTTGGTTTGGATGAGTTGGTGAAAGCTGATGAAGATGGTTTGACTCGTACTTTCAAAATCGAGTTGCCGAACAGTCAAGGTAGTTTGGTGGGCGCAGTAACCATTGCTGGTTTCTCTGCATCAACACCGATTGAGGGTGCCATTGCGTTTACAGCAACAGGCAACCAATCTGACAAGATTCGTTGGGTTCACGATTAAAGATTAACCGGTTGCATGAAACGTCCGATGACTAGCTCCATCGGCTGCAACCGGTTTTCCTATTGGAGCTAGAACAACATAGGGCTAGAACTATGGAAACAATAAACATCGGGCCGTATACGGTCACTGGACTCACTGTTGGTCAGGGTTTTAACCTGTTACCACTGCTGTCTGAAAACCCGGCTGAGTTCCAGAAACAGTTGGTACTGCAAACAGTATCGCTGAACGGTCAACCGATCACCAACGAGTCAATGGCTCAGTTGATCCCATACCTGGGTGATCTGATCAAGGCATCGATGAAGGTTAATGGTTTGGATAGTGGTGATGAAGCTGCTAGTCTGATTTCGGAAGCAGTAGGCAATGAAGGATGATTGGGAGTTCACATTGTATGCGGTTGCTGACCGAGTACATCTACCCATCTATCGATTGAAAGCTGAAATGCCCATGCGCGAGTTCATGGGCTGGCTTAAATATATGCAGAAACCGGCTGAGAAGCCTGTTGACCTTGCAACCGCTGGCGCTGAAGATTTGGCTAGGATGTTCGGATGATCAATGTCAATGTTGAAATCATTACACCGGTCATCAACTTCCGTGCTGAAGTGGATAAGATTCTTGAAAAAGAAGTCTATCCGCTACTCCGCAATACCGCCAATCAACTACTCGATGAACATCTGAAAAAGTACGGTGAAACGCCGTACTCCATCACTGTTGACAATCGCAACGTACCGAATCGCCAAGCGATAAGTAACGCTAAGAAGCGAGTCACGATCCACTTCATTCAAGAGGCAGTCCGTATTGGTCTAATGGAAATGACTCGAATGATGCGGAAGAATGTCAGTAGTTTTGCATCACCGCGAGGCTGGATTCAACGTGGTGAGATTGCTAGTCAAGAGATCAAGATTTTCTATTACAATCGAGAAACCAATATCTCATCACCCATATCGAACTCATCGGAAATCACGAACTTCCGTCCGGGTGATAAAATATACATGGTTCCGATGTTCGGCACCCAGCAATACTCGAACGTCAAGAATCCCGATCCTAAAAAACCACTATCTCAGTCGTGGGGTGGTGCTAAAGGATGGATGGGTAAGACGGCAGCGAATATTCGTGGTGCTCTGAAGATCGGGAAGAAGAACTCACCTATCAGAGTCATTGCAGGTCGTTCGCGGAGAGCGCTGGACTATATACCACTGGCAAGACGTCCTGGTGGAAAATACATTCAACGTACCGCTGAAGATGCTAGAAGGGGTGCGTGGGTCATCATTGTTGAATACGCTAACATCAGAGTATAGTCATGGCAGAAACACCATCAGTGCAAGGCGCAACTAAAGAATTCGTCATCGATGTATCGGTGAAGATGAAGGATGATCTGAGGAAGATCACCGATGGGTTGAACAAACTTGACCAGAACATGAGGAAGATGGCGGTCAGTGCTGGTATCAACGCCCAATCGTTCAGACAATCTGGTATCGATATTCAAGCATTTGGTCAGGTGGTCAAAACTAATGACCAGATCATGTTTGAGTTCAACAAGGAGATGGCTCAGATTGGTGCTCAAGCTCAAGCATTACCGGGCAAGATTACCGCACTTAAAACAGCACTGAATCAATTATCTGCTGCTGGTAAACAGAACACCGCTGAGTTTGCAGCGTATCAGAATCAACTGAATCGGTTGACCGGCGGCACCAGTCAGTTCGGTACAGGAATTCAAAGTCTGCGTGGTCAGGTGCAAAATGCATCTTTCCAAATCACTGACTTCATTGTATCGGTACAAGGTGGCACCAAAGCCTCTGTTGCACTGGGTCAACAGTTACCTCAATTGCTGGGTGCGTTCGGTGCCTGGGGTGCTGCGTTAGGTCTAGTGGCATCATTGCTTGGCCCATTCATCGCTCGGATGTTTGAGGCTGAGAAACCGACTAAGACATTAGCTGAATCTTCGGAAGCATTATCTGTAGGATTCAGTGATGTAGCCAATGCAGTTGGTAAGATCAACATGGACAGTTTGATCAAGTCTTACAATGATGCTGATGTATCGACTAGACGGTTACTTAAAACCAATCTACAACTCCAGATTATCCTGGAACAATCGCGTGTTGCGAGACTGAAAGAAGAATCTGTCAAAACAGCGACTCAAACACTGGCTGACACTCAAGCGAACTATTTTGACCGAATTAGTTTACTGGGTAATTTAGGATTAAGTTCTGCTGAGAAAACAACTGTTCAGTTGGATAAATTGTCCAAGCAGTTCAACCTCACCACGAAAGAAGCAGAAGTCTATAAAACAGTTCTGACCCGTATCGTCGGTGGTCAAAAGGACTACAATAAAATCGCTGAAGAATTCGCTAAGTCAATCCCTGCCGGTCAACTGTCTCAAGGTGCAATCAGCTTAATCGAACAATATTCCAAGTTGGGCACATCGCTCAACGAATCGGCTGACAGTGCGAAAAAAGCTGAAGAAGCGTTGGAGAAGTTCAACACTGCGGGTGATACAGGAATCATCAAAACCAAAGTTGAACTAGAGAAAGAACGTGCTAAATCAGTTCGTGCAACCAGTTCGGCTATTAAAGAGCAACAGAAGGATTTAAAAAATCTTCAGGATGAATATCTGAACATGTATGAAGCGATCAGAACACCGGAAGAAAAACGGGCTGATCTGCTTGCTAAAATTGCTGAGTTCACTAAAGCTCAAATCGGTGATCCTGAGATCATCAAACGCATTTACGATAAAGCCATCGCTGACACTGCTGATGAGATCACCAAATCAACGGTGAAGTGGAAAGAGGTTTTGGTGCAATCAGGTCAAGAGTCTGATAATGTTGCACCGAAGATTGAGTTCTTGAGAACCACCATCGCCAATCTCCAGGCGACAGGGAAAACTGATACTGGGTATTTCCGAGTCTTGACTGAGGAACTGCAAAAACTCGATCCGATGGTTCAGATCATCTCGAAAGAGTTTGACAATATGGCTGAGAAGTTGAAAAACTCTAAGTCACCAGCCGAAGATTTCAATAAGGCTGTTCAGGAGTTGACCGCAACAATCGCCATCGATAGTCCGGCAGCACTTGACCTTTATATCGAGAAACTGGCTAAACTGCGTGATGCTTATGATCAAGCCACCAAGGACAACAACCTCACCAAACTACTCAACGAGATCAACAATAAAGTCGGTAATACATTAACCGGTGCATTCGACAGTTTGATCGATGGTATTGGTAAGACGAAATTCTCCATCACTGATTTCGCTACATCATTCCTGAAAGACATCGCGAAGATGATCACTCAGTTATTGATTGTTAAACCGTTAGTTGAAGCGTTGGGTGCATCACTGAAAGGACTCAATCTGTTCGGTGGTGATTCAGGTAGTGGTGCAATTGGTGGTGGAAATACATTTGCTAAAGGTGGTTCGTTCAACTCGCTCGGTTTACCTCAAGGTGTGATCAATCAACCGATCATGTTCCCGATGAAAGGGTCAGGACTTCGGGCATTCGCTAAGGGTGGTGCATTTGGTACTGGTTTAGCTGGTGAGGCTGGGCCAGAGGCTATCGTACCCCTTCGTCGCACTCGCTCTGGTGATCTCGGTGTACAGGGTTCACCGGTCAACGTGATCATCAACAACAATGCATCACAGGAAGTTGAGGTTACTGCAAACAGCTACACCGGGCCGGATATGCAGACCGTTCTTGAGGTGCAGATTGCCAAGAAAGTACGTACAATGGTGAGTGACGGTAGCTTGGATTCACAGTTCCGTTCATCGTTCAACCTTCGGAGATCGGCAGCATGACATTAACCATCGCCACTAGACCCTCAACGATCAGCGGGTGTCTGCAAACACTCAGCGAGTCCTGGGAAGAATCACTACTCAAGAGTAAGATGGAGAATGGTGTTATCAAGACACGTCGAAGAACGACTCACACACCTCGTATTGCCAACGGTGCGTTCATCTTGACCAGGGATAAGTATGCAGACATGGTTGATTGGTTCTATGTCCGGTGTGCTCAAGGGGTTCACCCGACTCGAATCAAGATGCCCGGTTCCAATACTGAAGAAGTATGGCGATTCAGCAAGCCACCCTCCTTTGAGTGGGATCGAAGTGCGAAAGCGTTTCTAGTATCGATCCAGATTGAACAATTACCTGAGTGGGTAGGACTGTAACATGCCATCATCTACCGCCATTGCTGCTGCTCAGGCTACGTCTACTGATGTGGTGTGGTTAGGGTTGCTGACCCTTTACATCCCCGGCGCTACACAACGATTTGTGAACAATCCGGTGGAGATTGTGAGTCGTGGTGACACCTTCACACCGTTCCCATTTAACTTCACATTCCCTACTGATGATGGTGAATCGCTACCGAAGATCACATTAACCATCCAGAACTTCGACAATGCTCTGATTGAGGGTATCCGATCCATCACACAACCGCTTCAAATGAAACTGGAGCTGGTGACGAACGTGCAACCGGATGTGGTCGAGGTTTCAGTTGAAGAAATGGTGATGCGGTCAGCGAGTTATGATGCAATTCAAATTACTGGTGTGATGAATATCGTCAACATTCTCAATCGTCAATTCCCTGCTGACACATACACCCCTGTTCAATTCCCCGCAATGTTCTAATGAATATTCGACAGTACATCGGTATCCCCTATCAACCACACGGCAATCCTCCCGAATCTGCTGACTGTTGGACATTCGTTCGATGGGTCAGTGATGAGGAATTCGGGAACCCTTTACCTGAATATTTTTACACCGCAGAAACGGTGCGTGAGTTCGCTATCGATAACATCGTTCAACAACGATTACAACTGGGTGAAGTATGGGTCGAGAAGGACAAACCAGATGAAGGTGATGTCCTGGTATTCAAAGTCAAAGGTTATGATCTCCATGTGGGTATTTACATCGGTAACAATTATTTCATGCACTCGTTCCCAGGTCGAAATAGTACAATTGAAGAATTGACCGACATCAACTGGCGGCACCGACTCACAGGAATCTACGCACATGTCTGAAAATCGTTATGTAGTGCAAGAAGGACTTACAATCGCTCAAGTATTGGAGCAATGCATCCATGATCCGAATCACCGATCCATGGCTAGAGTGTACCTGGGTGGAACCGATGTCACCGACATTGAAGGGTTCCGAGTCCTGCGTGGTGATGAGCTGATTATTGGTGTAAACCCTCAAGGGGGTGGCGGGGGTGGTGGTAAGAAAAACATCCTCGGCACGATCCTGATGGTGGTGGTTGCGGTGGTTGCTGCCTATGTAGGTGCCTGGGTGACAGCGGCGTATGGCCCATTACTCGGTGCGGTTGCCGGTGTTGCTGTATCGATGGTGGGTGGTCTGGTGATCAATGCATTGATCAAACCTCCATCCCTCAGTACCAGTGGATCGGGCATGAACCCTGGTGCGAATTACATGGTAACAGGTCAGAGCAATGAGGCTCGGCATTATGGAACAGTACCTCGGATTTATGGTCGGGTGAAATACTACCCGTTGATGGCAGCGAATCCTGCTATCACAACATCAGGCACTAAATCCAAGTTCGCAGCTCTTTATGACTTCGGTTACGGGAATGTTGATATTGACTTAAACGCTATCAAAATCGGTGAAACTGCATCGACTACTTACACCAAAATCGAGAACTTTGAGTTACATCAGAACACGAAAACACCACAGTTGAAGTATATCAACGCACGTTATGGTTTCGAGAATCTGACGATCAACACTCTTAAAGATACTTTTTACCAGTTCACAACGAAACCGCAGTCAATCGGTGCTCAACTGAACATCTATTTCCCTCAAGGCTTATATCACTTCAACAGGAAAAATAACACCGTCGTTGAGCATGACATATTAGTAAATTGCTGGTGGAGGAAAGTGGGTGATGCTAATTGGACTAGATTAGGACATAAACAATTTCAAGGTGCGAGTTTCAGTAGCAATGGAGTCTCAACAAAAATCACATCATCATCTGCGGTAGCGATTACTGTTCTTGCCAATTTCAACTTTCTTGAACCTGGCTCTTATGAAGTTCGATTCGTGCGATACAGCACCATTGCTACTGTAGCGAACTATTACGATGTGACTCAGTTAGTTCTGCTAGAGAGTCGGGTTGCTGGTGATGTGTTGAAGTTGTCACGACCTCACACCATGTTGGAAATGTTCGTTCAGGCGAATAACAAGCTCAATGGTGTGGTGCAGAATTTGAGCACCTATGCTACATCCATCCTACGAACGACGACAGACGGTGTGAACTTCATCGAACAACCAACCCGCAATCCGGCTTGGATATGCGTGGACATCATGACCGGTGTATCCACCCCGAACCCATTGTCAGACAATATGATCGATTGGGCATCGTGGATATATTTTGCAGGTAAATGTGATGAAATGGTGACTCGGACAATTAACGGTATAGCTATCACCAAACCAAGGTATACCGCTGACTTTGTTGTGGACTACACCACCACCGTCCAAGAACTGCTGTTATCGGTGCTCTCATCTTGTAGAGCATCGCTGAAGATCACCAACCAAGGTAAATATGGTGTGATGTTGGATGAAGAGAAGTCCATCCCACGCCAGTTGATCACCCCGGCGAACTCCTGGGGTTTCTCTGGTACTCGCACCTTTTCAGACATTCCTCATGCACTGCGAGTCAGTTATATCGATGGGGATACAACGGCAGGATCAGGTCGAGCTGATTGGCAGAAAAACGAGATCATTGTTTACAATGATGGGTATGATGAATCGAACGCTACATTGATTGAAGAACTCGGTACGTTCGGTATCAGTAACTATGCTTCAGCATGGTCGTATGGTCGCTATATGCTGGCGCAGGGTATCCACCGATCTGAAATATTCACCGTCACAATGGATGTGGAGAATCTAGTCTGTAGTCGTGGTGATCTGGTGCTGGTGGCGCACGATGTACCTCAGATTGGAGGTGTGGGTTGTCGAATCAAGGCGATTACCAGTAATCAGATTCAAGTCACAGAATACTTATCCACAGCACCTACCGGATACTCTATCAGATTAGTCGATGGTAGTGTGAGAACCGGTCTGGTTATATCAATGGTCGATGAGGAAACATTCATCGTGGATAATACCACCGGAATGAACGTGGATGACTTGATTGTGTTGGGTATTACCTCACGCATCACAACCCCTTATATCGTTTCATCGATCAACCCTGATAAGGATTTGACAGCGACACTGAGCATGTATCGATATGTACCTGAGATTTATCAGGTTGACACTTTACCCATACCAACCTGGAACCCGACATTCGGTGATGATCTGTTGGGTGAAGATGGTGTGACATCACTTTACACCAGCAGACTGACCATAACGCAAACACTGAAGCATGAAGGTGGCAGGTCGCTGAACTATATTCTGATTGAATGGGCGGCAGAACCTATTGCAGCATCCTGGTTCTCATTGAGTATTGATCATTCCTTGGATACATTAAGTTATTTTCAAGACCCGATGCGTGAGTTTGGTTACACCATCATCCATGAATCATTCCCTTATATCGATTATGGAACGATTGATGTTGAGTTGATCCCGTATAGCAAGTCAGGTCGTCAGGGTGCAGGGAGATCACTGTCTCAAGCGCTCCTGATCAACACTGATGTACTGCGAATTGACACAAGCAACTTGATTCAGGAATTGGTGTTTATTGACCGGTTTCCTTATGTGAACGTGCATGTTGACTGGACAGCATTACCATTTGAAGCTGATTATTATGAAGTTGTGACTCGCACTATCGATGGTGTTGTTCGCACTGATAAGGTGTTGATCGAATCGTTAGACTTCACTTTTGATCTGGTTCAACAGTCAACTATCGGTGGTACTCCTTTCACTGTTGAGATCATCCCTTATGGTCAGTACGATGTTGGTCAAAGCAAGATCATCAACGGTATTGTGGCTACTGTATCAACCACTCCTGCTGCGGTACAAGGCTTCGGATGTAATGTCCAGAACTCACAGACTAACTTGTTCTGGCAGTTGAACCAGGAAGTCAATATTCGTGAGTATGTGATCCGCTACTCTCCTGATATTACAACCGGTACGATTGAGTTCAGTCAGATTGTGGGAACAACGAACCACTTGACTAACACCTTAACTGTTGGATCACGCACCGGCTTGTACTTCATTCAAGCAGTTGATACAAGCGGTAATGTCGGCCCATCGGTAGTAACTCGAACGACTGTGGAACAACTCCCTCAAATCAACGTGGTGGATACTGTGAATGATCGATTAACCAGTTGGACAGGTTCAAAGAGTAACGTGCAGATCAACGGTACAACGATAGAGTTGACCGGATCATTCGGCAACATTACTGATGAAGGGTACTACCATTATAGTGCGACTTACGATCTTGGTTTCGTCCAAGAAGTCAGAATCACCAATAAGACAATCGCGCATGGTGAGCTTGAGCAACGTGATATGAACTTGTGGGTGCCTATCGCCAGTCAGGTTCCATTGGCTAAGGTTGCAGATCGATCCATGTGGGATACCACCGCTGAATACCGAGTCACTGATGATGTGTTGACGTTGACAGAGTGGGAGCCGAATATCGCAGCTATTGAGCCAATATCCGGTGTTGCTGGTATTGCATGGTCTGAATGGCGACCATTTCAAGTTGCTGACATCACAGGACGAATGATTCAATTCAGAATTCGATTACAGTCATTTTCCGACAGTGTTCGTACAGTAGTCGATGATGGTCTGATTGAGATTGACGCAGTAGATCGGGTGTGGAAAGCCTATGATCTGGTGGTTCCAAGTACAGGACTTCGAGTGACTTTCACACAACCATTTATCAGAACTCCGGTATTGGCAATCACGATTGAGAATAGTGCAACAGCGATTCGATATGAAGCAACGAACCGAGATCGATTTGGCTTTGATATACTGTTGCGTAATAATGCTGGTACAGCAGTGGCAGGTCAAATAGACGTTGCTGCTCTTGGTATGGGTAAAGAACAAACAACATCCTTATAGGGGAAAAACATGGCAATTATTTCAACGGGTGATTCACCCATCGATCCAAACACTGTCGATGGTACAGAGTTAGCGGCACGACTGAACCGTCTATATCCGGCAATCAGTTCCAATCATGCAAATGCAACACGACCAGCGTATGTGACAGCCGGTGGGATGTGGACAAAGTTTACATCACCATCAACCTATGAGTTGATGTTCTATGACGGCGCAACTGATCAAAAGGTTGAACCTGGAACTTATCTACCGATAACAGGCGGAACTGTTACCGGCAATTTTGCTTGTATTTTAAATGCGTTTGTTCACGGTGAATTAATCGTAGGGGTAGATAAGAGTTTATCATATATACATATGGTTGATTCGAATGACGGAACAAGGATAATTCATTGCAATTCAAATCGGATTGGATTTTTGAATCAGGCAAGTGGTTGGGGTGCTTATTGCAATGATGCTGGTGATTGGGTGTGTGATACCCGTATGACCTGTGTTAATGCACCAACACTCGGTACTGATTTAGCAAACAAAGACTATGTGGATACCAAACTCACAGCATCGACCTACACCGCTGCTGATGTGTTGACCAAGATCAAAACAGTCGATGGTTCAGGATCAGGGTTAGATGCTGACACCCTGGATGGGTATCAAGCATCTGCATTTTTGATCGGTACGACTTGGACTGATGTTACCGGTAGTCGTACCAATGGTGTTACATACACCAATTCTACAGGTAAGACGATCCAAGTAAGCATCATTGTGCAAAGCACAGATGGTACATTATCTGCTGCTTACATAAGAGTCGGTGGAGTTCTTCTTGTAGACTACCATCGAATACCTCTTTCAGGAAATGCAACATTGACATGTTTAATTCCTCCTGGTGCCACATACTTATTCGATAGAACTAGTGCTACCGTTGTAACTTGGATGGAGTTGATTTAAGATCATCCTTCGACAGTACCACACCTTCACGCGCACCTTGTTCTTCAGTGTATTTGAAAACAAGGTGTTGCCCACCTAAGCAGATGATACCGGATAGGATGATAATCATCATCCACACCCGGTTACTGCGTTTCCGTTGCTGATCAACAATATATCGTTCTTGTGCTGCTGTACGAGCCATTCTTTCACGTTGGCATTTTAAGTCGAATTCATTCATCTCTGTTCTCCGTTTGTTGTAAGGACGTGAAACATACTAGCATAACTTTTGAAAAAGTGTATAATTTAATTTCACTTTAACAAAGGAGATTTGAGATGGTTTTAAGCTATAACGAGCTAGTGGCTTTAGTGGAGAAGGATGTGGTCAATGTACCCTTCGAGAATATCAACGCAGCATCAATTGACCTCACATTAGGTGATGCACTGCTGATCCAACCGGATGATATTGATCTGGATCGACCACCTGTTGATCTGTGTGACAAGTCAGATGGTATCGATTTAATACCGTTCAAAATGGGGCCAGAAGGTTATGTCATTGCCCCTGGAGAGTTTCTCCTTGCAACCACTGCTGAATGGTTCGACTTCAGCGTGGTGGACGATATATCGGCTGAATTTAAGCTGAAATCATCACTGGCACGGAACGGTTTGAGTCACATGCTGGCTGGATGGATGGATAGTGGGTGGAGTGGTAACTTGACGCTGGAGTATCATAACGTGACCCGGCAACCGCTGCGGATCAGACCGGGTATGAAGTGTGGTCAAGCGATCTTCATGCGACATGCTCCGGTGCCTAACCATGCCAGTTATGCGGTGAAAGGACAGTATTGTGGTCAGGTTGGGGTGCAGGCTTCTAAGGGGGTGAGATAATGACTTACAACGCTGATGCTTATAAATACATAAACCCACAGAAACCTAAAAAACCAGAAGGGAAGAAACCTTCCCTTTGGGATCGATTATTCGGTTCTGATGATGGTGAATGTAAAGTGGAAAAACCTGCTGATTGGCCCCTACCACCTAAATCTCATGACGAAGTTGTTCAAGATGCACAGAATGTTAAATCACCGGAGAACATCTACATCGGTCTTGAGGTTGCTGAAGAGCGTGACAATAAACCGAAAATCAGATTGACTGATTACGGTGGTCGAACTATACCACCAATACCAGATGATAACGGATATGTGAATCCTAATTTCTTACCACCTGAGTCTGATCCAACCGGTAAATCACAACACGAATCCGGTAGTAAACTGGATCATGGAAAGAATCGGTTGGGATTGGTATTATTGGCATTCTCACGAGCATTGAAGGAAGTAGGTGAAGTTGGTACATTCGGTGCCAATAAATACACCGCTAATGGTTGGTTAGATGTGCCAAATGGTATTGAACGATACACCGATGCCATGTTGAGACATCTGTTACAGGAAGCTACCGGTGAGAAGATTGACCCTGATTCACAAATGTTGCATTCGGCTCAGGTAGCCTGGAATGCATTGGCCCGATTGGAACTACAACTGAGAGAATATGACAAGACCTCACATCACAAAGATTAAAGGCTTCTATGTTGTAAAATGCCGGAGATTCTCCGGCATGGCATTGAGTCTTACTGCGGCTTGGGAGGATTGGAGCCGTTTAGCATCTCCCATTCGCTCTTAGCCCGTAACTTGCAAAACCGTTCATGGATTCGCTTCATGAACGTCTTGCGTTTATGGGTGCTGAACTCATAATCCAACATTCCCTTCAACTCCGACTCAGTGAAGTTGTTGAGTGATTTGGTCAGTGTTAGCCAGTTTTGTAGTGCTGCTAGTTGTTGTATGGTCATGGTTTCCTAGTGTTCCATCTTTCGATTAATCGTAATTCTGCGTGATCTTCAATGGAAAAATGCCCTTTACCTTGTTCCCATTTCATAGTGTCCTCATGCATGAAAATATCACAACATTTAATGAATATGAAAGATGGAGTGTAACCATATTCACCAATCGATTTGTTTATCTGTGGAACCTTGCCGCAAAATGGACAACGTAATAATTGTGTCATCACCATCTCCTCGCATTCATTGTGTTCATTTCCAACAACAGCAACCATAACAAGATGTTCTGACCTGCAATATCATCTTGCTCACTTAATGCCAAATATGTGTTTCCGATAATACCTATAAAGATTAAAATCATGTACATTACTCTAAAAATCATCACCATTTCCTCATTTGTCTATATTCTTGAATCGCTTTACGAAGCGAGTTTTGGTTATCTGCTTTCTCGGCCAGTGCTAATGCTTGAGCCTGATCTAGCGTGTCTTTCATAATGATGCGATGGCAGATGACCGGTGCACCTTGACCTTGGCGCTGCAATCGACCAATGGCCTGAATGTACTGCGACAAACTCCAGGTCAATGAACTCCACACCATAATATGACCGTTCTTCTGTAACCCATCGATACCATATGCGGCTGATTTGGGATGTGAGATCATCAATCGGCAATCACCTTTCTGCCATCGACTCATGGCATTATCCAAATCTTTCTCAGATTTACATGCTGTTAGGTTGATCGGTCGAAGGTCTTTAAATCGTTCCATTAACCGTTCAGCCTCGAACCTGAACCCGTAAAAGCACAGGATTGGCTGACCATTCGACTCACTGATGATGTCCTCCAATGCATCCAGCTTCACGTCATGAATAGGTTCCCAGGCTGGTAATCCAGCAACGGGGTAAACAGCACCAGCACTAAACTGTAAGCACTTGTTGGTCAAACTACCCTTATTGAACAACTCAATCTCAGTACCGGAGTCAAGTAGCATGAACAACTCTGATTCCAACTGATCATACATCAATCGATATTTGTCAGGTAATTCAACGCTGACATCATTGACGATGAAATCAGGCATCTTCAGGTAATCTTCGGCTGACATGTTCAACGTAATATCGCTGATCAACTGCTTGATACTGGATTCAGTATCTTTATAAGGTTCCTCCTTATAAGTGTTAGGAATCTTACGATAGAATTGGGTCATGAACTTAGTTTTACTGTCACCCAAACGCCTACCACCGTCGAGAACCAGGAACTGACCGTGTAAGTCTTTATAGCCATTCGATGCTGGTGTACCGGTGAGTCCTGTTTTCCACTTGATATGTGGTAACACCTCTTTCAACGATTTAACCCGTTGTGTAGTGCTGTTTTTCATGTGATCAAGTTCATCGAACACGATTCCATCGACCGGTAATGGTCTACCTTTGAAGTAGGTCTGTAATGCTTGAGCAAACCATCCTAGGTTCTCGTAGTTGATCAGATACACATCAGCCGGTTGCAGTAACGCACGACTCCGCTGATCCTTGTTCCCGGTCAACATGGAGAACTTGAGATGTTGAGTGTGTGACCACTTCAGCGCCTCTTGCCTCCATACCAGTTTACACACCCTCACAGGTGCCACAATCACCACCGCCTTGAGTAAGTGGTGACTCATTAAGTGGGCGATTGACGTTAGTGTTACAACTGTTTTACCCAGCCCGACATCTAGGAACAATGCACTGTGAGGTAAGGTGCATTGGAAATTGACAGCCTTTTTCTGGTAGTCATGTAGTTGGTGTGGGTGGAGCATTAAATCACCAGACCATATTGTTCACAGATTTTTATCAACTTCCTCGCTTGGTAAACTGCATCATCAACAGCACAATGAGCAATACCAACTTGAGCAACATCTTCAACAGGGAATAACATGTTGATGGTTCGATAACACCGGTCATTTCGATATTTCCAAGGTTTCTCTATACCGTTCCGCTGATATGCTGCACCAAGAATCACATTGTCGAATGCTGCTGAATTACCCCACACATAAGGTTCACTATCACCTACCCACTTGATAAAGTTCTCCAACACTTCACTTTCAGATGCTTCAGCGTTGATCAATTCATCTCGGGCAAGTTGAGACTGACACAACCACCACTTAATCGTTGATGTGTCGCAATCACCGGTTGTCGTGTCAAGATCGATGGTCTGATAAAAGGTGTCCAGAATCTCAGTTGCAGTGAACTTCACAGCACCGATGGCAACGATTGCTGAGTTTGGACTTATACCCATTGTTTCCAAGTCGAGCATTATGTTTGTGTTCATTAGTTAATCCCCGACTCTAAAAGTACCCGATCTTCATCAACCATCAGACCACATACAGGAATTTCCTGATAGTAAGAATCTTCTGATGTGACCTTCAATTCCTTATCTTCAACTGCTTCTAGCAACTCAATCAGTTCTCTTACTGTTAATTGTTCACTCATGATCCAACCACTCCAATGCTTCGGTAAGTAACTCTTTGGCTTCTTCCTTGCTCAATGTCACGTTGAAATACTCATCACAATCTTCTCGAAAATTGATATTGCCGTCGGGTAGTTTGTAAATTGACATTACCCTATGTTCAGGAATGTGGATACCACTGGTATCTTTACCGTAAAACCCTCTTTCATTTTTTACCCAATGCTTCATATTGCTACCTCCGCCTTAATCACCGGATGATGGTTATACCCGACGATTTTGAAATCCTCATATTTGTAGCTGAACATATCCGGTGCTTTATTTAACACCAGATGTGGTAACTGCATCGGGGTTCTGCAAAGCTGTGTCACGGCTTGTTCAACATGGTTCTTATACAGATGCACGTCACCACCGACCCAAATCAACTCACCGACTTCCAGGTTCGTCTGCTGGGCGAACATGTGAGTCATGAGTGCGTAGAATGCCAAATTGAACGGAGTACCTAAAAATACATCAGCACTTCGTTGATAAATTTCCAGGTTCAGCTTTCCGTTGATGGCGATCAACTGGAACAGACAGTGACAAGGACGCAATGCCATGTAAGGTAGATCAGCCGGGTTCCAGGCAGTGACGATAATACCCCGGTCATCGGGTTTGGTTCTCAGCAGGTCAATGGCGTTTTGAATCTGATCGATGCCTGCAAAATCCCTAAATTGCTTTCCGTAGATTGGCCCTAAATCACCGTCAGATATTAATGATTTTCGTATCAATCCTTCTTGAGTGGCAGCAAAAGCGATTTCCCAACCGTTAAACTTTTTATTATTTCCTTTAAGTATTGTCGGCAAACCTTCATGTATAAATCGATGTAAAGTGCTTTTCGATATACCAACTAAATTTGAAGCATTATTAAAACCGTCTACATAGAATTCATCACCTTCAGGGCTTCTGATATACAACCATTCAGAATGTATATTTTCAGTTTTATGTAACCAAATACATGTATCAGGCCCGTACTGTTTTGCGTTGAAATAATCCTTATCTAATTCAAAATCATTCCAATTGGACAATTTATACTTCCAGTGAGGTATCAGTTTTACCTGTTCAATAAATACTGATGGGTTATGCCATTCCTCACATACTGAAACACCTTTCTCACCATAATATTTATAGTTATAAGATGTGAAATCATAACATCTTCCCATCATTTTCCTCCACGCAGATGCTAACTTTCCATCTACAGATTCTTTTTCAGCATTTACACCTCTGAAGCTAAAATCACCATCGTAAGGAATATAAGGTTTTGATATACCATCAATTCTTATTAAATCACGATCTTTATACCAAGGTCTTTGCCAGGAGTCCCAAATTGTCACACCATTATCGTTCAGATACTTGATGTTGGTATCGCCGGAGAGCATCCAAATGAGTTCGTGAATCACTGATTTCAGGTGAATCTTCTTAGTGGTCACAATCGGCAATCCTTGACTCAGATCAAACCTCATCATGTGACCGGCTTTGCGGTAAGTACCAACACCTGTTCGATCAGTTGACTCTTGACCGTGATTGACTAGCTCTTCAAGTAGGTCGAGATATGGTTTCATCATACACCTTCCTTCTCAGTAAAACTCCACAATGATTTAGCGTGTAACACCGCTGCTGCTTCACTGCGATGGATCATCCCTTTAGACAACCAGAAATTCTGACTTTTGGTATTATCCCATTTCATGAGCAAAAACCCAGGATGACCATCCACATTAGTCAACCAGAAATTTTCATCTTCTTTCAGAGGTTCTCTAACTGGTTCAGGTACTTCAAAACCATTGATGTTGATGGTCTTTGGTTTGATTGAACAATTTATAGGTGTTACATCTTCAATCCAACTAATTGCACCATGTTGATTGATTATCACTCCATCATGTCGCATTACAATCTCATTATTACCACAATATAAAGTATCACCTCTCAATAGTGCTTCATACATCTCTCTGTAGTTGTTCATTATGAATTCTCTCCAAATTATTGATTAAATGTATCAGTGGTTCCAAGACCAGATGGAGGTCTTTCTCATTGAACACCGGTACTGGTACGAACGGTACATCGATAGCTGACAAGATATTGCACAACTGATGAGTCTGCTGCCAGGTGATGACCTTCATTCTGCTTTCTCCCAAACTTCGAATCGATAACCTTTCCGCAACTGACACTCTTTCAACTCCCAGTTCCATTCCCACATATCGTTCCAAGGAAAGAACACCTCATCTTCACCTGGGTCATCATAGGTTACGCGAGTCAAGTAGACTCTGTGAACCAGTGGGAGGGCTTCTTGATACAGTCGAGCACCACCGATGATGAATGCTTTGGAGCATTGTCTGATATAGTCGGCTTGCACCAACGCATTGTTAAGACTTTTGACTGTGATAACCTCATCAATATCACTTGAACTGATAACGATGTTGGTTCGACCGAATAACTGCTTCACCGGTAATGACTCATACGTCACCCGACCCATGATGACCGCATGACCCATTGTGACATCTCTGAACCGGCGTAAATCTTCAGGAATGTGCCAGGGGATTTTACCGTCAACAGCAATCCGTTTCTTGTTATCAATTGCTGCTATCAGATTGACTTGCATCTTCCATCTCCTCTGATACATAGAACTCACATTTGACCACTACACCGATATGATCACCTACACTCAACTCAAGTTTTTTCAACATTGCAGGTAATTCAGGGATTATGGTTCTAAGTTTTTCTATGAATACACCTTGCTTAACCGGTATATCACTTCTTTTCACATGTAATGTCATCTTCAATCTCCACTGCCAAAAGTATCATTTCAATGATGGTCGTCTTAGCGATACCATCACACAGTTCCTTAATTCGTTCTAGGTAATTTGGGTCAATTGTCCAACCACCGTATTCACTGTCTATTTCATCTGCGCGTGGAAATTTCATAACAACCCTTCAAACAGTTCATCAATTTTACGATCAACCCAACCACACCATTCTCGAAACATCTGCCAAGCGATTCTGGTTATTCCAGTCAAAATGATCCACAGGCAAACAATAAATATCCAGATTTGTTTCATAATATTCTCTCAAAAAGACCCCGCTATGGGAGCCGGGGTTGAGTTAGGAGGACTACGTGTTCAGGCTGAATCTCTCCCATGTCTGAACGCACAATACAAAGCAATTAAATTGATTAACGGCCAGCTTGAGACAAAAACAACACCTAAATTAAAAACAACAGTTTCAGGTGTTAAATTACTTATCCTTGGTATCAATAAGGCTACTAATAATGGTGAAAAACAATATGAAATGGCTAGATGTTGCATAACTTCACCAATGATTCATTGCTAATGTTTTTTGATTTGTTTTTTGGTAAATTGCAATACCAGGAATTAGCTTTTTTCGCATCTACACCTTTGTTTACCATCAAGGCAACAAAGTGAATTCTTTTATCTGATGTTTTCATGAAAGTGCTCCTTTGTTAAAATTCGCGTTCAGATTAACAAAAGTTCACAAATCTGTCAACAATTGTTTTACCATCTTCAATATTATCTACAACATAAGCAGGAATGCTTTGATCAGTGAGTTTCTGAATCTCACGCACTTGAGCCGGTGATGCTTTCTTCCCTTGAGCTTTGAACTCGATATACCAAGTCAGTCCTTTGTAATGGAACACGCGATCTGGACGACCGATGAAGGTGCGTACCTCATTCTTCCGCACCATCACACCCTTGTCGGTTGCATAGTCACAGACTCGCTTTTCGATGACTTTTTCTAACATAAGTGAACCATCGAATACAGAAAACTGATCATTGTGGTCATTATGATGATTGTGAATATGGAGACTGTGAACTTATAATCGTCCATCACCAATACCTCGATTTACGTTTTCCGCGATTCTCTTCAACAAATTGTTTAAACTCTTCGAAATCATACTTCCCTGGAGTCCGACCATGAGTACCTAGTGACACCGGCTCGACAACAGGTGCCGGTGAACCTTCCAGACCCAAGTAGTGTCTGATGCGCGGCTCACTGAGTTGCATGTGATTAGCTAACTGCTTGACGGTAAGGATCATGTTTCCTCCGGTTCTCTTTCAATCGATCTTTAATCTCTTTCTCTGCTCTGGCGATCTCGGACTGTTGTTCAGCCACAAGTTTCTTCTGCACCAGGACAAAGTTCTTCAGTTCTTCATCTGTCCAGTTTTTCAATGATCTTTCCTCCACATTTATTACAGAAAACCATATTGTTCTCCTTCAATCCACCATCGCTGAACACCCAAGCATTCCCGCAGGCAGATTCCCAGTAATCACCACCGTCATACCACTCGCAGGAGGTCACTGGTGCAACTTCCACAACTGGCCCCCATATACCATCACCCTGAAAGTCCGGGTCGCACTGACGCACGGCTCCGGTTATTGTATTCACGCTTACAAACATCTTGTCTCTCCTTACCGCATTCTGGACAACCTTTTTGCGTCCTCGACTTTTTGACATATTCCCTACCACATTTACATAAGAACACTTTACCGTAGTGTCTGTCATTGTTGAATCCTGCCATGTTCAATCCATCTCTTTCAAACCTTGAATGATATGTAAAGCAAGTGTCATGTAGTCACGAACCTGCTTATCTGTAGGTTTCTGGCTGCTGTAATCACGAATAGCCTCAAGTGTATCGCAACCACTACATGATCCATAAGCTACCTTGACATACCAATATCTATCAGGTTGATAATCATTTTCACCGATCACATAAACCAATGTACCTTGGTAGTGTCCATCATCTAATTCATGGATTCGATCAGGGTCAATTCCTATACCGTTTTCACTTAACAAAACCACCACTGTTTTAACTATATCCAGATAATTATCAGGGTGTTTCTCAGAAAAACACAATTCCAGTTTTTCTTTATTATTCATGAATATATCTACAAATTTTGTAATCATTTTATTGCTCCTGTAGTTGAAAGTACGGCTTCATTAGATCACTGTTACAAGTAATAGTCAAGCACTAAATCTCACCAATTTCCGAATCTCTGCTTCATAGTAGTCGTAGTTGATCGGCAACACTGCATCTTTGACGTTATTGCAGGGGCAGACCGACCATCCAGACTCCACATCGAAATACCGTTTATCGCTTTTACCCTTCATAGGGGGCATGACCTTAATCAAGTCACCACCACCTTGCGACACATAGTAGCGCACCGTATTCTCAAGCTGTTTGGTCACACCCTCCTTGACATAAATCAACTGGCAAGAACGATTCACCTTCACTCGGCTGAAGAAGTCATACTTATCGGGCCAGGACTCCAGTGTCTCACGAATCGGTTTACCGTGAACCAGATGTAACTCAGCGATCTTCGGTACAACCAGTGCTGAAGCATCCTGGTGCCATTCCCGTTTGTGCATGTAAGCACCTTTCAACTTCACCTTGCCGTCCGTGAACTCACCGACATAGTTGTTCACATCCCTGATCCACAATCGATTGTAACGAACACTCTCAAGCTCCAATTTTGTCAACTGTGACCACCAATCGCAGACTGCATTAGCATGAGCCACATGATCTGGATGGATGGTGTACTCCAGACCGTCTGTGTTGCACATGATGATCTGCACAGTAGGTACATCCATCAGGTTCTCGGCTAATAGGCATAACAAGAGCTGCCCATTCAATGTAATCTGCATCGTGAACAGCGGATCATAAAACACACTAAACTTATCGTTCGATTTTCCATAAGTACCGTTCAAGGCCAGCTTATAAGCACCATTCATTGTTGATCCTTTCGGATACTCCCGGCGTTTATGGAACAGTTGATCATAGATGGTGCAGAACTGTTGCCCCAGGTGAGCCGGATAAAAGTTATTACCGATGGATAGGTTCGGGTAATAACTGGCAACGTCCTTTGATTCAATAACCAGATCATCTCTGGCGATAAACGATTTATTCCCCATGGCGGCATGGATACCACCGACACCGAACACATAAGTCAACCCATTCACATTGACTTTCAGGTCTTTGAATATCCCTTTGGTTTCCACAATCTCCTGTGATCGGAGGAAGTCAACGACTTGCTGGAACTCTGGTGTTCTGAAGTTGATCCAAGGCAGTATTGCGTCATTGAGTCTGATCACATCACGGACTGTCTGACGAGGTTGACGACCATCACTACCGAACGAGTAAGTCTGCAGACCGGAGTTCTCTAAAGCAGATTGGAAAATCTCAGAACCAATCTTCACATCATTGTGGTTCAGCATATCCTTCTGGTACGTTGCCGACAGTTCTTCACGGAACTGAATCTGCTCTTGAGATTTCTGGTAAAACATCTTGGTTGCAGTCACGTCATGAGCGTTATATTCACGCAGGACTTTAATCTGCTCCTGATTCAACACCGTACCCACTGGAAACGGTAAATCGCTGATATTCTCCATTCGCATGTTGAACTCAAGGGCTTTCAGTGACGTTGCCTTAGCCTTGTTGTCGAAATGGTAAATCTTGAACAGGTCAATCTGAGTCACATACCGATCTGATGGAAAGACCATATGATCGAATCGATTGGTGTCCTGTGAACCGATGATCGCCATGGCTTTCTGATACAGTTCCGGTGCTTTGGTCGAGTATGGTGAACGGATGAACAGGTGGAGAACAGGGTAGTCGAAACCGACATTGTTGAACCCCACCATTCGAGCATTGATGTCACGCAACCATGTCAGAAACTCTAACAACTCTCCTGAGTCATCACGGAACTCACTGATCTCGAACAACCACTTCAACGGCATACTCACATGTTCGAAAGCAATGGTGAAGCAGTTGGGGTAGACCTCAATATCGTAAATCAAATCATTGATCATATACTTTCACAGACGTACAATTAGGTTTAGGTGGATAAACACGACCACCATCAGATCGACCTTCACACCATGCTTTTATTCTTGAAGGTGTTGTACTATGAAAATTAGCCGCCTCATTTAATGAATTAAACCATCTTCCGTAGACCATCCATCGTTTAGCCAATCTGGTGTTTTGCATTTGAGGTATTTTTAAAACCCAGTGACAGTTTTCAGGACTATATCCTTTATCATTGTCAATGCGATCAAGCTGATGATCTGGAGATGGTCGTAACCCCATATCCGTAATGAAATTTAATGCAGATTCCACCCATCTATCACAAACAGTAATCCCTCTAGCCCCATAATATACCCATGATTTATTTTTAGGATTAGAACACCTTTGTTTAATATTTAACCAGGTGTTATATTCTGTTGTAAACCGTAACCCATGACGAACCTTCTTCATAAATACACCCTCCGAGTCAGCGATGACCCATCGATGAATACAAAAGTTGTCACCAGGATCGATTCATAACAGACTCGGCGAACCTGAACAGCATTGATTGCCGCATACCACCATCGGAAAGGTACTGGTACTTTCTTTACCTGTTTAGCGAGTTGCACGGTTCATCCTCCTAGCGCACTCTTTAACACCTTGATGTGGTGTGAACTTGTTGGTGCTTGACCGATATACTTTGCCGGGTTTCGATTTACCTTTACCCTTTGAGCGATCATGATATGGTACTGATCTGAGTCTCATCAACGCTTCATTATCTGAAGCGATAGATGCTGCGGCAATGAGTGATGTGAGGTGGGATTTGCTGTACATGTTGTTCTCCGTAGTTAATTGAAGAAAGCTCAACGGAATAAGATTTTTCAGAACCCGTTGCTATTCGAGTGTTGAGCTTTCAAGGATTGGTGGTCGGACTTTAACCAACATAGCATCCATAGCTACTACACCAATCCTTCAAAACTCAAGTGCCTGTCTTTCCAAGCTGTCACCTTTCGCCATGCAGTCCGGTTTGGTTGCCTGTTCAACGTATCTTATATACCGCTTAAAGTTGACCCCTGCGGTTCTCTCCTAACCCCCTAGGAAACTAGGTACTGCTGGCGCACCGAACTGTGGTTGAGCTGCCGGTGCTGCACCAAAAGCAGGTGGTGCAAACTGAGGTACTGGCGCGGCTGGCGCTGCACCAGCAACAGCACCAAACAGTCCACTGGCATCAGCCACACCCTCACCAAACGCTTCACCCTCTCTGGCGAACTGGACAGCAATCAGGTCACAACGAATACCACGACCATGCTTGTTCTCCTGCGCCCAAGGTCGAACGGCAGCGTTGACGTAGCAACCACCGTATAACTTACGCGCCATCGCTTGATAAGCCATGGTATTACCAGCATCAACCGGAGTACCATCTGCTTGAATCATTTGTGGTGGTTGATCACCCGGACGGCTGGCGGTAATGTACACCATCCCATCATAACCGTTGTATGGTTTGAATGTTTTGGAATCGATGCGTTCAGAACCTTGACCATAACAGCGGAGTTTGCGATCTGAAGCGATGATCTGCATCACAGCTTGTGTATGCTCTTTCCATTTCTCCAAAGCAATCTTGTTCACTTCAGTCCAGAATGCAGCAAACCCTGGATCATTTGGTGCCATGATGAAATCGGCACTGAATTTTGGTGTTGCATTAGGGTCGGTACTCACCTTGCGCGGTTCAATCAGTTGTGGGAACGATAAACGCACATTTTGTAACATTATGATTTCAGCCATTTTTAAATTCTCCAAAGTTAGCAATTCTATCGCCCAACACGGACGACAGTTCCTGCATGATTCGCAACTGTTTACTCATTCGTTGCTGTTCATACAGATTCACACCCTCGAAATTATGCGATAGTGTAAATTCAGTGAGTCGGAGGATGCGATCATCCAACTCTTGTTTTTCTTGTAGTACATGTTCTTGGTAGGGTAGTAACATACTATCCCCTCAACCAATCCGGTAACACAGGTTCGAACTTAGGTTGCTCAATTGCAGGTCGTGGATCAGACTCTGGAACAACCGTTGGTTTACCACCGAACTTAACTATATATTCATTCTCAACCTGGAGCAATTGCTTCGGTGTGAGTCTGACTGTCGTACCATCACGCTTCGTCCACTGTACCCTCTCGATCTGAGCGGGGGTGATCAGTTTACTGGTAAACAATGTATCTTTCGGGATACCCAGTTTCTTAAGTCGTGCTTCCATTTCACTGTCATCATAGGCCCATTTGCGAGAACCCTTACCGTTGACCAACTTCAATCCTGGTATCGCAGTACCAGCGTTTAAACGCTTGTTGGCTTCAGCTTCAACTGCTTCCAACAGTGACCGAATCAACGGTGCTGATGTCACAATCTCGGCGATTTTTTCATTACTCAATTCAGCCGGATTCTGATCCGCAGCTTGTTGAGCGACACTTATTTCAGTAAACACAATTCCACTCCTTTCTAATAGTGCGGTGGTCGATGCATTGCAGGCACCTTTATGAGCACACCACTTACAATGATCACCACCGATTAATGGTGCATTAGGGTCATCAGTTGCTTCAGCCGCTTTGATGATCTCATCACGAGTCGTCATCAGATGTTCAATAGTGGTATCCCAGTAATCAATCTGACCCAAGACTCGTGGTTGAATGATGGTCAGACGCACCGATTTGAACTTCGTGTAATCGATGACTTTTTTCATACACCAATTAACAACACCCCAAAAATACTGAATCATCTGATCATTGTTCTCAGAGAACACCGGAGAGAAACCACCTTTATAATCGGCAATCTCTAACCAGTCGTCACCCATCATGATAATGTCTGATGTACCACCTGTGTCAGTTCGATTGAAGATCAACTCATGACTGACTTGCATTTCAGGATAGACGTTGACTGCTTGACGTGAGTTCACATAGTCAACAGCCACCTTCACCCGTTCTGCCCGTTCAATGTCAACCACAAACGACCCTTCATGATCTGTCATGGTGTAATGTCCGGTGGCGAAGTCCAATGGGTTTTTCAGACCCATCTTGATACAAGTCTCCAAAAGCGTGTGATCGTGAGTACCCTCAATCGCAGCATTTCCTGATGGTTGATCAGGATAGAGTGCTTCCATTCGAATTGAACCAGGGCAGTTTTTCACCCTAGTCCATTTCGATGCGCTCAGACGTTTGTGTCCGGTGCTCATGCAACCAACTTCTCAACTTCAGCGTATACCGCAGCCCATGATCCAGGTTGCACTTCATTCACGTTCTTGCAACCGATGGATTCGATCACGCGTTGAATGTTGCCACCTGTACCGGGTGCCTTAGCTTCCAGCTTTTGGAAACTGGCGATTAGGTACTGGGTGAAACCGGCAGTGTCAGCGAACGGTAATGCAACTGCGGCTGGTGCTGGTTCAGGTGTAGCAGCGAATGCTGGTGGTGCGAATGCTGGCGCAGCCGGTTGTGAGGCACCCATTGCTGGTACTTGATCAACTGGCTCAGGTGCAGTAAATGTCGGTGCCACAGTTTGTACCGGGGTTGGTGCAATATCTTGCGCTGGATATTTCATCCGGTCATCGATGCTTGCTAATGATGCAGCGATGCTTGCCAGTGATGCGGTGATGCTTTCAATGTTTTTTTCAATACTCATATTCCTAGCTCCTCAGATGGATGAACCACTTGGAAAAGTGGTGATGGTGGTGGTGGTGCGATGGTCACACGACCATCAATAAAACCGGAAATCAGTTCTCTCATTACAGTTGACCGACCTCCGTATTTTTCTGCTTTTTCATCAAATGCTATTAGTTGATGATCTTCTAATCGTATACCTAAATGTGCCATGAATGTCTCCAAAAAGTTTTACATAGGTTACACGATTTTTAAATATTGTCTACAAATATCTGCTGTCAATTGTTGATTTTGTTTTTTAGCAGCAGCAGTATAAGCAGTATAAGCAGTATAAGCAGCAGCAGCATAAGCAGCAGCAGCAACAGCAACAGCATCCAACTCGTCTCGATCTATTCGACCTTCACCGAATGTAATTGCGGTATCGATGGCTTTTAGAGATCGATCATCTTTCATTAAATGTCTGACTGTGTTGGCACAATGACCTTTGGCAAACGTTAACTCACGCAGATTATTTGGATACATTCTCTGATATAACCACAACATCCAATCACCTCGATGACAGGTGTTCCAGGCTTCTTCAAGAGTTTTATCACCAACCCAATCTCGTGCTTCTTTACAAGCGTTAAATTTCTCTAGTAGTTCTTTCATTTTCATAAATCTCAACCTTATAAGTATCAATAACAAGACTACCTGTTTCAGATAAATCTAACTCTGACATATCAATTCTTGTCACACCGAGTTTTCGCATCAATGCTACGATGATTCTTCCTTCGACCGTGAAGGGTTTGCCTTTTACATTAAATATTCCCTACTCAATAATTCACTATAGACAAGTGAATAAGCAACACATATCACAAGGTACATAGTAGGGTTATCATGAAACACCCATAACCAAATTGTTTGAGTAATCATTGTGTTCATCATGTCCTCCAGTTAAGTTGGAACACATCATTTCACAAATGTTTTACAATGTCAAAAATTATTTTCACAGGATTTGGATTTATTTTTAACTAGATTTGGATAGGAGGGGAGGGGTATAATCAAAAAAAACCCCCTATGAAGGGGGTCTGAGGTAATGAGCACTATCCCAACTACAGAACAGTGAGTCTATTATATGTCCATATCGCAACAACTCGCAACACAATCCGTTCGCTCCAACATTGATTTTTCATCTATACCTAACTCCTTGAAAAGATTACATCGATGGGTGATCTGGCGCATCGGTGAAGTCAAGGTTGACGGTAAGATGTCCAAGATTCCCTATTACCCATCAGGACGCATTCGACAAGGTGTGACCGGCAGCATCGATGATCTTTCCAGACTCGGTTCGTTCGAGATGGCGCAAGCTGCGTTCCTGCTTGATAACACTATTGCCGGTATTGGTCTTGCCATGATCGATGGTGATCAGATTGTCGGCTTTGACGCTGATGGATGTGTCAAGAATGGTGTGATTGACCAGGATGTGCAGTCCATCATCAAAGACACTTACTGGGAGATTAGCCCTAGCGGTCTGGGGGTTCGTGCCTTCTTCACAGGTGAGTACGGTCAAGAAATGGGTGACTTTGTGGGTAATAAGGCCGGGAACCTGGAGATTTACACCAACAGGCGATTCTTGACCGTGATGGGGAACAGGCAGTTACCGAGTTTCTTGGGTATCGAGCCTCATGCGATCAACGGTACACGGATCGATTTGAACAGGTTGTTCGCCAGTAAAGGTGGAACGATTAAATTACCTGAATGGTTGTCACCGAGTAAACCGAAGCATGAGTCAAGTAGTGGGGGGAGTGGGGTAGATATAGAATGGAGTGTAGTGGAGTCAGCTCTGGAAGCATGTAACCCAAACTGCGACTACTTTGAGTGGCGGAACATTGGGATGGCGCTCCAGATGTACGGTGTTGAGCACGGTGATGAGGATCGGGCCAGGAAGCTGTTCAACGATTGGTCGGCGATGGGTGAGCCGGGAACGAAGTACCTGGGTGAGAAGTACATTGAGTATCAGTGGAACAGTTATCACTCGGATCGGAAAGACGGTATCAAGATTGGTACACTGCTTGGATACGCTAAGGATTACGGGTGGAAAAGACCGATACCGAATGTGAGCGATTTATTCAAAGGTGTGAAGGTAGTTGACCCGGTGGATATTGAGTCGAGCTTCTCGCCACCACCACCGGAGGTAGACTTGTCGATCTTTCCCACCTCGTTACAGAATCGTGTTCGCGGTGTGTCACAGCGGGTTGGGTGCGATCCATTGATTCCTTTGTTCGCTGGTTTATCGGCGCTGTCTGCTGCTGCGAACTCCAACACACGGATTCAACTTGATCATGATGGTGAGTGGACGGAACCTCCTATCGTTTGGACAATGGTGGTGGGTGATTCTAGCGATAAGAAGTCACCAGGCACCAAAGCCATGTTCAAGCCTATCGCTGACCTGGAGAAAGAAGATTACCCAAAGTATCAAGCGGAACGGGCGAAGTGGGAGTCCACTGAAGCGTTCAATGCGGCGGCGAAGAAAGACCTCCTACAACGGGCATCCAGGGGGGAGATGCAACCCAATGATGCCATGCCCATTCGACCTGAAGCCAAAGAACCGAAACCCTTGAGACTGATCACCCATGACGCAACGAGTCAGAAGTTGGTACGGATGACCGCAGACTCAGGGCGTGGGCTGATGCTGTTTCTCGATGAGACTAACTCCTGGTTCGATGGGTTGGGTAATTCCAAGGGTACGGAGAATAGGGGGGCTATCATGGCTTGTTATGATGGCAAGACCTACACCCTGGATCGAGTGGGGAATGGGAAGGGTGACTCGGATGTGCGCTCTGATTGTGCGGCGGCGAACATCTGTGCTTTGACTCAACCCAAGGTCATCAAGGACAACGCTCAAATGCTGTCGAAAGACGGCTTCTTCCAGCGATTCATTATCGGTACGGTCAGTCCGAACCAGACCCGTATCACTGACCCCACTGCACCAGCCTATGCTGAAGGATGGGATCGATTGGTGCGTAATGTATTCACTATCCCGGCGATGACCCTCACCCTATCCCCTGAAGCACAAGCTCTATTCCGTGAGTTCGAGATTTACAACCTGAAAGTGACTAAGGCATTTGCTGCTTATGGTAAGCCACCCATCGTCACATCATCGTTCGGTAAGTACACCGGTTTGGTGGGTCGGATAGCTTCACTACTTCATCTGGCAACCATCGGTGAGATGGGGCCGTTTGCCTACTCACTGAATGTGGTGTCAGCCGAAACCATGCAATCAGCGATTACATTTGTGAAGGAATTCGTCGCTGCATCGAACCTCTACTTCAGCAATGTGATGATCGAAACAAACTCACTTGAGGTGTGGACAGCGAAGCGAATTGTGCAGTTATCGGGTCAAGTTGAGACTGTGACATTGAGTGAATTGAAACGTGGTGCTCATCGGATTATGGATAAGATCGATAAATATTCTGGTGAAAATATGATCATCGGACAGATGGATCGGCTGGAAAAAGACGGTTGGGTGCGACTAATTGACGAAAATAAGCGGGGGATGGTATGGGCAATAAATGAAACAGTTGCACAAAACTTTTCTGAATACCGTAAAAAAATCCTTGAAAGTAAGGAGATGGAAAAAGAAATTATTATAAAGAAATCACGTACTGCTACCAATTTCCCATTTCGGTAATAAATATATCTTAAAATTTTCACCAAATGCTACCATTGCTCCTCGTGATAATATGTGTTCTTTTTATTATTATTATTATATTAGTAGATTCTAATACTTGTAGATATGAGAATATTTACTACGGAACACGGAAAATGGTAGCAGTAAGGTTTTCTTTTACAAATAAAGGATAGTTTTATGAGATTGTTCAATTCACCATCACATTGTAAAATTGGTCATCGGCGTAAAAGAAAGATGAGTCTTATTCATCACTTTCAACTCCGTCAGATATTAAATCGTTCTAGTGATTGGAACACTGACATACGTGAAATGTTGTTCTTCATTTTGTTGAGTGAGTATCCTGATTTACCTGAGTCACTGCTTCCTGTGTTCACTGATCTTCAGTTTGGTACTACACCTTGGGGGGAGACTCGTGAGGAAGTCCACAACTTCATCGTTGAACACGGATATGATCAGAAAGGGTACGATTTCCGTTATCGTCGAATCGTTCGATATGTCGAGGCTTTCCGATTGATCCCACCTAATCTGAAGGATTACTTCAGAGAGCAGTGTGGGGAGGGGAGGGGGGTACTCCTGCGGCATGAATAGACACCGTTTCTACTCAACACCGGAATGGGTGAAGCTGCGGAATAAGGTGCGGGTCAAATATCGATATGTGTGTCAGAACTGCGGAGTCGATTGTCGAGGTAAGAACATGAACCGGGTGGATCACATCATCCCCCGGATGCAGCGACCCGATCTGGCACTGGTGGAGTCGAATCTGACGTTGCTATGTACCCACTGTCACGAGTCCACAAAGAAACTGTGGGAGAACAATATGCACAAGACTGAAATCGGTCTGAATGGGTTTCCGGTTGGGAGTGAGTGGGAGTGAATGAAACGTCACCACCCCTCCCGGTGGTGCTGACGTTTTGGTTCAAAAATCCCGCCATGGGGGTTCGCCGGTCATGTGTACCACTCCCACCTGATCGGTGGCACCGGTACGGCTTGCTTTTCCAAAGAGCTAAAAATCCCGCCATGGGGTTTTGGGGTCAAAATCCTAATTAAACGGTGTTTTTTAATGCAAAAACCGTGCCAACTTTGGTAAATGAGAATCATTCGCATTAAAACATCATATAAATCAATAACTTGCGTAAAATGACTGGTGGCTAGTGGTGCCGGTAGATGTTCAGATCGACGCACAGGCGGTCCTGAGGCGCATTGATAGCGCCTGGTGGCTAGTGGTGCCGGTATCATTACAATAAAATCACATTAGTCCGATTTTTATCATATTTTAATCCCGCCACCGTTAAACCTTTATTTTGTTTATGTATCGCATAAACATATTGAATATAATGTGAAGGGATACTGTTAGGTATTTTTCCGTTATTTTTATATGCTAATTTTATTAAATCAGTAAATGCGCTCATTTTATAAACTCCAGACAATAAAAAGCCGTGAATTAACACGGCTATTAATAATTAAAGTATTTCAATAGTCCAACTATTATCTATACCAAGTGATTTTTTAATCTGGTTTATTACAATTTGCCTTTCTTTACTGTTAAAACATGGGTTTGAACCAGATCGATTATCCGATGTTCTGAAACTAACAGAATGTAAATTAAACCAAAATACAATATGGTTATATTTCATTTAATTACCTCATTAACATAAACTATTGAATTATCGGTATAACATATCATACAATTAATGCATTTTTTACCGCCACAATTGATATCAATTGATTGATTTTTATCGAATACCGTAAAAACCTTGCTAAAATATTCAGGTAGTTTGCTTATTTTGTTTTTAACTGGACTACTATATATCAATTTAAAATTATCCGGTAATGGTCTGTTTTTCAATCCATTTTTAACTATATCCTTTCTTTTAGTCCACAATACAAAACGAGTTTGAGGATTAATTAAAGTGATGTTTAACAAATTGATAAAATGTGTTTTGTTGATCAATTCACCATAACTCGAGAATCGAAAAACTAAACTATTAATTTTAGGCAATTTATCCAGTGATATAAAACCGGACGACAATAAATCACTGTTATAGTTAAGTTTTATATCCAGATTAGCATATATTTTACTCAGTTTGTTTGAATAGCAATTGTTGCAAATTGAATTATGACTATCTGCCATTTTTTGACAAAATTCATTAGATAGTGAGCTGGTATTAATGGAATCAATACCTTGCAATTTTCCGGTTTTGGATGCTTTGGTTACATGTATCATGATATTTAATCCTGTAAAATAGTGTCGAAATTTACTGATAGTTTCCGTCCTTTGTATATGATCAACAAACCTCAAATAAAATAGTATTATCAGTTACACCAAGAACAAAGGTTTTTTGTGTTAAATACTTATAAACGCAAGTTTCTATCAATTCGGATTCCTCATCAAAATCAATATTAAAGTATTTTACAGCTTCATCGAAACTCATTTCGTTATACTGACAACATATTGCAACGATATCAATATCATCTTCATCAATTAAATGGTTATAAATTAAATTAATTGCTTCATAAGTGAAATTATCAGCGCGGTTATATTTTGTGAACAAGTCGCGAAATTGTTCTAAACTTAGTTTTATTTTCATAATTAATAACCCTCGAATTCTTTACTTACTGATTTAATAAGATATGGATATTTAAACTCGGATATAACATCTAATATTTTAGATGTTTCACTGTCTGACAATTTATTTCTCCATCCAAAACAAAACTGGTTTTTATGTGAGTAATATATTAAATTATCTGTATCAATCCCATGATCTAAAAAGAAAGTAAACCCATCAAATTCAATTTCTTTGTGTTTCAACTCTTTTTCTTTTCTTGCGATTAAATCGACTTTCTTTTTCTGTAATCTATCAATTTTGGCTGACTCAATCAAAGGTAGTATTCTATTTAGATCATTTGTTGACAATGTACGTTCACCTTTAAAATTAACTGGTCTTAATGCTAATAAGTGATAATTTTCCGGTTTTAAATACTCAGAATTCACACAGGATAAGCAAACAGTCTCGTTATGATTGTCGTATTGTTTACCACAATAACCACAAGCAACACGAGTTGAACGTAAATTATTCAATTCCGTAGGATTGATTAAAAAATGACCACATTTAACATTTTTATTAGGGTAAACACCTTCGAACCAGTCAAATAACCGTTTCCTGTCTATAGTGTTAAATTGATTATCAAATAGATGTTTTGTATCAATTTCAATATCAATAATTTGATTATGTGGATAATCATCGTTTTTAGTGGTTGCATAAACACTGAAACAATTTTTAGTTGGTATGGTTTTTAATAAATCCTGATATGCTTTTTTTTGATCAGGTTTATCAATTAAAAATCTATATGTTTTAATTTGTGCTTTCATGATCTTTTCCTTTCTGGTTTAAAGTAAATCGAAACATGCCGCAACAATTACGACATTAATTAAAATAAGAATTACTGCTAATGCAATCATGATATTTTCCTTTCTTTTAGATGTGAAAAGGCGTGTATATTAATTTATGCATGCCTTTAGTATTAGACTTCAACAAAACCAGCATGTTTAAAAACACTGGTTTTTGTACCATCGGGATTGTCTACGGATTGCCGAACGCTAAAAGCGTAGACAGGTTGAATTTCATTATCAATCAATACTTTTTCAAGTGTTGACATGAAGAAAGGTGCACCGCCGATAAGGGCAGTGTAAACACCATGATAATGACAGCATTGTGCGCACCATTCGGCGCGCTCTTGCATTTCTTGTTTAGATGGAATTTGATTAAATGTCAAAACATCTTTTAGGATGTCATGATTTGATGGATCAACAACACCGGCTTCTAATTGTTCCGGTGTTGCCTTATGTTGTGTGAGGTTAAGAATTAAACCTTTTTCAACAATATTATTTTCTGCTAATGTAATCATGATGTTTTCCTTTCTTGTTATATTTTAATATGCATACCGCACCATGTTTTATAGTGCTTAAATCTTTTAGGCCCGGAAATCATTGTCAATTTTCCACGTTCACCTACTCTAAAATGATAAGTATCATCAAACCAACGACAGTCAATTGAGTCTCCAATGTGAAAACTTATAAAAATAATTCCTTCCATATTAATAATTTTAATGTTTTGTGGTGTTGAGCCACCACAGCTTAAATATGCAAAAGCTCTCTCAATCTTAGATTGTTGTCTATCAGTAAGATGTTCGATTTTCAATTCTGTTTGTTTATACATTAGAGTTTCCTTATGTTCTGTTGGTGTTGTTCTGTTGGTGTTAATAATAGACTAAAACGCGTAACATTCAAGTAATACGTAACAATTTGTTAACTGCATCACAATTTTTAACATTCTGTTTAACAATTGTTATTCTTTACTTGGTAGCAGCTCCACCTGCCCCACCTGCTCCACCTGCTCCACCTGCTCCACCTGCTCCA